>Ga0123337_10000373_pt1 | contig 78742 bp, 85 predicted proteins | sample frozenSSSSmetaG_FD_89792 | JGI IMG/M metagenome (GOLD analysis project Ga0123337, IMG submission 89792) | Glacier valley bacterial and archeal communities from Borup Fiord, Nunavut, Canada, to study Microbial Dark Matter (Phase II) -... | ecosystem: Environmental > Aquatic > Freshwater > Ice >...
CCCCCCTCTTCTCTCTTCTCAACCCCCCCTCAATCCCCCCTCTTTCTTTTTCTTCGGCTCTCAACAACAACCTTTATTCTCGCTCTAACGTAGCGGAGGAGCAAGTGTGGCAGGGCGACTGTGCGAAGTAGCTTAGGCTCTCTGACTTTTGTTGTTTGTTTTATCCTCTGTGTTTACTAAAATACTACCATCATCATGTTTATTTCTCGAATACCTGTTGGTCTTGGGGTCAGTTGGCGTAGCTGTGAGTGTAATGGTTGGTATATATATTATCATGTTATATAGTTTAAATATACGAGATATAAAAACTGATATTAAATATAAATAACACGTACATAATCAAATCAATTGTGGCCCTAGTCAATCCAATCCATACATATAGGCACATATAATGACAGAGTACGTGTAGCTCACACAAATAATACCATACCGTAAGTATGAATCCATATAGCATGAGTGAGAAGGGTCGTTTCTTGACCTTCCATGACCCCACAACATTCTCGTTCCTGGCGAAAAGCATCCATTCGGCCCAAAACCCCTCCGTCTCTCCCAGCGCCAAGCGAGCCATGAGAACAAGCGAAAAAGGGGTTACAGTAAGCGGGAGGCGGAGAAAACAGCAAAACGCCAACTTCAACCTACTAAAACACACAATCATTGGTTGGTCAGAAGAGCGTGAATAGCGACTACTTTTACATACCTATATACATGTTATATGTTAGAGTTCGAGCGTCGGGGTGGCATATGTCTTCGGCATATGTCCTGCGAAGCCACAACTTACAAGCACGAGTCAAAGCTCTCGGAACTACGGTGGCTGAAGGCCTCGCAACCACTACTCGGGAGGCATGTCAAAGGTCCACAGCATCAATCCCAACTGTCAGCGGCCCAAGCCGAGGTGCACAGATCAATCCATGATCACAGATATGTACATCCCTATACTTCGTACACCGATGTACATATGGAGTACAGCACTCTGTCGACCGCTGCCAAAGTGTTACTATAATCACTATAATCACGCTGCACATAGACCTAAGTATTCGAGAGAGTGGCTGCGCAGAAGGTGATATGTCAACATAAACCGCATGCCGGCGTTCAGTTGGCGCACATACACAGATGGTGTAGAGTACCTCGGTCTTCACATGGATGAACCCCGAGAAGGTAGAGTAAGCCTCTGAGAGACATCTTTCTCCATCCGAAATTTTGTCTTCTGGAATCATTCCTCAGCGGGGCTTCGGAGATGTAAGTTTCCTTTCTTTTTTTCAGGGCGGATGCCATGATCCGCGGAAAAGTGACATTTCGTAAACGCCGAGCATTAACAACTACCTACCCACAACCCTCCCGCCCTTTCCCCCTTCCCTCCTCGCCCCTTTTTTCTCCAGTTCCAAAAATGGAATGCGGCACTTGTGGCTTGAGATTCTGACAGCTTGGGTCCATGCGCCCCCAGCGCAGAGATTTCTCGAAGATTTCCCAATAAGGCGTAGCGTCCATATTAGAATGGGTCTGCAGCGTCGTTCTCGATCCTTGCCGATCGCTTACTCCGAAAAGCGTACCAGGGTCATCGTTTTTTTTTTCTGGAACATATATGGAGCGATAATTGGCTAATTGGCTAAGCGGCTGTACTCTGCATATTTCAACGATTTATATTTTCCCTACCTGTGTATGCACCTATGCACATATGCACATATGCACCTATGTACCTATGTATATACGTGGAAGTCAGTTTCATTTCTGGTATCCGTGAATATATTAGCATGCCTACGATGAGGGAAGCATGAAGCTGGATTTATTAGAGAATGAAGACTGAAGAATGACCTGGATCCGCAGGTAGGTACATCACCCAGGACTCCACTATGCCCCCTACCTAAATATCCGTGATGGCGCATGCGAGATCTGTATGTATCTAGGTAGGTAGGTTGCTTCCACTCTCCGCAGCATCGTAGCGGATCTGGCAGTAACACGCGACGATGCAATAACTTCGTAGTTGACGGGGCCCATGTGGGTGGTTAGTGGTGGGTGGGGGACTCGGGAGGATGCCGAGTATGTACGGAGTAGCTGGCAGGGCCGAGATCGATCTTTGCAGAAGGAGGGCTGGGGCTGTGCTGACCAATAAAGGATGGAGTTCGGAATCGCACGGCATGGGAATGGCATGGGGATGGCATGGGGATGGCATGGGATGGCATGGGATGGGGATGGCATGGAATGGATGGCATCATGCACGCACGCACGCATTCATGCATGTGATGTGATCTGAGCCTAGCCATCGTGGGCTGGATCCAGCACTGGCGCTGGCACTGGCTCCCGGCGAAATGCGATTGCGATGTTGGGACGCAAGGGGTTAAGATCGTGTGGAATCGGCAGTGCTACCTATGTACCTAGGTACGTACCCACGTACTGTGCGTGGCTACAGAGATACCTACCTAGATACGGATACATACGAAGTACTCTGGCTGCCGATGCGGGGCGATGGGTGGATTGGCGGCTCTCCAGTTCCGCTCGTCGCTTCCTGATCATTCTCGCACTCCCGCACTCTCGCATTCTCGCATTCTCCACGCGATCCTGCCCTGCCACAGTGCTCAGACCATCGTTTCCGACTCGGGGTAAGTGTATCGTATCCTCGGTAACTAGCCACAAAAGCCACAAAAGCCACAAAAGCTACAGAAGCCACCAACTGCTGGGTCCAGCACTACTGGGGCTCTCTCGGCATGCCCCGACCGCCCCTCACCCAGTCACTCACTCACTGTCTGCTTTGGGTATGGCTACTAGGGTGGCCCCAAGTGGTTAGCCTGTCTAGGTACGTACACAGTGCACCAGATCGGTTCCCACTCCCCTCCCAACCATGATCGATCAGCGCGATGACAGCCATGATCCATCGCAGACATCCCCGCTCGTACGTCATCTGTGCCAGTCCTTTCGAACCACACCACACCACACCGCACTACGCTATACTACACTCTACTACACTACACTACCTACACGACACTATACTACGCTACACCACCACACCACACCACACCATGACCCTTTCCTGCTCTGTGTAGAGAAAAACTGACATCGGCATGAAGTTCCAAGATGCATGGATGCATGTATGTATGCAGTGCAGTATACATCCATGCAAGAAATAAAAAAAAGGTTTTCACTTATTCCGCTCCCTCACTTAAAGATGTCGCCTCTCCCGACTTATCTCCTTTCATGATCTCTATCTGTCTATCATTGTCATTGCCATTGCCATCATCACTTATCATTTATCATCATCACCACCACCATCATTATCATCATCATCTCATCATCATTGTGGCTGTACAAGTATACGAGAAGGAGAGGAGTCACACACCGCGTCAACACGCAAGAGATCCATCACATGACCCCCCAAAGAACCACCGAGAACATTCATCATCTTTAATAATCAACACTCACACCCTACTACTGCTCACTACTCGTACTCTTAGAGACTTAGAGTAGGTTCTCTGCATCAAGGACAGGGACAGGGACAGACAGACAGACAGACAGACAGACAGACAGGCACAGGAACAGGAACGACGAACAGCAAAAAGCAAACCGGTCGAGTCATCACTATTCATATTCACTACTATTACAACACTCATACATCTCGCACTACGACATATATTTTATTTTACACATATCTACTACCTACTGAGTACCTACCGAGTACCTACGGGGTCCTCACCACTTACTCACCCCACTTCTCCGCTTCTGCCGCTTTCGTCGAAGTCGAAGAGTAGCCAAGTACCAGTCTTGTACCTTGCACTCACACTTCCACTCCGTCACTACCCGTCCTCGCCACCCATCTATAAAGTTAGGGTCCTTGCCACCCTCGAAGTCCACCTGAGGAGGAGGTATGTTGTTAGCAACATCTTCAACATCGATACCGCACCTAAGACGTCAGCCATCTACTACCATTACCCCTCCGTACAATCACGACTCAACATCAACAACCTCGTACTCTGAAAGCACCACCATTCCCTCGAGTACGCAGCAGTGGTTTCAATACTCGATCCCGACAACCTCGAATCCCGCTCCTTACAACCTCCTACCACTCGAAATTCCCTCCCAAGACTATTTTCTCCAGCTCCAGCCAGGCGCAGACGACACTTCTTTGTTCGCATACGGCGCTGGTCTAGACTTGGGCAACAATACCGATCACAACGACAACAGCAATAACTGTCAAGGTCTGCAGAGAAGACTCGAACTGGGACTGATGCAGTCCGATCACCCAGTTGTCCCGAGCAGTTGGCATTTCTCGAACGGACAGCTGACTCCCACATCTGCCCGCAATCATCAACGCGAATCCTCACTATCGTCTCTGGGATCCGCGGGACCGGCATCGCCATATAACCTCAACACGTCGCACCCTCAGGTTGTCCTGCCATCAGACTCCGTTGGGGAGGTATACTATGACGGACTGCCCGGTGCTGACCAAGCAACATATCACAACTTCTCCAAGACACCATCGCAGACTCTTCAACAATCATACCTTCCGACCGCCTTCCAACATAACTATAACCTACATTCCTACAATTCGCAACCGAACTACAATTCACTTATTGCAATGCACAAGCAAGATGCAAATGCAGAGGACGAGACAATGTCCGCGCCCGATTATGGACATTCGAGCCGTCCTTCGGTGGCGAACACTCACGATTCGCCAGCTACACCTTCGGTAGGCGACGATCTCGAGGAACAGAACCGCAAAATAGGTGAGCCTTTCTCTGCACTGCAGGAGCACTGGACGAACAATTACTCACCATTTGACCGTGATACAGGTTATCGCACTACCGGCACAATACCCAAACTCGATAGAACGATGTCCGATGCTTATAATGACGAGCTTTATAGCCCAAGCTTCTCCTTCACCTCGGCGCCTCCTTCACAATCGGAGAAGTCGATGCTGTCGCCTTCTCAACACTCAGACGTTTTCTCCGTTTTCTCGCAAAGGCTGCAAGCTGCAACGAGCCAGCATCTTAATGCTTCGTCGCAACCGATTCCTGGCGACCAGTCTCGAGGCAGGTCGCCTTTTCGTCAAGGGTCTCCACTGGCGCCGTCAGCACATCAGACATTCAACTCGCAGCAGCGCTCGCCGCAGGTGCGCCTCGGCTCAGCAGCACAGATGCGAGTGCAGCAAAAAGCAGAGAATGATGCGCGTGTGCTAGAAGACCAAATCAGAAGGTCCACTCCAGAACAGTCTGCACCCAAGACAATTTCACCCAAGGATGCATTGCTCGATTACCACGAGACGGGCGAAGAGGCAGCAATGCCACTGTTTCCTCCTCAACCAGCGCCACAATACCGATTTGCAAAGCCATCTGCACAAGAGCCACCGTCAGACTTCGACGACAGCTCGTCACAGCAAAGTTTCGCGAGTATGGCCACGAGCAGACGACCGAGCTCCTCAGCATACTCGACTTCATCTCAAGCGACGCAGCGCAACGGCTCGGGCTTCGCTTTCGCCCCCCCATCTGTACCAGGTGGTGTCCAAGTGCCCCAACAATACCCATTCGTCCCGCAGCAACGGCAGCAGGCCAGCAGCATGTCGACCGCCACCCGGACGTCAATGGAATCTAGCAGCAGCGAGTACGCACCAAATGCATCAAGCCTCAATAGACCCGCAAAATCAAGCGCCGATGGTGGGACTTACACGTGCACGTACCACGGCTGCACTTTGCGGTTCGAAACCCCGGCAAAACTCCAAAAGCACAAGCGTGAGGGTCATCGCCAATCGGTTCCGCCGACTGGTGGGGCTGGTGCCAGCGCCGCTTATGGTGGCGATGGTGGCAGCGGCATGACCTCAGCGGCGCTTTTGCGAAATTCACAAGCGGGGCCTCACAAATGCGAGCGGATCAATCCGTCAACGGGAAAACCGTGCAACACAATTTTCTCGCGACCTTACGATCTTACCAGGCATGAAGACACAATTCATAACGCGCGGAAGCAGAAGGTGCGCTGTCATCTTTGTACGGAGGAGAAGACGTTCAGCCGGAACGACGCGCTCACCAGACACATGCGAGTCGTTCATCCGGAGGTTGATTTTCCCGGAAAGCACAGACGCCGAGCATAATGATCGAGTATGACATTTTTGGATCGTTGGTGGGGTGACATCATCCATTGTGCTTGGCCATCGGGCCGAGGCTCCGTATGAGCTGCGTTGCAATGATCGCCTTGAGATCTGGTCATTTTGGCGATCAGCTACGTCGCTTATGACGTCAGGAACGGCGCCTACGGATATTTTCTTTACCTAATTTTCTTAATGTCTTGCTCCGTCGATGATGTATGGTTTGAGCGAGTTTTCATGTTTTGTTTTGTTTTTGATTATATTTTGGACCTTAAGAGTGGGCCATTCTGCATAGCGTTGGATATGGATAAGTTGGTACAAGAGCAACTGCGGTTATGATTGATTAATGCGATATGGGACAAGTGAAAAAAACATAGAAGGGACGATATACTGCGATCTCCTTATTCGAGTCGGAGTTGCTAGATTCGTTGTTATTTCAAAATATCTTGGATGGGTTCGGTCCCTTGTATCGAATATTATGAGCCTGTACGATAGATGGAAGCGGCTGTACTTGTATTGAATCATGACCTGCTGCAGGCCAAAGAGAATTGGACCCGAGGAGGAATCATCTGCAGAGTGGTTAAAAGTAGTTAAAGTAGTCAGAGGAAGTATATATGGCTTGACCGATATCGACTGGTCAGATTATACTTTCTAGCAATGAATGTGACATGAGCTTGCTATCATCTGCAATCATGCCCAGAGGTGCGCGATACTGATATGGAACGTGCCTTGCGGTCCAAAATGATTACGAATTTCAGCAAAAGTACACTACTTCCCAGGCTATTCATATGAAAGACATGCATCTTGCTTCCGTAAATTGGTAAATAAAATAAAATTTTGAACTACTTATCACGCAGCAATACTCACTCCAATAATGCTCCTGTGGACTGTTACACAGCGAACAAAAGGACTCCCAAAACATAGCCAAGTTCGATGTTGAAGAATCTTAGCCTGCGAATATTGAGATCTCCATGTTAAATATGCCTAAGTGCGCTCCTCACCCAACACAGCTGCTCGAGCATCTTGATAGAGCGGCAATATGCCTGTCCATATGCGGAACTGTTCAATCCCTTGCCAAATCAGGGCCTCAATCCCTTCAACAGACGTCCATCCCGCATCTGTCGCCATATTCATCAACGCGGTAGTGCTAGAAGTTGTGTATGCCATCTCGAGGAGAATCTTTTGCACTGTATTCGCATCTTTATGGTGGAAGATAGCGACTAAAATCTCTCTAATGCTAGAATCGATGGGCTTTGCCGATGGAATAGTTCCGATGGCGACGCTTGGGAGATTTGGCAGTGTGTCTACTTCATCGACACTACGAATAGGGATGGCACTCGGGAAGGACGAGATGAGCTCATCAACTTTCGAGGCGGTTCGCCCGACAATATACACCGGACTATAGCCCAATGACTGCAATGCATAAACCGCCGCTCTCGCAGTGCCTCCAGAACCAATGATTAAGCCAGACCCAGGCTGGGCTCTGGCGGACGTCAGTGTCTTTCTAATCCCAGTCCAATCTGTATTGTCGCCAAGAAGGCGGCTCGAACCAGAACTCGACGGTGATTTGATTATTGTGTTCACAGCACCTATTGCCTTGGCAGCTTCAGAAAGGTCATCCATAAGCGGAATTACATCGAGCTTCAAAGGAATCGTTACACTTGCTCCACCAAAATCCTGTGACTCGATCAGAGACTTGATATCTTGTGCATTATCTGTCTCAAACAAGCTATACACATTTGGTAGTCCTGTCTTCTTGAACAGCGCATTGTGAAGCGCAGGAGAGCGAGACGCAGAGATAGGCTTGCCAAAGATGTAGAAGTTCTGGGGCTTAATCTCTCCGAGTAGGGAGAGACCACTTCTTATCTCAGCGGCGGAGAGCTGTCCTGGTGCAGCCTTGAAAGGCAGAGAAGGATGTGAAACTGGAGTCATGAAGCCATTCAGAACGCGGCTCAGCTTTCCTTTCTCACCCATGTTGATGGCGATTAGAGGGGTCTCGTGCGACATGTTGTCCTTGAATTTGGCCAGTGCGAAGTTATCTTCGATGGACGTCGCAACTCCGACGAGCTTGATGATGTCTCCATATTCGAGAGCCCTATTATAATACTGAGCCCAGCCCGCATTTCTCCACGAAAGATGACCCAATGGATCGTGGTGTGAAGCGATGATCTTCGAAAATCCCTTTGAAGAAGAGATAGCTTGAAGCAGCTCTGTTGGAAACTGTATCTCCAAATCGATATACTCGATTGCCATCCGGATGGCGGCCTTATACAGTGCCAAAGCCTCGGAATGTGCACAATCTGGGAAGCGGCCGCCTTGGCTGACGGTTCGAATAGTAAAGATCAAAGGCAAGGAAACAACTGATCTGAGCATGGAAACCTGCTCGTGGACGAAATCAACCGTTGGAATTCCGTCTTTAGAAGCAGGGTCAATAAGTAGGTCGACTCTTAACTCCACTGCATCAGATCCAACGACCACATCAGGTAGTATGTCGAGCATTTTTGCTACATCCGGCATGGTAAGCGAAACAAAGAACGAGTGTTTCTTTGCCTTTATCTCTTCGAAATGGGTGCTCTTGCCCGAAATCAAATAGAGAAATCGTACAAAGTCGTCACGGGCCAAGGATAGCGTGCCATTATCAGCGCTGCGGCTGTGATATTGGAAGCTGCTACACTCTTCAAACCATGGCTTACGACGCAGATAGACGCCCATCATATCTTCGACATACGCCGGACGAGTTTTGTCGATCTTGAGGTATCTCATGACATCTTCGGTATTGCGGTGTACTAGAAGCACAATTCCACCGTTTTTATGATAGTTAGAGAGGAGATCGCGGGCAGCTGGAATTTCGACCACCCCACCCCCACAAGCGAATATGTATCCTTTTGGTTTCTCTGCCATGACACGTTTCAAAGTTGCTAATTCTTCGTCTCGGAATCCTTCCCAGCCACGAGTCTTGATTATCTCAGGTATCGACATACCAAGAGTTTGTTCCAGATACTGATCGAGGTCTATTAAAGGTCGACCGAGAACTTCTGCAGCCCAACTTCCAGCAGTGGTTTTGCCAGCACCCCTCATCCCGATGAGGAAGATAGAATGATCCGATGTAGATGGCTTCTCTTGATGCTGATGCAAATGGACATCATCGACCTCCTTTCCATTAAGTCCTGTGTGGAAGAAAAGGGACAAAACGTCCCACCACCCAGGCCATGTTTTTGCAGTGCATTCTCTTTCGAGGATAAGAGTAGGTTGTGAGACTGCTGTTGCTAAGACACTGAAGCTCATTGCTACACGGTGGTCATCGTAGCAAAAGACGCCATCTGCAGGACTTGTAAGTGTCGCTAATAGCTTTCCATCAACTTCAATACCATCCTCAGTCTCGCGGCATTCGACACCAAATTTGGCCAGTTCATCCTTCATAGCCTTTATACGGTTGCATTCCTTCACCCGCTGATTGGCAATGCCTCTGATTCTCGTCGTCCCCTTTGCTACAGCGGCGAGAACTGAGGCAGTGAGGAAAGCATCTGTCATCGGCTCCATGTCAATATCCTCGAGTCCCCTCAATTGCCCAGGAGGAGGCCCGGTAACAGTTGTTGAAGTAGCGGTCTGTTCAACTACGCAACCCATCGGTCTTAGAACTTCGACAGCAAAGCGGGCATCGCCTTGGAGAGAACTGGATCCAATATTAGGTATCGTGCAAGTCGTTCCGGAAATTGCGGCGATAGCGAGTGGATAAGTTGCTGAACTAGCATCGCTCTCAATAGTGTACTCGACCGGATTTTGGTAGACGCCCTGAGGGATATGGTAGGTGTGCTCTTCGGTTGTTGATCTCGCGACGTTTATGCCAAACGCGCGCATCATTGCCGTGGTCATATCGATATAAGGCTGCGATATTGGCTTTCCACCGACAAGACGAAGAGTGACAGGATTCTTCGCATATGGTGCACACATCAATAGAGAAGAGACATATTGAGAGGATACTGTTGCTGCCAGCTCGATGAGTCCACCTGCAAATCCCCCAGAAGCGGCCACATCGACTGGAAGGCTCTTTTCTTTCTCCAAGTACTTGATCTCTACACCATTTGCCCGGAGGGATTCGACTAATGGACCGATTGGTCTGACTTTCATTCGGGAATTACCTGTCAGGACGGTAGACTGCACAGATGACGGCTTGCAGAGAGTGGCAACTGTCGTTAAGAAGCGTGAAGCAGTTCCGGCATTTCCCAGGTATAATTCCGATGGGCTGGCGTGCAAGTCACCTCCCTTTCCATGCACCAGGAGAACCTCACCTTCATCTTCCCAGGAATAGGTCGCGCCACCTAACTTGGCAATTGCTGTAAGCATGACTTCCGTATCATCAGAATGAAGCAAATTGCGAATTCGACAAGGTCCAGACCCAAGAGCTGCCATAACGAGGGCTCTATTGGATACACTCTTTGACCCTGGAGGCGTGATCTCAACATTGAGAGATTTCGGTATGCCTGGAGTAACAACGATTGACTTCGAGAGTACAATTCGGATGGCGTCATCTTCTACGACACTCGCTTTCGGCTCGTATGTCTTACCAATGGCGGACAAGAGGACAATCTTCTTTTGCTTGCCATTATTCTTTTTGTCCACGGCCATCTTATTTAGTAAAACATCGACAGGGCATCTTTTGCCAGCCGTTCTCTTCTTCACGAGGCTGTCTTCGAGGGATGTTGGTAGGTCATAGCTCGCTATACACTTCACCAGTCGAGAAACCGCTCCTGGCTTCATCACTCCAAGATAACGGGCCAGCTCTGCTTCTTTGACCATGCCAATGGCCACTGCTTCGCCATGCAAGACTTGAGGAGTCAGTATAGCTTCAAAAGCGTGCCCTATGGAGTGCCCGAAGTTCAGCAGGTTCCTTAATCCGCCCTCTCTTTCATCAGCAGACACAACTTCGGCCTTGACGCGAGCGGATCCGAGCACAATTCTCTTTAATATGTCTCTAATTGGAGTAAGTCGGCTTGAGCGATCACTTGAGGGAGCACGGATTGTCTGCATGATGAGAGAGGCGTTGCTCTCCAGCGCTGAAAACTCAGCTTCGTCCCAGATGGCGGCAGTCTTGACGACCTCGGCCATGCCATTAATAAACTCTCTGACAGGGAGCGTTTCGAGAAAGCGTAAATCGATATATATGCGCTGAGGCTGCCAGAAAGCCCCAATAAGGTTCTTTCCCAGGGGAGTATCAATTGCGGTCTTGCCTCCAATGGAGGAGTCGACCATGGCAAGCAATGTCGTCGGGACCTGCACGAAACGTACTCCACGCATGAAGGTAGCTGCAACGTAGCCAATCATGTCGCCAATGACGCCTCCACCAAGTGCAATGATCACTGTATCCCTCGTGCATTGCTGCGATAACATCCAATCTTCAATCTCTGCCTTTGTTGCTCGGCCTTTGGAGCTCTCCCCAGGTGGTATTTCATACGTTAAAAGCCGCGGTGGTGCAGGAAGTTTCGAGGATGACTCCAAGAAAGCTGCCTCAAAGCTTTTGACATAAAGACCAGAGAGATTGGTGTCGGTGATGAGGACATAGGTGGACGACTTGAGGTTTTCCAATAGATCCTCTATCACAAAGGTGCGCCAGATGTCGAAGTCGACGACAATATCGTCCTTGCCAAGGATCGCAATCCTCGTCGGCCCTCCATTGGCGGTCGCAGGCGCCATCTTGGTCGACAATAGGCTCGTTTTATTGTCGCTACTTGCTTTGGCAATAGTAAAATTTATGCGTCATGCAATGCTGGTGTGAGAATAATGGAGTGGGAATTGGAGGGCGAGCGCTTGGAAATAATGGCAGACACGCCTGTGACGCCTTTGGCGAGCTCGGAACTACTCTGTTGCAATAATGAGGTATGGAAACAATAATCTGGCCGATTGCGCCTTTGTGACGGACTTATGAGTACCTGTCTTTGGACTTCCATATTAGGGATATTTTTTGACCGGAACAACCTATATCCGAATATCTTACCATCCTTCATCCAAAATGTCTCCATAAACTATCACGCAACTTTTATCTTTATACAAAGATTGGGATGGGCATCAGCAGGGTTAGAAAATTAATTATAATCATGATTTGATTATCGACAATGGCAGAGCATGTGATGGTCTCGTCATTTGAAGGATCTGTTTATACTACTCAAGTTTATGTAGGATCTTGTAGCATTTCTGTTTTATATACATGATGTCCGCTTGATCAACTCCACCCCAAATGGACCACGTTAAACCTACCGGCAAAAGCTGCTCGCTCCTCTACGCCAGAACTGACGATCCTAATAACCATCACGAACACAGACTCTATCAATCTGCTACAATACCGGACATAATCTAGTTCTCATGCACAGGCACCCGTGTTAGAACATCGAACGCTCCAGTACCAACTTTTCCGGTTCTACCAATCACAATTCTCGCACTGGGACTCCTTAAGTCATCCCAGTCACCATCCATAACAGCGTCCTTGAGGAAGCCAATAGTAGTCTCGAAGCTCATCTTCAAGAACGGACTGACGCTTCCTTTGAGACCATTGCGATTGAAAGGACTAAAGCCGCCACCTCTGGTCATAAAGTCTGCGATCAAATTCAAATGACGATTATCGACGGCGATACCGTGACCTCCAAAGACCCCAGATAGCTCTTGGATGATTGTTGACCGACAAGCTTCAACTCCGTAGTGTTCCAACATGGCAGAAATGTCGTTGGTGAAGATTTTGTTAGGATTGATGAAGTCGCTGTAACTTTGCATAGCCTTCAGGTTCACTCCACTAGTGTGCACCAGTGCTGCCGAAGACTCTCCATCTTCAGCAGATACCCATGTACACGTATCGAGATTAGGGATTTGCTGGATAAGTGATGTGCGGAGGGCGCTTTCAAGGATATTTAACATCAGAACCTTCGGCGAATCAGCATCGTACTCCAGAGTGACCTCGCACCAAGAACCGCCTTCATCGCAACGGAACCGAGATATATCTACGTTCTTGGACATGACTCTTGATTGCCGGTCATCGGAGACAGCCTTCCATTGTGCTTTGGAACCATGCTCTTCATCGTCCTCATTGTCGCTGCGGGCTTCCCTTGGACTGCCCCCAAATCCTTCGTCCTCCAGTTCATCCTCGTCCTCCGGTGATGCTTCCTTCTCCATTCGGGCTTGGATGGCATCATCATCCTCATCGTTCGCAGAATAAGAAACAGCCTGTCCACGATTTGCTCTTTGCTTAGCATTTGTGGCATCGTCATCCTCATCCTCATCGTCATCCTCATCGCGAGCTGCCCTCTCACCCTCTGGTCGTGCTTCTTCAATCACCCCAACGGATTTGCCAATTTCTGGTACAGCAGCGGTATTTGCAGCAGACTTCATCCTCTTCTCTCCCTTCTTCTTCCCAAGAGCCTTTCTTGCAAGCGATTGGAGCTTCGGGACGAATTTTTTCTCCAGGGTCGAGATGACGTCGACGACTTCGATGGCATATGTCTCTTTATATTCTTTGGGTGGGAAAAACTTCAGTTTGATATCATAGATCTTCGCCTGAGATCTTCCAACACCTTTGCCGATCCGTTCACTAACTGAAGCTTCATCAATTACCTCTGCCAAAGAGAGTTTACTTATACCCTTGGCAAATGTCTGACCAGCTTCTTCCGTCATTTCCTCATTGACATGGAGAGTCATTGATGGCGTGGAGATATGGTTGCTTGCAGTCATGACAATTTCTCTGAGACGTGGGATACCAAGTGTGACGTTTTTCGCCGAATGACCAGCCAAATGGAAAGTATTGAGTGTCATTTGAGTAGAAGGCTCACCGACGGATTGGCCAGCGACAATGCCAACGGCTTCTCCAGGTTCAACGACCGATTTGAGATATTTGACGTTCAAAATGGGCTCTAATGCCTTTCTGCCGTGCAAGCCGCTGGGATTAGATTTGGTTTTGACGAGGCCGTCTGGGTTCTCTTTCATATAGTTGTTCAAATATTGGCTGAACTTTTCAGAAGTCGAATAAAGGTATCGGCCAGGATGGTAATGCGCCATGACAGGATCAGAAACATCGTTGCTGTTCGCCTTCGCTGTCTTTATGCCCCGCTTCATCATCTTCTTGATTTTTTCCTCATGTTCGTTTATCACGTCCAGGTCATCTCCAAGCTTCATCTGAGACACCTCGGATTCGATGTTCTGCAAGAAAAACTTGAAGTCCGTCAAATGCTTTGTTTTTGTAACATCGAGTCCATCCTCGCCGTATAAAAATTGGACCATTGACCCATCAGAATCGCGAACGGAGGTGTCATACTCGACTTTCAATCCTTCCATGCCTTTGATGAGACAACGCTGAAGGTAACCAGACCTAGATGTCTTAACAGCGGTATCGATTAGTCCTTCTCTTCCAGCCATGGCGTGGAAGTAATATTCCTGAGGCCTTATACCTGTCAAAAAACGATTGACAATATATCCTCCTGCACGAACATCTGTTTCAAAAGGTTTGAAGCAAGGCAACGACTTTCCAGACACCATGACTGGAACTCTGCGACCTTCCAAAACCTGCTGTCCAAGATTGCATGAGATAAGATTAGCGTTCACAGCACTTCCCTTCGCTCCTGATACCGTCATATTTTGCATTTGATTCTTTGGAAATGGTTTCACCAGACCGCTTGGCAAACAGGCTTTTGTGATTGCCGAGGACAATTTATTGGATCTGCCGTTCATCATCACATCCAGACCTTCCTGCTTGGTATCGTCTCTCAAAACATCCTCGAGGCGGTTCCGCAGCTCAGGATCAGTAGTTGTCGGTTTTCGATCCTCTAAAGTAACATATTTAGTGGCTACCTCCAAACCAATCACGTGCGCTTCTTGTAGCTTTTCCCGTCTAGTTTGTTCACCCTCTGGGGTCAAAAGGAGATCTTCCATTCCGCAGGAAAATGCTCGCATGTGGAGAAACTTCGTTAGAAGTCGGCCAAGTATGCTCAGCATCTTGCCCGCAACTGTTGGACCATATGCCTCATGCATGGCATGAATCAAACCACCACTGCTTGGTCCCAGCTGTGCCTTATCAAGAATACCAGTGATTAACTCTCCACTTTGGAAGAAAACTTGACCCTCTTCGGAGTTGACACCCCAGCGATCTGCAGGTACTTGCGACTTGCTGGTTAGGTTAAGAGGATTGCATTCAAGAGGTCTGATATTTTTCAGAATTGTGGTGATAACTTGCTTTCCAGTCCATCGCGGGAACGGCTTGATTATCGCTGGAGGAACTGTCTCAATACGGTCGCCAGTGATGTGACCGCTCTCGGGACGAATGCAATTGTATATGAGTTGCTGATAAGTTGCTCGATCGAAGAAAGTATCTCGGTTCGTCATCCACACTGCTAGCGAAAGATGGTCCTGAATAAGACCTCGGAGTGGCTTCCCGGCTGTTGAGGCGAGATATTGATGATCAGTGTCGGCAATCTGAAGTGCTTCTGCTCGCGCTACCTCACTTTGCGGGAAATGCATGTTCATCTCATCTCCATCAAAATCGGCATTGTAGGTATTGCAGTTAGCGTAGTGCATGCGAATTGTCTTTTCACCGGGCAGGACTCTTGCACGATGCCCCATGATAGACGGTTTATGAAGAGTCGGTTGACGATTCATCAAAACCACATCTCCGTTGGTTAGATGACGGTGTACCTTTTTGTTACGTGCGCCATTTGCCCCAACACTGGATGACGCCAGAAGTTGATTTGCCAGACTCTGCCGTTCGTCCGGAGTTTTAGTTCGCAGGTTGATAACCTGCCCATTTTCATTTTCGATGGCGGCCGCGCCAGGCCATTTGTCCGCGCCATTAATGACAGCCTGCTGTAGCTCCTTGAAATTGTGACTAGTAACAGGCTCAGGATATGTGAGCTTTCTTGCGAACACGGGCGGTACGCCGATTTCGTTCGTTTCGATATTGGGATCGGGGGAGATGACGCTACGTGCTGCGAAGTTGACTCGTTTTCCCATCATGTTCTTTCGAAACAAGCCTTCTTTCTTTTCAAGCTTTTGCTTGATTCCATCTTCATTTTTCTTGCCAGCAGCGCCCTGTATCGGATTCCTATCGCGATCTATCAAAGAATTGACGCTATCTTGAAGTTTCACCCATGCTTCTTGAAGATCTGAGAAGTCTCTTCTGCGACGTTGAGGGTCCACCAAAGCCGGGTTCTCCAGCTCTTTAGATATTTGAGCAGTAGTATCACTGGCGGTTAAGATTAGCTTGTATAAAGCATTTTGTTGAGCTTCGGCAATCTCGCCAGCTCCAGTTCTCGCCTCCGGGCGATACTTGTTTGGTGGAACAAGGAGAGTCTGTAAGAAGAACATATCAGCTGTGACGACAGCGGCCTTCTTTGCCGTTGACCTTGAAACATAGACCAAGGACAATATTTCCTGTTCTTTCTCGAATAAAAGCGTGAGACTTGCTTTGACCTCGATTGGATTAACATAGCGTTCACCGCTTGCTAATGAATGCTTTTGTTTAGATGCTGTGACGGCCGTCGTCCTTGATGAGTCTCCCATAACAACATCGCCATCAACGTCGAGGCTTTCCCCTTCACCTTCATCCTCATTCGAGGAAAGATCTATATCGGCGATGCCTTCATCCGATGCATATCCACTGCTCTTCTTAGACCCAGCCTCTTTGAAAACGAGTTGCACCGCATTGACCGCTTTAAGGCTTCCTTGGGCCATTTTAGCTTGGTCCTTTGGCGAGAGACTTTTTTCGAATATTTTGACGAATCGATCCTTGCGAAACCCAGGCGATATTCCCTTACAATTTGAACATATTCTGGACACAGTGATAGACTTGAGAAAGCTTTTGATAACTTCTCGCCGAGCTTCTGCAACACCTTCATTCTTCTCACGACTCCATTCCCAGTGTGCAGCTCTCGCTTCTTTAATCGCCTTTTTCACAAATGCTAACCGTTGCCGAATGGTTGCGCTCACTCCATTATTGTCATCGGAATCGGAATCGCTGCTTGCCGCCGCTTCGACTTCCACAGCGGCAGCCTTCTTTGCGACAAGGTCAATATTGTCTAATTCCTGCGCAGCACCAAGGAGTCCATGCTGAATCAAGCGCAACTTGCACAAGTACAAATTCACATCTTTCCGCGACATCTTAAAGTGATGGCAATAGACACATTTGGCGCGTAGTAATCGGAGAAGTTGATCCATGAAAGTTGGATGGTAAACAGGAACCGGCAGCGTGATGTGCCCGACATGGCCTGGACAGGCCAGCGCACCGAGATGGCATGTCGCGCATCTAGAAATCAATCAATTAAAATCAAAACTTATAATATAGTGGTTAAAGCTTACTGTATATTACCCCAGGCGCCGAGAGCTGGGTCATACAAGCCACCAGGAACTGGATGCAGAAGAGTATCGAAAGTAGTGGGGTTTTGTATCCTCTTGACCGATAAACGTTGAATCTCCTCAGCAGAGAGGAACGCAAAATCTACACTGCCAATGGCAGAGGAAACCGGCTGTGAGATGTTCATTGTCGCTCAAAAAAAGAGTCAAAGAACATCTGGGGCCGTTGTTGCACTGAAACGAAGGACATGGAAGTTGACGATGGCGGAAAATCACCAAAAAAGTTCCTACATTATCAGGCGGTGAGCAAGATAGGACGGCAGAAAATATGCACGTGATCCGAATTTGTCCCAGAACGCTGAAGGCAACGAGCAACTCTGGCCAACAAACACATTACCAGTTACAACAACTCAATTTCACACGACAACTTCATCGATCTCTCTCTGTTGGCTCCAAGGAGCCCACTGATAGCTACAAGGGAAGTTAAGTTTACCATGGATCGTGGAAGAGCGTCGTCGGTACTGTCTCCTCGGCATGATAGTGCAAGCCGCATTCAAAAGACCGAATCAGCTGCAGAGAAGCTCGCATCCCTGAAAGCCAGAGTCGCAGCAGCAGTTGGGAACAGTAAGGCAAAAGGAGGCCTCAATGTTGGCTTACATCCTGCATTGGAAGACCATGGACAATGGAAACCTTCCAAGACAGTCGCCCCAAAGTTTGCCACAAGTATAGGCAATGCGCGCCCTATTGATAAGCAGCCTATTAAGGGCAAGAAACAGCTCGACTTGTCTGGACCATCACCAGAGGAGATCCGCAACAACCCATACTTCGACAACAGCCTAGGGGGACAAACAGCGACGCTCAAAAATAGACACTCGCGGCAGCTTGTCTTCAATCAGAAAGGGAAATACATCCAGCAGGCAAATGCACTTCGACGACAGGCCGCCCTTGAGGCGATGAAGAAGAGGATTGCCGAATCATCACGGAAAATTGGCATTGATGAAGATCTCGACACAGAGAAGAACTATATCATAGAAGTACCTCCTGATATTGAATGGTGGGATGAAGGCTTGGTGGATGGCAAGAACTATGATAACATTGACGACCCGAAGAACCTCAAGATATACACCTCCGATTCTATCATAACTCATTATATACAACATCCTGTGTTACTCGAACCTCCTCAAGAGAAGAACGTACCGGCGCCGAAACCTATGTTTCTAACAGCCAAGGAGCAGGCAAAACTGCGGCGCCAGCGTCGCATGGCAGATCTCAAGGAGCAGCAAGCAAAAATTAGACTGGGCCTTGAACCAGCACCCCCGCCAAAAGTAAAAAAAGGAAATCTCATGCGCGTCCTGGGTGAAGAGGCTGTAAAGGATCCAACTGCGGTCGAAGCACGTGTCAACAGGGAAATTGCTGAGCGTCATCAGACTCATCTAGAGACAAACGAGGAGCGGAAGCTGACGAAGGAACAAAAGCTCGAGAAGCTGGCCTTGAACCAGGATAAAGATGCGGCCAAGGGTATTCACATTCTGGTTTTCAAGATTGACAGCTTGGCCAGTGGCAGTCACAGATTCAAGATTGCTAAAAACGCAGAACAACATGCCCTGACAGGAGTCTGCATCATGAATCCAAGATTTAACCTCGTCATTGTGGAAGGTGGCGAATATAGTATTCGGCAATACAAGAAACTGATGCTGTCACGAATCGATTGGACCGAAAATTCCCCGACAAGGGTCAAAGAAGGGAAGCAAGAAGAATTAGCTCAATGGCTAAAGGCTGAGGACGAGAAAGGAGAACTGAAGGACATCAGTCTGAACAAGTGCATTCTGGTATTTGAAGGAGAAGAAAAGGCAAGGGCTTTCCGGAAATGGGGAAGCAAAGTTTGCGAAACGGACGCTGCGGCAAGAGAAGCGCTGAGCAGGGCGAAAATGGAGAACATGTGGACTCAGGCAAAGACTATGCGTTAAGGTCGAAATAAGGCCAATAAAGCTAACCCAGCTGGGGATCCATGCGCCTTTTATCATCTACTCCTGTTATTTTGAGTGCCCTATTTGCGCCGTCATAGCCCGACCTTTCCAATTATGCCCATGATACCGAATTCCTGCATGAAGTCCAATCGATTATACTCCATCCAATTCCATCATGCCAGCTTCGAACTCCTCATCATCCATGCCATATTCATCGTCCATTGCGACATCTCTTTCATTGCCATTCCTCAATACTTCTAGGGGAGTTGCATTTTGCAAGTCCAGAATCTTTTCTTCATCCTGCTTCTCTTGATGCTTTTTCAGATCAGCCAAGCTCCAGGTACTGATTCCTTCATGATCCTTTTGCTTGAATGGCTGAGCAATATTCTTCAAGAACTTCTTCGCACTACTGACGGCCATATCAGTGCTCAAGTTCGTATCCGAGTCCAATAGGGCGTTATTTATCCAGCTCGGAAGCTGTCCTCTTTTCTTCATGAATCGACGATCGGCAAGAACCATTATTCCATAATCATCTTTGCCTCTCAGGACACGTCCGAGGCACTGAGACGCGTGTCGCATTGCGTCGAACGATAAAAAGTCGTTCTCCCGAATGCGGTACGTCTCCCGTAAGAACTCCAAACGAGCTTTCAAAATTCGAGACTCTGTATACTGGAAAGGCACACCAATACACAACACAGTTCTTCCGTACTGGTGGTCGAAATCGATGCCTTCTGACACCTTACCGCGAGCCACACAAAGAAGTATGGCACCGCGTCCATTACAGCAAGCTGTTCGATAAGTCTCAAGCGCAAGTGAGGTCTCTTGAGCATCGGGCGTCTCGACAAGAATAAGTTTATATTTCCAGACCTCATCCAAGATTCCCATGCCTTGCCACATACTGATGATTGACTCCATGTAAAGATACGATGGGAAGAAGACCACCATGCCGTCAGGCGTAATCTTTGAGAACTCAGTGAGAAGATTTCCGTAATTCCTTACAACGCTAGGCTCATTGCGAACCTGAAACCCGGAAGATATGGCCACTTGATCACTTCCACGAGTCACAATCATGGGCAAGAATGATCGCCGAGCGAGCGTCATTTGATATGTTTCCTGGACAACCGTGGTAAAATTCAGCATTTTGGGATACATCTCCAGTGGCGACAATGTCCCGGACGTAATGATCACCGAACTAAACCGATCGAAAACTGGTTTGATTGCAATGGCAGCATCGAGACATGTGAAGTGCAAGATAGGGTTTGGGACTTCGGCTGTATCAGACTCATACGGCTCAAGGATGAGGAGAAATCCCTTCTCATATGTTGCAACCAAAGTAGCGAATGTGGCAACTTCCTGCAAAGGTTGATAGTCTTCAATATTTGTCAACTCTAATGTTCGTACGAGCGATGTTAGACGTTCGGCACAGAATCGAAGAGGCTTTCTTTCGATGAAGGTTGTCTCTTTGAGATGTGCCAGGAATGAAGGAGGTGTTTCAGAAATAACTTGTCGAACCTTCATTCGTGTCTGCAAGGACATCAGCACAACATCGATATACGACAAGGTTTGACAGATGGCATACCTTTAAATACTCAACGAACCGTTTCAGGAACGCTACGAAGTGTTCGGCTCGACGGATGTTTCCAGGAACAGCTTCTTTCAGCAGGTCATCGGGCAATGCTAGACGAACAATATGAGGACTTATTATCGATACAGTGTGACGACATGAATGCTCACCTGGGTTAGACATAAAAGCATGCTCATCTCGAGCTTCTTCTGCTTCTCGAAGGCCTTCCACGAGTTTAGCATACTCATTTTGGAGCTTTTCTGCATCGGTATCCTTCATTTCCGAAATCTTGCGCTCCAAATTCTGAGCACCCCTCGTCGCCTTTCGTAATGAGTCTTCCGTGATATCTGTACTCAATGATTCAATGCAAACATTGTCAATATTATGAGCTTCGTCAAAGACAACGATGCAGTCTTTCGAGAGCTCCTTTGATACTCGCTCGGCGATTTTGGGATCGAGAAGGTAATGGTAGGAGTAAATAATCACGTTGCAGAACGACATCTATCGATTTTAGTGATAAGAATTGGATCTTGGTTACGCACATACCATTCGTCGAGATGTGAAATACGGGCACTGCTTGTGCTGCTCTCCATACCGCATGAGTCCATCTAAAGTCCAGACGCCGTTGGGTATTAGGTCATGGGGCTCCAGAAGATCCAAATTCTATCACAGTTAGCACTGCTCTTGTATCCAACGTGCCTGGCGAGTTTACATCGTGATATATGCAGACTGGAACGTCTTCGCCCCTCTCCTTCTTTTCCTTCACAAATCCCGCAGTCAGACTTCGACAGCGAGCGTCGACAACAGCTCCGCTCTTCTCTCGTCTCACAGAAGGATGCAAGCACAGATTCTTGCGACTGGTCAGACCGAGTCCTCTAAAGTCCTCCTCGTGGCCGAGTTGTTCAGCTCTATACTTCATAAGTGCTTTGAGCTCGGCCAAGGCCTTCTCGATCTCAGACATAGTACCTGCACGGGATCAGTGTTGATTCACACGTTCTTTGATTACACTCACGTGAGCAATAAATCAACTTGCGATGCTCGGGGTAGTACTGTTGATACGCCACAATCAGGGACAGGAGAGATACAGTCTTTCCTGTCCCTGAAGGCATCTCTAGAACACAATGGCCACCCGCATCAAGGGTTCCTGGTGAGTTCTGCGTCAGCCAAACTGTGGGTGGCAAATCCGACGAGGATCACTGACTCTTGAGATCGCACATGTATCTGCAAACAGATGAACATCCATCAGTAGAAATAGATAGATGATTATGCGCTAGAGTACGTACGCATATTGTTCTTTGAATATGTCAGTTGAAATCCAGTGCCATACATACATAGAGAGAGAGAAGAGGAACAAGAGGGAGGGGATAACTTGCCTGGGTATATCCTAGGATATGGGAAGAGCACTGGGAGATCACTAGCAAGAATGAGCCAAGGAGGTCAATGGTATGATAACGAGGGCCTTGTAGTGGAGTCTCACTCTATATTGAACTTCATTGTGGTCTGGTGTGGTCTGGTGTGCCTATGGCTACCTATCTTGCTGCTTGGTATTCGAAGTCCCCAAGTGTGAAATCGAAGTTGAAGTCACTCTAGGTTTGGCAGGTAGGTACCAGGCAGACAGAGTACCTAGCTATGTAGGTAGGTAGGTAGGTAGGTAGGTGGAGATGATTGTGGTCACGTTTGTGGACACTGGACAAGGTGGTTGACGGGCAGAGTAAGGCAGAGCACCTATCTGTACTTCGTATATATTTCTGCAGGGGTCTTCTGAGAGGTACCTAGGTACCTAGATAGCGCACCGTTAGGCGACCGGGGAGCGGAATAGGCCACAGCCTGGCAGAATACGAAGAAGTACTCGACCTTGCTAGGTACGAAGAGCAATAAATATGGCCTGGAATGGAAGAATAGCTTTAACTTTACGGTTCTACTAAATCCAGTCCGGTTTTTGCTAAATCCAGTTCTAAAATATATATGTCATAAAGGTATCTTTATACCTGAAAATAAAAGTAACTGATTTACAATTAATAACTTAATGATTTCTAATAATGTATAATTAAGTTGTACATACTTAAGATAGAAAAACAAGACTATATCTTATCCTAGCTACTATTTATTAGTGTTATTATAATTAAGAAAAGGGGGTTTAATGTAGAAGTTTAGTTTTAATTGTATCATACATCGTTTGTTTAAGGCAGAAACCTGGATTTGTATGCGAATTTAGGCATTTTCAGGCATCCAGGACTGAACTTAGTGGATCCCTAACTCTATCGTCTTCATCATCATTCATTATCAATATTGTCAATATTGTCAATATTGTCAGCGGCCCTGTTCTGGCCGTCTTTGAACTCTCACATCCACCAGAGGGAACAAAGGCATTGGATCCTGAGCATCGTGTCGTGGCTGACAGAGTAGGTACGCATACCCTCATTATGGCGAAAGAGAAATGAATAGATGCATCTCCTCGAGGTCGAGATCGGGAAGAACAGCCACTGCTCTCTCCGTATGTAGAGTACACAGTCTGCAGTCCACATTGCACAGACTCATATGGGATTCTGAGGCCATAAGTCTACTATTAGGTAAGTATTGTGCTTGTACTTGTATAATATTCCTCGTCCGTTTGGCCCCGCAACAGGACTCAAGGAGTACATGCAGCATTTCGTATACGAGCACATATAAGACACCTTACTTTATCCAGTTCCAGGTCCAGCATCATCATCGTCAGCCATTCCTCGAGAACCCCGAGATGAGTCTACGAGCCCCATGCACAGAGTGGCTTTTACCTTCCAAATATGGCCGACTCCAAAGCCGCGATGTCTTAGCAGCAAATAACTGCATCCGTTCAACTATATATTTCTTACATACCGATTTATACAGTCAGCATGTATTGTACAATATATACTTTACGCGGTATCATTATGTGCATACATTTACTCTGCTCTAGTGTCACCTTGTTAACTTGGAGGTGCCCGTCGACCTCTGGATATGTATCCCGCATCATCATCATCATCATCATCACCCATCGATCCCTTGTTAACAATTCCACCATGGAGAACGCTTAAACACTTACATATTTATTCTAGATCAAAAATCGCTCCCAAATCCGCTCCAGCTCTTGTCATGGATGGCCAAGGCACAAGGCACCGCCAGGCAGAGAGACACCTCCTCATGAGATCTGCCTTAAGCATGCATGGTTAGCATGCCACTGCCATCTAACAAATCTAAAGCCCCCAAAAAGTTTGATATTAACTTTTTTCATTCCATTTCATTCCATTTCATTCAAATAATGGCTCTTCCTCGTCCATGTTTGTTTTTATAAGTATACCACTTTCTCACATCTGCCATGCTCTACATGTCTTGCTACGCACAAACGTTTTCATATCACACAACACTCAAGAAGATCTGATCTTGTTGTTGGAAGTGGCAACCCATAATCCACAGTTGCGGGTACCTGGTTGCCGATATGAATACAAGCAGAGACTCTCCACCTTCCTTGACATCGTCGTCTCGCAACCCTGGAGTCGAACAATTATATTTATCTCCTAATCAATCATTGCACTATTATCCAAATACAACTTCTCAGTCCATGCTTGATGAGCCTTATGGATCGACATTCTGGCCTGCCGCAGCATTTCCAGGCCATTCCGTTTATCACCCTCCGCAAGGAACCGCCTTTGCAGCTTATGAACCATCCCGCCAGGCATCTGGATACCTCCACCCTCAAAACTCCAATCCGCTGTTGATGCACTCTACCCGGCCGAGTTTGACGCCTGTCTCACAAGATTCATCACATATCAACACTCAGATATCCTCTTCTACATTTTTAGCTCAGGAATTTTATTCGGATGGCCAGGTGTATGACGACTTCGATCAACTGAAGGTAATGGAGGAGTCCCTTCAGTGGCCGGCAGGATCGAATAGCTCACCAATGTTCGCCATGCCTCATGTGCTGGGCTCAACTGTCGTTTCGACAGAGCCTTCGTATCCTGATTCTCTGCCAGATCCATCTTACACAAAGCAAAGGGCATCACCAATCTCCTCTAGAATATCTAGTTATTCTGGCCCCGATATTGGAACAAGCGTGCGGTTTGATGGGGGTCCAGGAGACCCCAGCACTCCGGAAGGTCGACTTGTCCACACAACGTTGATGAACGAGAGACCACAGCGGAAAACGACGACGAGAGAAGAAGCAAGCTATGAATGCACCGCTGAAGGATGTGGGAAGCTGTTCAATCGAAGTTATAACTATCGAGCCCACATGGAAACGCACGACCCAGAACGAGTATATCCATTCATCTGCCCTGTCCTCGAGTGCGACAAGAGATTTCGAAGGAAGACTGATTTGCAGCGACATCACCAGTCAGTACATATGAAGGAGAGAAATCACCAATGTGAATTTTGCGGCAGGTTTTTCTCTAGGAGAGATACCCTTATGAGGCAAGTTCGTCTGATGTCAATGCCATAAACTAAGCTGACAGACTGAAAGGCACCGAGAGGATGGCTGTTCCAGAAGATTCGACTTACCAGCTGATGTTCGGCAATCTGCTGATGTGCGTGTTTCTTCTGGACAAGAAGAGGAAACGTAACTGGTTGCACCGCTTATTGCTTGCGTCGTAATGTGAAAAAGTTGGTCACATGGCGTATCTTCGAAGTCCAGTTACCGTAGCTCTTGTTCTGGTTGAGAGCTCTCTATGCTACGAACTCCATTGCGATACTGGTTGGTGGCCGATCAAGTCGCCATGCCATATATTTGATGCTTTGCACTGTATTGCAAAGGCTTAGGTGTCTAAGCCTGGATCAGAGCCCCTGTGGGGAGGGGTGGAGTCTACTGCTGTTCGGCGAGACGGACGAGCAATGATATTTCGTTAGTCTGATGTGACTTTTCCCGTTGTTAGCCATTGATAGTTTAGAATGATCAGGATTTGGTGTGGTATCTACCATGAATCAATGATTAAAAAAAATGGAACGCATATCAATCACTGATGACGAATATTTATGTTTCAGTTCTCTACTAGACTTTACAGTTTTTAGATCATTCAGAACGATATAATATAATGCAGAACAGATATCCTAGATAAGTTGTGGAAAGTCATCACCAATAGCTCAGCGGAAGTAAAAGTAGAATCATTGTATTGTAAAACTATCTAAAAACTAGAAGAGGCTTCTCATAATATAGAGGGCCTGAAACAAAGGCTCAAGGGCCAGTGATTGATGCATGGATGATTCCATGCATGAATCCGAAGATTGTCCTGGATTCTCATATTGATTCTTCCAGAGTCTTCCAGTGCCTATAGGCATAAATCCTTTATTCAACAGAAGTTGCTATTCTTGAACCCCAAGGCGTCTCCGTAGCCATCGAATTGTCTTCTTCTCACCTTTCTCCAACACATACTATTCAAACTCCATCCTGGAACCAGCAAGATTCGTTGCAGCATATCATGAGCAATAATCGATTACAACTCTCCTGCCCATACTGCATGAAAGCCACCAAGGCCACGGCGCCAAAAACAAGGGTATCCACGCCGCACAGTCATGCAAGACTATTTGCAGCCAGATCAGTCTTTTCTGTCGAAAATCAAGATAGTCTCAGTGTTATAGGATTGCAGCCATTACTTTTCTGATCCCAAAAGCAGATAAGCCTGTGATCTTACCCACATCCACAGCATCGAAGTACAATCACTTGCTGGAGTGAGTACATGATCAAGCGCCTGCAATGTCGACCTAGCCTACTCAACTGGGCCAACTGACTCAAGTTTCTACAGCCTTTCCCAGCTTCAGGACGCATACATCAGCTCAACTCAGCATTCAGCATTTTTTTGGGAGGCCGTCATTGATCTAGGCTTCGGTCGAAGGATGCGCAGATGCAGGCAAAAAGACGAACAACCTTGGCGGCCTTGTTCCATTCACGCGGCACACTTGCGAAGTCTGAGTGTAACTTCTCCACCCTACTCTTTTCCATTCAAGAACAACTAGTTGCCCTTGCCCAGCTGGCTGTTACGAGGCGTCTCTTAAAGCTAAGAAACCATACAATAGAGGGAAATTACTCAACCTACTACAGCAACATACTCTCTCAGACGATGGCCGTAATAACATGATCGAATACTGCTTGGACGCGAACATGTATTCCTCGAGGTGGCTGATTCTTCAAGCCTATTGGTTAGTTTTTTATGTTTTTAATATTAGGCATTTATAGATACTAACTTAACTTCTCTTAGAGCGAGTCGAGAGTATACACTCTAAAAATCCTTGATATGTTCGATCCGGGTATTATTCACTACATTAGTGATACAAACATTGACCGACCTTATAATGCCATTACATTAACGCATACGTGCCGTCGCTATTTTGGAGGGCTTCAAGTTTACTTTGAAGCTGAAACTGGTTCTCTAAACACATATACGATTAAGACAACGAAAGAGTGGTATTTGCCAAATTTGCCAGTCACTCGAACACTATTTGTCACTTCTGATCACAATATCGATCCTCCGATGCCTCGCCTACTCGCAATTCACCGAGCATGCTGCCTAATCTTGCACCTAAGCGGTGCTGGACAGTACCTCGATCGGGTCCTCCGGGACATGGAAGAAGGTACCCTGATATCATTGTCACCGACCTCAATATTACAGAGCTTTATAGATTTCATCACAGAGTCCTCCAGAACGATGAGACGGATATTCTAAACGCGCTCTGTCCTCTCCTAGAATCCTACGAGCACTACGTCCAATTGTAGTCGGATGAGTGGCCATCAAATAAAAGTTCGGGGCCATTTTGGTGCTTGGCGATGATAGCCTGGACTTCAAGAGAAATGGATGATAGATTATCGCGTTCAAATATGTTGGTCTGGGAGCTGGTATGTAATTTCGGCTGGATTTCCCGTGCTGTTACTACTTGTCATCAGAGTGATCTAAATTCAATGTGAATGCTTCAACCCGATCGATATCTTGCGTTTAACTTCTGGCTAGCTAGTAACAGAGCAAGAACAAGGCCGAGAAATTTCCACTTACTATTATATTTTAAAGCTTCCGAACAAGTAGACTTAATCTTGAGTTACCATGGTTACAGAAAGACTTGAAGATCTCTCTTCTTACCTCCAGGGACAAAGAAGCAAGCCTATTTATGGGAACACAATCTCAGAGACTGAAACCCCCTAGGTATTCTTTCAGTAATCAAAACGAGACAATCTATTATATTCCCACCACGTCATTGTTTACCTTTCAATTTATTCTGGAAGGAACTGTCGACGCTGCAGTATGCCCCACGAACCTTCCAAACGTGAATAATGCTTGTCTTGTCTCACTCCATATTTACTCTCACCTCTCATCCTTATATAAACCCCGCCATTTCTGACTTCGTCCTCCAAAATCGAGTTCCTGCATTTTCTGTACCAAATAGAAGCCACACAAAGCCCAGGTAGGCGCGTCAGACAGAGACGCACAAGACGACCACACAAACAGACAAAGCATACACCTCCACCATGTGCACCGCAACTCAAGTCCTGCACCTTCACTGCTCCCACATCGTATTCCTCTCAAACTTTCGGTGCCCTGAGCCCACGAATACCTGCTTCCGCAGGAACGCGCTGCGTCCGAGCTCGACTCTGTGCCCATATTGCAAGGCTAGGAGGAGACAACAGCGGACACAGGCAACACATAGGAAGGAGGAGAGGAAAAATACGGGGAATGTGCAGGCGAATGCGAAGGGTGACTGGTCTGGAAACAGAACTTGAGAAAGCCTGGATGCTGAGACGATGCCGAGATGGTGGTGAGATAGGACAAGGCAGGAGATGAATGCCAAATTGCGAGATACCCAGATTGTGGACATGGTTACGATGAGTTCTTAACTATTTGCACATGTTCATAATTGGAATTGCAAATGTTCACCACAAATCTATCGATGTGGCAAAACTGTGATCATAAAAATCACTGGACCTAGCTAAACAGCAATTAGAGACTGAAACGTACATATTTAGTAAACATCACTGGACGTAAGAAGCCCGTGATTAGAGACTACAATGCAGACATTTACTAAAAGTCACCAGACATAATAGCACTGCAATCAGATATTGAAATGCAGAAAACTACTTCCCATTAGCTATCTGCGTCCCCCATCTACCATGGGCCAGTAACGTGATAATAAAGCCCTATAATCTGGCTTTTAGGTATCGATGCATTAAGGTGCCGAATAAAGAATGATGGAACCATGCACATAAAAGACCCCCTTAATCCCGTCTCGCTTCAGATTCAAATAAGGTACAATGCAGAAAGCAATGCGCTCATTACGAATCCAGCTCCTCCCAACTCCGTCATTCCAGTAGCCGCGCTCGAGCTTGAAGCGGATGATACAGCCGAGGTCGTAGTGGTGCCGGAAGAAGAAGGAGAAGAAGAAGAAGAAGTAGAAGAAGTAGAAGCAGAAGCTTTCAATCCACTTGGAATGTTGCTCTTATCGTCAGCAAGACGTTTAACTTCAAGTCCAGTCAAGACAGTTCCGTCTGTAGCCTTGACGATCTGCTTGACCTTCAAGTCAGTGATCGACACAATCTTCCCATTCTTTGGGTTCTTAATGCCATTTTTGATCAGATCAGCGAGTCCATCGTCAGGTGGGTTCGGAATAGCAGTGAAGTTGCTTGGGAATTTCGCGTTGGTGATGAGTGCTTTGGAGCATTTTGGGAATGGAACCTCAGGGACCAGAGATGCTGTGCTCTGCAGCTGAGTAAAATTGAGGGCATTGAGCTGCGTTTGAAAGTTGTTGTAGTCAGTTCTGAGTTCCGCAGAGCCATCAGAGTTCAAGACGACCAGGCCGTAGTCATTCTCCTCCTGCGCATACTCGTAGACCACACCACCGCTGAAGTAAGGTGTCATCTTGGTGCTGTAAAGCGCTGCGACCTCGTTGAAGATTCTGGGGCGAATCTCGCGGCAGCCATACTCGGACATGAAAACAGGGATGCTAGTTGTGTCGAAGAAAGTGACAAGATCGTTATACTGTGCCTCCTCGAAAGTTGCCGCTCCACACCAGCTATAGCTATTTAAAGCAAATATATCAGATATTGAGTCATCTGTTGCGTCTCCTGTCAAGCTGCATTGCATATAAGCCCAAGTGTCGACGAGAACCTCGCGAACATCAGCGGCAGAGTAGCCAACGGGAATGTAACGCTTTGAGTGCTTCTTGATGTATTTTCTATTAAGGAGTCAGTCACCAGCACTGGCATAAATGATTATATATCTTACTTGATATCACGAGTAACAGCCTAAAAACGTTAGCTGTAGAACGATAGTATTCGCCGTTTGGATTGGGGGGCCTACTCTGATATAGGGCGCAGTGATGGAACTCGCGATGTCGTTGATAACCTTAAAGTAACATGCATTGTTAGCATTCCCATTTAGCTGGCCTATCTTTCAAGTTATTATACCTCGTTTCCACTGAAAAAGAGCATAGTATTAGGATAATCCTTAAACGCCTCAACCACTGCAAAGGTACGATTCAGGTAGTCATGGTTATAACTCTCCCATCTGCATATAATTAGCTTATTAGATCAATATAAATAAAGAGATGAGGAAGAGAGTCGGTGTTATAACGTGTTATAACAACAAGAGGAACACCGATCAAAAAGGAGGACTCACGGTTTGCCTCTATCCAGACTTTCATTCGGAAGGGGTGAATTGACGTCCAAAATCATGTATATGCCAGCAATGTTGAAAATCGACGCACATTCGTCATGGTTGAGGTCAGGATCTAAGTTGTAGATTCTGATAGTATTTACGCCTTTCTCACTATTAGTATTTCATGTCGTCGAAAATCTGCCATATGTGCCTCACCGAGTCTCTGCATCAACGCAGCATCTCTCAAGCAGATAGCTGCGTCGCTCAGCGGATCGATGCCGGACTCAGGCTTATAGCCCGAAGAACCGCCTGGCTGGTACGCCGCTCCTACGATCTGAAAGCGTTCGCCAGTGACGGAGTTGACGAAATCTGGCCCCTTGACAGAGAGAGGGGTGACGGCAGTCGCGAGTTGGGCGCATAGTGCAAGGAGCGCAAGGTGAGTCTGGAAGGGTCAATACCAGCACAAGCTTTAAGACAGAGACGGAAACAGATCGCAGAGAGACAAGAGACTATTGTGGTGGAGGCGAGTGGCTGATTGGGCTGACGCGGTGCCGTACTTACAGCGCGTAACATGGTGTTTTTGAAGTCTCGCTTCGTTGAACCAGTTCTAAGAAGGATGTTGAAGCTTAAATAAATGAGTGTCGTCGCAATAGCGATAGTGATAGCGAAAGTGGTGACAGTCAAGAGGCGAAGGAGTGAGCCTCAAGAAATCCGCAAAATTGAAGAAGTGGAAGATGGAAGATGTTTGATCGTGAATAAGGGTTGTGTCTCTCAAGATGCGGGTGTATTGAGGTGCACTTGAGTTTGAGATAACTCATCGACCCCTGCTCACTGCTCCTCTGCCGCCCCTGTCGCTTGCTTGGGTGCTCGTACTTCGTATTGGTATGTATGTACATATGTACGATGAGAACACTATTAGAGTACTCCGTAATCTCAGATACGAAAAGAATAGTCATGTGAATGGGTCGCCCAGAGCAGCCAAGGAGAACAGAGAGGCTGGGCACTTTATCCTCTAATTAGAAGGTCTGGGACAAGAGCAACTTTGAAAGGCAATTCTTAAAACACCGAGAAGTACCACCAAGTCACCGTGGAAGGGTACAAAGCTTAGAATATGAGCAATGTCTAACACTAAAACAACTCAAAATTGATGTGAAGGAGAAAGGAATGTTGTATGTACATATGTAGTATATTAGATTATCAGCTTAAGAATTTAAGATATAATTTATAGATCTTATTATAACTTAGAAGACTATTTAATTAATTGAAATTTATGTATTTAAGCTTAGACTTTAAAGTATTACAAGGTACTTGTTATAGATGGAGGTGCCCTGAAACATGGAGAGCTTAAGTTAAAGTATGACACTATTTAGCTAGACTACTAAGCTGTTCTGCATAGGCGACTCATTTAAGCCAAAAGTTGTGATTTAGCAGGTTGAAAAAGTAGGCCTCCGCTGCTAAGGTACGGATACCGTAATCACATGGCATCTCCTGACAGGTGACAGCTCGATCAGCATTCCTGGTCTCCTAGCTGACCCCATTCTCGAGAACCCCTTATTTCTGTCATGTGACGAGGACATCGAAATAGTTTGCACCTGTGTACGCAGTTGGAAAATATAAAATGTTTTATAATTGATCCAGGCGGTTCCTGTCATCATCTCTCTAAGTCTTGAGCCCTCGTTCCTGCATCCTCACATCTGTCTGTCGGAGATTGTTGAGAAACACATGATAGGTAATTCGCTGGTGGGAAATTAGTCCCCACAACCAGAAAGAATACAGCACCCTACACCATTAGCCGCTCCGTACCTCGCCCATGATCACAATCAGAGTCCCTGCCCCAAGACTGAGAACGTCAATTCACGTAATCCACATGTCCCAAGGTTGGTTCAAATGCCATAGTAGTACATATTCCCCGTTATCTTCATTATTATGAAGCATCTATTGCAGGCTCAACAGAGCGAAATACGCCACATGCAAATCCACGGCTCAAGCAGACCTTTTGAAATACACGATTATTATCCCTCACAAACATGCTCTAAGCAGTGCCGAATTCCTTCACGGTGCATGTCTCGAAACGACCGGGCACAAGCGCCAATGGGACAATGCCACTGACGTGCATATCTGGTCCGTAAACGTGCATGTCGAGCTTCAGCTCTTGGCCAACGGCCTTGATGTTCTTCAACCCCTCCTGGTAGTTGGGTCCAGCACGTCTGACCCAGATCTTGACCTTGTGCTCGATCAAGCTTGGCGCATACTCGCGGAGAGCCTTGATGACACCCTTGAAGGTAGACGCAACGTTGGTGAAGTTGGCAATGCCACCACCAATGAAGAGAACCTTGCCCTCTGAAGTGAGAGGAGCGCGGAGCATGAGGTCGAGAACGGTGCGCGCGTAATGGTAGGTCTGAGACTCAGTAGGAGCTCCAGAGTATTCGCCATAGTTGGCGAGCTCATCGGAGAAACCGGCACTGGCGATAGCATCAGCGTAGACAACCGAGGCACCACCACCAGCAACAAGAGTCCAGACTCTGCCAGTTGCGTTGAGGACGGTCAACTTGAGCGAGGCACCGGTCTTTGCATCGAGCTCGGCGATATAAGCCTCCTCCTTGGTCAACTCACGACCGAAAGGTGCTGGGAACTCCATTGGTGGACCAGCATCGATGTTGACCTTGCCATCCGAAGACTTGGGCGCGGTCATTCCAAGAGCAGCTGGTGAGCGTGCAGTGGCCCATTTCACACCGCATTCGAACTCAGCAGTTTGATCAAGCTTGGCAGCCAAATCCAGGAAGTAGACGTCGGCCGAAGTAGCATCGGCATTTGGGATGACGACCAAAGGATTAATCTCGAGGTATGTGAATTGACAGTCAACATAGACGGCATAGAGTCTGGTGATGAAGTCGACGAGAACATTATGGATGCCCTTTGGCACCTTCTTCAAGAGAGCAGCAGCAATCTCAGCATTCGATGGGTATTCGGTGAGGTCTACTGGGATGAGGAGCTTCTCAGCCTTCTCGTCAACATCGCCGACATCGACACCACCCTCGTGCGTGAAAAGAATCCAGTCGCCCTATTAATGAGGAGTTAGTAGTGGTTCGAGATAATACATATGATAATTGTGAAGCCGCTTTATAGATAAAGAATGAAGCGAGGGAACGCCACGATAACGGCTAAGCAACAGCGACCCTCTCGATTGAAGCGCCACTAGTATAGACACAAACAGCCATACATGTACATCGGGAGATGCAGGTACAGGTGCATGAAGGAATGAAGGTGTGCGGAACAGCTGCATCCCTAGTCGCCTTTCGTCCGACAGGAAGCGAGCGAAGTTCATCCGAGCTCGTTGAAGTAGCCGGGCCTCCCCCCACGACTTCTGGACAGAGTGCAGTCTAATTCCATTGCAAAAACTTATTACAGTCGCTTGACAAATTTATGTCTATGCCCTGTGCCGAAGATTTTGCATTTCTTGGACATTTTTTCTTTCTTCAGAACCGATTGTCGTTGCGGATCAGTCGAAACCATGTGATACTTATCACGATGCCTTCCCAAAAGCATACCCATAGCTCTGCCGCAGGGGAGAAAAAAATAGAAAAGGATGATGACGGAAGAAAACACACCTCGCGGACGGAGTTGATGTTGATGTAATATTCAGTTCCGTCTGGATGAGGCACGAATGGCTCAACCAAGAATTGTCTCAGAACACCCACGACCGTCTCGACCTTTTGTGGGTTTCCAGCACGCTCTGCAATCCACGCCTTTGCTTCTGGCCATGTCTTGTTCAATGCAAGCAAACCACTCTTGCCTCGGCGCTTGATCAGTTGATCTGGCTTCGCAACGAACTTCGCACCCGGTTGCAGGAGCCATGGGTATGAGACTTCCGCCTGGTCGAGAATTGCCGAAACCTCTGCGTCTGCTGGGAAATAGAGAGATGCGAGTTTTGGGGCCGGGTTGTGTGTGGAAGACTTTGGGAGAGGAGACGGCTTGATGACTGGTGCGCGAGTGAGGTGATAGTTGAGGATGGCCTTGCCATCAGCTTCGAGGATCGACTTCGCAGACATCGTGTACTATTTGAATATTGAAAAACTGGGGAACAGGTCAGTCTCTGAACTTTCACTACAATATTCACTGAATCGAGAGCTTCAAATCGATTTTGAGAGCTTGGTGGTACAGCTATTCTGAGAGACAACTGCTGACGATGCGGGCATTTCACAGGTCTGCGACACCATTCTTCACTCTTCGGCGAATCCTGCGTGTGTTCGAATCGGTCGGAAGTCGCAATTGCAGTTACGGCGACCTGATGAGATTTGGGGATTTCCGGAGCAGTTGAGGGGGAACAAAGATCGGAGCGGCGGTAAGCCGACAAAACCACTCACCAGGAAATGGAAGCTTGCACCGAATTGATTTCCAAGAAGAAGATGACCGGTCCGTCAGAGAAGTCGTAAGGATTGGATTGAGTTGATGGGAGAATTGGACAGAATATGGGCGACTGTGATTGTGAGTGCGGATAATGAGGATGATGATGTTGATGTTGTTTGTTCGAACAAAAAATGAAGTGACGGCGGCCTTTGGGGGGGGAGTCTACCGAGAATGGAATTGTCCGAGGGTGGTGGTTCTGGTTGGTGGGCGGGTGGCAGTGTGCGGTAGTGTGGTGGTGAGCAACGCCAAATAAATTGTTGACGGGGCAGGCGACAGGCACCTTTTCAGATCTGGTGAGGAAAAATGGGGGGAAAGGGGGGAAGGGGGCTGTCTTGAAGCTGCAGGTGAGGGCAAGGGAGAAATGTGGTAACAAAGGGGGGGAAGAATGGAGGGGGAAAGAGGTGGTGAGAGGGAGCGGATTTCCAGTCGATGGACGACGGACTTTCGGTGATGAGTCACGCTGAAGCAAATGGAGCAAGAGCGCTGGAAGACCGCTGGAAGACCGCTGAAAGACCACTGGACGGAAGCCTAGCGATGGCCGAAATCACCGTGCCCAGTGCACCGAGCTAGGTAGAGCTTCCTTACAGAGCTACCTCGCGGAGTCAGATGGGGATGGGGATGGGGAGGGGGGATAGGAATGGGGCCCCCGAGGTAGGTGGAGAGCACAGCATTCGGCTCGGTACTCGGCTGTAACCGTACTGGGGCTAGCGTCGACTTCCCCCAAGCATTGCGACTGCGATTCGCTGAAGGGCATCTGTGTGGGCTGGGGCTGGCCAATCAGGCCGCAGGAACGAGGACCCAACGAAGCAGGGAAGTCGGCGTCTGTTGTCCCCATTCAGATGGCAGGTTGCAGGGATGAAGAGGGATGATCTCTCAACCGGCTGTCGGACACGGACTAAGAATGCCACTCGGCCACAACAGAACCAAGAGCCCAAGAGCTCCCTGGACGGCACTACCACAGCACTACCACAGCACTACCACAGCACCACCACAGCATACCACAGCACTACCACGGCACTACCACACCAGTGTGTACTGTGTACGTGTACTGAAGTACGTACAGTATAGTACAGTACAGTCAGTACATTCCACCCCATATCACCACTGCACCCGCACCCACCAGAAGCCACAACACACACGACAGACGCTCTTTGGTGAGTGCGACTGTGCGTCGGTCAACCACAACAACCACAACTACAATAATAATCTGAACAAAGTTCCGCTTCCCGCCGCGAGTACTCCCTCCCTTCCTTCCTCCTTTCACACTTCATTCTCACTCATTCTTCTTCAACCTCACTTCCCTCAACTCCATCACTCGTCAACTCCATCACTCGTCAACTCCATCCCTTCGTCTCTTCGTCTCTTCGTCTCGACACAGCAATCCTTTTAATTAAATCATCAATCCTGTGTCGACCCTCGAGATTTTTCAATTGCCCTCGCGCCTTCTCCTTCCCGACAAAGTATTGTTGAAGCTCCTTTTCTCAGCATTCAATTGTAAGCCATCATTCACCTCCCAGCTTCTCCTTGCGGGCATTCAAAGAGCCATCGATCTCCACGTTACCACAGACCATTTTTCTGACGTAGAATCGCGTTGTTGTTACAGAAGCTCACAATCCCTCCACCATGCCTTCCGCCGTCCCCAGCAGCACCGCTCCGGCACCACTGACCACGGGAGCAGCGAATGCCAACGATAACATCCGTCGCTTTGCTGCCCCGAGCAGGCCTCTGAGCCCTCGTGCTGAGCATGCTCTCTTCCACAACAAGACACGATGCTTCGTGTACGGTCTGCAGCCAAGAGCCGTCCAGGGCATGCTGGATTTCGACTTTATCTGCAAGCGCTCCACACCATCCGTGGCGGGCATCATCTATACCTTCGGTGGACAGTTCGTCAGCAAGATGTACTGGGGAACCAGCGAGACTCTCCTCCCCGTTTACCAGAGCGTAGACAAGGCGATGGCCAAGCACTCGGATGTTGATACCGTCGTGAACTTTGCCTCGTCCAGGAGTGTTTACCAGTCCACTATGGAGCTCATGGAATATCCCCAGATCAGGTCCATTGCAATCATTGCTGAGGGTGTCCCAGAGAGAGTAAGCATGGCCAGACTCACCCCTTTTTAACTCGTCTAACTGTCGCAGCGTGCCCGTGAAATTCTTCACGTCGCCAAAAAGAAGGGTATCACCATCATTGGCCCTGCCACGGTTGGTGGCATCAAGCCCGGAGCATTCAAGATTGGTAACACTGGTGGCATGATGGACAACATCGTTGCTTCCAAGCTTTATCGTCCAGGATCCGTAGGATACGTCTCCAAGTCAGGAGGTATGTCTAACGAGCTCAACAACATCATCTGTGACACAACCGATGGAGTCTACGAAGGTGTTGCCATTGGCGGTGACAGATACCCTGGCACGACTTTTATCGACCATTTGCTCAGATACCAAGCTGATCCGGATTGCAAGATCCTCTTGTTATTGGGAGAGGTCGGAGGCATTGAGGAATACCGTGTTATCGAGGCAGTCCAAAACGGCATTATCACCAAGCCAATTGTTGCTTGGGCTATTGGAACTTGCGCCAGCATGTTCAAGACCGAGGTCCAATTTGGACACGCCGGATCTTTCGCCAACTCCCAGTTGGAGACCGCTGCCAATAAGAACAAGGCCATGAAGGAGGCCGGTTTCTACGTTCCAGACACATTCGAGGATCTCCCAGAGCTCCTCCACTCTGTTTACAAGACCCTTGTCAAGGCGGGTACCATCAAGCCAAAGCCAGAGCCAATCGTACCAAAGATCCCTCTTGACTACTCCTGGGCTCAAGAGCTTGGTCTCATCAGAAAGCCAGCTGCATTCATCTCCACTATTTCCGATGACCGTGGCCAGGAGCTTCTCTACGCGGGCATGCCAATTTCTGATGTGTTCAAAGAGGATATCGGAATTGGTGGTGTTATGTCTCTCCTCTGGTTCCGTCGTCGTCTCCCAGATTACGCCAGCAAGTTCCTCGAGATGGTGCTCATGTTGACTGCCGATCACGGCCCAGCCGTTTCCGGTGCCATGAACACCATTATCACGACCCGTGCCGGCAAGGATCTTATCTCTGCTCTTGTCTCTGGTCTTTTGACCATTGGCTCAAGATTCGGTGGTGCTCTGGATGGTGCCGCTGAAGAGTTCACCAAGGCGTTCGACAAGGGTCTCAGCCCACGTGACTTCGTGGATACGATGCGGAAGCAAAACAAGCTGATCCCAGGTATCGGCCACAAGGTCAAGTCCCGCAATAACCCAGATCTCCGTGTCGAGCTCGTCAAGGAGTTTGTCAAGAAGCGCTTCCCGAGCTGCAAGATGCTAGACTATGCTCTCGCCGTTGAGAGCGTCACTACTTCCAAGAAGGACAACTTGATCCTGAACGTTGATGGTGCCGTCGCTGTCTGCTTCGTTGATCTGATGCGCAACTGCGGTGCTTTCAGCGCCGAGGAGGCTGAGGACTACCTCAAGATGGGTGTTCTGAATGGTCTCTTCGTCCTCGGCCGATCTATCGGTCTCATTGCGCATTATCTCGACCAGAAGAGATTGCGCACTGGCCTGTACAGGCATCCCTGGGACGACATTACCTATCTCCTTCCAACCTTGCAATCTGGTGCACCGGGAGCGGAGGGCCGTGTCGAGGTGCATATGTAAGGGTTTTGGCGGCTTTTGAACACTGTACTGTAATATTTGCCTGTTGGGCGTTTGATATGCTATGCCATGCTGTTGTATCATGGTCAGTTATCGATTGACATCGAAACTTAGACGTTGGGTCGAGCAATTAATGAAGATCAAAATTGTAGAGAGTTACTTCTATGAACCTGCCCTGAATGAGTGAGTGGTGTCATATGATATATGTTTGTGGCCATCAAGCGACTGCAAGCAGCACTTTCGAAAACAGACGTCGTTTATATTCTCCGATGGAAATTTCGACTATGTGCCTAGTTGGTATTGAGTATCTAAACAAGGTGATGCCGTGAGCTGATGGGTGACGGACTCAGGAGCACCGCCAGCCAGCGGTTTTCAAAATTCCCACCTTCGTTATTCGCACATCCGCTCGTCACGTTTCAGTTTCTAACCCAAATGATCGAAAATAGCCTTTTCACAAAAGATACAACACCACGAAAAAGAGGCATCATATTGGTAAATTTCGGAGACCAACTGGCCTGTTCCTGATACGCTCAGGCTGATGTTAACCATCAACTCCGCTGTTCGCCCCTATCGCTACGAAATGCTAAGGATGACACGCCATGCAAAGTGCCGCCCAGAATTAACGCCATAGACGCCGTAAGTAAGTCGTAAATCACCACGCTCACAACAGGACCCAGCTGTCGCCCAGTCACTCGTCGAGGACGCCCTGGTCGAGTTTATCCTCCGTTTGAAGAACACTGTGTTTCGTTAGTCCCCTCTCCACACGTAATCTCGTAGCTTGAAATGAAACTCACGAGTACTGCTTAACCAACACTCCCTCCCCTCCGTTCTCCATATCAATACTGAACACATAAAACCCTCCATCGCTCGTCACAACCATCACCTGCGGAAAACTCCCACTCATCGCCACCACGCTCCTCAAGTGTCCGCTCTTGTCACCCAAATTGCTCTTCGGGATCTTGATATACGCGAAGTCTCTTGCGGGCTCCCACATCTCCGTCACGGCTTGGGGCAGGTAGCCACCCACAACGCCAGCCACGTTCTTGCCCATCATCTGCGACGTTCGCCGGAACATCGAGCCCAGCGTGCCGTTGGATTTGCGCACGGGGAGCGTTTCCGTGATCTCGGAACCGGGCGAGGTGCCAGACGTTGGCGAATCATTGGCACTGTCGTAGCTGCGAGCGCGCGCCCGGCGGCCGATAGGCAATGCAGGCGATCCGGGAGGACTGGTTGAGGTGCCAGTGTTGGATGCACCGAGGCGGAAGATGTGGACGGTGTCGGTGGTGGAAGAGACGCAGAGCATTGTCGAAGAGAGGTTGAAAGACATGCTATAGATCGTGGAGGGATAGGAGCCGCGGCGGAATTGGTAGAGTTTCTGGCCACCCGGTACAGAGAAGACACGGATGATGGTGCCAGTTTCTGAGGCCGTGGCAAGGAGATTGCCGTCGTTGTTGAGGGCTATGCAGGAGAGGGGAGCGCGGTGGGCTTCGATTACGTTTATATTTTTGAGGGAAAGAGTGTCGAAGATGAGAATTTCTCCTGATGTGGGAGGAATAAACTTGGAGACGGGTGGTGCATGTGCTGGCCGCTTGTCCGTCGACTCTTCCCTGGCCTTGGGCAATGGATATGCCAGATAATTATTATCAGAAGAGGCCGATAGCGTGCATAGGGCATTTGGGTTCGGCGAGGTTGAGATTGTATAGAGAAGATTCATGTTTAAGATGTCGTAGAGGTAGATCTCTTCCTCTAATACCACCACGAGCCGTTTTCTATTCAGTCGTACCGCAAGTACCGCCGATGGGAACGTCAGCTCACAAATAGTCGAGGATCTCTATTCAGACATCAGCGCTGTAGTCGAACAGCGAGAGCATCTCATTATAAGACGCAGCCAGCTATCTGGTATGCAAGCACACTGACCTTCGTATTCCGTATCACAAGCCGCCTAGGAGATATAACAAGGGCGACGAGAGAAGTTGAGAACATCATCTCAATGATGGAGACATTGTCCTCGTCATTCCGAAAGATCGGCCTGAAATCGGGGTCTGTATGGTATATTCGAAAGCCTCTCGAGGTGCCTGTTGCAAAAGCATCAGCTGCCTGGATTCGGTTGAAACAATCGGATGGCTCTGCTCTTACCAACCGCAAGGCGACTGTAGTCCTGATTGAAGGTCACAAAGTTCATGGCCATCATGACAGGGTAACTCGGTCACTCTACTCGACTGCGACTGCGATTCCTTTTCAACAAGCTTGTTTGAACCGCAGCGCCAATGCCTCGCGCTCGGGATTCCCTTGTTCGGCTTCCCTCGAAAGGTGTAGATGCGTCCAGGAGAAGAACCCCGCTGTGGTGAAGTATCTACCCAGGTACCTAGTATCGCAGCCAGCACAAATGGCTGAACGGTGTACGCATGCAGAAGACTGGCTTATGAAGAGGCTGCTTCGATCCAACGTGACAATGTCAATACTCCATTGGAGACGTATGGAGCGTTTTGTTGATATTGGTATATGGTCGGTCAGGACAAAACAGCCTTGCGCATTCGACAGCTTAGCTTAGCTTAAGCACGGAGCTGTGATAGAGTTGTCTTTCCGCCGTCGTCTTGCGCTTGGCAGCGCGGAATCGCAGAAAGGGAGTTCGGAACATAGGAAGGAACAGTTCGGGAGGAGGCTCTGTAGAGGTCCACAACCTACAGGTACACATTACACAAACACATCGCACAATGCTGCGTATAATGTACTTTAAGGTAGGTAGATATGAGAAGGTAAAGATCAGATCAGATATAAGGGGAATATGCTCTGTACTTCTCTCTACAGTCATATAAATCATAATAGAATATGCTACTTCTTTCTACAGTCATATAATAGAATATAACACAACTTTAAGGTCTTTCCTATCATTTAATTCAGAGGGATTTGTCGAACTTTTTGGATTAGAACTAGCATACATACTTACTACATACTGTTTGTTGTCTTTATCCTTAGGACAGTGAGCCCACGAATGAGGTTGGAGAGTTGTCCACTGTCGAACAATGAACAATGACCATCGTGGTTTAGAATTTTATTAGTTATGGTAATTATTGACGATCGAAATATAACAATCCAGGACCGCTGGCGCAACGGTAGCGCGTTCGCCTCCAGAAGTCACGTGATCTTACGTTTCTGCCAGCGAAAGGTTATCCGTTCAAATCGGGTGTGGTTCAAAACCTCATCATACAACCTATGATCATCATTTCCTGGGATTACTTTTTTCCACTTCAGCTCTCTCATGTGTATACTTCCCAGCATGCATGTATCCAGGGAGAGGGGAGGGATTAAGCAAGATATATACACCCAAGGGCGTTCTTTATGTGATGTTTGCAATCTATAAAAGTATTTGCTACTTCAGAATCACGGAGACGTGGTTATGAGATCAACTCTACACCTTATGCACTGATAAAGAATACATTTTGCGTCACCATTCTTTTACCAAAGCAATTAATTGTATAGTAATGCGGACGGAGAAGACGCTAGTGTTTTCTAAATTGTAATTATAAGTCTCGAAGTATGGGGACGTTGCTAGGCAGCCACACACAGAGAGAGCTCTTTCGGGATACAAATCATGATGATAGAAGACATACTTCTAAGCATCAATCGTCATGTACAGCAGTGGTCAAGCCGATTATAGTGGACGAGAATGTCTTCTCAGAAGTAAAGCTCAACAGAGCCCAGAAAAACGTCTGGTAGCCAGCAAGCTACAAAAGTGTTCATGCCCAGGTATAATAAATAGCTCCATAAGCCTTTCAATTCCAGTAACCACAGCCATAGCCAACGCCATCCAGTCGCCAAGCCAACCAAGCACCATTGCTCAAGCGAAACCAATAATACAGTGACGGCCTCATCCAAACTTAACTCCGGTCAGCAAGGTCAACCCTCGTCGCCAATAGCTCCTCCATATGCGACCTCTCGACCCCCTTCGTACCCTTTTTATCCTCCTTCATCAGCACGGCGAGCACTTCGATGGGAGGCGCGAGACCGAACTTATGGGCGCGGAGCCAGCGCTTGCGGCGAGTGACGCCTATGCATGGCTGTGGAAGCGTCAGTTTGATTGCACAGTGGAAAAGGCGAAGAGAAGAGCGAGGAAGAGGACAACCTACGCCGTATTGCGAGGACATGTCGAATAATCTCAGAATCTTCTCCTCCGTGCTCAGACCCTCTTGGTGGACTGTCCATTATTAGCAAGTCCGCCGTATTGCTATCGCAAAAAGGAGGATTACTGACCTCTCGGGGCCATCCTCTCATCCTCCCTGGCCTTCCAATATTTCATGATCTGGCTCTGACTGATTTTCTCCGCCTCCTTCTCCACCGGCGTCAAAGTATCCAGCACAGTCTCCTGCTTGCTTTTCGCTGGCTCAGCCTTTACTTCCTGTCCCTTAATATCCACATCGTCGTCATCCTCAATATCGATAGCTTCAGGCTTCTCAGCTTTCACTGCCTCAGCTTCAGCTTTCTTGGCATCTTTTCCGATCGGAGCTGTGTTCTTGGTGACTCTGGAGCGGTTGCCGAAGGATAGAGTGGATTGGGCGCCTTTGGGGGGAGCACCACGAGTGGTGCGACGGGTTGCGGCTGGCATTGTGGGATTTGAGCTTCGGATGAGCTTTGGTCTTGCGATTATTGCGATATGATTGTATAGTAGTGCTATATTTGTCGTGCCCTTGAGGTTGATTGGCGCAGCGTTTCTAAGTATATAGTATGAGGTAGTAGAGTATCGTGATGCTATGTATGACGACGATGCCTGGCCATCCAAGCAAAGCTGGCGGGGCAACGACGTCTTGCTTACGCGAAATGACACGCGAGATCAGGTGATAAGAATTTACTATCCAACCCAAGTGCTTTCTGTATCCACATCTACTACGTAGAGTATGTATACAGGTAAAAGCAATTTGTATTCTTATTTCTGCTTTCCATTTTTGTGGGTTTTGAGGCAATTGCACTATATGTCACATTTCCTATTCCCCATCTCCCCTTTTCAGCCATTTCTATACCTAATAATCCCCTTTTCAGTTTCTCTCCTCTTTTCCCTTCTCCGACCCCTCCCTTTTTCTTCTTCCCCTTTCATCATCTACCAATTGGTCGCCCCAGGCTCCGGATTATCCGTCAGCTCCCCAAATACCGCATCCCTTACCTTCCTCGCCACCCCCGCCGCACTCGCCGGATTCTGCCCCGTAATCAGCAGCCCCGACTTCGCAACAACAACATGCTCCTTCCAATCCTCCCCCTTGCTATACTTCGCACCATGCTCCTTCAACCGATCCTCGAGACTGAACGGCACCGCATCGGCCAGTCCTACCGCGGTCTCCTCGCTATTACTAAACCCGGTGACGTTTGCGCCATCAAGGTAGCTCTTCAGGTCTGGATGGCACAAGGCGGCGGGGCCGTGGCAGACGGCGCTCACGACACGGGCGTGCTTTGCGAAATCCAAGATTAGGCGGGCGCACTCGGGGTCGGTGGAAAGGTCAAACATGGGGCCGTGACCACCGACGAAGAAGATGGCGGAGAAGTCGGCGGCCTTCTGGCTGAAGGAGGAGAGGGGGGAGGTTTGCGTCCACAGCGCCGAGTGCTTCTCGAGGAAGTCGGTGGAGATGCGGTCGTCTTTGGCGGCAGTGATGGAGGCGGGGTCCACCGGGGCGGGGCCGCCCGAAGGGGAGGCGACGTGGATGTCGAATTCGTCCTTGAGGACGTTGTAGGGGTGGGCAAATTCGGACTAGAGGAGGTTAGACGTGGGTTTCAGACAGGGGAGTGTTTGGGGAGGAGAGTTCAAGAGCTGAAGGAAAGGAGGAAGGACGCACCAGATACCAGCCCGTAGGCGTTCCCGTTGTCGAGAATTTACTGCATGAGGAGAGCACGAAGAGGATTTGAGGCTTTGCGGGCATCGTGGCGGGTTTCGATACTACGGATATCTATCTCTGTAGATTGAAATGTAGATGTTGTGAGAGATGCTAAAGATAGGCTCGGGAAGTACAGATTATTGTAAATATTGGATGGAAAAGAAGCACAATTTGGAGATGTAAAGAAGAGAGCTTACAAGTATGGGGTGAAATGACAACAATGCCTTCTTAACGCCTTTGTGTGATTGGATTGGAGAGAGGTGGTGAGGATATGACGTAGCCGTTCTCCAGTGGTGGGGATTGTGATTTCAAAGCTCACTCTGAGCTCCCAATGCAGACTGCTGCAATGAGCAGCATGCCCGAGGAGTTTCAAATTCTGGAGAGAATGCTCATAAGCCTCGGCTTAAGCTTATTTCTCCTCAGGAACGTCTTAGTCGATTGCTCTTTAAGATTGCTCTTTAACGTCTGTCGCGTCTAACCGTCTTGAAACTCAAGAGTCGTCATGATGTCATCATAATTGCGAGTTAGCTCCATGTCGCCCAGCTCCAGAGCTCCACACGTCTCACATGGAGAGCAGACTCCGTACTCCATACTAATCAAAGACGTTGCTAGAAACTCGAAGATACTTAAAGTGATATTGAATATTAATCACGGCTCGGATGAACTATTATATGAAAAGTAGAATTGGTATCATTTGCAACCTATCCGAACTAGCCAGCTGTAAGAGCAAAATATAACGACCGACGGGTATCCGGCTTTCCAGCCACGTTAGTAAGAAAATCCTTCCGCAAACTGTCCTCGTAATTCATCCTCCATTAATCCATAACCTCGCCCCCTTATACCCATCCTACAACGAAACACCACGGCTTCAAGCAAGTATGTGTCCGCTCACATATGCTCAATGACGTCCGCCCTGATAGCTTGGTTGAAATGATCGTCATCGCCCTGAGCTAATCTCTTCCCATTCGCGGCCGACCCTTCACCCAGCGACTCCGCCAACGCCATATCCGATCCCACATTTGCGCTCGGTCCCGGCAAGAAGATCACCTTGCTATTCGCACTCTTAGCCATCGCCTGCATCGCTTCAAGGTATCTGATCTGCATAGCCGGCGCGCTCGACAAGATATCAGCAGCCTGACGCATGAGTTTGGCGGACTCGACCTCAGCTCTCGCCGCAATGACCTTGGACTCTCCAATACGCTTCGCCTGCGCCGCCATGCTCAGGGAATCCTGCAGCTCTTCGCTGAAAATCATGTCTTTGACGAGCATGCTCTCGACCTTAACACCCCATCCTGCAGCCACGTCCTCAATGATCTCGCCAATGGACTGTGCGATCTCTTCACGGCGCTCGATGACGTCTTGCAGGACGCGGGCGCCAACGACGTGGCGCAGCGTAGTCTGCGTACGCTCGACGAGCGCCTGGCGCACGTTGGAGATGCCGAAGGCGGCCTTGTGGGGGGAGATGATGTGGTAGTAGATGACGGAGGTGAGGTGGAGGGTTACGTTGTCCTTGGTCATGCAGACTTGCTTGGGGACCTCTGTTGCGGAATTAGTACATGTAGGCAAACCCGGGGTTTTGGCAGGTCTTTTGTCGGGTTATGTGGGGACGGAAAGGGAACGTACCGACGATCTGGATCTTGACGTCGACCTGGATCAGGCGCTCGCTCAGAGGATTGATCTTCACCAAGCCGGGATCGACTGCGCGGTAGAAACGGCCGAATTTCGTGACCAAGCCGACATTACCCTGCGAGACGGGCTTATATGGGTTCGGGCAGATAATGCAGCATGGAATCGCTCCTAGGGTGCCGATGCAGACCCCCAACGTATCAACTGCGCACCCATCATCAGTTTTCGTCCAGTCTAGATAATTTGCAGCCGCTGTGGACATAGGTACATACTCATAGAACCGTACCAGCCATGGTTCCCCTGATCGCTCTCGCCAACGAGAGTCTGCGCATAGCTCGGCTGCAGATCCTCGCGGCGCGGTGGCTGGACATTGATGAGCGGCTTCGGAGCAGGCGCGTTATTGCTGAAGCCGCCGTTTACATCGCGCTTGGTAGCATCAGCGCTGGTCTCAGGAACAGCCCCCAGAGGAGCCTTGGAAGAGCTGGTGTCTTCGGACATCGAGTCGGTCGTGGATGAAGTAAGGTGAGATAAGGTAAGGACTACTGCAGTGGTTGGTTTGCTGTTCGACTATTGATCGATAGGACTCAGGCAGAGAATATGTAGACGTCGAGATAATATTAGGAAAAATTGGAGAAAGGAGTAAACTATCGTGTAAAGGTATGTATGCCGTGAGGTGGGAAGTGCTCGACTTATGTATGTTACAGTATGTATGTAGTGCAGTGGCTGAGTGAATTTGGCGTGTCGTCCCATGGTTTCGTGTTCCAAGTTCCAAGTTCCAAGTTTCATTACGCCAAATCGGGTTCACGTTGTGCGGGGAACTTCTCTCATTATTACAATATTACCTTAAGCTACACATTAAGCTACATATGTATGTACGTACATACCTATCCTCTCCTTTGATTTACCATTTGATTTACCATTTACTCTAGAAATCCCTCAAAGCGAGCATCTTCCATGTCTATCAAGAAAGCCTTGCTCTGTTGCGATTGCGCCCGCGTCCATCACAGGCAGGCCAACGTCTACACAGTGTAATACGACACAACTGCCCAATCCAGCAGCGCAAACGAAATACGATCAACTCCCCAGTCCAGGCACGATCTCCGCGGTGCGGTGCTGGGCTCTTGACCTGCACATACATCTCGAGATCTATGCGCCCTGTTGAGATGGCATTTGAGGCTCGTTTCCTCAGCCTCCTCCAAGGCTGAAGGAGGCTGTCGAGCTCCCTGTTTCCATGGAGCTGCCGCTGTTGCCTGCACATCACCTCGAGCCTGATATACGTCTGTGCATAGTAGATTGCTCATAATCCAAACTACTCCGACAGCATGTGAGGGATATCAATTCATCGGCTGACAGTCGCCAAAGTTCACTATTTCACTCGGCACTCATAGGAGTACACTGCACACTGCACACTGCACACTGCCAAGGAAAACGGCTTGGGATGGGATCGATCCCTATCAAATATCAAAGCCATGCTGCGCCTCAATCTCGACGCTCCGCCGCCGACCCTTGGCCGCTACCGTCAAACCTTATTTGCTCCGTCCGCAGTGCAGCAACGGCCTCACATCCTTTCTGCCACCGATCGATCGATCCCAGGCGGTTGTCCGCTGCTGTTTCTCTCTCTCTCTCTCACACACTCGCTCAAATTAATGTTGCAACACAGCCTCGAGACAATCGGTAGTTCTCCCTTTTCTTCCGACTTCAATTCCAATTTCCCATTGCTGCCTGGCCTTCTTTTTTCCTCCTCATCCCCGTCTGTGTCCACTTCTGGAAGCTCGTTCTCATTCCTTCGATGCCAGGCGCCCCACGAGGCCGACGCTGACTTCACGTCGAGTGAGTGGATATCGATATTCCACGCACCCTCTTCAAACTTGCCATGTGGATTTGTATTCGCCCTCTCTCTCTTTTTCTGATTCCGGCATCGCGATGCGTTATCTTCTCTGGCAGAGTATATATATATCTATCTTAAGTTTGATGAGAGATCATCAATATATACACGTTTTTCAATCCCCATTCCTCCCCTTTTCCAATCCAGAAGCGAGTGTTGTCCATCAACATATGTACGCAGAAACGCATGTACAACAGAAAGCGAAAGTATATACAAAAAAACTACTGCCTCATGTCAGAATGCTCATCCCGAGAGCCTACTCATCCCCCCGTTCTCCTCCTATTTTTGCTTTCCTTCTTGTACTTCTCCTCTTCCCCCTCATTTCCCTCCCTCTACTTCCAATTACTCCCAACCGTCACACTGCACACCCCCGCGCTCGCCGCAACCGTATACGCCCGATTCGATCCACTCTCCCAGCTCACTGTCCCCGTGCTGGAGACCTGGATGAACTTATACTCAAAGCTCGTCGCGGGCGCGAAATTGATTGTGACGCTCCACAACGGGTTGCTGGCCGTGTACCCGCTCGCGCTCAGCGCGACCGCAGACCCGGAGTTCCAGCTGCCCAGCGCAGCAATGGAGCCCGCAATCTTGACGGTCGTGCCATACGCCGTGGTCGCGAGCTCGTTGAAGGTCACCGCGATGCTGCTGCAGGCGCTGGCGGTGGTCGTGGTGATGGTCGCGAGGGTTGTGGTGGCGCTCGTGCCTATACGGATGGACTTAGCAGAGGAATGGCAGTACATCAAGGATAGCCTGAGCGACTGGAGGAGGAGATTAGTGGGACGACATACCAGTGAGTCCCGTGCAGATGCCACTCCCTGATAACTGCGCAGCGGGGTAGAACACGCGGGGCAGCCCGCCAGCCATCGCGACGGCGAGGTTCCCGCTCGAGTCCGTCGTATACGCCGTGCACTGCAGGACTTCCACGAGGGCCTGGCTAGCCACGAACCCGGAGTTGGACGCCGACACCGTCAATGTATACGTCGCGCCGCTCGCGCCGCGGTTCGAGAAAACGCCAACTACCTGCGCACCCGCGTTCCCCTTGCGCAGCACGATCGTGTTCGTCTCCGGCGGACTCGGCACAGCTTTGTACGTCACGTAGGCGCTGTCCTTCGCCACTGCACGGCTACGGATCTGGTTCAGTTGCTTGACGAAGCCGTAGAGAACGCTGCCCGTGTTGTAGCCACTGAGCCAGGTGGCTTCCCGGTCGGCGGGGACGTCGCCGCCTGCATACTGCTGTTCCTGGCCGGCGTAAATGATCGGGATGCCGTCGGCCAGCATGGTGAAGGCGATGGCGTTTTTCTGTAGGCTGAGGTCGGAGGTCTTGAAAGCGAAGCGGGGGACATCGTGGTTTTCGAGGAAGGAGCCGAGGAGGGTTGTGTCGGTGCAGGTGGATTTCATGGTGTTGAGGCCATTGACGAGGTTGGAGAGGGAGCCGGAGGTGGATTGGAAGCCTTGCGTTATCCAATAGTATCTGTCTTTTTGTCAGTGACTGACAGCGTGATGGGTCCGGAGAGTGGGTGGGTCGGGGAACTGAGGTGGGAGGCAGAAGGGAGAAGCGGGAGCATACGCGGGGAAGTTCAAGACTCCGGTCATGTATGTCTGGTAAGGACACACATACGCCGGATCTCCGTTGAAGATCTCGCCCAGGACGTGGATGCCCCCGGCAGCGGCTTGGAAGGAGGGCCAGAAGCCGGTATTGACTTGCTGGACCGAGTCGATGCGCAGGCCGTCGATGGAGTAGTCGGCGACGAGCTGGGAGATCCATGCGTTGAAGATGGATTGAACGTTGGCGTCTTCGGTGCGCAGGTCGGGAAGGGAGACGGTGTTGGAGCCCATCCAGCACTGTGGGCGAATTAATACATGTGCGTTGAGGGGTTATTAAAAAAGCAGTTGAGGACGTACGTTTTTGATGGAGGTTTGGTCGTTGTAGTCTATAAGGCAGAAGGGGTGATAATAAGATTGCTGTAATCGTGCGTCAGTTCCTCGCTCTTCAGATCATCAGATCTGTGTCCTCGACAACCAAGAACAGCTCGGGAGGGGGGACAGGGCATGCATACCGAGTTAAACGGATTCAGCGTTGAATAATCCACGCAATTCCCGCATCCAACATAGGCCATATGATTCGTGACCACGTCGACCATGAGATACTGTTTCCATCAGCCATGCTCCTTCACCGTTTCACCTCTCTGCTCCCACTCCACCTCACCTAATGGCCAGAGAGACAAAGAATACTCACCATCCCCCTCGCATGCAGCGCAGCGCTCAAATCCTTCAAGTCCTGCACATTCCCAAAGTTGCTGTTGAGCGAGTAGATATCCTGGGCCCAGAAGCCATGGTACGAACTGCCGTCGCTGGTCTGGCCCGAGACCTGCTTGACGACGGGGGAGATCCAGACCTGGAGATCTCTCGTTAGTTCGCCTTTATACATCCCATCTCCCATCCACTCTCCAAACCCCATCTGTCCCCTATCTCCTCATCCTCTTGCCTTGCCAGCTCAGATAGCCAAAATCGACAAAGCAAAGAGCGACGAGACGCAATCTTACAGCAGTAAATCCCATCCCCTGGATATAATCCAGCTTATCGATGATGCCCCTCCACGTGCCACCACAGTATGCCTGGCTCGCCGTGTTACAGGTCGCCGTCGTCGACCCATCGGTCCTGGCAAACCGATCCGTGAGCACCTGGTAAATCGACTGGCCCCGCCACTGCGCAGGCGTCAGGGCATCCGCGACGCTGACGGCGGAGAGTGTCAGGAGGGCGAGGTTGGGGAGACGCATGGTGAGGGTTGGATTGGATGCGGAGAGTCTTGAGATAGGAGACGAAGACACGCAGAGGCCTTAGAAAAAGACGGGAGAGAGAGAGAGATATATATAAGAATGTCCACAACATCCTGCAAAAGTCCCGAAGGGAATAAGTCCTGCTCACCACACGCTTGGTGGTCGATTCGGCGAGGGGGCTTCAGTCACTGTCCCGACTCCCCCTCTCCGCCCACGCTGCTCCCCGTGCGACCTTCGGCGTCATTGCAGCTGTCTGAAGCACGTCGTCACGATACTCTACACCTTCAGGGAGAAATTAGCCTCCTCGTGACCACTGCCCTCGGCCATCCAACGGATCGAGCAACTGCGCCGTGGGCTGAAACTGGTCGCGGGCCGTTTACTGCGTGGTGCTGTTGTGATCCCCGTGCTGAAAAACCGCACACACCGCTTAATTATATCATGGCCAATATACACACAACACAGTACTGACGTATAGACTCAAGATGTAAGATATCCATTCAAGCTTTGTGGCTAACGAACAGCCAGTACTCCCGGAGGCAGTCGACAATCAACGGCAATACCCCGGTGCATCCCGCATGCACCCCAGAAACCTTCCCCCACAAAGGCCCAGAAGAGAGCGAGCGATGCGACAACACCGCCGCACGCATTCGGTCCTTCAGTCTTGTCGGCAGAGCTTCTTGCGCGGGCCTCTGACTGCTCCGGTGCTGGCCTCGTCACCTCGTGCATGGCACGGCATGGCATTGCTGCTCCTCACGGCAGATGGCAGGTAGGGCACATGGCAGCCGTTTATTCAATGTGCGTAAGATACATATGTACCCCCCGCCATAGATAGCCAACACGGGGAGTTATATAGAGTAGGGGGTCGTAGGGGTCGGGAAAGTCAGGGGAGTCAGGAGTCAGTCTCTCGACATGAGATGACATGAGATGGTGAGGGGAAGCGGGGTGCATAGAGGTGAATGAGGTATGAAAGGACCGAAGCACCCCTATGGGTCCCATCAATATAACACGTTATGCAATAGACATATATGTCTACTGCATATGTCAGAGTTGAATCTAAGGGCTTCTAGTTTCGGTCAAGGTAGACCACGTCTCCCATGCCTCCCATGCCTCCCCCATCTACAGTGACTCCCTCCTCATCAGCAGTGATTCCCATCTATCTTCCTATACAGCCATTCTCCTCTGCCTCCTCTTCTGTGGTCGTGCTTGCTCCTCTTGAGCCTATGCTGGCCCCTGACCACCTCCCATCATCCCTCTGCTGCTCGCGATGGAAATTAAGCCTAGAAGAAAAATTGAATATACAATTAAAAAGCGTTAAAAGACTGTTGACGTTTAATCCGCCAAAACTCGACGTCTTTGTCTGCAATTCAATTCGACGTCGGATTACAGAACCGCACTGAAATAAAAGTCAAGCCATGTATCTCTTGCTTGCTATCTCCATCGCTCTCTAACCATCTATCTCACGATTCGAGTCATGTTCTATCCTTCCCATCTCCGGCACTCTATCAGACTCTATCAGAGTATCACCACAGCAAAAAACGTTCTAGGTATTGTACTATCTATGTAGATCAAATAGCAGAGATATATGTCCCATCCATCCATACAGTATAGTATCGTATCGTACATCTCCCCCTCCCCCAATATACGTAATAAGACCGGTCGGGTATCAACGCCTGTCCTCGCACCCTCCGCCCATTTGTAGCCGTCGCTGAACCCATCATCTTCCCAAATCCAGAGCAGAGACAGAACTTTTCCATTCCACATTTTTCATCGTAACAAGGCCATCCATCAGATTAAATCTGCAAAGCTCGTATGGACCGGTTCTAGCCCTGCGAGCACTCCATATCGTCTCCGGGCCGATCACCATGCATAGCTTGGTGGGCTGTGCTGACCAACTCCTTTTCCTTCATTGTTAAATATCTTTTGCTGGACGAACCTCGCTGCATCACTGTCTCCCCGGCGTGTTCGCGCCCATAAACACGCTATTTCCATACGCACCCCCCTGCTCCATCTGCAGATCTGTGGGGATGCCCGGCGTCGCCGCGTCGAACTGTCCGGGGAAGTACTGCAACGACGCGTCCAGGGAGTTGCCGTTCTGGATGTACTGGTCCCATGCGGCCTGTAGAATATTAGCCTTCCATCCACACCAACAAACTCCACAAAAGGCTCAGAAATCAGAAAATGCGCGGGGGACGCTGCTCACCCAATCCAGATTGTCCGGCAGATCCATGATGCTCGTCGCTGCGCCTGCACCAAAGATCTGCGAGAACGGCGATGCAGGACCGCCATTAGCAGTTGTAGCGTCCGTATACGCGCCCCCATCACCCATCGCTGTATCCACCCGTCCCGGCGTCGTCATCGCTCCCGCCCCCGCAAACATCGCCGCCGTATTCGGCGTCAAGCCGCCACTGCTCAGCATGCCCAGGGTCATCGCGGCGCTATGCTCCTGCTGCTCCTCGTCGAACTGCGCGAAGGCGTCCGCAGTACTCTGCGGCAGCCCATCGCGCTGACTCCTCAACTTCTCCAGCATAATCCTTAGGATCTTCGCCGCCTTGAACGCCTCCATGCTGACCCCGGCACCGCGTTCCCATATCGCAAGTACCGTCTCCAGCGCCCGCAGCATGTTGGCACGCTGCTCCGGGCTCCAGAAGAAGCGGTCGTACTGCTCGGCCGTGGCGTCGTAGTTGAGATCGAGACAGACGATCATGGCACCGAGCAGAAAATCGTTCTTTTGTAGGGATGTCACAAACCACATCATCTGGTTGAGGCGTCCGCCCGGCTCGGATTCCCGGTGCAGTAGCTCTTGGATGCCCAGAAGCTGCATGGAAGCCTCAACAGCGGTGCGACGTGAGTGTGCGTACCGCGGGTTGGAGGGCGCGCGCGAGATGTAGCGGCGATGCAGGATGCAGAGGGATTTTTGGTAAAGAATATCGAGGTAGTAGCGTTGCATGAGAAGGCTGGAGGGGTCGAGGAGGGAGTCCGAGAGGGGCTTGATTTGGAGGTGCGGCGAGATACTGGCTTGGATGTCGCGGAGTTTCTGGTCCTTTCGCATGATATCGTCGTATGTGACCTGACGTCCATTGATGGCCTGCGTCTCTTCGATAATGTCTCCTAGCATGTACGCCAGTCTGGCTTTAGAGATGACGTATGACATTGGCGTTGCTTCATTGTCCGGCCTCGCCGGTGGCAACTCCTTTGATTCGATGGTGAACTCGTCGTCGAATATGTTTCTGGGGAACTGCGTGTCGCAATCCCACGATTTGACCATGCTTGGTAGAGCCAGCTCCGAAGAGAACAGAATGTCGCATTGTCTCACAAACAACCATACTCGCCGCCGCATTTCCGCTTGGTACGGCGTGACATTATTGAACTGCTCGGCATCACGATGATAGCCCATCCGCATCGCCAACCGCACGACCATGCCGATAACGAGCCAGAGACCCATATCGATCTCCATCCTGTTCGAATACTCGCCATGCACGTAGAGGACGAGCGTTTCGATCGTATACACATTCGGTCTCATATAATCGCACGCTACCAGCGCCTGCACCGTCCTTTGCCGGAATTCAGAAGCCATCTCGCGAGTGCGACCTTTCCACTCTGGCGGCTCATCGCCAACCTTAGAGAATGATTGCATGGCCAACGTAATGGTTGCATATAGCAGCCCAACCCACGCCGTCGACTGGGACTTCGGGTCTGCAAAATATGCATTCATCCTATCGTGAAACGTCTTATAGTGCAGCACCTGCGCAGCCGGATCCTGTGAGTTGAAGAACCGCGAGACCAGCTTCTCAATCTTCGACCTCGGAGGCAATGCCGCTCTCAACTCCGCGTCTGAAGCTGGCATATGTGCATTGAAGAGAAACGCCGGCCCAGTTCGAACCGGCGCAGCCTCAGAGACTTTCGTGTATTGTGCGTCTATCTCGCGCTTGTGGTTCGCAAAGTAATTCCTGACCTCCGCAATCTGCCCATCGAGTAATTAGCAAAATCCCCCATGTTCGCCTTGGGAGGGAAGGGTCTCACATCCGCCAGAACCATATGCCAATCATTATCCCCAATATACAGGCTCTTCTCCGCCTCATTATCCACCTTCAACACCCCAAACGAATTCGACACCGCATCCACCTCACTATCCTCCCCATCCTGCCCCTCCTCCTTGATCATCTCATCGTCATACTCCACCTCCTGGCCCGTCCCCGTCGTCGGCCCACTCTCGCTCGCCGACCTCGATATCGCCGCGACCGCCGCCGCCGGCCCCGCCGTCCCCGCCCCGTTCGTCATCAGCGACAGCACCAGCCCCTCCAGCCGGTCGATGCGCTGCTGCATGTCGTCCGGGCTATTCGAGACGGCGCTCTGGCCCTTCCTGCGCGGCCCGGGCGCGGCATAAGAGCAGCCCGCCGCGTCGCCGCGGCGGATGCAGTTCTCGCAGGGGTTCGAGCGGTTGCATTTCAGTCTGGGGATTGTTGTCAGCTGCGGAATCGAGGAGAGGGGGATCGGACGAAGGAGACGGACTTCTTGTTCCGGCAGGGCGCACAGGAGAGAGGCACCCTGTTGCGCTTCCGCACGACGCGATATTGGGCGTCGGGGGAATAGCCGCCCGTCGATGAGCTCGTGGATGGTGGGGTAGGTGTCATTTTGGACATTGAGATTCGAAAGCTATCTGTCCTGCTCTGGACGCTCGTTCGAGCTTCGGCGTCCGAAGGGGTCTGTAGCGCTTCGTAGGACGTTTGTTGTGCAATCGCACAGTTGTGAGGTGTTGTCGCAGGCAGGAAAGTTGGTTGTGTCAGACGGACTCCAAGTTCGAAAATGTAGTGTGCATATGTAGCTTCAGGCTGCGATCGGACGCGTCTCTTCACAAAATTGTTGTTTCGCTATCGCTATCGCTATCTCGAACGCTGGTTACACTTACACTGGCCACGACCGAAACGCAAACAGTTATTGCACACATCACATGAAGCATTCTATGGTAATTACCTAAGCATCCTGTCGATCCCTCTCTCAAGCCTCTTATTCGTATGTACAGTAACATACATGCTCATACTGGTGCTGGTGCTGTTGCTGGTGCTGGTGCTGTCTACCTATGTATCCGCACAGAGCAACTTCCAGTACCTGCAGTACATTACATTGATTGTATGTTCCTTTGCCAGCAAGCTCACCGTCACCGAAAAGAGACACCGAGTTCACTCCAGTCTCGAGTACTGTATGCATATTCCCTTTCCAGGCACAAGTTACATACATATGAAAGTAAATGCTGCGGCGCGCATCCACTGATTGCCAAGCATTCATTGCCTTTGTCATCATGCCTTTCTTCAAGACGCAGGTGAGTCCCATCATGTCGATACGGATACGAAGAGCCTTGTACAGACCCGTACATACATAGCTGAATTGTGGCGTGGTAGTGTGGGGTGCAACGGCTTAATTCCTGCTTATCTCCGACGAGCCATTCTTATAAGGAAGGTATGAGGGCAAAGATCATGATCATCCTGCGACTTTTGAAAGGATAGGGATAGGGATAGGCGTATCTGAGGCAGAGTATCACATCGTATATCATGGATCTTAAAAGAGATGTTGTGGGGAACTCTACAGAGACATATGCGCCGGTTTCATGTTTTTCACCTTCCTCACAAGAGACGAGAGTTCTCACAACGATGACTGCATCTTCATTGTTCTCATAGTAGTTGCTTTCATTGTATTGGCGTCTATCAGTACCAGCAAGAAGATCTATGCGTCTGCGTATACAGTTACGCCATCCGGCCATCCATGCTCCATTATGGTATCTGTACAACGAAACTGCGCCTGCAATGTGTGATGTTGTTGTGGTTGTGCTGTTTTCCATGCCAATGCCAGTCCTCCATGCATCGTCGTTCCTCCATCTGTATCACGCTCATTGTTGTAATTTATTGTCGTCTACGCTGTCAAATGCTCAATTCCCTCGGTCCCCTTCGTCCATTCGTTTCGTATTGCTCCGGCCAAAACATCCGCATTATCTCCCCTCCTGTTCTTACGCCATTAGACCATGCCAGAAGCTCCCCTTCCTTCCTTCCCTCCCTTCCCTTCTCCCCACAGTTCCCATGAATCATCGACCAAGGATCACGCTCAGAAATATCCCACAGCCAGACTGCTGAGCCCCAGGAGCGCAACCATCCAAGCGCCCACCGTGGTCTTTCCGGCCGCACCGGTCTTCGTGGTCGTCGCCTGTGTCGTGCCACTCCCCGTAGCCGTCGCGCTACCCTTCACAACGGCGACGCTGGTGATGGTCTTGGCGCCACCCGGAACTGGCGTGTTCGTGTCGACGAGGATGTCGCTGGCAAGGCTCGAGGTCGGGCTCGCCGTCATGGTGGTGTTGGCGAAGCTGTGTGTCCAGGTGCTTGTGGACGGGGTGACTGGCAGGGAGGTGGAGGTGGAGAGCGTGAAGTTCGACATTGTGCTTGAGCTTGTGCTTGAGCTTGTGCTTGTTGTCAAGTTCAGGTTTGACGCGGTAGTGGAATTTGATAGGATTGCTGTGAGAGGAGTTTCTGTGATTGGGGAAGTGGTGGTAGGAGTAGGACTTGTAGAGATTGATGATGCGGAGTCAGCGATGGTGAGTGAGAATGGGGGGAATTGAAGAGAAGAGAGGGACGCAGAGGTAGATATGTCTCGGGCAAGGGGCTGGAACAGACAGGGAGGAGGGTGGTGGGGCGCATTTTTGCCGATGGCTCGGGACTTTTTATGTTTATGGTGTGGCGAGACGAGGAGGAGCAGCAGGAGTGGGACTGGCGATCTTGCGCGATGACACCGACTGGCAGTGGCAGTGGCAGTGACAGTGACACTGGCACTGGCGGGTGCTGCTACAGACACACATGTACCTTCGGGTCAGCGATTGCAATTGCAATTCCGTTTGCATTTGTGGATTTCTGATTTCTGATTTCTGATTCCTGAGAATCTGATTTGGGGGAAAGGTACAGGAAGCAAGAGAGCGAGAGAGTGATTGATATTGAGGAAGCAAACAACAGCTCGGCAGCTCGCCGTCCATCTTTTATGCCCATGTACGCCGTCCTCTCTCCTCTCCTGATCGCCTCTCCTGAAAGGAAGTTCGAGGGTGGGGAGAAGAGGCTGGGCTGGATTCTCTGCCACGGCTTTGTTGACAGTCTCACAGTTGGCCTCTGGTGTCCGGTATGTCGCGATGATTTGAGGGGCCATGAAGGGGGAATGGCTGGGGAATAGATGGGGAATGGAGATCCGAAGAGACCGTATCGTCGTACCACTGCACCAGAGTGGCGGCTGCGGAATGCGCAGAGGTAAGAGGACGCGGTGGTGTGTAGATCTTGTGGATGCGGATGCTGTGTTTACCCGCCCGCAGGAAAGACGGGAAGACAGGAAAGACAGGACAAACGGACGAGAACGACAGTGTCTCAGCACAGCACTGGGGAAGATAAATACCTATGCTGTGTGTATGTATGTATGATACTATATGTACATGTACATATCCTCTATGCTCTGCTCTCGCAGCAAGTAGAGTACTGTACGTACACACTGTACACAGAAGATCAGAGCTCAGATCTCCGGAGCCTCGCGCTAGCCCCCTAGTCATCCCTGAAACCGCGGCGATTTACCATTTACGATCGACCATTTACGATCGACCATTTACGATTTCCGTTCCTGTCCCTGAAACCACGGATGTCATGCCATGGCAGCCACGCCGATCCACACTCCCAATCAGGAGGCACATGCAGGTCGGCCGCCCTTGCCCGCCCCTGCCCAGCGTTACAGCCTCCTTTGGGGGTCTTGGCATGACGCTGTCACGACAATGGGATGACGAAAAGACGAAAAGAGTCGTTTGTGCATTTCGGCGATGTGTTTCAAGTTTGCATGAGGCTAGAAAGAGGGAGGGAATTGGGAGAAGGGGAGGGAGGGAAGCAGCGCGATTGGTACAGTGGCAGATGGCATGGGACGGGGCCTCTTGTCTGTCTCGCGCTTGGATGGTGGCGAGAGGCTTCTGTCCTTTGTGAGGATGACTGTGGCCTTGTGGGGAGAGACGTATGACGAATGCGTACGAGTGGAAGGAGTGGAAAGAGTGGAAAGAGTGGAAGGGGGTCAATTTCCTGGAGAATGCTCCCATCCAGCGATCAGCTCCTACTTTGTACAATCACATAAACTCTTCTCCAAGCGTCTGATCTTGCCTCTTCTTGGACTTGTTCTTAGCCGCCGCTGTCATCAATTGATAACCCAGGTGATGGGTGAGGTGTGGCTTCGGCCCGTGACTTGCTGATGGGGGCCCCTATCACGTCTCTCACTCCTTCTGCCAGCACAGAATGATATTATGATATCATCCCTCCAAAGCAGACAGCTGCCAAGTTTCAATGCGAAGTACATTCTTCTGCAATACTGCTACGGAATCTAAACCGACCAGCCTGGAGTGCAACTCAACTCCCCCCCCACAAACATGATGTGATATCTCATCTCATCACCATGCCGACCTCAACACAAAAACCCTCCGTCTATTTCGAACCACAAACCATAAACCACAAACTTACAGAAACACCTCAGAAACCATCCATCAGTACAGCCCACCTCCAAGCCCCAGCCCGCCCAGCCCGCCCAACCCACCAAACCCACCATTACCCCCCCACGTCGTCCTCCAAATCCTCTCCCTCTCCCACTCCCTCTCCGGCGTCCCCACCACACCCATCCCATGCGCCCCCATCGGCATCGGCATCCCCATCCCCAACCTCTCCCCAATCAACCTCCTAATCGGCACCCCCCAGCTCCCCTTCCTCTCCCCACTCCCGGCCCCCATGTACTCCGCGCCCAGCCCGACACCCGCGCCCATCCCCGCCCCAAACGCCGACGCCGTGCTGTACGTCCCCATCGGCGGCGTCGTCGTCGAGATGCTCGGCCCTTGGATCAAGGGCGCCGTGTGCACGTGGATGTGGTTGCTCGCCCCTGCCTCGCCGCCGCCACGGCCGCCAGGGGAGCCGGCGTTCATGCCAGTCCCGGCGCCGTTGCCGTTGCCGTTGCCCATGCCGCCGTTCACCCCATTTCCCGGCCAAGCGGCGTAGTTATTCCCAAACCCGTTGCCGTTGCCGTTTCCATTCCCACCCCTCCACCCGCCATCCTGACCCCAGTAACCCGCCCCACCACCGCCACCGCCATTGCCATAGTTCGCGCTCGCCCTCTCCCTCCACTCCCTCTCCCTCTCCCCCTCCACGATCTTCTTCGCCGCAATCTGCACATCCCTCTCATGCACCAAGCCCCTCACCACCTCGCCATTCTGCAGCGCCATCCGCCGCGCCTCCTCATCCACCACCGCCCTTCTCTCCTCCTTCCCGGTCTCGCGCCCGCCGCCGCCCGACCCGCGCCGGAAGCTCGACGCCGAGCCCCGGCGCGCCGCGTCGCCCACGCGCTTGGCCAGGCGGCGGATCGCCTCGATTTCCGCGACGAGGGCCGAGGAGCGCCGGCGCGCCGGCGCCGCGGGTTCTTTCTCCTTCGTGGGCGCCGCGGGGGCTGCGGCCGGGGCCAGCCAGATGTTGGTGCTGCCGTCTGTGGTGGGCGTGGGAGAGGGGTAGGCGAATGTGGTTGGGACGGTTGCGGTGGTCGTCGAGATGAGGTAGGGAGGAAGGGCCGAGGTCGTGAGCTGAGGCTGTTGACTGTGGATGTGTATCTGTGGCGGGGTCTGGGCGCGGACGAATTTGGTTGAGCGGGAGGAGGCGGTCGAGTAGCGGGACGTGGAGCTGGAGGAGGACTTGGAGGCTTTGGCACCGCCCTTCTTGGGGGGTGGTTGGGAGGGGTAGAAGAGGCACATTTTCAGGGCTTTGGGTTGGGCCGGCTGAAATATGGCTGAAAGATGGGGGAATGGGCGCCTGAGAGGGGAACGGGATTGGATGTTGTGCGAAGAGTGAGAGCACAGTTCTATATGTGGCAGATGGAAGAAAGTGGCGGAAGAACCACGACTTATACTCTTCGGACTGCTCAGCTGCTGACCAGGGCTGTCTTTCAACAAGGAGGCTGGCCTTTGAGGTGAAACAATTCAACTACAAGGAAACGAAGCGGACGTGGACAGTCGGAAGACGTAATGAATGTTCCAGCAGGTTGGGAAATGAGAAGAGAAAGGAAAGACTGGAAAGATGCATGTCGCCGCCTGGAAGGGGAACTTCAGCCACATGTGCCCTACCGACATGAGCTGCATGAACAGAAAACGGAATAAGACATTACATGGATAACAGATGTATAGCAGGATATTCATTAGTGATTATCGTACAGCTTGAGGCCCCTCAAAGCTTAGCTTTCTTTACTTTCTGTGTACTCTTTTGCCACGCGAACTCCTGTCTGGTGTCAGATACTGTGCAAACGCAGCTTTAAGACATGACATTGCGAGATTTGTAAAAAATATGCTTACCAGTTTCTTCGCCTGCCCTGCTTCAATGATGACATTGATCACCACTGGTACCTTGGCATTGAACCCCTCAATGGTAGCTTTTTCCAGCTCTTCAGGCGTTCTGACCAGATAGCCCTTTCCTCCACACATCTGCGCCATCTTCTCATATCCAACTTCCCAGCCTAGACTGGTACTTCTGAGACCGCCCGCAGCACCCTGCTCCGTCTTCTGCTGCAGCTTCAGCCACTCATCGCTATCTGCACTGTCACCATGGTATACACCTCCATTATTGATAACGAAAATCAAAACATCCATGCCGTATCTTGCCATCGTCTCAACCTCAGGCATCGAGAAGCCGAAAGCAGAATCGCCTTCCAGACAGACAATCTTCTTGTGGCCTGACGAGGGCCCTGATGAGGCTTCCGGGTTAGGAAGGTTATAGGCGCAGTGTGCCGCAATAGCGTAGCCAAGCCCAACACCCATTGTTGCGTAGGTGCCAGCGTCCAGACGGAGGCGGGGGTACTCAACATTGAAGACACTGCGCGAGATATCCATTGTATTTGCGCCTTCGGAGACGTATACAACTTCACCATTTTCAGGAGGTGATAGCTTGTGTAGTGTCTCTTTGATAACATTGAATGTGCGACCATAAGTCATTGGGATTTTATCCACTCTTGCGGAATTGGCTGCTGTTGCTTCATTCTTGACTGTGCTTGCCCGGATGGTCTCCATGTACGGAGTATTGGTGTCGTATTCCCAGTTCTGGAGCTCGGTGGTGAGTTGTGCTACGACGACGTTGATATCGCCAACAATGGCCAAGGAGGCATCTCCATTATTCTTGCCCAGCTCTTCTGCAGAAATATCAACTTGAATAATCTTGGCTCCGGAATTCCACTTTGGTTCGTCGCCGAAATGGAGGATCCAGTTTAGTCTTGCTCCAAGAATTAGAACAACATCCGCTCCCTTCAATGCCGCAGAACGAGCAGACGCCGTATTGGATGGATGTGAGTCCGGCAGAACACCCTTCCCCATAGGAGTAGGCAGAAAGGGTATCCTCGTCTGGTCGATGAATCTCCGTATGTTGACTTCAGCTTGGGCATATGCTGCACCCTTCCCGACCACAACAAGAGGCGCCTTCGCCAACCTGATTAAGTTTACGATAGCCAGAATCCTCTTGGGATCTCCTGCTGCCCGAGCTGAGTATGGTACCACACGTGTAAATGATTCCTCTCCCTCTCCCTGTATAACATCTGCCGGCAGATCCACGAAGCCAGTTCCTCCCCTTCCATACCATGACGTCCTATATGCGTTTGTGATGCTCTGAGGAATCGATTCCAACGTCGACCGAACTGCTAATTTCGTATGTGGCGTAAGAAAGGATATCGCATCCAATTCTTGGAATGCGCCTTTTGTGACCAGATGAGACTCGCTCGAGCCCGCAAGCAGTAGCAATGGCCAAGCATTTGCTGAAGAGTTTCCAATTCCAGCCATTGCGTGCAGAACTCCCGGTCCGCCAACTACCAAGCACACCCCGGGTCTTCCTGTGAGATATCCATATGCCGTCGCCGCATAACTCGCCGCTTGCTCATTGCGAAATGCAATGAATCTGATGCCCAACTTTATCGCCTCCTCCGCAATTTGCACGACCGGTATGCCCACAAGACCAAATATAACCTTGATGCCAAGCTCGTGAAGAGCCCTGGCAATCAACTGTGCTCCTGTCGGCTGAGCCATTGTTATTGTTGTTGTTGTGTCTTGAAGAAATGTGAAGCGCCAGCGCCGAGTGTTGACATTACGCCATACAGCAGCAACCGAGGTGCTGATGACAATTGTGACAGTAGACAGTGATGTCAGGGCATGGCTTTAAGCCACTTTAAGTGTCAGTGCGATAAGCGATAGCGCTTCGAATCGCAACCGCAACCACGGTGACAGCCGACACATGAGCCCCGGTGGATCTACCATCTGTACAGTAAAGTACTTCATGTGTTGGCAGAGTTCATAGCTGTTTCGGAAGCACAAGCTTTGCTTTGCTGAAGAACGGGCGAACATCTCATCTCCAATAGCACTAAATCAACGAAGGTGAATATCAATCACAGAACCTCACTTTTGCTCATCGAACCCCACATTACCTACCATCTGAGTGTGGTTAACTAGCAACCATCGCCATGTCAGAATCACCGGCTCCGACTTATTCCATGGACCCGACTCTCTATCTCTACACCTCACTTACCGCTGGATCATCACATATTGTCACCGCTACTTCGAGGCTCGAAACTATATTGAGGGCAAACCGAATCCCGTTCAAGGGCCTCGATCTCGCAACAGATGAAAAGGCACGCATGCTTTGGGGGCGGCGAGCGGGAAAAGACGAGAGCGGGCGGCAGAGGAAGATTCCAGGTCTGGTGCAAGAGGGCTTGGTAATAGGGGTTTGTCTCTCTGGTTTACTTCCGTTGCACTATGCTGACTTGGCCAGGATCTGGTAGAAATCGAAGACTGGAACGAATATGGCGAACTTAAGGAACACGTGAAAATAGTTGGGGAGTCTACCACACCTGCGAGACCTGTCGCCCCTGCGAAATCCATTGCACCAACAGCTCCGCCGGCAGTTGCTGCAACAAAGCAAGGTAGTGCTGGAGCACCTGAGCCTAAACCAGCTCCTTCAGCGACAGAAACGGTCAAATCAGCAACAGCACCTGGCGCGAGTTTGATCACATTGGCAATGCGCCAAATGGGTGAAGAGGCTGCACAGAAGGCGAAAGACATGAAGAAGAAGACAATAGAAGTGCTTGTTGGCACTGGAAAGGGAGAGGCAGTTGCTCAAACGGCATCAAAAGATACCAAGGATTCGGCAACTACTCCATCTCCCCTGACGAGTACAGAAGCGTCAGCATCAATTCCAAAGACGGTTGAACACATTACGATATTGCAAGACCCAGAGACTTCGGCGTGGAACAAAGTACCAGGCGAGAAGCCATCACGGACACATTGCGAGCTGAACGAATGGAAGTCACTTCAATCACCAACATCTACGGCCTGGAATCCGACTGATGTGTATCCACCAATCCGCACACATAGAGGTAGTGAAGTGTCTATTGCGTCAATAGAGGAGATTAGAGCGATCGAGGAAGAAGAGGCTATTCGTGAAGAGGACGAGGAAGACGATGGAGGAGATGATGAAGATGATGAAGATGAGGAGGATGAGGAGGAGGAGGAGGAGAAAGATGAGTCCAAGAAGGCATAAAGTGAAGTTGCGGGTGGCTTGAATGGTTAGCTATGCGCTATGCATGTGGGCAATGGATATTCGGACGGGGTTTCTTGAGCTGTGGTTGGATCTGACATACTTCCTACGATAGAGTCATGAAAACTACCAATTAGGACTTTGGCTCCCAGGATACTTTCAGCCATTCATCAATTGTGAAATGGTGTGAATCAACAACACTCACAGGCTATCGTCGGGCATTGCTGAAGGGTGTCTTTCTATGGTATTTCGTGGTCAGCACCCAGTGTTCCGTCTTCGATAAATGCCCAAACGCCCTTAATTAACGCCTGATAATCACAATTTGTTCATCCTAAAGCATCTTATCAAATCAATTATCGTGGGTTAGCTGGGCACACTCTACTCCTTTTTGTTCTCATCCCTATCCCTCTTGCCCCTATTTGTGCACAGTCGGTCATCTGTCACGAGCTTCCCTGCGATAACGTTATCTTAGCTCAGGGGCAACGCCAACCCTGGTCCATCAGTATACCGGACATTAATATCACTGACGTCGAGGTCCAGAAACATTTCCAAAGTCAACACCACTCCAGGATAAGTTCAACCATTGAATCCTCATATCTTGTCAACAAGCTTCACCATGGCGCCCACTGCTCCCATAACCAAGAAAGATCTGGGCAACGTCGTCGTTATTGGCGGCTGCGGCTTCCTTGGCCACCACGTCGTCAACCAACTCGTCGAGTCCTACACCTGCAAGGTATCCGTCGTCGACATCCGCACCACACGCAACCGCCGCCCCGAATCCGATGGCGTGAAATACTTCGACGGCGACATGACCTCGCTGGACTCCCTGCGCAGTATCTTTGAGCAAGTCAAGCCCACCGTCGTCATCCACACTGCGTCGCCGCTGGCCGTGGCCGAGACCCCACCCGCGTTCCTCCATAAAGTCAACGTCCAGGGCACGAAGTGCGTGATCGAGGCGTGCCGAGAGACCGGCGTCAAGGCGCTCGTGTACACGAGCTCCGCATCCGTGATCAGCGACAGCGTGCACGACCTCATCAACGCCGACGAGCGCTGGCCCGTCCTCCGCGGCAAGGACCAGACCGACTACTACGCGGAGACGAAAGCGGAGGCCGAAGAGGCCGTCCTGGCGGCGAACCGCACTGGCCCCTCAAACCTCCTCACAGCGTGCATCCGGCCTGCGGGCATCTTCGGCGAGGGCGATGTCCAGCTCGTGCCGCCGATGATGGATCTTTTGTTCACCGGCAAGACAAACTTCCAGGTCGGCCACAACACGAATCTGTTCGACTTCACGTACGTCGGCAATGTAGCGCACGCGCATCTGCTGGCTGCCCACCTCCTCTCAACCTCGAAGCTGAGCATCGCGCCACTAGACCACGAGAAGGTCGACGGCGAGGCCTTCATTGTAACCAACGACGCGCCCATCTACTTTTGGGACTTCCCGCGCAACCTGTGGGCGCTGGCGGGCAGCAAGGAGGGCACGGAGCGCGTGTGGACGATCACGAAGGAGGTGGGCATCCCGCTGGCGGCTGTCGCGGAGAATTTGCTGCCGTTGATTGGGAGGCAGAGTAAGTTGACCCGCAGGAGTATTAGGTTTAGTTGTATGACGCGGTACTACAATATTGGCAAGGCGAAGCAAAGGTTGGGGTATAGGCCGATTGTGAGTATGAAGGAGGGGACGGAAAGGGCAGTGAAGTCTATTCTTGCCAGTAGGGGGAGGGGAGATAAGGGTTGGTGGGAGGAGAAGAAGAAGAATTGAGGGGTGGTGTTTGTGGAGTTGGGTTTGGAAGGTGAGGTGAGGAATGTATGATATTCACGGAACATAACTGATACTGGCTAGAATGGGCAGAGTGCTAATTAGATAATGACAATGCTAGGTTTACTGGGAAGAAAATTACCAAGGACTTATTCCCTGATCGCAGAGCTGGACATCTTCAGATGTGTTCACGTGCTGGGAATCAAGAAACGATGGCACAGTGTCGAAGATGTGCGATGCACCTTGAAAGATGCCGATGCTAGTGTTCATATTGAGGTTAAGAATCCCTGAATTGTTGCATGATAGGGCTTTTAATCTAAGTTGACATAACCTTTCTGTCCACAAAAGCGCCGCAGACATTCCCCCCTTCCATGAAAATCAATCATCCTAGAAGTCCATATATCAATCTGGGATCTCTCATCTCGCAATCTTTCCACAGACCTCACCATGCCATTTATCGTCTCTCAAGCACTCCCTGCCTCGTTCGTCATCGTCTGTACAACCTCAGTAATGATCTCCTTCCCGCCCCTTGGCCTCCCCAGTAATTTTCCCATCAGGGAGTCAACCGTCCCAATCTCTCCATTGGCGATACACTTATAAATCCCTAATTGAAACTCCCAAACCATCTTCGGGACTCCCTTCTTCACCTCCAGCATTCTCTCCGGCCACTCGTTATCCACCCATTCCACCTCAATTTGCTTTTTTCCCCGACAGCTACCCAATGCCTGCTCAATTGCCGCAATCACCTCGCTAAAGGTAGGAGCGTTGGGGCCGGTAAGCAGCGCGATGTTCCCTGTTGACGAGAAATCCGGCGGCGAAGCGGAGGCGATGAGGTTGGCGATGGCTTCACCTAGCTCGTCGCGGGAGATGTAGGCGATGAGGCCGCTGTGGCGGAGGAAGGCAGGGAGGAGGAGGGAGGGGTTGGTGGGGGACCACGAGAGGATGCGGGCGAAGGCTTCGGCATAGATAGAGCAGCGGAGAGCAGTATAGGGGATTTTGGATCTGGATGAAAGTCAGTTTTGAGTTGGGGAGAGTAAGGAAAGAGAGAGGGAAGGGAGAGGTTTGGGATTATGGTGTCAGCATACTCTTTGAGGAAGATTTCGGTGGCGAGATGGGGAGTTTGAAGGACGTTGGATGGTGAGGCGGTGCCGTAGCCACCGAAGGCCTGGCTGGTATAATATGTCTGTCTCCTGCTTCAGGAAATTCCATATGTTTAAGTAAGAGGACACCTTACATGTTCGACGCCAGCGGCTTTGGCAGCATCAAATATTCTTGTGCTGCAGCAGCAAACGCTTGGGATCACTCGGGACATTGCTTGAGACAAAGAAGAGCTTCTGGACGCCCTGGAAAGCTGCATGAAGAGTGGCAGGGTCAACGTAGTCGGCGTGGCTGAAGTTTGTGGCAGGGAATTTCTGTGCGAGGACGTCGGCGTTGGAGGCTGATGAGGAGGAGATGGTAATGGACGACGCATCAACCGACTTCAAAAGAGTAGTGACAACAGCGGAGCCCAAATTGCCTGTTGCACCAGTGATGAGGTACGGAATTTTCTTGATTATTGTGTTTGAGTTGGCCATCTTAAGAGACTTAAGAGCTTGATGTTTATGATTATTGAAGCGGACGAATATGGTTTGGGTTCAAGCTTCAAGTGGTTTGAGATCCGATTCTTGGATCTTGATCTCAGCAAGATCATAGAAGTTATATACATTCTGGATGCTGAGGCCGATGACAGCGAAGACTCATCTCGCATTGCAAGGAATGCTGTTGCCTTGTGCCCTGCTGAACATTGCAGAACACGAAAGCATGTCTTCCAATGAGCCTGGCGACTTTATATTGGGGATTTGCTGGGTAATGGAAATATCATCAAATTCAAATCAAGCTGTCATATACACACAAACAAAACATGACGCCAAAGATGCATGAAGAATTTGACTCATGAGAATTTGAGAAACACTTAAGTTGCATTGTGAAAGTAATCGTACCTTGAACCTTGTGAAACGAATGAATGCCCTGATTATCCGCTCTTTTTTAGGGAGAGAGCCTTGCTAATCGGATTCACATTGACGGCGAATCTTTATGAAAACAGCTCCTTTGGTTCTCCTGAAAGAACCATGCCCTTCTGAGTATGTTTATGTTGATCGTGAGATCGATCTTGTTATGAGGTTTGCAAATCTGAGTCGTCGACGTCTCTCCCCCGCATTATTTGGATGTGGATTTTTGGAAACCCCTGATCTCACTCCGACCCCCTAGCACACACGGACCTCTGGACCCCAACACGGGCCGTACCACGGCCGGCGACATTCCTCTGGCATTTTGACAGCTGCGGTACCACTCAAGACTCGAGACATTGTATGAAAGTTATATGAAAGCTATATGAAAGCTATATTTCCGAAGCCCTGCGTTGCATATAATTTGTCCTTTTTGACACCACTCCCAATGACCTGCTAGAGCCATCCGACTAATTGCTCCACGAAGAAGCCATTTCCTGGCAATCATGGACCAAGCTGAGATCCCCTCTCTCCTCGCAAGTCTCTCCAGCGATGAGGACGCCTTACGGAAAATGGCAGTCTTCAAGCTGCAATCCTCAATCAACGACCCTTCTTTTGCCGACGTCTTTATTTCATCCGGCGGTCTCGTCATCCTGCGCCGCCTCATCATGTCTACGGGCGGAAACACCCTCGCATACTCCCTCCAATCCCTCAGCCGCCTCCTCGAAGTCGACATGGGCTGGGAGGTCTTCGAGTCGATCGGGGCCGGTGAACTCGTTGAGCGCGTTGTGGAGCTTATCGTCACACATCCTCTGGTCAATATCCTGCGCGGCGCAATGTCAATCCTCGTTGCGATAGTGAGCCATCCGCAGCAGTCCCGCCGTGGCGCGATACGGACGCCTGGCGCATTTGGCTTCCGCGCGCTCAAGCCCGCTGTTGCTGTGTATCCACAGTTCTTCGAAATGGTGGTGTCGCAGCTCAATTCGGCAGATCATGCGCTGTGTGCGAATGCGCTGATGCTGCTTAACGCGCTCATGCGGGATGCGATCACGAATGATAACAATGGGAAGGATGGGACGAGCAAGAGTAGTGGGACAGGAGAAGAATGGCCGAAGTTTATCAAGAGATTGCAGGATCTGGGGGTTATAAAGGCGGCATATCATCTGATGCAGAGTTCAGCATTACAGGATCTTGCACATCCATTGCTCGAATTCCAGGCAATGACGAAGCTTCTGCTTCGCAAATGGCGAGACATGAGAGTAGACCTCGAAAGACCAGAACACAGGCGCGCCCTAAAGGGACTCCATCTCGCCAGCGCCCCCGAACGACGAGAACAACTAGGCCAAAACCAAAGTCTCCTGAGCAAACTCGAAGATAATGACCCCAAAAAGGGCAGCCGCAAGCATGCCCCCGAAAAATGGCGCCGTCTCGGTTTCGCTACCGAGTCTCCCGCCTGGGAATTCGACCCCATGGGCTTCCTAGGCATGATGGACCTGATGGACTATGTGCGCAAGCACGAAGATACCTTCCAGAAGACCCTGCTCGAGCAGTCCTCCAAGCCCCTATCCTCCCGCTGTCCCATAGCGCGTTGCAGTCTCGCCGTGACAGCGATTCTATACGATCATTTCGGCGTGGATAAATCGGATGTAGAGGATGGTAAAAACTACCAGCTTCTCGAGGGGCCGCAGAACTACGATAAGATCTTCAAACCCTTGGTTTTACAGTGGAGCCGTCTGCATACGGCCGGTCTCCTCGCCTTCTTCCGCCTGTGGAAAGCGACGGGGGCAGTGCAGGAGGACTTCGACAAAGTCGCGGAACTGGTACGCATCCTCATCAACAAAGTCGTCGGCTCGGCGCCGCGCACAAAGGACATCCAAGAGGCAGAAGAAGAGATGGCTGAGTCCGAGTACCTCCGCCTCCGCGAACTGCAAATGGAGCTACTCGAGCTGGCATTCGAGGACCAGTGGGGCCAGCACCTGCATCAGGTGCGCGAGGAGCTGCACAGCGAAGCGCTGCAGTTCGTCAAGGAGCAGCGCATCCGCTGCCTCCTGGACGGCTCGTGGTTCCGGCGCACGGTGCACCACCGCGTCGACGCCGACGAGGGCGTCTCTGTCCGCCACAGGTCCTGGCGGTTTGCGCGCCTGAGCCATAATCGGCGGTACCTGCACTACGCCGATTTCGACGCACAGGCGGACTACGCACCGGCGTTGACGGAGCTGCCCGAGAAGTTAGACGTCAGCACCATCTCCTCGGTCATCTCGAACGTCAGCGCGGCGACGGACTCGGACGCCTCGAGTATCAGCTCGAGCACATCCACACTCAAAGATGTGGGCCGTAGCGAGAGGCCGGCGAAGCAGGCGACGAGGAATAAGATCACGATCAACTCGTTCGTGGCGGCGGCCTCGCTCGGCTCAGTGACTTCACAGAACGGCTCTGGCAATGCAGAACAGCAGGTTGAGCGGCCCGTACTGACGCTGGCGCCGAGCACGCACAGCTTGGCGTCGGAGTGGCTCGATGGCCTGTTGATGCTGTTGAATCAGGCGCCGATCACGGCGGAGACGAATAAACTTGTTGCGCTGGTTGTGGACTATGGGGTTAAGATTAGGCTGCTGAATGTGAGGCTGGAGGATGGGATGGAGGAGGGGAATGGGGAGGTGCCGAGTAGGGAGGAGCTGGATGAGGATTACTATTACGAAGTTTAGGGCGGATGAAGGGGAGACATGGGTGTCAGACGTGTGTTGATATGCTGACATTGGGGGGGTAATGGGAAGGGGGGATTTGTACTTTTTTTTGGCTAGATACCCTGTGTAAAGGAGCGAGTGAGCGGATGAATATAGCGTAGTATATCGCATAGTGTAATGAACTCCAAGACCGAAACCGAGACTCATAGTTGTTTCTTATTCCGAGTGCTTGCTCCGAAATTCCCATGGCCAGCTAAGAAACGGAAATGATAAGAGAACAGGACATATAGATAGGTCATGGATATTTGATCTTGCTATCTTATAGAGATGGGCACGCTGAGCTGGTTCATGATTCTGTGGGCTATGAACCCTGGGCTATTGTACCTGTCTGAATAAAGCCTTACGAAGCGCCGCCATCAAGCACGAGATTCCCGCCTGTCATGTAGCCGTTGAATCCACTTGGAGGAAAGCCAGCTGCACGAGCAACCTCCTGTGGGCGGCCGGGCCTCCCCAGGCCGATGCTGCGTGTCTGCCTCTTCATTGCTGTGTCAGAATCAGCCTGCAAACAAGAACAGTTTCTATACTAAGAAGGAGGTAATAGCGAAAAGAGAGTCGATCTATAAAGCACTTGTATGAAAGAATATACAAAAATGCAAAAAAGAACAGCTGCCAAATTTTGCATTAGCTCGCTGAGAAAAACCCGTAAGTTTAGTCTTTTGAATAGGTCTGGGAAAGTCGAGCTTGCAACCGATTGGTTGAGTGGATTTGACCACTTGGTCTGTCACCTGTGTACGTGGCCCAGATACGAATGGTGTTAGTTTAAGACTGGATATGGAGCACTTGGAAAAGACGCCTGGAGTGAATTCTTACTATCTCACTGATTCAGTTGGCAGATCAATGCTTTCGAATTAGCTGCCCTTACCAAAATTTTCCCACCGGATCTGTATGGGCTGAAGAATGCAGATTTGGACTCCGTATCGAGAGAAGCAGGAGCAGTAGACATATTGGCTTCAGTTCAGATATCATAGGCTTTAAAACGGAACTACAGCATATGTAAGTAGGTTCAAGTAGGCACGATGAATAGAGTGTTTAAGAAGGAAAGAACTCCTACAACTCTTGTCGAGGCGTGAAAAGCCCTTTTTACAATGCCCGTGTTGATCTCCGCCATGCATGACTTCCTGGCTGGTCCTTATCAGTTGTTAGGGATAAAATCTTAAAAGCTAGTTGGTTTAAGGTATGGAGTAGTGCATTTCTCCGAGGAAGCTTGCTCATGTGAGATGACTTAAACCGCATGGAGGCTGGAAGCATCACCACCTGCATGATGCTGGATGTGTGTGTGTGTGTGAGGAACAGTGGAATGTGGAATGGCGTCTTGTATAACTCAAGTTTATGCCTACTTCTCCGAGATGAGAACCAACATTCGCTTTTGTTGGCAGAGAACTTTAAGTTGACTTCTTCTCCTTTCTCTCTCCTCCCCCCCTCTCTTCTCTCTCTCTTGTCTAGCTGTATTACCGCTCAAGCCCTTTTTTAAATTGCTGCCATCACACCTTCACCCTCCATTGCCATTTATAGCCCAAGCATGCTGCACGGGCAATCGTGCATGTCACGGTGGCCACGATCGAAATACCCACCAAGAACAAAATCATGCCTTGAGATCCAAGGTTCTCTTGAAATGCGCTCCCAATCGGTATGGAGATCAGAGTCCTAGGCTATGTTAGTTATCTTCAATCTTGAAAGTGGCAAGCGGGAAGAGGACGCCTACGCGATAGAGACAGCTGAGTTCATAACACCGATCCAGCGTCCAAAATCGCCGCCCTTGCTGATTTGACCAATACAGGCCATGGAGAGGGAAACAAAGCTTCCTGTCCCGAATCCATATAGGACGACAAAGACATATAGAGCTATCACCGACATCCGGCCAAACGGTAGCCACAGTAGAAGCATTGATATCAATGTGAATATCGACATCAAGAGAAGCATGTTGAATCGGCCACATTTATCAGATAGCCAAGAAGGAAGGATACGGCCAAACGTCGATCCACTGTCGAAGCAAGATCAGTTGGGCCCACATGCCAATCTCCAGGATTGTGACTTACATATTCATTGCAGTTACCAAATAAAACCCAGCTTCTTGGCCGTAATTTGCATCCGCTGCAAATGTTGGAATTAAGCCGAGGCCACTGATCAGGAGTAACTCGAATCCTGTGATAGCAACGATCAGTCCTCTTGTAGAACGTCGGAGCAGACAGCGAAATGGTATAGAACGGAGGAAAGAAGGAAGTTTGTCTTACCAAAGACACTGACTGTCAACCAATTGAATTTGCTATCCAAGAAACAGCGAATATCGACCACAGCGCTTGTGCTAGTTGCCAAAAGACGTCCTCCGCAGAACATATTGCCAATGAGCAAGCAGGCTAGGATTACGAATCCAACAGTTTGCATAGCCCAGGCCCAGCCGAACTTCTCGAGGAGTGGTTTGAGCATGAGTGGGAACGTAATACCGCCAAGTGCTGATCCGACCATAGCAAATCCAGAAGCCTGGCCACGCCGTTTCTTAAACCAGTGGCTGATGACTCCCTCACCAACAGTTACGATTGCAGCTGATGAGCTGCCACCGAGAACACCCAAGCACAACATGAATTGCCAATAATGCATGCAACGGGCGAGCAGGAAGAAGGTTGCGGTATATCCGATTGAGCCAGCCATGAGGATGTATCGTGCTCCATATCGGTCGAAGATCGCACCAGTCTGTATTGACAAAGCAAGCGAGAGGAAGATGAAGACTGATGGGATCCAGGCAATTTGGCTAGGACTATATTCTTTGAGTTGGTTCAAAGACCAGTGCAACTGGAAGAGTCCTACTGATGTTTGGAAGCCAAAGGTTGCGAAGAGCAAAGAGAACGAACCAAGAACCACAAGCCAGGCACGAAGACCACCATCTGGATAACTTTCGTCCTCATGATCATGCTTTTCAATCCCAATAGCTTGTTCGATTGTGTCTGTCATTGTCTGTCTGGTCTTTTCTCCGCTTGTAGAAGTATTGAGTTTTTAAGTGCTGTGGCGTCTATTTTGATTTTAGGTTACGTCCTCAGGAAAAGCCTCGAAGATCCATCTGTGGGAATTCACTTACTTACAACCCATAACCGCAAGTGAATTTGATGATGGCATCACAGCCTCTATCTGGCGTCTTTCGCCAAATGTGACTGGATGTCTGCACTGCAACTACCACGCTTTTTCTTGAATGAAACCCCAAGGAGAGACTCCAACCGCTTGTTATTTTCACAAAGATTATGATTTGAGCGGTTCGGAGTCAGCACATGCATTGCCATGCATCGCCTTTGTTATTGACTTTCGCCATAGCACTCAGATCACCAATTTCTGATCCCCTGCAGTAAAGTCAGAAAGCGTGCCTTGGACTTAATCGTCTGACCATTCTCACCTACGTACAATTGCCGGGATCAACATCGTCGAGTAAGTTAACCTGGGAGGAATCCATGTATCACTTTCTGGACAGTGTTGGAAACTGGATACTAAACTAAACAGGCTACAAATACTGAGTGAGAACTGAGGAATGGGCGAACCTCCGTCCATGCAACAACGATCCACATCACATTGAATGCGAGGATATGTTGCATGAGGTTCTGAAGGACTTGATACGGCTCAATTGAATTGAACCTACTGTTTTGGGCCTGCCTTGACGCGTCAAGCAAGCAGCAGGGGGCGTCAGCGCTTCTCAGGGGAATTATCCAACCCGACAGGTCTTTCGGAAGCTTCCCGGGAAATCAACATCAGCAATGCCGATGAGATGCTTAACGCCTAGATCGTTCAGCCCAGGGTTCCGATGCACAGGATTGGAGAAAATGGACGGCCATGTGCTTTTGTCCCAGGCAAGATCATCCAACATCGGTGGATATTATCAGAGAAGCTGTTCATGTACGCCGATAAATGGCTATAGATTCCTATAAGGGGAAGCCGCCGGGCCGCTCCTCTCGTCAACGGCGGATGGCTTGCGTAAAAGATGGCTGTGGAAGAAGGGGTGAGATTTCCAGAAGATAAAAGAGTGCTTGCAAGACCGATCCAATCCAACGGGCCGTAAATACACAATTCAATCGGTCAATGGCATTTCTCAGAATGGGCAAGCAAGGACGACGCCTTCCGCCTTCCGTGATCCGCGTTGTATTTCCGCCTTCCCCGTTCCGCCTTCCCCGTTCGGCGTCCCGGCTTCCATATGCAAGGATCGCAACGTTGCCTCTTAAGACTGGCAGACTGCAGCACGGAACATGGAACATGGAACATGGAGCATGGAACATCTTTGTGCGGTGCCCCGGTGCATGCTCATTTGACACCATCTTGGTAACCAACACGAGAGGCCAGATGCGGTCTTTCAAGATGTGATGGGCGCTTTCCCAGTGGAAACCAGTTCTATGGATTCTATGGATTCTTTCCTAGATCATATGCTTGCTCTATATGTTGTTGGAAGTTCGTTCCTTATGAAACATTCCAACCAACCAACCAACAAAAACGCCCAGGCCCTCACCCCCTGTAAGATACAAAATGCTAACATGCGAATTGCGAATACCATAGAACATAGAACATAGAACATACAACATGCAACATACAACATACAACATACATATGTATATTGTATGTACAGTAGTCACAACAGTACCTACACATATTCCTCTACTAGAGTACATACATACTATACTGTACATACATATCTCAGGTGAGACACTGAGACACTGAGACACTGAGACAATGAGATACTGAGACGCTGAGACACTCTAGACATCGAATAATTCAATGCGAGGTATGCAACCGTGTAAGGATCAGTAGAAACATAGTGAAGGAATAGGCCTGCCCGCAGCTGGGCTGGGCTATTGTCCTGTCCATTGGCCGCTGCACTGGCAACTGGTCAACTCAGGTATGTGTATGTATGTACACATGCTTGTGTACCCCTTCATCGACCAGCTCCCCTCGGAGATCTCACATTTGCGAAGCACAAAATCCACCACAAGAAAACATTTCTCATGGCATCAGAATCATGGGCCATGGCATCAAAACGCCTTGATGGCCTTTGCTGTCTCGTCAGAAAGTCCTCACTCACGCAATAGTACAATAGGATCAGAGAGTGACTGAGTGGAATGTGAGTTGCGAGTGAATTGGATCTGACCTTGAGCATGCCACCTTCACTTGGCCGAGATGTATATCTTTGCGGCAAGACTCTCTATCCCCTCCTTCCTTCTTGTCCCAACATTCTGGTTTGAGAAACTCGTGCATCAGCCACAGAAGCTCATTTGCTATCTATTTCTATTAGACTCTCATTGTTCCAGATCCTCATCACACCGCTTGTTGGATGTGATGAGAGAGAGAAAAAGAGAGAGAGGAAGAGGGAGAGATAGATTCTGAGATTCATTATCTCCTCATTATAACTGCAGGTATCCGTCTCAGCCTTGGGATCAACAATGCCTTCGGTCTCGGTCAAGATGTTGCGGCTCACTGCTCGTTCGGCAGCTGCCAGACTTAGACCTCAAACCCAGAGTCATATTGTTAGGGCAGTCGGCCTCGAGCAGCACAAGTCCCTGGCCTTCCCAGGCATCGTCACTCGTCGTCCATTGTCGGGTTCTCCGTTTCCTGCACAGCAGGCTGCAGTCGCAGCCGACAATATCAAGGCCGAACACGACGTTGGTAACACCATTCTTCCGGATCAGAAGCCAGCCGTTGGTGGTGGAGATCCCTACTGGCAGAGGCTCGAGCTATGGAAAGATGCGACTGAAGAGGAATTCCTGAGCTATAAGTGGCAGGTCAGTATCTCCTCAGCCCTGCTATGACCGTCATCTGACCGCTGCAGATCAAGAAGACAGTCCAAGGAGAGAGCAAGCTGCTTCAGTTCCTCGCCGGTGTCCTCCCTGAGAAGCTGCCAGCTCCACGTGATATCAACTCCCCATTCGCTCACATCAAGACTCGCGATGAGTTCATCAACGAAGTCAAAGAGGCTATCCGTATTGCTCCCATGGCTATTCGTATTACACCACACACCCTTGCCGTGGTCGACTGGAGCAATCCATTCGAGGATCCTGTCCGTCGCCAGTTTATTCCTTTGAAGGCTTCATTGTTGCCAGATCATCCTAGATTGACTCTCGATTCCCTTGGCGAGGAGCATGATTCTCCAGTCCAAGGTTTGGTTCACCGTTATCCTGACAAGGCGTTATTTCTTGGTAAGCCGATCGCACTTCTCATAAACCCCACCTAGTCGAGTTTCACATCTCTTGATCGTGCTATGAACTTGAAAGAGCATCATCAATACTTTTACTCTGCCTTCAACCTGAACCCTCGTTCTACTTCCATCTTCCATCTGCTAACATTACAGTAGCTACCTCTGTTTGCAATGTCTACTGTCGCTTCTGTAAGTTTCACTCCGCGTCAACCCTCCATCAACACCCCCCTAATCCCTCCCAGGCACTCGCTCCTACGCCATCGGCGCCGACACCGACACTGTAACCAAGCATAGCCTCAAGCCGGCCCGCAAGCGCTGGGACGCCATGTTCGACTACATCTCGGCCACGCCTGCCCTCAGCGACATTGTTGTCTCGGGCGGCGACGCCTACTATCTCACCCCCGACCAACTCCACGACATCGGCATGCGTCTCCTCTCCATCCCCCACATCCGCCGCTTCCGCTTCGCCACAAAGGGCCTCGCCGTCTGCCCCTCCCGCATCCTTGACCCCAACGATTCCTGGAGCGCCGCCCTGATTGCTGTATCAAACAAGGGCAAGAAGATGGGCAAGATGGTTGCCGTGCACACGCATTTCAACCATCCTAGCGAGATTACGTGGGTGAGCAAGGCGGCCGCGCAGAAGCTTTTCGCCGCCGGAGTTATGGTCAGGAACCAGAGTGTTCTGTTGCGCGGTGTCAACGACGATCTTCCGACGATGAAGGCACTGATCAGGGGACTCGCGGATATGACGATCCAGCCATACTACGTGTACCAGGGCGACATGGTCGCCGGCGTCGAAGACCTGCGCACTCCGCTCCGCACAATCCTGGACCTCGAGAGGCAGATCCGCGGCTCCATTGCCGGATTCATGACACCGCAGTTTGTCGTCGACCTCCCAGGCGGCGGCGGAAAGCGCCTCGCTGCCTCGTACCAGAGCTATGATGTCAAGACGGGCATTTCAAAGTTCATGGCACCAGCCGTCAAGGGCGGGAATACGGTCTACGAGTACCATGATCCGGAGTGGAGCTTGCCCAGGTCTGAGGATGGCGAGGCTGCTGATGAGAAACATCTTGGCGGAGCAGCTCATCCGATTGTTGGATAGGACTTTTGCTCTCATGTCGGTTGTGAGGTGGATACGGCGTCTAAAAGACAATGTTTTCATCGGCCGGGCCTTTTCGGTGGACATGCAATCGTTGAACAAAAGTGTTTTTAGCGGAAACAGGCATGGTGCGCTTTTGGCCTGGAGTTCGGTGGGTATTCGGGCATTGCTTTCTATAGAATGGAGGCCGATGGTAGCGGTGATCTAGTGGTAATACCGTCAGCGTCTAGAGGCTCTGTCACGACAGGTAGTCTTCTTTTCTAATTATACCCTTGCATTATAGCGAGAAATACAAGCCATGATTTACTCGATATCCAATCTGTAGAGATGCACAGTGTGAGAGGACTATGTATATATGCATATACACAGTATTTATAATAAAATCAACTCCCATACTCCTCATCCCCCTATTTCTTCCCTTAAACACTCACCAGACAAGTTACAACACCCTCCAATCTCCACCACTCTCCTCCCGCACTCTGGATACTTGCAAAGTGTGTTGGAAGATGCTGTGAAATGGGAAGGAAGAGCTGCAATGTTCCCAGTCCTAGGTTCCATGGCTGTGCAGGCGGTTCCGCGGCATCTGCGAGGCTACTGATAGCCAGATGAAGGGGGGGGGGGGGGGATATATATCAATAAAGGAGACGAAAAGGAAGCTTCGAAAAAACACTTTCCCAGGATCTAACAACCTACCCTTGGCA
>Ga0123337_10000374_pt1 | contig 78584 bp, 84 predicted proteins | sample frozenSSSSmetaG_FD_89792 | JGI IMG/M metagenome (GOLD analysis project Ga0123337, IMG submission 89792) | Glacier valley bacterial and archeal communities from Borup Fiord, Nunavut, Canada, to study Microbial Dark Matter (Phase II) -... | ecosystem: Environmental > Aquatic > Freshwater > Ice >...
AACCTCCCCAGCCAACACCCACACCCCCCACCCCCTTACACCCCCCCCCCCACTCCCCCTCTCCCACCCTCCTCCATCTATCCCCGCGTCCATAAACCTATCACCTCCCCTCCCCTAACAGGCAAAACACCCATAGAATCAGATAAACACAAAAATTCACATCATCCAATAGATAACGCCCGTCTCTTCTGTCTTACGAGTCATTCTCCCGAACCGCCCGCCCGCCATCTTAGCTCGCAACATCCATCCATGGTTCGCCGTCCCCCATCCCAAAAGCCCAGCCGCGCTGTCAGCCCAGCCCAGCCCAGCCCAGCCGCAGTCCATCTCTGGGTCACGCTAAAATCCCACCGAGACGAACCGTCCCAGATGTCAAGGTTATGATGTCAAAGGTCAGCTGTGCTGTCAGAGTAAGCTGTCAAAGTAGCTAGCTGTGTGCTGTCATCAAGATGATCGAAATATTTCATTCATATCCTCTATCTCCCCCCCTCCCCCTCCTCCTCCCCCTCCCCATCTCCCTCTCATCCAATACAATCCGCCAACACAAATCTCGCCCATTTCCCCATTTCCCAAAAACGCCAAGAAAAAAAAAATAAGAATACAGAGGCTATGTACGTGCGCGTGCATCGGGACAATCAGATCCACCAACCCAGTCCAATCCAACCCATTAATGACGTCGCCACTCCACGCGCCCACATCTCGCACACCAGAAACGTGCTGGGCCCAAAGGTCGTCAGAAGAGAGGGAGCTGCAGCGAGTCGGACTCGGATCCAGAAGAGAAGTTATGGCTACCGAAGGTGTGGTGGCGGCAGGTGGGTGAGTTGGTAGGTCGGGAGGAGGACAGGAGTGGGTATATATCCCAATCCATCCGCCAATATATTCTATATCATCGCCGCGCCCAAGGGAAAAAGGAGAGAGAGCAGAACGACGTGTCGAGAGGAAAAGCGACTATGGGGAAATCGAGCGATCCCCAGGAAAACTGAAAACGCCGGTGGGTGTGCGAGGACGTCGAGACATGTCGAGGCTGGATAGTAGCAAGCAAAGAGGATGATTATGACATGCGGTTGTGCGTGGCCGAATCGAGAGGATTAAGGAAATTAAACAGGTCATTTGTCGTGAGTTGAATCGTGGTTGGTACGGACTATGCGTTCGTGACCTGCACAGCGTGTCAGTATGATTGATACGGTCTCTGACGGGGGGTAAAGTCTATCGTACCTTCAGAATTCTCCTCGAGTAGTCCTGATTATCCGCAATACTGCCATCGCTCATCCTCCGCATGATGGCCGGCTCCAGTCTGGTGTCGAAGGAGCTCACCTCCGTGCTCCCCGGCTTGACAAAGGCGTTGATGGCCGCCTGGCGCTTGTACTCCTCCTCCAGCTCGCGGCGCTTCTTGGCCCGCATGAAGAACCAGAGTCCTCCGGCTGCAGCGGCAATGACTACGACTCCGACAACGACGCCTGCGGCGATGCCGGCCTTGTTCGGACCATTTGATGTGACGGGACCGGGTGTGCTTGACTGTGTCACGACGACGGTTTGGCCTGGAGCTGGAGATGAGATGTCAGCGAGAGAGTTCCTTGCAGCAGACGTGATGCCATTTACCTCCTCCTACAGCAACCGCGGACGACTTCGTTGGTGTAGCAGCAGCAGCAGCAGAACTCTTCGATGCCGATACTGAGGATGATGAGGCGGATTCGACGGCTCCAGCGTCTGCGTTCTTGATAGTCGCCTTCAATCCCGCATTCCAAGTCGAGACGTAGTTGGCGCCAGATCCGCCTATGACGGTGTCAGCATGGGCTCACGAAGGACGAGGGAGTGTACATACACATGACTGTAGGCCAGGCAAGACAGGGCTGGTCACATTTTGACGAGTCCACCAGATTTGCTTTCGGAGGCAGTGTATCGCTGCACCAACAATCGGTCCCGTTGACGGCAATGACGGCCTTGTTTTTGGCCGCACAACTGTCTGCGCAGAGTCCGGACGTTTGCCAGCCATCCGCCATGTCGAACTCAAAGCTATAGATGGAGTTGTAGCATCCTGTCGGGATCTCTGTTGACCTTTGCGTTCTTGCAAGTAGCTCAGGAGCGTCAAATGGGTTTGGTGACGCGAATGTGAAGGAAGGACCCAGAGCAGCGACGGCTGCGACGAGGAAGGTTGGGGAGACCATGATGAATCTGTGTGGCCGTGGCCTCGAGGTCGATGGGATGGTCAGCCGTTGATGGTACGGCTGAGATGGTATGACGGCTGCAGGTCGATTTTGTGACGATGGTTGGCTGGCCGAGGATATCCTTTGGTCTCTGAGATTATTTCTAGGTAACTATCGACTATCGATCAACGAAGAGAATGGATCGAATATCGACTATGTTGATGGTATGGAGTGCTTCTTGATGCCGTCTGTCTCGTCAGGCTGGCGGTCGATGAAACAAGAGCAGGGTTTTGGTTGGGTATTCAGCGACGTGACAGCAGGCTCGCCGGCGATGTGGAGGTAGGTCAGTAAACAAGGCGCTCTCAAGGACGGTCGATGAATGGAAATCAAGCGAATGTGCTGTGCTGTGCTGTGCTTCTGATCGAAGCTGATCGAGCGGGCGAGTCGAGAGTTGAGTGAATGCAATCAAAGACTGTGAGATCTGTCGGTGATGATGGCGTGTGCGGAGGATGAAGGTTGGAAGATTAAGGTAGGATTGAGATTTGACGGTTAATTGTGAGGGATGGGGTGTGGGTGAAGCGGGCGAGGAGAGGAGAGGAGAGGAGAGGAGAGGAGACGAGAGGAGAGGAGGGAGGGAAGAGGTAAGCAAGTGAGCAGAGCAGTTAGCAGTGAGCAGAGCAGTTAGCAGAGCAGTTAGCAGTGAGCAGTGAGCAGTGAGGAGCCAGCAAGAAAGCACGGTGAAGGCCTTGCTTCAGGGCTTGTTTGCTTCAGGGGTTGCTTGCTCCAGGGCTTCCTTGCTTGCTTCCTTCAGGGCGGGCTTCAGGGCCTCAGGGCCTTCTTCAGGCGTCACACTGTACACAATAGCACATCAACACCGCTGTCACGTTAGGTAGTCACAGTACCTAAGTCACACACCGGAATGCGGAATCCTTCACTGTAATACGGCAAGTAATACAGCAAGTAATACAGTACTGTACGTATCCAGTAATACAGCAAGTACATCAACAAGGTCCCCATGACATAAACACAGACAGTCCCGCACGCTAGAGCTCCTCACAGCTAGCGCCGTGCCTGAAGCCTTAAGCGAAATGACAGGACGGAAGAAGACGCCCTCCAAGGACGCGATCAACGAGCCTCTAGCCTCTTTGGCCGGCAGTGCCACAACTAAGCGAGGGTCACCTTACCTCTCCTCTCACCTCTCCTCTCACCTCGCCTGCGCGTTGTTCCTGGATCGTGAAGAAGACTCCCTGAACAATACCTCCTTGGCGTGCCGTGATCCACGTATCCACCCATCCATCCATGACCAGCGTGGAAAGCGTGGGAAGCGTGGGAAGTGGGAAGTGGGAAGTGGGAAGCATGAAGCTGGTTCTGTGTCAGCTTTATGAATGCTGTGAAGCCCACTCTTCTTTTCCTCCGTTTGCATGCATACATACATATGTACACTCGCATCACAACACAACACAACACAACAAACATGTGCCCATCCGCTGCTCTGTCTGTCCAACGGAAGCAGCGGAAGCAGCGGAAGCTTCACTAGTACAGACCCGAAAGGCAAAGAGGAAAAAGGAAAAAGGAAAAAGGGAACACCGCACGCTTCTTGATCTACTTCGTACGGAGTACTCCGTAGCTCTGTGTGGAGGATTATTGTAGAATTAGAGTGTATGTACCTACACGGTATGTATGAGGGATTGAAGCAGTCATGTATGTACTGTATTTACTACTGTATTTACATATATGTTCACAGCATGCAGGGAGAGCGGAGGATGGGTAACGTGATGTCAACGTGATCTTGACATGTGGTGCTCCATCCTCCTCCTCCCTGCCGCAACAAGACAGACAGGCCGGCATTACGGACAGCCAGGTCGAGAAGGCGAGAAGGCGAGAAGGCGAGAAGACCTCCCTCCAGGGCTTGCATGTGGGGACTACCTATGGAGGATCACTCATTTCAAACGGCCAATTTACTGTATGTATGTATGTACAATCTCGTCTGTTGCTTACAGTACCTCCATACCTCTCTATATTTAGGAACCAGCATCCACCACCACACCCTCCTTCCGTGTGCTGTGCTGTGCTGTGCTGTGCTGTGCCGTGCCGCACCGCACGCAGCAGCGAGCGTCCGTTGTCCTGCGAGCCTCCTTCCTGCCTCTCTCTGCCTCTCTGTGCCTCTGCCTCCTGACACGTGAACAGACACAGGGATAGGGAGACACTGTACCTGTACGACAACTCCATGCGAACAAGGCAGTACAGTACAGTACATACATACGACGCGGCAACCACACTCCCCTCCCCCCTCTTCCTCAAACACTCGTAGATCACGGCGTCGCTTCGGCCTCGGCTTCAGGAGGCAGGCCGAGAGACCACGAAGCCATTCTTGCAGAAGCTTAATTAATCTCGGCCGTGTCTTCTTCGTTCCGCGTCTGTCTATTTTTGGCGTTCCATGCCAAGGTCTTGGGCTTGGGCTTGTGGGGCCGCATCAGCAGCAGCAGCAGCAGCAGTATCAACCCGACGCCCTGAAATCTCAACGTTTCCAACATTCGAAAATTTAATTCTGGAGGCATGTAGGAATGTATGTATGTATGTATGTATGTATGTACATACATAGCTCGAGCTATTTCCTCCACTAGTGATTACTACTAGTTAGTTTAGTCAGGCTGCAGACTATTTAGGGATAGTTTCGCAAGGCCTAGACATTTAGGACTGGCATGCTTAGATTAATTATATATTTTTATATTTTGAATAGAGAAAAATAGTCTCTGAGCTATGTATGTATGTACTGTATGTACATACATATGTCCTAATAATAAGTAATCATTTCTGCTCAACACAAGCTAAATAGGTACATACACATCGGAACAATGCAAAAAATGCAAAATCCCAGTCCACGGGGAGCGAGGGGAGCGAAGGGACCAGGCGGATCCGACGATTACCTGCGCCAGAACATTCGATCGCAGCGAGGATGCTCTTCCGGGAATGCCAGCTCCACGGATGTGATTTTTGATTCCGTCATCAGATTTCTAGGTAGGCATTTGTCCAGTGTTGGTCATCAACACAGAACCGGCTCTTCAGGTGGCTGACAAGACACCGCAATGCTTGAGTTGCTCTGTGTATATTTGTGAATGCTGGTGACTGGCATGGAGGTCCAGAGCAGGTAACGATGCTGGTTCGACGCCCAGAAATTTAATCCCGCAACACTTTCAATCGGGATTATATCGCCGCCTTGCTTCTTCCACACCTCTCCTCTCGCTTCCTCTATACGGCGCATATCGGTCATGGCCTCTCACTCTGGATCTCCCTCGTCCTCTTCCGTCATCTCTCCTATGATTTGTGCCGTCTGCCGATTCCTCATCACTTCCCTTGACCGGTTCGGAGTACTGGACATTCCGGTCCCAGTCCTCCAAGTTCACGTACGGACTTCTGAGCCAGGCCCTTAGCTCATGCAAAAACAATCTCGCATGCTCTCTCCCCAAAAATTCCTGGAGCATCTCCTCTGCTTGACCCGTCGGCCCTTGAACATCCACCGTCTTCAATATCGCCACGATGTATTCCAACAGGAACTCGGCATTGTTCGCCCTCCTCGTCGCTCCCGCCACGGTCCCATCGCTCGAGTCCGGGGACAGAAATTCAAACACTCGGAGTTCCCGGCGTATCCACTTTCGTGCTCGCGATTGCAACTCGGCGTCGGAAGCGAAGGTCTGGGGTGTGAAGTCGCGGAAGCGGGAGACGCGATTCGAGCCAACATGGAGCGAATAGAGATTCCGTCGGTATATGGTCTTGCGGCGAGAGAGTGCCTCGTCTGGCTCTGGTGCAGGTCGAGGGATGTAAGGTCGTCGTGGACGAGCAGGTCTGCCACGGTAACTGGGAGGAGTGCGTAAAGGCACTGACGTTGGTGGCGTGACCTTTGTAGATGCGACTGTGTATATTCGATACTGATTGCTTGCCGTGAAATCATAATGAAGGCTCGTTACCTCAGCGTTGCACAGCGGACAGGAACTTCGCTCTTGCAACCAGCTTGCGAGGCACAAGAAGTCGAAGGTCGAGTGGTTGCATGGGATGGCCTGTGCCTTCTCTGTGATTCTGTCGAGACAGATAACGCAGCAGTCTTCTGCTTCATCTTTAGAGTTCGAGCTGGGACGAGTCGTGATCTCAGCTAAGGTGGTCTGTAGCACTCGAGACCTGGTGTCGAGTTCTGTGGTGTTGTCCATGTAGATGGGAAGGAGGTAAGAGGGGCAAGAGGGATCTGTAAAGGCCGATAACGATAAGGTGGCGGTGCGGATGGTCCCATCCCGCGCTAAATTTAAGCCATGAACGCGTCAACGTCGCGTTCCCGCAATTACATTCAGGAATAGGAAATCCAGAAGACCTGATTCTGGCAAATTCTCAGCCAAACAATTTCAATATGGAGGCAGAAGAGAGGGAGAAATTGATTGAACGATCAAATGCCTTATGGCAAGAGCTAAAAATATGGGAGAGGGAATTTGCAGCAGCCAATGATGGCCGAAAAGCAGCCAGAGAAGACATCAAGCAGAATCCGGAGATAGGTAGTACCTCCCCATGCATCGCACACATCTCATTCTCTGACATGCTTCATAGCCCAGAAATACAAAGACTACAACAACACTCGCGATATTCTTTCTGGCAAACTACCTCCTCCTTCCAAATCTAAATCTCAATCGAAGCCTAACCCAAAATTGCACGCGGCGGAAGCTGCGTCTTCCCGCCCATCAAAGCGAAAACCTCCTTCCAACACTCTTGCAACTCCTTCAAAACGAAGAGCTATCGACCTAATTGAGACACCATCCCAAAGACATTCTAATCCCTCAGCAATCGATCCCTATGACTCGCCTTCCGCAATCCGCAGTCTCTTCACACCCCAAAAGCCTGTCGCCATTGGGCCTACACCTCAGAAAGATGGCAAACTACTTGGCCTGTTCGATGTGATGCCGAGTGGTGATGAGGAGTCGCCCTTGAAACCACCGCACGCTTCTGCCAATGCCTCAACCATCCAAGCAACACCGAAGAAAGGGCAAACTGCAGCACGCGAGATCCTGGAAACACCGTCGGGAGCACGTCATTCACGCACACCCTTATCGACGAGCAAAAGATTTCTCCTCGATACATTTGTGACACCACTAAAAGTCCGTCGAGGGAGCAACGATGGCAGTGCCAAACGCGTCTCGTTAACGCCAAGTTCGGTATCGAAGCTCAATTTCTCGACTCCCTCATTTCTCCGTCGCGATAATCGGATCAACACGCTGGCTGCTATTCCTGAAGCTATAACAGATGCCATATCACCGCCAGCTCCTAGGCTGCCAAAAAGGCCGCTAGTTCGGGGCCTCAGTAGCTTGCTGGCAAGTCTGAGGGAGATGCAAGAGGAGGCCTTGGATGATGATCTGGATGCGTTAAGAGAGGTGGAGGGTGGTCCGTCACCATCCAAGAACCCCCAGCAGATCCAAGCCCACAGGCCTCAGCCGTCAAAATACACAGAACGAATTCAGGTCGAAGATAGCCAACAAGTCACGGATTTCCCATTCATCGATTTTCCAGACTTGGACTTCAACAGCGATGTCAAAGAGGGCGAGCCGTTGGGAGAAAAGGAACAGGCGATGGTGGACAGGGATAGCAAACTGCCGGTATACAAGAAGAAGGGCCAGAAACGAACGACAAGGAAAGTCAACATGAAGCCTGTGCGCTCCAAACCCCCGGCAAGGAAAGCTTCGCCGACGAACTATTCTGACGACGAAGAGGATGAAGAACATGCATGGGAAAGAGCAGATGGAGATCAAGAGACAGGTGGAGAGAGTCGGGATCTTGTGCCGGACACACAGCAAGGCTTCGAGGCGGATTCATTGCCTCTTTATGACAGTAAAAGAAACTTCGATTCGGAATCCGATGGAGGCACTTCGTATACAGCTTCGGTGGGAGGTACGAGATACAAGAGGAGTAAAGTCAAGACGGCAGGAAGGAAGATCAAGGCTGGAGCACAGGCCCATATGAATTATAAGAGGATGAAGCTGCGGAATACAGGTGCGAAGGGCGGGAAAGTGGGAGGACGCTTCAGCCGCCGGCGTTGAATGTAGCCGCGTTGGTTGTAAGGCAGGCAGACATGTTGGAGTGACGCTGGAATGCTGTCGAGAGAAGACGACTTATGAAGCTACGACTGTTATTATTGATGAAGATATCACAGCATAGAATTTCATGTTGGCACTGACTGAGTACCATAGTCAATGCTGGCTGAGATAGGGTCGATTGAATGTGAGCAGAGGAGAGCAGAGATATTATAGTGCTATGAACTGGAACCGCAAGGCGTTCGAAGCCTCCAATTCTCACGAGCTTCAGACAGATCATAGATGGCACTTCACCTGTTTCCCGAGTCCCGAATCGACCCGTCATCATTTCGATAGCTTCATCAGCCACAACCAGCCTCCATGTGTGGCTCATGCGTGGTTCTGGCCCAGCTTCGAAATCTTAGTCCCTGTATCATTATTATTGCTAGCCTGGTCGCATTGCATTACGTAGGGCCAAGGCCGGATCCCAAGTAAGTCGCATTCCATTTCTCGTAGATAGAGTCTGCACAGCTCCATGGACGGGAGTTGGTGTACGTACATGGGAAGGGGAGAAAAATGCCTCCGCAGCTCAAGAAAATAGATGCATATGGTGATAGTGAGAATGAGAGATTTCTATGTCTGAGGGCGGAGGATTTTCGTGGTAATCATGGATGAATGGCGTTGCGGGCCGAATGCGCGTGATGGGCGTGGGTACAAGGCGATAATAACGATGCCATCATACATCGGGTAGCAATCAGTCTGGCACTCTCCCAGTCGTCCGTGCTCCAGCATTTCTCCAGCAACATGTGTGTTAGAAGCAGCGCTTGTATGGACGATGACATTATACATACCTAGCTACATACTATCCTACCACTACCTACATCCTCTTGCTCTGCGGGCAACTCTGTATGTACTCTACACTCTACACTCTACATTCTACACTCTACACGACCCTACACTCTACACTCTACACTCCTTGCAAAACAGCTCCCCTGTGTATTATTCCCCTCATCCGTCTCCAACTGCCCGGCATTCCAATTCCCTATCGGCCACAGCAGCTGCAGCCCAACGATAATTGGCGGCTAGACAAAAATACTACAGCGGAAAGAACAGGCTGCCTCGGTGGAATCTGAACGTTGCTGGGAAACTCGTGTCGACATCATAGCCTTAAGACGATCGACTTAGAACGGAACGAGCGACCTGGGACCTCACTCAACCTCGAACATCGACGAAACCTACAACAGTTGCAGTCACCCTCGACATACAACAAGTGCGCTTTGTTCGACTTGTCTGCTATAGTGCTTGCACTCACTGTTGAGGCATCCGGGATACCTCAGTCTCGCCGCCTCACCTTATACATCAAGTCTCGACGTCTTTCTGCGTTTTCAGCAGATACAAACGGCTGGGTCTTTGTTGGAGCGTCAGATTTTGGCATCCTGTAGCTGTAGACAGCTCTTGCGCAAGCTTCACAGTCCTCATCCAACCAACACGACCCTCCACGAGCATAACCATGCCTGGCGCCGTACATGAAGTAGGCGGTTCTGGACGCCTGCTCCTTGTCTCCAATCGCCTACCCATCACCATCAAGCGGTCCGAGGATGGCAACTATAGCTTCAGCATGTCGTCTGGCGGCCTGGTAACAGGCCTCAGCGGTCTTTCCAAGTCCACCAAATTCCAATGGTACGGATGGCCTGGCCTGGAGATCCCGGAGGCGGAAATTGGAGACCTGAACAACCGCCTCAAAGATGAATACGGCGCAACACCTATATATGTGGATGACGAGCTTGCTGATCGCCATTACAATGGCTTCTCCAGTATGTCATAAGGCTCATATCTTGTAGATGATGCGCTGATTACGAGTAGATTCCATTCTCTGGCCCCTCTTCCATTATCACCCTGGAGAAATTACATTTGACGAATCCGCCTGGTCAGCATACAAGCAAGTCAATCGTCTCTTCGCGAAAACCGTGGCCCGAGATGTGCAGGACGGCGACATGATCTGGGTGCACGACTACCATCTCATGCTTCTTCCGGAGATGCTGCGCGAGGAAATCGGCGATACCAAGAAGAACGTCAAGATTGGCTTCTTCCTCCACACACCCTTCCCGTCGTCTGAGATCTACCGAATTCTGCCTGTCAGAGAGCAGTTGTTGATGGGTGTGTTGCAATGCGATTTGATCGGCTTCCACACATATGACTATGCGAGACATTTCCTGAGCAGTTGCGCGCGGATATTGGAGGTGGGCACGACGCCCAATGGCGTGGAGTATGGAGGGAAATACGTCACGGTTGCGGCGTTCCCGATTGGCATTGACCCGGACAAGTTCGTGGACGCATTGAAGAAGCCGAAGGTTATTGATCGCATCCACGCACTGCAGCGCAAGTTTGAGGGCGTCAAGCTTATTGTCGGCGTTGATCGATTGGATTACATCAAGGGTGTACCGCAAAAACTTCATGCTCTTGAAGTCTTCCTGACCGAGCACCCAGAGTGGGTTGGCAAGGTCGTCTTAGTGCAAGTGGCCGTGCCGAGTCGAGAAGACGTGGAGGAATACCAAAACCTGCGCGCCGTGGTCAACGAGCTGGTTGGGAGAATCAATGGCAAATTCGGTAAGTCAGCAGTCTTTACATATCAGAAACATCTACTAATATGCAAAAGGCACCATTGAATTCATGCCCATCCACTTCCTGCATCAATCCGTGGCCTTCGACGAGCTCACGGCACTGTACGCAGTCTCCGATGTCTGCCTCGTCTCGTCCACGCGCGACGGCATGAACCTCGTCTCCTACGAGTACATCGCGACGCAGGCGAGCCGGCACGGGGCGCTCATCCTCTCCGAGTTCACGGGCGCGGCGCAGTCGCTCAATGGGGCGCTCATCGTGAACCCGTGGAACACGGAGGAGCTGGCGAACGCGATCCACGAGGCCGTCACGATGGATGCGGAGACGCGGCTGAGCAACTTCAAGAAGCTCGAGAAGTACGTGTTCAAGTACACCAGCGCGTGGTGGGGAGAGTCGTTCGTGGGCGAGCTGAATCGGATTTCGCTCGCGGCGGAGAAGAAGCAGGCCAAGGAGGCGGAGGAGGAGAAGAAGCAGGCCAAAGAGGCGGAGGAGGCGAAGGCGTGAGGGGCCGTGGAGGGAGATGGCGTGTGATTGAATATGTTTGAGAGCGTGGGATGGGACAGGCGATTGGGGGGTAGTGTTACGGGAGGGAGCATAAGGTTCACAACACCGAATTTTGAGACACGAAACTGGGGATGGAGATTCGTGATGGTGATTTTTTTTTGGATTGCATTGCATGGGTCTCGATGGGTTGCTAAGATAGGTAAGGGGAGTAGTAGGCTGGTCGGCTTTCAAGGTTCCTTCAAAAATGTCATACAGTGGAAATCAATTATGTTGGGAGGCGAGTTGGATTGGTCGTTGAGCGGAGGCTTCAGATAAGAGGAGACAGAGAAGTGAGAGGAGGCGCCGTCCCTGTCATGTCTATGTATCGGATGAGTGAAGTGCTCTGTGTTGCAGCAGCAGTAGCGGGTATAAATTCCTCGTCCTGGACTTGACTCTGGATTTCCTCAGCACCCCATTTGTCGTGTGCAAGAACTGCTGTCATGTCTGAGCTGCCGTATCTCCCGGCACTTCTCCCGGTGCCTTGAGGGCGTCTGATATGTTTTGATTGCGTATGCCATTAGTGGTGGGTGTGTCTGTTGTTGGTTCCTACACTGCTAGTTACTCCTATGCCATTGAAGGATAATCCTATGTTAATGCAGTTGTTCCTATGCCGTTGGATGTCCTATGTCAAGTGATCCTACACCACTGCAAATGCCTATACTGTTGTCTCGCCTTCCTACACTGGAGCCATAAGACGTTATGCAGGCGAGGGGAGAAGCGGGCAACGCCTGGCATCATACATGGCGAGTTTAAGAAATGGTAAATTATAATATAATTTAAGATGCCTTTGTGACGAGACTCTTTGAAGAGGACCCCGCGGTTTGGCTGTCTTACACAGTAAACTTTTAACGCGTATATACTGGTGTCACGTGCGCCCAAGCCCATAGGCCTCCAGGCTGACAAATCAGGTTACAACAATGTGGCGAAATCATGAGTCACATGACATCCAGAATCTGTCCTCTGTGGCGCAACGACATGGCCATTTGGTTTCCAGGGAAGCACCCTAGCGTCTCAGCCACAAACATCAAAAGAATGACCACAAGTCGCTCCTTCGTCCAAACTCTAAATACTGCCTACTATCCCTGAGTGCAAGAAGCAGCACACATTCCTCCATTCTCTGTTGTTGTCACCGTTGCTCATATACATCTGCTGAGCGCATACGCCGGATCTTTTCTTTGGCGCTCACATTGAGCTCTTCCAAACGATGTTTGTGCTTCGAAACGGTGAGTGACATTACCCCGCCATATTGCCCCTCTTCCGTTTGCGTTTGTTTATTTGTGCTGGAAATTACAACAAACAGTCCACAGTTGCTAACGACCCTTCGATAGTGGGAAAACTGATCTTCGGTGACACATCTAAGGAGTGTCTCATTGAGCTGTCCCAAGGACAGCTTTACCTTGTCCGCCCACTCTCGCCAAAGGGCTACTCCGAACTCATCTTCAAAGACGCCGCCGCGAGAATCCGCAAGACGGGTCAAGACTTTCAATACCAGCTCGTCATACAACGCGCATACGAGGAAGGCGAAGAGGAGCTGGGAGACGAAGACGCCGACGACGACAAGGACTCCGCCCTATCTGCTGAACGTGACGAGAAGACATTCCTCCTCGACGAATCCCTACGCTTCCGCTCCGAGATCCGCGACGGCAGAGAGAAAGTCATAGCCTGGCGTGACCTCTCCGGCGACGCGGGAGACCTATACGAGTTCGTCTGCGACAACTCCGTGCGCTCTGAGGAGGTCGAGCAGTTCGAACTCATCGCGAGGCAGTGCCAGTACGAGCGCAAGTGGCGACGCAGCCATACCATCGCCACCCCAGAGGATCTGGAGAGCTTCAGCTTCACCGAGCAGGCGATCCCGAGCGCAAGCCCGATTCATAGCCCCCGAGACCTGAGTCCGATTCAGAGGATGCCTCCGCCAAGCAGCTCGGTGCCTAGAGCCGGTGCGAATATCGCCTCGAAAAGAGATCAGACACCGACCAAGCCGAAGAAGACTTCACCTTTGGCCCAACCAACTACACCCGAGGCGCAGAAGCCGACGTCCCCGCCGAAGGCGGCTGCGCAGCCCACCGCTCTTGCTGTCTTGGCGAAGGAGAGTGCGGAGCTTCATCTGTTCGATTTCACATCTGGTGCTTTTATCATGCAAGATGGAGATGTTACAGCTACGGTGTCTGAAGTTGGTAAATGGAAGTACTGGCTTGAGATTGCTGGCAAGGATAGAGTTTGGTTGGGACAACCTGTTGTTGCGGACATCAATCCGGTCTTCAACTTTGAGTATCTGTCGTTCATCTTCAATCACTTCACGGAAGATGGTTCAGCATACTCTTGGCTGCTCCGCTTCAAGGATACCGAGACAGTCACTAGGTTCCAGGAAGGGTTGATGCAAGCTCTTTGGGAGCAGCTGAATGAGTTGAAGTGGAACCGACAGAAAGAAGATGACCAATCGTACATCACAAAGGCTTTCGAGGATCTGGAAATGAACGATGCCGAAGAGGAGGCGGATGAAGAAGAGGAGGTTGAAGAGGAGGAGGAAGACGTTTCCGATGGTCAGCGCAGTGAACATTATGACACTGACGAAGAAGAAGACGAATTTGAGGCCGAGCAGGATGACGGCAACGTCAACTCACAGCTTGCTGTTGGATACAAGCATGATCGTTCTTTCGTCGTTCGTGGATCAAAGATTGGCATATTCAAGCACACACCAAACAATCATCTCGAGTTTTCCACCAATATCTCGAAAGTTCAGACGCCGAAGGGCAAGCTTTTCAGTCCAAAGAAGGTCATGCTTCATTCCGAGGACACGAGCATGATTCTTCAAAATGAATCGGACCCCAACTCGCTCTACCGTATGGACCTTGAGTACGGCAAGATTGTCGATGAATGGAAGATCCATGACGATATTCCTGTCAATACCTTTGCGCCGGAAAACAAATTTGCTCAAATGACCAACCAACAAACCTTCCTCGGCCTTTCCAAGAATGCGCTCTTCCGTATCGATCCTCGTGTTTCCGGCAATAAACTTGTCGATGAGACACTCAAACAATACGCCACCAACAACCAGTTCTCTGCCGCTGCCACAACCGAGAAGGGATATATCGCCGTCGCATCTAACAAGGGCGACATCCGCATGTTCGACCGTCTCGGCATCAACGCCAAGACCCACATTCCCGCGCTGGGTGAGCCAATTATCGGTCTCGACGTTTCTGCTGATGGAAGATGGATTCTGGCGACTTGCCGCACATACCTCCTCCTGGTCGACGCGGTCCAGAAAGAGGGAAAGAACGCCGGTAAGCTCGGCTTCGAGAAGAGCTTCGGCAAAGACTCCAAGCCGCAACCCCGCCGTCTGGGTCTGGCGCCCAGCCACGTGGCGCAATTCCAGCACGAGACGGGCGCCCCTCTGTCCTTCACGCCGGCCAAGTTCAACACGGGCGAGGGCGTCGAGGAGACGTCCATCATCTCCGCCACGGGCCCGTTCATCGTGACCTGGAACATGAAGAAGGTGCTCGCGGGCCGCAAGGACCCGTACACGATCAAGCGCTACGCGGAGGAGGTCAAGGCGGACAACTTCCGCTACGGGAGTGACAAGAACGTCATTGTGGCGCTGCCGAACGAGGTCAATATGGTGGCGAAGAAGCAGTTCAGAAGGCCGACGAGGGAGAGTATTATGATGACGCCGGCGAAGGAGTCGAGGCGGAGCTCTGGGAGGATTCACACGCAGGCGAGCGGACGGTATAAGCTGGGCAGGGATGATGTGGTTAATTCTCCTTATTAGGTGGGATGGGATGAGGTGCGGGTCTGCGTCGATTTGAAGTTATGATGGATAGGCGTTTGAGGGGGTTTTAACGCGATGCGCGACTGGGGAGTTGAGGCGTCATCGATGGATGGGGGTGTCGTTCGTTTCTGACGGTCTGCCTTTACATATTCTGCGCAGCATGTTCTGTGGATGAAGCGTTTTTTATCGGATTTCCCTGGTTGGGATGGGAGGGACGGACGTGCTTGAAATGAGCAGAGTCTGGATGGGATACGCATGGAGAAATGATTATTAATATGCCTCCATATGGAGGATTAGATAGGTAGTTACTCAATCGAAACCATAACATCTCTACCTTTTTTTTTTACTGAGTATATTTGGTGTTCTTACTGGGATGTGAGAATCGACGAGTGCCGGACGAGGTTGTAGGGGGGGGGGGGGGGGTGGGGGGGGGGGGGGGGGGGGGGTTGGAAGGGGGAATCTCCTAGCTACTCGGATCAAATATTCTCCGTTACAACGTCAACTGTCAAGTCTATTCTCATTCTTTCACGTCACAGACGGACAGAGGAGAGCATTTGCGCACATAAGGGGCTTGGCATCAAAAATAATATATTTGATTACGTGAGTAAGCAGGCAGAGGATATAATGCTACGCGAGCAGGTGAAACGAAGGTTTGCGAACTGGTGTTTGATCGGTGATTCCCAAAGCAGCAAGTGCATGCGTTTAAATCGTGGAGAGCATCAAGCAAGAGTGGGCTTGAGGAAGGAGGAGATGCAGTTCATTATTATTTATTATTTATCTTCATTTCAGGTATTCTGCGAGTTCGGCATCCAGCTGGTCGATGCTGATCTCCTCATCGTCCTCCATGTCTTCATCATCCCCTGTCTCTCCGCCATCCTCCATCCCTTCACCACCATCATCCATATCCATATCCACATCATCATCTGCTGCTGCTCCAGAAACCCCCGAACCCCCAGCCTTGCCATTCGTCTGTTCAGGAAGCAGAGCGAGTTGGGCCATTTCATACAGCTCAATCATATCTGCAAGCTCAGACGCCTGCTCCTTGATCCCTGCACCAGTGCGAGTCACTCCAGGACGATTCCTCGCAAGCTTTTTACGCTGATGCGTCGTATTTTCGCCGCGTGTCTTGAAGGCTGCAACAGGTGTATTCCTGGGAAACTCCCTATCGGCGAATTGGACGTTGATGCGACCAGCGATGGTCTCCCAATTGATGTTGGCCCAGATGCCGTTGGCACTGCGCAACTCGTCTTCGGTGTATTCAAGGAGTCTTGTCATCTCCTCGACGGTCCACAGATCCTCGGTCGGACGGAACCGGACCTGTCCTGCGACGCGGGTGAACACTTGTGCGCGCCACTTGCACAGCCTTTTTACGTCCGTCTTGCTGGTCCAGTCGAATCCAAGTACATGCTGATAGTGTCTCCATGAGACCTTGTTGTTAGTGGTGTCGATCAAGATTATCGTGAACTTCTCAGGATCTGGAGTGCCAACGACTGGTGGAATCCTGTTCTGGCCTGGATTCAGGATGTACTTGACTTTCTGCTTGCCAATGGGAGCATGCTTCTTGCCCTATTACTGTAAGTTTGTGTTTGCGAGGTTCGAAGAACTCAAGGAGATACTTACTATCTTGGCCTCGAAGCCATCATCGTCTGTGTCGGAGAGGCTCTTGTCGAGTTGAGCAGCGAGATCGGGGTATAGCTCAGACGCGATGCCGACATAGCGGCCATCGTCGCTGCGATATGCACGGTCTAGCTGTGGAACAACGTAGTTCCACTCACTCTCGCCTCTTGCTGCCTTTTCGACTGATACTATGAGCAGATCGCGGTTTGCACCGCACTATTTATTTGCACATTAGCAGAGTAAGAAGGGAAGAACAGGCTGAGAAACATACCTCCACAGTGTTGTTAGTACATGCGTCCATGTCTAGGATGGTAGAGTGCTAAGTAGTACTCTGTTTGGATGTTGGAGATGTAAGTAATATAATTCTGTTACTATGTTGTTGTGGGATGTTTGAAAAGTACTGAAGTTGATGGTGGAAAAATGTTAATATTTATATTTGAATTTGTGATGTTCACTTATCCTAGTGGGAAACAAGTGTTAGGACATCAAATTCACTTTCAAATTCACTTGCGACAGACTCACTTAGAATCACTGCAAGGCTTATTTATGTTTATCTTCTTTCATTGCATTTTCATAATGCTGATTACCGTAAGTTCTATTACTGTACATGCTCTTTTTGCAACATTGTAAAGAAGGAGTTGTTATACAGCCTTTTTACATCTCTTCGTCCTAATCGCGGCCTGGCTCGTAATGGGATCCATGGTGTCGATATCCGATTCCGCGTTCTCCTCACCCATCTCTTCATCCTGTAGCCAAAGCAGTCTGTTCCATCTCTGCCATCTCGCAAAACTTGACCATATTGATGAGCTACAAGGCCTTCTTTTCGATCTTTTCAGTTGTATGCATGACACCGACTGAATTCTTTAGGAGAACTTTGCACTGGTGCTTCTGTCCTGGACCCGTCTGCTTCACAAACACAGCAACGTCGTCTCCGTTCCCGCAAGTTCCGTTGGCGAAATCACTGTCGATGCGCGCGCGCAGCGACTGCTTTCCAGTTGTGACTTGCGCCCAGATCCCGCTGCAGGTTATTAGGGCATCCTTCGTATACTCCAGGAGTTTTCCATTTCTGCCACTGTCCAGAGCTCTTAGATTGGGTGGAATCGCATTCCCCCAACAGTGCGGTTGAACATTTGGTCCTCCAGATGCTGAGCTGTTTGATATGCTTCTGGTTGTTCCAGTCGAAGCCATCCCGCCATGGTAGATGTAGTGACGGTTGCGCTGGCTGACACGGTTATCGTATGCGAATGCTGATACGAGATTCATCAAGCCTTTATATGATCGTCTTTGCACATATAGTGCAGTTGAAGGCCAGTTGACCTGCTCATACTAGTCTAGAACTGATACTTCTAGGTCAGGCATAAAGCCTATGAGCGAGTTTGGGCCTGCGACGACGGGTTAGAGCTGTTTTCTGTCGCCAACCAAAAGGACTTTGGTAGTGGCTAGATGACCTAAGATCATTAGGTACTCAGCGCGATTGAGGTGGCCAGCCTTGTCAATGATCAGCATGTTAGGCTCCATTATGTTCGCGATATCTGGCGAGAAGAGGTTGGCAGGAGTGCCCACAACGACCATGACCTTTGAAGAAGCATTTGCTATGGTCTCCAATTTTTTTGTTTTGCTAACTATAAAGAAGCGCTGTTGTTGGATCCTATCACCCGGGCGGCTTCGTTGACCCTAAACAGGTCCATCCTCCCAGACGCATTGTGCTGCTCCATCTCGCGTCGTACATCTTGTCTTCATCCTCCACGACTGTATATGGTTAGAAGGTGTGCAAAATACAAGGAGAGGGGAGGAAAGGATAGAGTAGGTCACATACCTGCCGAACATCTCGCCCCCTAGTGCTTCATGATGCAGTTCGAGCAGGGTGCACCATTGCCCATGCTACGACGGTATTTGAACCAAAGGCGGCGGTCTCCCTCTAGTGTAAAGCCGGCATTCTGACACTAGGTGCCGACGGTCCTATTGGACTTAGATCAAATCCTTAGAGTATTTAAGTGATTTCGTAAGTTGGAATTGTAAGTTATCGTCGCAAAGTGCTGTTTTTGCACATCAAAATAATCTCGAAGTCGAGGAAAATGAAGGGCAAGATCGGATTTGGGAATTTGCAACGTTGAATTGTCCTAGTGGGACATGAGGGTGAACTTGCTCGCAATGTAAATCTATGTATGAAGTATTACTGTACAAATATGGGTTTATTGATTTCTTCATAGATTATCTGCATTCCATACTCTGAAGACGCTTTATCTCAGAGAGATGAAGAGAATAGTAGCCCACCAGAAGTCGAGTCCGGAAGATCAGCTGAGTCGTGTCTTAGAGGATCGGAATCGAGCTCAGCCTAGAATTAAAGGTCATCTCACCCCAAAGTGTATTCGTCCGCCTTTCCCAAATCCCAGAACCAGCCATGTTCCTCCTGTCGTCGTTTTCCCCTGTAGCACAAGAGTTTTGTCTAAGCTTTCCATGAATTGGCTAAGTACCATTAGAACAGGTCATGCATCTGCTCGTTGAGTGTGGCGACAAATTGATAAGGCTGAAGAAAGTGGATCGATGATTGTGTGAGGAATTCTGGAACCAGTTCCAGAGCCAAGTCGCAATAACTCCTCATTGTCAGTCAGATGATTCTGATCGTTGGATCGGGTTGTGCAATGCTCATAATATGCCTGCTCTTCCCATTGCTCTCCTTCTCGACTTCTTATGTTGTCATTATATCACCGCCATCGTTCTCCTGCTTACTGTCATCAACCTCTCAGTCATCACCAGCAGCAGTGACCTGAGCAGCAATATCTGCCTTCATGTGACGTAGAATCGTCTGAACCAGCTCACTCACCAGATCTCGGCTCCCGCAGCGTTCGTGTAAAATCTGATAACAGAGAGCAATGTTTGAGCCATCCACAGCTGCTGTTGTTTGGAAGAACTAGTCGCATTTCCAGTCCAAAGCCTATAAGCGGCAAGCCATTATAGCACATAGAATGTTCCACGGCATGACTCTGTCCCTGGCGACATGGACACAACATCCGGCGCTGTTCATGCGCAACTGCTTCTTGACTCTGACCGCAAGTCGGACGCGAATGTCTCTGATGACGTCTGTTGTTGAATCTGGCAATCGAGAATGTGCTCTCTTTCACAAGAGCAACTCGAAACAGAGCTATAATGTGTGCATCACACAGGTGAAAAATTGTAATATCTTAAAAGTTCTATATATAATTATGTGAAAAATCAGAAGCTTCCTCTAGTCCCTAAGTGACTACTATCAAAACCTGACTACTTGCCGTAAATCCATGATCCTATAGATAACATTTCTGCAAGATGAACAGCAGCAGTATGAGCTTATATGCTTTCTCTTTAAGCGCGTGAAAATCTGGTTAAGATTCACAATCACTTCAACTTGATGTCAAGATCTCGCAAACTAGCAAAGCAGATTGCCTTCACTTCTAAAGGAACAAGTGTATAGTTAAATCACAGTCACAATGATAGCAGGCCCAAATAACAATTCATTCACATTTACACAGTCAAACCACAGATGGACAGGTAATTTCAAAAATGCAAACTTGATCTATTTGCAGCCTTCCATTGTAAGACAGAATAATGTCTGCCAGCATCACCCTGCATCATTCTGCAAAAGAGCGCAAATCCAGTGTGAGTACTCATACACAATCATCCATATGCTGTATCCCATTACCTCCTATCATCCTGCCTATCCACATCCTTAAGCTCTGCTGCAGTCGCTATATCAGACTCAGGAACATGGGAGTCAGCAACATCAGATGCATCCTCCGACATATCCATGTCCTCAATGTTTGCTGCGGCGCCCGCCACATCATCATCATCCATTAATCGAGGTCCTTAAGTCCGGCTGCACCCGCTATACCACACACCCGCTGGAGAAAATTCCAAACTGCTAAAGGACTCCTAAAGTCGCTCTTCTTCGAGACCAGAAACAGCGATGCCTAGACAAAGTACAAAGGAGAAGAATCCGTAAGTTAAAGAACTTGCGCGAAAAAGACCCATAGCTGCAACATTGAAGCTTGAAGCGCTAGTTGAGTTTGATCTGCACAAAATAAGTTGGAAGCTGCTAAAAGCTGAGACCACACTCCAACCCATCTCCACCACATATCCCCTCAAGGCTGTACGAGGCCTTCCTCTCCCTCTCCCTTGCCATCTCCCTGACGCTCCCGCTCTCCCTCGTGCTTCGGTCTCTCCGCAGAAGGAACCGCAGCAGGAACTGCAGCACTGGGCATGACTTTCGCAGGAGACTCGAGCAAGCTCTCATCTGATGTCAGCGACGTGTCGGCGAGATTTAAATCTCTAAAAGAGTCGACAGCAGTTGTTCAGACGTGGCTAGCAGAGGTCAAAATGCTAACCAAGCTGTTGTTGTCACTGGCAGCTTAAGCCTTTAGGGCGGCCCTCTTGCGGCCTCGCTGCTAAACCTTAGCCTTGGAGAGGGGAGGGGATGGTGTGAAAGCGAGGAAAAGAGGGATGGCGTTTGTTAATTCTGCGCATATTTTGCACGAATGATTCATGACATGACCGCAAAGCCTAGCTAGCTACCATGACGGGGATGGAAAACAAAGTAAAGTTATAATACCCTTCGCTAGCTGCGCGGGCGCAGCGCGACTGAACTGTTGTCGGCTCCCCCGCCTCCCTCCCTCCTATAACTAATCCCTCCTTGCGCCCCCTAAAAAAAAATCACCCCAATCCCCCCTCTCCCTCCTCCAAGCAATAGAGGTTGAAAAGGCTGCTAAGCTGGTAGTAGCGAGGGCAGCCGCTAGCGTGATGCTGCAAAACAAGCACAAAAACAAAAACAAAAAGAGTATTGTCCCCCCATATGCCATTAGCTTAAGGAGTGGAACCGTGGCGGCGAAGATTGCGGTGAAGATTGACTCAAAGTTTGCTCGCTTGTTCATCCTCCTAACCTCCGCCACCAGCTCATTGATGCATTGCTCCATTCACGCGATGCGTTGCTTCTGCTCAGGCAAGACATAAGCGCTGAAGTCAGCATTTTGGAAGAGCTCTGTGCCGATCTCAGTGGCTTCAATTGATGGCCTCGTAGAGCGGGCCCGAGCCTCGACATCCTCCATGCTGCGGATTATGCCGTCCCTGTCCTTAAACAGGTGGCGACGTTGATGAAAGCCCTCGCTCGGCTTGTCACACTCCTCATCTGCGAGAATGGCACCAGAGAACTGCTTAGTGCCCCCCATTGCAGCATTGAAGTCAGCAGTGATAACTTCGAAGTTAATTCTCTCCCAGTCGCCTCCAGTGAGGTTAAGGGCGCGCTTCACTAGTTGCGCAAGCTGCTCCTGATCAGCAGCAGTCCAAAGATCATCGCCGTTGTTCTCAAATCTTTTAAGGCCAAGACGGCGCTCGCAGGATTGGTTGAGCCATTTATTAAGCCGCGTGATGCAGGGTTGAGAATCCCAATCGAAGCCTTCGATTTGGCGATAGATCTCAATGCGAGGCTTGCTACTGACAGTATTAATGAAGACAATTGAGAACTTTCCAGCGTCGGGCTGGCCACGGATCGCGCACGAACGGTCTTGTCCCTCGGCGAGCTCCCAGACGGCGTTCGTCGGTCCTGGGGCGTGTTTGCTTGTCTGTACGAACTGTTAATACCAGCTTAAATCTTCGAAAAGGAAGAGGGAAAGAGAGATTATGAGAACTTACCCAAATGTATTCGTAGCCGGCGTCGTCCTCGGAACTGTTGTTAGAGTTGGGCGAAGCTGACTTCGGATGAGTGGCGAGAGCAGTCGTGATCTGTTCTGCAACTTTTGGGAAGACGTCGCACACAAGACCAAAGTATCGACCATCATCTTGGCGATAGGTCCTGCCAGTCTCTGGGACTATGACAGCATAGTCCGGCTCTTTCTTCTCATTGAGAGGCACACAAATCATATCTGAACTCTTGATCTCCTATTTTGTTCTTAGTTAGCTAGATGATTAGGATGTAGTGGTGTACAGTGAAGAGACTGACCTTGAGGCTCTTGACCTGTGCTCTAGACAAAGTGATCTTGCCGTTGGAAGACATTGTGATAATCGTAAAATACGTTTGAGGTTGTTTGAGATTTGATATCGCTAATAAGGTTGAGAAGGTTGTGAAGGTTGAGATGAGTGTAGTAGTTGAGTGATTGTTGTAAGATGAAAATATGATTTCTCAATGGCTATTCAAAAGCTTTATCTGTAAAGAAGTGTCTTTGAATGTATGCGTTGGTTCCAAGGTTGTGGAAGTAGGAAGGAAAAGAGAGGTAACGTCCGAAGGTACCCAAATATTTATTTTGGACCTCAGATTCGACGCGCGTGAATAAGCGCAACGTTCACCCATTAACAATTGGAGGGCCTCACTCATTAGGCAATACCACAGTATAACTTCTATTGTTCCCCTTCCGATTGCCTCGAACAGTGAATCTAGCGAACTGATGATTCATTTTTTTTTGGAGAGGACGTTGACACTCGAACTTGGCCTGAACGGCCATCTTCACTGGAAATTCCACGCTTTGCCACGGGAGGCATGCTCACAAGAGTAAATGTAATAATATATATATATGAATATGACAGCTTCACCAAGCTGCAATGAAGTGCTTGATTTATATATATTCTCACCGTCCCAATACAAAGGGTGTCATAGAAAAAGGGGCATCACGTGATGCACATAATCAACAGACGAAAAAATAATTACACAAGATGAACCATGCCTCGACTGATGAAGTAGTAGGTATATAACTATGAATGACAACTAGGAATAAATGCGCAATGCCCCAGCTTTTATCATGAAGCCGCACTTGCGCCAAGACATATAGTCCACCAAGACCAAGTCCAAGTGCAAAATGACAATCAACCGATCAATCAATCAGTCCCAGCTCTTAGCATAAAGCCGCACTTGGGCCAAGACATAGTCGACTGAGACCACGTCCAAAACAATAAACAATCGGCCAACCAAACAACCACGCAAGCAAGAAAGCAAGCACTTCTGCACCGCCAGGATCAAAGACAATTGCCAAATCCAACTTGACAATTAGCACCACACCAGTCGATCCCTGTTCCGCACCATCCCCACTTACTGCAACACTGTCCTGATCCCGCACAGCTTTTTCCTACGGCAGAGCCGCAAGAACCATCAGTTGTCGGAGGGTACGCTGAACTACTTGACGCCGCAGGCTGTGCACTGGAAGTTGTCGAGGTTCTGAGCGTCGATGAGGTGGCTGGCTGGGCACTGAAAACTGTCGAGGTTCTGAGCGTCGATGAGGTGGCTGGCTGGGCACTGAAAGTTGTCGAGGTTCTGGGCGCCGATGAGGTGGCTGGTTGGGCAATACTCGAAGACGACATCCCGCTGCAGAGACCGAAGGCGGATTGACAGCCCGTACCACAGTGTGCGGAACTAGAGCCACACCAGCCATATTGAGAGCAACATTGACCGCCGACGTTTCCAAGACAGGTCTTACCATTGCCGCAGGTGCCGTCTGTGCTGGTTATGAGGGAGGGAGATGCTGAGGGCGAGGAGGAGCGCGTCGAGGTTGTTGAAAATGAAATGGTTGGAGACGAAAGGGTTGAAGCTGTACCGCCGACGCAGGGGAGGGTGCTATCAGTGGCAGCACCCAGCAAGGCAAGTTTGATATTCTGATAATAGGTTCTCCCATCATTAACCTGAGCCTCTGCTCTCGTCGAATCCCAAAGCATGATGCCACCGAAGTTGGCTCTGCAAAAGAATGCCTTAATCAGTGTAGCAGCTTCGGTTGGATCCAACCAATAGTTCAACGCTGAACCAGCAGCGGTTGGCGAGCCTGGAAGGCCAATGTAGAGTTTGGCATTGGCAGAAGCAGTGCCAGCGAGAGCATTAGTCCAGGCATCGTAGCTGAAACCACTGCTGATACCGCTGGTAGAAATATAGTTTCTGGCAGAGCAGAATGGAGTGTTGTAGAATTGGATAAAGATAAGGTCGAATTGGACGGCGCTGATCATCTGGGCCATGTTGGCGTCTGGGACGACGCACTGAGGTGCACCGCTAATAAGATATGTCTTGCTTGCAGTGGCAAAATGAACGCGGAGCCTTTGGAGCATGGCGATGTAGCCAACGGAAGAATCTAAATTGTCAGCATGAGGCTTCAAAACGGAACGGTTCGTCATACCTGTAGATTGGTACTCAATATCCATATCAAAACCATCCACTTGCACCTCCTCGCCATTTGGACCGTCAAATGGACGTGGCTTTCCAGCAGTAACCCAAGCTGAGGTTCGCGGACCAAAAGCACCCCACAAGAAGTCCGCAAATGCCTCGCCATCCGTCACTCCAGTCAATTGATAAGTACTCGTGCCACCGCCCAGTGCTAGAATAATCTTCTTTCCATATGTTGACTGACATATAGGAATATCGTTATTGATGGAAGGGCATTGAGCCTGCAGTTGATCTTTACTAGAGTCGAGAACCCCGTTATATCCGGGTCCGGGATATACTCCTCCCCAGCATTTGTTTCCAAAGTTCGTTCCAGGATAGCCGTTGCCCTGAGCTGGAAAGACATGCATGAAAGCAATTGGGATAATATCAACCACCGATTCCTGGCAGTAGTGAAGGAGGTCTGATTGCCCTGGGCCTTGACCCTGTCTCAGATGTCAGTATTGATGGACAGCCCCTGTGGGTAAGATTATCGTACCCAGTACATAGCAAGATTGGTCTTAGCTGATGCATCGTAAAGAGCAGTACATGTCGAAATGAATGACAGGGCCAAAGCCAAAGTAACGGCCGATTTTGAAGAAAACATTATGCAATATGAATACTGGTTGTGCAGCTTCCAAATGTCGGATATTTTTGGCAAAAGACTGTATGAAGCTCACGAATCACTTACATCCGATGGAGGAAAAGAAAGATACAAATACAAATATGCCATTCTTCGCGCGGGACTCATGGAGTATAGTGTCGAGACTTCGTCGACATCGTGGAAGAATGCTGATAGTCAACCAGCAGTTCCTGCCATCTGATAGCCTCAAGAATGCTTCAGCCTCCCGAATATAGGGGACTTCGGCGAGTCAAGGCATCGACATCCCCATCTTAGCCTCTTAGGTCCCCCAATTATTTGCACACTCGCCTGTGGATGCAGCTTCTGGACCACAAAGCTCGATTGTGGACGCATAAGTCTCAAGATATTCTCCTTGCAGCATGCCGATTGAATGGCTGGTCCTGTTCGATTGGTTTGGAGTGATCTCTGACCGTGACTCTCAAAAATGCAGAAAACTGAAGAGGTTGATGTAGAAGATGGCCGCCAAGAAGCTCCCTCGGGAATGCCCGCGTGCCATCCCGACGCGTGGAGAAAGCGCGCCAGGCCCATCATCTTCGGATCAACTATGCGTCACGAGCAATCTTTATAGCCGCGTTGAAGAATGGAAAATGTTAGAATGCAAAATGTCAACGAAAGAAGATTGCCTTTGAACGCCATGTAATGCGGTGATGCCCAAAGTCAGAAAGTATGACGGACGAGGATGAGCAAAAGCAGAGTGAACTTCTCAAATCGAATCTCTATCAAATGACAAAAACCTGTCTGTCTACTTCATCAACAATCCAATCCAAAGGTATCACACTCCCGAGGAAGTACTATGCTAAATGTCTAAATGTAGCGCTATGCTAGAAAAACCAATGCAAAAGCTCAGCAACTATTGCCCTTCCTCTTTTGTGTTGAATCCTTTCCCTATGCGCCAAACCTTCTATTCTATACCATAAAACCATAGATCATAACCCGCCATTTTCATCGTCTTTCCCGTAATTTTTTACTCATCATATGATTCATGGTCAATCGTTGCCGATTCAGCTCCCTGAGCTTGTTTGTGATCATGATCAATATTCCATATCCGTGTCAGGCTCGTAGTATGGCAAAGCGTGCATCAGCACTTCTCCCTCCGTTATATCCGGAATTCGCTGGCTTCTAGTATCTTCATCGCCACTGTCTGGTTCATCCAACTCCACGATCCGTTGTGGTGGATCGTCGAATATCAGACTCATGCGCTCGCCCGTTTTCCTTCGCAGTCTGCGCAACCCTGAGGCGCTCGAGCCGACCTCGTTGGCATCGTATGGTTTGATGTCCTCATCATCGGTTTCACTGCCGATACTCTGGCTCAATGTCCGCTTGTGTATGCTGCCAGAACTGAGCCGCTTCTTGCGCTTCGCAGCTCGCTGCTGCCGTAACCAAACCTCGCGCTCCTCCCTCGGGTTGCAGTCAAGGTTCTCGAACTCGTCTGCAAGCATTGTCGTCTTTGGATCATCGGGCTTGTGCGTCGATTGAACTGATGCGGCACGCTCGGATTCGGCATCTTCGTAGTGGTCTGGGTGAATGACGGACAGTCCTCCCTCGCTATCGGTGTGAAAGTCGCTATCTCTGACTTCTTCGACGGTGAAGTCTCCAGCGACCAGGCTGAGAGTGCTGTGGTCTAACGGAGATTCAATTTGCGAAAAGATTTCAACGCTCACTGGCTCGCTGGAAAGCGACCGTGGTGGGCTTTCCGACTCGTCGGACGACGACGTCGACGATCGCGGCGAGAGGTCTTCGAGGCGCACCTGAGGAATGTAGTTGAAATTGTGTCCCTGACCTACTGGACGAATCTCTTCGTGGGTCCGCGGCAGTGGTCGGGGAAAGCTATGCATCCCGTATCTTCGTGCGGCCCCGGGAGACTCGCCACGCGCAAACGACGAGGTGGTTGGTGTCTCGGGCGGTGACGACGGCACCAACTTCCGCCGTGTAAACCTTAGATCCGGGGTTGACGGCCCCGAATCTGAGTCGGAGGAGTCCGAGTCTGATGACGAGGATGACGACATTTGTTCGGATTTCCAAATCTGTACACTCAATCGTTCTGTAGTTGGAGCTGTGACGTCTGTAGTAATGCTGAAGGCGATAGCGTGTGAAGTTCTCTCCGCAGAGGAGAATCCAGTCGAGGAGAGTTGCAGCTCATGATAAGAGGTACGTGGAAATTGGTGCAAGTAAGTCGCTCGAGCTTCGAGCTCTAAGGGGCTTCTGGAGGACAGCGACCACAGTTTTATTCTTGGACTGGAAAGAAGAATAAGACACCGGATTGCAAACCGTGTCGCGTATTGGGCTGTTCCGACGCAAGGACGGACGACGGACGACAGACGAGGAGGATGAACAAGCCAACAGGAAGGACCGGGATGAGCAGCCAATGCTATCGAGTGATGCTCACGTTGGCAGCCGACGGATATATACTGCGACAAGTATAGGGAGGGGCCTATAACCGTTTCGCCTGTCGAAGGAAGAGGAGGACCGAAGGCAGATAGTAGCAATAGTAATAAATATCTGTTGTAAGCTTGTGATTACCGTCGTCAAATAATTAAACCTGCGGCTTTGCCTCCAGGCAAGTGGATTCACGGAGAGTACATCAGACCTTATAAGAGCTAAAAGCCTCGTGGCTGTACCAGTAAATTGTAACGGTACCTATGCAAACCGAAACCGAGGCGGCGAGGCGTCGTCGGGTTGTAACGAGAACAGGAGATATTCGTCCATGGAAATGTCGTCGGGCAGCAATACAGCATCTCTTATATTTTGCTGGGTTGCCCCATGCTCCTCATTGCCCACTGTCCTTTTCTCTGGCAAGTCGGACCGTACCGGAAGAAATATAAGCAGACTTAGCAGAGCACTGTATAGCAATCATGCAGCAAGGCTGAGGAAAATGCGTTGTCAGGAGGATCGCAATTTCGGGAGAAGGCATAGTGTGAGAAGACAAGAAAGAAGAAGAAATATGGAGTAAAGAAAGGTGGAAAGGGCTCAGCATTAAGGGCATAAGAGGCAAGGCTTTGTGGAGATTTAAATAACCTGAGGATGATTTCAAGGTTGAGGTCTGACAAAAATGCGAGTGAGTCCTCGACGACTTCTGCCCAAGCGTCGCTTAATGTATAAATAAATAGATGTATGTACTGTATGTACGTATGTACATAAACCGGAACCCGATAATAAATAACGAGGCAAAATATCGAGGTTAATTAATAAAAAGAACACCAAGTAGCCTTAAAGATAGCACGGTATATTAAGGGTTTGACGACATGTTCAGCTTGGAATTATATGTTTCTTTGCCAATTTGTGGAGGCTTGTAGCTCAGCTATAGAGGTGCCTACTGGTACCTCACTACTCGTACAAGATGACAGACAGACGCGTTGTCTCTCCGAAGTCGCGTCCGCCGCATGTTGTGCTTCATTATTGATTATTGATTAATCCTCCCTCACAGGACAGCGCAATCTCTCCACAACATCATCTCCGCCCAACATGTCGCTTCTATCAAGCCATCTCGAACAAATCTCATTTTCTGCCCAATCCATAGCTTCTCTTCCGTAAGACACACACACGTCTTGTTGACGAAACGCAGAGACATTAATAACCACGTCCGCAGATTCCCCCCACCAAAGATCTTCACCAATGCACTCCTTGCGCCCCACGACATCACAGCATTAATACGAGACACTGAACCTCACGAGCGCGCATTGTTCTCTGTCCCACCACCACCACCGAGAGATACCTCACATTATGCCGATCCCCCAGCAACTACCACCTCTCGTCGCCAAACCGTCTTTAATGTCGCCGCCGGCGAAGTAACCTCCAGCGCTGCCACAACGTCTCGAGCGCCGAGGAGGAATACTGCAGTAGCCGCTGTGCTGGGACCAGACTTGAATTCGGAGATTCGGAAGAACGAGAATCTGCAGAAGGGCGAACTTGATGTTGAGGTCTTGCTCCGCGGCGCAGAGAAGCTTGGGGAGGTGTATGTGATGGACGGCGCGAAGGAGAAGATTGCAGAATTGAGGTCACGGTATGCGAGGGTGCAGACAAGCTTGCATCATTACGAGCAAAAGGTCATGAAGCAGACACGGGAGCTAGAGAAAATGAACAGGCAGAGTGATTGGGATGGCGATAGTCCAGATGAGGGTTTGCCTGAGGAGGACATGCACGGAGAGGATACAGCAGTTGTCACTGATGAACTAATACGACAGGAAGAAGAAGAGATCCGAGAGCTGGAGAGGAAGAAGAGAGAATTGGAAGATAGGGTTAGTGGGATGGAGAAAGATCTGGGTGGGTTGCTACGATGATGCTTGACCAACAGGAGATGAGAGGACAGCAATCAATTGCACACATTGATATGCCCCTCACCTGAAACCATAAAGATAATTACGAATTGATACCCAAGAAGCATTTAAAACAAACGTTATAAGCACTATCTTCCTACGTTTCTGATTTTGCCATGCTTGAATCTCGCCTCTCCCCGCACTCTCGCTCCTTTATCACTACGTCTTCACATAACAACACAGCATCCCTCGCCTCTTCTAAAGTGTCCTCTCCTCTCAAAAGCTGACGTCCCTCTGCTGGGTTGCAATTCTAGAGATTTGTTCGTGAAATTGACGGCTTGAAGAAGGAACTAATAGGAGGAAAGGTCAGTTATTAAGAAAAACCAGATTCGTAGCTGCGTGAATGAGAAATCATCTTATGGAGAGACCGATTAGAGATCATCAGCATCATAGTCCGCATCAGTCCATCAGTCGTATGTGAGAGCCCATTCATTTCTTGTTGTAGTAGCAATTACCTGCCAAGGGATACTCCAAAGGCGGTGAGGAGTGAATCACTGTAACTGGCTTAGCACCAGTTATACCGCGAATGGACGAGGCTATGAGACCATCAACCTCGACTTCTGAATTGTCGAACTCAAATCCCACGGCTCATCTGTCAGGGTTCATAGCCAGAGCCTCAGTTGTTGCAATTCCATCGTTGCACCCTGATACGCATTTCGCCCTGATACGTATTTCGATAGCCGCCATGAACAGCACCCAAGCTCCGCAGGGACAGCAAGTCCCCCAACAGCAGCCGCAGCAACAGCGGCCTATGCTGTTCAGGCCGGAGCATATGCGCTCCTTGCCAGACAAATTCAGCACAGAAGAGAAGAAAAAATGGGAGAATGGATTGTCTATGCTGTACAAGCAAATAGAACAGAATCCACCCGAAAGCCAGCAACACAGAGATGCTGTAAAGAAGATCCGGGACTTCTCAATAATGCTTCACAGTAAGGTGCAAGCTTCAGCGCAAAACCGGCCACCAGTCAACCCAAACCAACCTCGCCCTCAGAGTCAAGGCCTTCCTCAACACTCACAGCCTGATGGAAATGCTCCTTTGCAAGCAGCGCCATCTCAACCTCAGAGCCAGCCACAGCCCTTGCCACCCAGGCCTATGCCCTCCGAACCGATGCGCAACCATATCAACTCCTTTCCATACATTGCCCCATCGAACTTTCCTCCAGGGAGCAACGAAGCCATGCAATGGATACAACAGATGAAAGAAAAGTACATGAAGGCGCTCATGGCGATGGAGAGTTCCGCTGGAGGACTGAAGAGAATTGAAGCCCAAGTGGCAGCGCGGAACCAAGAAGGAAAAACTTTGAGTCCAGAAGAACAAAAGGATATCGCGATGAAAAAGGAACAAATGCAGAGAGCACATGCGGATTCAAAACGTTTTGTGGAGACGTTCAGGAGACAACAAGCAGAAGCCGCAGCAGCTCAGGGACAACAGGCTGGAGGTGGTCCTCAACAAGCGCAGCAGCCGCAACACCCACAACAGCAAGGTCCCAGTGCCATTACTGTTCCTCCTCGTCCAACAATGAATCTCCAGCAGCCAGCGCAGAGCCAAGCAATGCAACAGACAGAAGCTGTTCAAGCCGCAATGCAAGCAGCAAGAAACCAGCAAGTTAATGGTGGACGTCCTCCCGTCAACCTTCAAAGTGCAGGACTTTCCATAAATGAGCAAATGCAGCAGCAGAATCAGCAGCAAGCGATAAATGCCGGTGCCATGCCCAACATGCCTCCGGGACAAGGTCCTCAGCCAAATATCAAGGTCGAAGGCGGGCCTAGCCAGCCTCATATAAATACGTCCATAGCAACTGCACCTCATATTCAGCAAATGCAAGCGCGTCAAGCCGCCGCACAAGGCTCGCCTCATTCAGCAGCACCACACTCTGCAATCCCGCAAAGCGCAACCTCTGTCGGGCCTCCAAAGCCTTTAACGCATTCTGCCGCGGTCGCGCACGCTGCCCGAACATATAGTAGTGGCCAAACAGCAAGCACGAATAATTTGATGGCAAGTCATTCGCATCCTCCGCTCCCACGCGACGCGCCAAATATAAAAACAAATTTAATGCCAATTCCTAAACAACTTCCTCCTGGAGCAATAGGCCCACTACATCCCGTGCAAATGCCGCCGGCGAGACCTACGTATTCAGGAGGACCAAGTGGATCTGGGAGTGGACTGATGCAACAACCAGCCATGACGAAACCACCGGGATTTACTATCGAAGGCGATGCTGAGAGAGTGCTCAATAAGCGCAAGTTGGACGAGCTTGTCCGTCAAGTCACTGGCGGCGGAGAGGGTCTAGATAACTCTGAGGGTCTGACGCCTGAAGTCGAAGATGTAAGTTTTATTTTTCTTCCCCTTAGTATCTCTGCCAGCATATCCAGTCGATCTGGACCTACCGTCATCCACCTCATCTGCAGTTTACTTTGACGACAAATGGACCTCAACACACTTCACCTCCACCAACCCCCATCTCTTTCCAAACCCTCACTAACACTGCCCTAGTGCGTCCTCTCCGTAGCCGACGAATTCGTCGACCAAGTCATCACCGCAGCCTGCAAGTGCGCCAAAGCTCGCGGCTCCAAGACGCTCGAGATTCGCGACATCCAGCTCATCCTCGAGCGCAACTACAACATCCGCATCCCCGGCTACGCATCCGACGAGATCAGGACTGTGCGCAAGTTCCAGCCTGCGCAGGGATGGATTGCCAAGATGAGCGCGATCCAGGCCAGCAAGGTTACCGGGGGTAAGATGGACTTGTAGGGTGGCGCGAGCGGAGGATTTACGGAACTGCAGGTGCAGGGCGTTTGGGGGAGGAAAGGAGTTGGCGGAGGATCGGGAATGGGACTCGCAGACATTCAAGCTGGTTCGATCTGGCAGGCATGTTGTGTTTTACTGGAGGGCTGGGGCAATGGGCTAGGTTGTGGACATGGAGGCGCTCTGGCCTTTTGCTATAGGCTTTCTACAAATGCATTCATTGCCTTCAAGCCATTTATCTTGTGGATCTTCATACATCTTCCATTCATGGTCTTTTTACCTGACAAAGACTGCTGCGAGTTTGCATAGCGATATAAGATCTGCAGCGATATAAGATCCATCCAAGTTTGGCTCATCCTTCACCCATTCATAGCCATAACCAGCCAAAATATCCAAGCCGCTTTTCATTCTGAGATTTCAGGGCTACCGTCGTATTGAGCGTGGACATTAAAGTATTACCATTTATTACGTTTCTGTAGACACTCCCAAGGCAATTTTCGCCGTCATATTGTTGTAGATAAGAAGGCAGAGAGAGTGAGGCGCAATATCTCCATTGAACCTACGCAGCCAGCGAAATTATGATATCGAGTGACAAATCCCTAATAAATAGGAACTAGTTTGAATCATACGGATGAGTCTCTCTGACATGATGTCCCTGATATATGCTCGTATATTAAACCAGTACACATAATTTGTCTCTTTTTCTAATCAAATAATAACGATGGGACTATGTATCTTGTGTCAACCATCATAAGTCAGGATGCCGTTCTGGTTGTTGTTTATTCTCTCATCTAAGACCTTACAGTCAGCGGCGCGTCTATAAGGTACATTTTTCATATTGAACTTACTTAGATGTCTCGGCTGCACAATGACATGTCGAGATCAATCCACTCAGCGTACAGCCCCAGCAACTATCATAAAACCTCCCATTATTACGTGTCTATGTTTAGCATCTTTCCTTCTTTTCATTATGCTCATGTACTGACAACCCTCACTTTCTTTACCACTACATCATCTAATAGTCTGAAACTGCCTCGACTTCTAAAACATATCGATAAAAGAAATTAATACCAAAGGTACGAGGGAAAGGGGAAAAAAGATTCTAGAACGGGTTTGAGAACCGAGGAAAGAAATAACACGCTACACTTGGTTCGGATTCGCAATAATCGCATTCAGGTCAATAAACGTATCTCCCCATGACTTATTCCCTCGCTGACAGCCAGCAGAGAGCCACCCGCTCTCAGAGGAGAAATAATATTCGTCCCTGGCGCAGGTCGACTCTGAGTGCAGGTGTGGCGGTGAAGATGGGGGCAGAGGCGAGGCACATGATGGAGGATCTCAAATGAATCTTGTTAAAAGAAAAAGATTTAGATATCTGAGAGAGAGCTTGCGTGAAATATTAGAGGCGGAAGACGGGAATTGTTTATGTGTCTAAAGTTGGAAGTGAGAAACTGATGTTGGATGTGAAAGGATGAGCCAGATCTGCCGGATACGACCCCACAGACCTTGGCGTAAGATATGCTTATTACTTTAAATAGAGGCTGTTTTAAGCCATGATTATCCAGGTGGAATCTTGTAAGTTTCCAGGCCAAGGATTTATGTCAATCGCCAGATCTGTCTGGCTGCATCATTCCCAGCAGAAATATATATATATATATATATGTATATTCTGTCATTTATGTTATGCTCCTAAGCGTAGTCACAATCTGAATTTCTAGGATCTTGTCCATAGTTAATCAAGAAGATCAACGGATTGCGTTTTCCAGATATCATCCCTCCATTAAGCGCATTCACAGAACTGTCAGAATATACTCCCCTACAGCTGGCCTTCTCTCACCGCCGCACTTCCATCACCGTCCACCACGCGATCGCATCCGCACTCATCATGCCGGCAACTCAAAAGGCCTAGACGTATCCTCCAACTCCGCAAGGGTTATCGGTCTCCCATCATGCCGCCACTCGTTTCTCAGGCCAAACCTCGGATCCACGACTCGTCAAGTTGATGGGCTTGAGAGGCTATTGTGACGAACATGTAGAGTTGAGCCACGACCAACGGCCTAGGTGAGGTAATTCCCATACGTATACGTACTTACCTACCTCCGGTAATGCTCGTAATTTCATCTTTGCCGAAACATATCCGCACGCTCTAATTAACCAGACAATATGGACGATGGCAGCAAAGATATTGCCATCCCGCAAGAAGATGTTCAAAGAACAGGCTTCTAGTACAGGACATTTCCACGATTCTAAGAACAGCAAATGGATGCCAAGAATCTATAGAGCCGGCCGGAGGAAGGACAACGATGAGAAAGACAACGACGAGAAAAATAGTGATCGACGGCCAGCCCGCGCCCGTCGGTCAACACACAGCAAGGAAAAACAGGAGCAAAAGCTAAAGCCTTGAGGAGGAAATTCGACGCGTTGAATCACCATCTTCATCGCCACTAGGCTCCCCTCGACCGCTGTCATTTTCATCGGTCTACACCATCATCACTGAATCATACAAAGCGTATACACAGGCCATCACTGTCGTTGCATGTTCTGCATCCATTCCCGCTCACGCTCCACCAAATTGTCGACCCCAACGATTGCCGAAAACGCGAAACACACGGCGGTCGATGCATCCATAGACTGCATCAGCGCCTGCAATTCCGCAGGACCAGGGTTAGAAATTTGAGTATATTCACAAATTTGAAAATGATCTTATTTATGTTCATGAATATTTGAACATGCTAAGATTCGACGTAAATAGGTAGAATGTTAAAATTCTTGGTGTTGTTGGCATATTTAATGTAAATAAAGCACCATATTCAAATGTAAATAAGTAAAATAAATGTTGGTGCAACCGCAGCAACCGATAATGAGCCTGCCTCCCATAGGGGACGACACAACCACCACGACCCCCTTCAGCCGAGCCTTGCGACGTTTGTGTTTCCACAATCCATAACGATAATGCTCATCATGAGACTTTCCAAGAACATAAGAAATAAACAAAGAAAATTTTCACCTTTCGCCATGGGAAAGGAAGTTGACTGTTTGGAAGAGGAGTCTCCTGGTTGTGGGAATTCAACCGGGGATTTAGCTGTGTGGAACAGACTTTACGAGCCATTTCTGTTAGAGCCTTTCCAAGTGAGAGCTTCAAACCAGCAGATGAATAGTTGGTTGGATGACCGTATTTTCGTCCTTAAGCTGTGCTGATTCTTGAAAGAGAACATTTACCTATCCGTAGATAAGTTTGTCTCCCATTTTGCCCAACGTGTCTGAGATCTCGTTCAGAAAGCGCTGCAATGTCTTCTCGTCAACGGGACGCCTACAGGAGATCTTGAACATAATTGGCCCCAGGAGCAACACCACGAGCTGCGTCGGCGAAGATGGATTTGGGCAACGATGCCGCTAGGACGTCTCCTATGAAAATATTCGGATTCGCTCGGTCCTCAGTGCGATAGGAACGAGGTCGGCGAAAATCGCCTCTAGGATTCTGGAGGAACTCGCACAACTCAGTCTCTGCAGAGACTATCATCAAGGTCAGGCCTACAAAGCCATCGCTGAGTGGGAGTCCGCGATTAAGGATGCTGACGCAAACGTGACCAGCGACGCTCAACTGATCGAGGAGCTGCATCTAAAGACTGAAGAGGAATGCCGTCTTTCGGCCGAACAATTGAAGGCGGTTGAGAAAGAGAGAGGACCAGGCCGCTTTGGCCAAGGAAGTTGAAGCACTGGAGGACGAGCTTCAGGATCAAAGCAGAGAATTATCTCGCACCAAAAAAAAATTAACAACACCATAGCAGAGCGGACAGAGTTCCTCGCACGAATAGAGAATTTGGCGGCCCAATTATCAGCTTCCCGCCAGGAGTCAACGAGCTGAGGGGTGCTCTGATCCCCGCCGCGACGACGCCGCCGCACTGTCGAAAGACGCAGAAAGCACGCTACGCCGACTGCCAACTGAGCTCCAGCAACAAGCAAGTGAGCTGCACAATGCCACACAGCTGCGTCGGTAATTCGACACCATGGAGGGAGGGAGAGCTTGTCAGCACCCAAAGCACACAGCAACGGACCTGGGTAGAGCTCGGAAACAGTCGCAAGGCCGACGGGGAACAGGAGGAAGCCAACTCCGGATCTTCTGCAGAGCTAGCCGGCGTTGAAAGGGTGGCGCGAGCAAGCCCAGCTCGACCTCGAAGATAGGCGCAAATCTGATGCGCCTGCAGACCGCCCGATCTTAACTGCAGGAACAAGACGCAGAGCTTGCTGCCACGCAAGCTCCACCATTCCAGCAAACCCGGCTCAAGCTCGAGCTCGAAAACACCCACAAAGCCTCAGAAGGGCAGGAAGCCGACTTTCCCTGCGCGCAACGGGCGCTAAGTGCATCTAGATCCCAGCGGAGCCTGAGGAGAGTCGCAGGGCTCGTGTGGAGCGGCGAGGAGCTGCCTGCGGGTCGAGGGATTGGAGGAGCCAGGCTGGGATGCGAGTTCAAGATGTTGGTGGAGACGGTCTGGCGCGTCGATTTCCATTTTGCCAGCCTTGGGGGGATGCAGGGGTTTTATCGGGATGCGTGGGCGTGCTGATGTTGTTAGTCGGCGGGAGAGTCTGGATCCCGGCTTAGAGGGACCGAGTGTTAGGTTCAGATGATGTCAATGGATGCTTGAGAGTCGATGATCAGACGACAGCTGGGGGTGATGAGGAACGAAGGCCGTTATTGGAGAGGACGGAACATGGGCCTCTTCTCCATTTGTCGACGAGCATGTGTCAGCGGCTGCTACCTTCGATGAGATGTATCAATTCCTCGCGAGGATGGGATTACTGCAGTAGTACACATTTCGTCAAGATAATAGGATGTGAGAGTGCGTACATACATACATACAGCTACTGAGCCAGCCGCTGCCATGGTAGTATATCTTATGATAGTTTCTATACTGTACATACATCTATGACCGAAGGTTAAATCCACCTCTCATCGAGAAAAAATCCCAAAGAGATGGCCAAAGAGCTCTTTGTATATCTTCATCTCCGTCCCGCCAGACCGAGCGAGCGAGCAAGCAAGGCTCCTGAGGAATGGAAGCGTTACTATTACCGCAACACTCCCTCTCCTCAAGTAGTAAGCTGTTTTCTTTTGAGAGGAGGCCAAGTCGGCACCGGCAGATCGAAAGTGGAGTTGAATTGCACTGTCATACGCCGGCACGCTCCCTCCTCTCTGCTCCTCCCCGCTGTCCACACTCTGCCATAGTCAACCCCGAATCCCCTCCTGTTACTGCACACCACCCTCCCACTCCTCGCCATCGATCCACTCATTCCACCCCTCCTTCCCCATCCCGGGCGTCCCGGCCACACTCCCCTTCAGCCCCTCTCCCACCGCAGGATCGTACTCGAGTCCTCCCAGATCCAACTGGCTCGGCGCGATGCCCTCCCCCTTCTCCGCCAACTTGCCCAGAGACCCGGAATACGAGTTGTCAAACGCTGCGCCCCCGTAGCCCTCGCTGCCCGTGAGGAACATACTCATCAGCGGGTCTGTGGGGAAGTCGAGGGCGGGGTTGGGGAAGAAGGATGGCTGTGCGGGGGCGAAGGGGTTGAAGTCGCCGCCGAATGCGCCGAGTGTGTATTGCGGCAGGTAGGAGTCGTTCTTCGCGGGCTCGAGATTGGCGGGCTCGGGGTGGGAGTGGGAGGGCTGCGGCGTCATGGCGGGCATGGAGACAGGCGTGGCGGGCTCGATGGAGGGGACGGGCGGGGACTCGGATTTGATGACGGGCATGGACATGCGGCGGCCTTCTGGCTTGACCTGGGGATGCGTCGAGTGCACGACGCTTGCTGAGCGGCCGTGGGGATGCGCCGGCGGCGGCGGGCGCGAGAAGGGCTGGTATGGGGGCGGTGGGAAGTTGGGCTGGAGCTGGTGCTGTGGCTGCGGCATGGGGAAGGGCGCGGGTGCGGGGGCGGGGCGAGGCATGCCCATCGGCGCCATGAGGTTCGGCATCATATACTGCGGACCGAGATTCGGGAGGAGATGCGGCGGATAGCCCTGCATCTGGGGATTCCCCATGCCACTCGGATCTAAGTAGGGATTATGCTGTCCCTGCGCGGCCTGCTGCGCGTACGAATCTCTCACGGCCTGGTCCAGCGCCGCTCGCATGGCGACATGATTCGTGAGGTACGCCGACAACCTGCGATTGAAGTCCACAGACCCGGTCTGCAGGTGCGCGGTCAGCCGGCGGTAGTGGTGCGGCAGGTCGTCGTCCTCCTCCTCGTACATCTCCTCGTTGATGACATCTTGCTCGGTGACGCGCAGCGAGCGGCCCGTGCGACGCTTGTGGATCTCGGAGGCTCGGCGGGCGGACTCGACGCGTGCTTCGAGGGAGCGGTCGGAGCGACGCGAGGCGGCAATGTAGGCGCGTTCTTGGTTTTCTTCGTGGGTGCGCTCGGTCTGGAAACGACGTTAGTTGGTGGTGTTGAGAGGGAGATGGGGATGGGGAGATGAAAGGGCTGACCTTGATCGCCTTTGCGGGCGGGATGGTGCGCTGGGGCGGCATGACGAGATGAGGTTGTTCGGTAGGGCGGGGAGTGGATCGCGATCTCGATGTGATAACTGGCAATTCGCGACGTGATGTTGAAGATGAGAATGAAGAATCGAAGAGAAGGGAAGGTAAGGTGAGGGAAGGGAAGGGGATGAGGGAATATTTAATGCAAAAGAAAGTCTGCTGATCCCTGGCTGGCGTAAATGTTTCCGCCGGTGGAGGTTTCCCCCTTCCTCCTTCCTCCTGAATGCGATGCTAATTCAAATGTGGATGGTGAGGTCCTCGATCTCGATGGATGGTAGAAGGATCGACGCTAGAGGCCGAGGCCAGACTGTGGGGGGCGTTGTTGGGGTGTGCTTGGGGCAGTGCACACGCTGGCGATCGCTGCTGGTCGCTGGAGCCAGTGTGCTAGTAGAGGTGCTAGAGAAGGCTAGGACACCACTAACAGCAGCACCCACAGCACTCAGCACTCAGCACTCACAGCGCTGACAGTACTCAGTACTCAGTACTTACAGCACTCAGTACTCAGTACTCAGTACTTACAGCACTCACAGTACTCACAGCTCTCACAGCCAAACCCGTCAGGGGAAATGCGAGTGTCGAGAGGGCTCTGGGCCTGCTTGTTGTGCGGTAGACGGTGCTGTGTCTTGAGAGATGCAATGAGATGCGATGCGACCCTGCTTTCAAATTGCTGAGATGACCTGGTATGCAGCCAAGCTGTGCCTGTGGATCTTGGCTGGCTGGTCTGGAACGGAGTCGAAATCTTGGAATATCGATTCCGACGACTCGCTTTCCCTCAATCGGGATATCTGATCCTTTCTCCGTGAAATTGCTCGGATTTGGGGCGTTGTCGGTGGAGGAGGACATGCGAAGACCGAAAGAAGGAAAAGGTTTAAAAGTTCAGAAGTAGGAAAGAGATTCGGGATTCTGGGTCTTGAAATATGCTGCTCAGTTCAGGTCACTGGATCACGCATCAGAGTGAGATGTTTGTTGCTCAACGTTCGAGAACATGGCTCATTGCTGATTACTCAGCTTGTTGCGCACATAGGTACCTGAGATTGGATATCAAGATATCAAGATTCCGGGGAATGATGGGAATAATGAGCGATGGTGGAGAGATGCAGAGAGATGGAGACCCCGTTGCTCAGACAGCAAAGGTGAGTGGATAACAGAAATGGCTTCCACGGGAGATCCAATGAAGGATTCCCAAGCATTCCCACAAAATATCATATGAAATATGACGTCAAATCTCGGAGATCAAGTGTCCCGAGAGCTCAAGCTTTCCCCGCGATCTCATGTTTGTTGATCTTTCTTGATCTTTAGAAGACCTCTTAGCCTCTTAGGGCGAGGGGACTGGCTGCCCTAACAAGACTAACAAAGGGGCGGGGTTTAGTTGAGGGGATTTTGACATCAATTCTCATCAGCGTCTCCTTTTTACCTCGCAGATCTCATGTTTCTGAGGTCGGACGCTGAGGTCCATCTAGAGTCCAGCGCTATGCTAAGTCGATGAGGCGGCGTCGACTATGGCCTGACCAGAAGACGGTGCGGCCTAACATAAAGAGGGCGATGCCCTCGGGCACATCTCTCTTGGACTACTCGGCATCTGCTCTCTCGACGGTGATGATGAATCTTGAGGGAGCATGAGGGAGCATGAGTCTGAGATCTCGTTGATATACAACTACAGCCCCACCAAGAGGAATTTCGATAATTCGACTGTGAACTTCGCTGCCCTCGTCTTCTTATTTTGATCTTCCGAGTCCTGTCTGGACGCAAAGCATTTCTATTTCTGCCAATCACTCAGGCCCTCATCATGTGCTGCTGTCGTCCTATGTGTTCAATGAATCAACCCTCTGGATCAGCAATCATCCAATGAGCCGCTGATGCCATCTTCATCCTTCGAGAAATACACTCGACTTCGAGTTTCAACAAAATTGCCGAGCTCCACAGCATCAAGACGATACAAGCCCTTCCGAGGAACAGCCTCTCTCTTTCCATTTCTTTGGAATATCTGTTTGATCACACATCATGGCCTGCGGTCTAAATTTCAGTCCTTGCTTCAGCAGAGAAGAGAGACCAGCCTCGTCTCTCTGCCGTCGTCTACGTGTTTACATCAAACCTCATCCGACATGACGACATCCCATCCTGCCGATCCAGAGGACCACAGCAGACGAAACATTTTTACCCCTCGTTTGACTCAAATCCTCAAACCATTCTGCCCGCACATGGGAGCTAGCGGCCTAGCCTAAACTGGGGTATCTGCATCCAATATCCAATTGCGTTTTTCTCCAGTAAGAGGATGACTTCAACACTCTGATATCGACAGAGCAGTGCTTCGAGGCTCTGCCCTTGCAACAAGAGATTTTTTTCAGCATAGCACACAACTCGAGAGTCTTGTTGCAGTGAATGCGAGGGTACTTCAGTGAAGTGCTGTGCATGATGCCAGTCCTGCCCTTGTCAGTTCAATAGCCAACATCTGTTGTTGCGTTGGTTGATTTGCTGTCTCTATTTCCGTATTGTCTATTGTCTCCAACCCTGTTTTCATATGTGCATATAAACTGGATAACCATTCAGGCGATTGACATTTGTATGTACAAGCTTTGGCGGCTTCTAGTGAATGCCCTGCACATTCTTCGCTCTACTGTCATTCCTCAGCTATTTCCTACGTAATTCTTCGGATACAGGCAGGTTGAGCTTCGCCCAGTGGCCCCAATCATTGCACACTGGTCTCAGTCTCAGTTGTTCATTTGAGAAATGGGTGCTTGCAATCATGGAGGCCGTTGATTGTTGTGCTAGTATCCCAGCGATCACAGAACCTTTCTGATATCCAAGGTCTTTGTTTATCATTTGCATTATACATTATACAAAACTCAAATACAGAGAGTAATTCCCAACAATCCAGACATCCAAAGCATGCGACAGTACTCCGTCTTTCCATCCGTATCCGCATTTCCTCAACACTTCCATCCCATCACTACTCTTTACCATCCTTCTCATCCTTTCTCCCTCAATTCGCCATGTGTGCGGGCATCCCCATTTCCTCAACACTTCCATCCCATCACTACTCTTTACCATCCTTCTCATCCTTTCTCCCTCAATTCGCCATGTGTGCGGGCATCCCCATTTTCTCAACACTTCCATCCCATCACTACTCTTTACCATCCTTCGCATCCTTCCTCTCTCAACTCGCTCTGTGTGCTGGTGCGGGCCATCCCCATCTAGGATTCACATATGGCTCTGTGTACGCCGGAAGTTTCGGGTCCTTGGCCTCATATCTCGGCAACGCCTCCTCAGGCTCTTCAGCAATACGGTGCAGTGTATCCAGCTGCCAAGAATTTCCCCTCAAGTTCGGATGTTCCGCCTGTCGCATCCCTCGTCCGTTCCCATTCCCATTATTATTAGCCATTGCGTGTTGCTGCAGACTTCTCTGGGCCGAGCTGAGCTGCCAGCGGCGCGGATGGCGGCGCAGGCTTCCGCAGGGCGGTCCGCCGGCGGTCTCCATGGCGGCCAGCCTCTGCAGGTCCTCGCGTCGGCGCTTGAGGCGTTGGTACAGGAGCCAGCTGAAGATCCAGACGAGGAGGATGGCTAGCCCGCAAAAGAAGAGGATGAGTGAGATTTTGTCAATTCTGCTGAGGCCCGGGGAATGGGATGCTGGGGCGGCGACGGGTTCGGTGATGTTGAAGAAGGGGGAGGGTTGGTCGAACATTGTGGATGAGGTGGGCGGGGATTGTGGATTGGATGTGTGATGCTTGGTGGGTTTTGATTGTTGAATGTTGATTGTATGTGTGAAGAATGTACTTGGTTGCAAATTGTGATGTTGATGGATGAGAGAGGATGAGGAGGGAAGGAAGAGGGAGAGGAGGGAGGTATAGATAGGTAAGCATTTCCATTCTGTCTGATATTGCTGCGGTATAGTTCATACCACAACCACTGCCAGGTTGGCGAGGATTAGTTTTAAGGTTTAAGTGTTGCGTGTGGTCCGTTTGAAAACCACGCTGAAACCCACGGCAGCTATCACGAAGTTTAAATGTGGCTATCAAAGATAAAATTTCTCGAATCCATTCTGTCATTTCTAACACTTGTTCCTTGCCATCTACACTGCAGTTGCCATCTTCGCACATCTATCCTTCTCAAATTCTCGCTCTCTCCATGTATCCAAATCCTCCATCCCCTTCCCGTCACCTCAAAGAACCGTCGCCGACCCCGCCACAACCACCATAGCCTCCACATCCTCACCACCCACTCCATACCATCTCCGCACATCTTTCCTTCTCAAATTCTCTCTATATTCCCCCTCCAAATCCTCCATCTCCTTCCCCTCAACCTCAAAGAACCACCGGCGACGCCGCCACCACCACCATAACCTGCATCCCCCCATCACCCCCTCCACCCTCCACCCTCCACCCCCTCGCGCCCCCTCCCCCTCGCCACCTTCTCATACCGCGGCGCCATCTCGCCCACTCCCCCCAGACTATTCTCCCTCACCAGCCCCTGCACGTCGACCGTGTACTCGGGGAGCTCCTCATCCCGATCCCCATGCCCATGGTCCTCGCCGTCGTAGCAGCGCAGATCGCGCATGGCGAGGATGTGGCGGCGGTAGTCGTCGTAGACGGCGAGCTGTGGACGCGGCGGGCGCAGCGCGAGGAGGAGGAGGATGGCGGTGCTGAGGACGAGGATGAGGATGGAGGGGGCGACGGGGAGGTCGAGGAGGAGGATGGCGAGGACGAGGAGGAGGTGGATGAGGGGGAAGGTGGCGCGGAGGAGGGGGATGGCGGACATGGACATTGTTGGCGGGAGACGCTTGCTGTAGCTCGTTGGGTTTCCGCCGGGGCGGGGTGGGGATTTGGGGGGGTGCTTGGATGGGGTGGGGGTGCTGGGATTGGCAGCGCCAGGGACGGATGGTGCGTGAGCGTGAGGTTTCTGTTGATTGTTGGTTACGGCGAGGAGGCTGGGGAGGGAGCGCTGGATGAGAATGTCTGCACCGCGGTTCTGCACATAGGCTGGAGCAGAACAGTTCTCTCGCGCAGCTTGCGTTGCTGTGATAGCCGGCTTAGCAGGTGTGCGGTTTGGCTTGTCAACGGCATGATGAGAGTGAAGAGGAGACAGAGGGTTGATAAGTATGAGATTCCCATATTGACGGTGGTTTCGGTCGTTTTGGAAATGCACGCGTAGAAGGTTATGGCGGAGGGTGTGGGGTGGTCGGGTTGAAAATCATGGTTTGGGGATGGTGAGGGTGAGTTAAAGGTCTTGATACTCTCTCTAGTAGAATGTAAATTTCATTGTTACGATTTAAGTTTCGCACATCCCTTTAATTCCTTCTATCCCCCTATCCATATCCACCCCTGGACATCCCCTAAACAACCACCGGCGACCCCTCCACAACCTCCACGACACCTCCATCATGAACCTCTCCTAATACTTTCCCCATTTCCCCATTTCCCCCTCTCCCCATCCCTCCTGTCTCCCCTACCCACAACCTCAGGTAACAGAGGGTTGACAAGAAGTACGTTCGCCCCACTCAACTGACTAGGATCGTGCTGGTCGCACTCAATCATTTTGGAAATCCTGCATGGAGGAATTTAGAAGATGTGGGGTAGTTGGGTTGAGAATCATGGGTTTGGGGCATGGTTCGGGTGGCCTTGAAGCTCTAGTAGAAGGTAAAATTGCATTGCCATTTTGGATGCCCAACGTTTCGCACTGAGCGTAGGATACCTCTCCGTCCGTTCTCATAAACCTCCTAAGACAAAGTTTCGCATGTCCTTTCAATTCCCAATTCATATGTCCAACTCTCCACAAAGCTCTTCTGACCCATCCTTCTGTCCCTGTGGTAGCAGCACCTTCACGCCTCCTCAACAACGCGGACTCCCAACCCCGCCTCCGGCTCCGGTCTGTAGCAATATGGATTTCCTCTCACACCCACCGCATCTCCATCTCCGCGTCCCGATTCGATATCCCCATCCGCTTTGTCCTTCCGCGCCGCGGGCTCTTTGAGATTGTGGAGCACGCGGGGGTGCAGGCTGATGAGGAGTTTTGCCATGAAGAGGAGGATGAGAAGTTCGATTAGGAGGGCCGTCACCGCTATGGTTGGGGAAAACATTGTTGTAGTGTGGATGGATTTGGTAGGTGGTGGGTGATGAGCTGGGAATGTGGAAATATTGAAGCGAATTCGTAAGTGGTAGGAATTGAGATGATAGAGAGAGTTGGTAGCGGATCGAAATGATGAATAGACATGGATAAAGAATAATAGAGCGGAGGAGCGATGAGAGAATATCTGCTGAAGGATTGCAAAATGAACAACAAGTCGAGAGGTGGTCATCTTCGAAACGGACGGTAGACCTGAAAGCCAATGGAAGTTAAGGTTTACCCACGACTTACCCTCAGATATTGAGACCTTTGAATAGTAGCCTTCTTGGTAAAATGAAGTAATTTGCATCTATTTTCATCTTCGAAATCAACCAGGAAATTCCGTTCTTCATTTTTTGGGTCTCCTTTTCTCGTCGTGGTGTTGCCAGAGAGCCTTCGGTGAGATACGGACGGATCTTAGGTTAGCAAGCACAACTGACTGCATTCCGAGCAAATGACCATCCTTTCAGCCTCGACCCTAAGTCAACTGAGGTCTGATACCTAGGTGGCTTTGTCTTTTGCTGTATTATGGTTCAAGCAAGCCATTCAAACAGATCATTCAAATAGATCATTAAATAGGGAAGTACTTACTAATTAAGGCCTGTTGTATGTCCTTCCCGCCCTCAGGAACACCACTAGTGATGCTGATGCCTACATCAACACACTCTTTCGTCGCGGCCTTCTTCACCTCCTTTTAAGGGCTAAAGGCAAAAGCGACTAAAAAGAACAGTTAGTATAATAGTATAGCTAAGAGGAAGGGGAGACATACATGTACCGTCGATAGAGAGGTGGACCAGATTGCGTCGAGCCATGCCATCCTAAATGGCCTCGTCCAATCCCCAGTCCTAATCGTCGGACCTTATCTGCACACCTCGGATCCTAAAGTTGGAATGGCGCAGCTTTAGACGACACCTGGAGAGCTCTTCGTATACCAGAATGCGTCGGGACAAATAATCTAGGCCAGAGATGCCAACCCCTTCTTGATGACTTAGGCGAGGTTTAAGGTACGCCCTAAATATGGCTCTCGTTAGTATTTCACTCCAACTCTAAATAGAACGTCCGATAGAGGCCATGGACAAGTTTGATGACGACGGCGACTATGACCTTCCATCTGTGGACCAGCTTTTAGCTCTCCCGACGCAAAATGAACCGATCGTGCTAAGTGACGACGAGAAGTCCGAGAGCGCTCAGTTTGATGCAGATTACAGCGATCTTGAGCTTGGTTGCATAGGTGAACCTGACAGCGATTCTCCTCGCCAGAGCGATGATGGCATTGACATTCTTACACCCGCCATCCCGTGAAAATGTGTGACGAAACCATTGACAACCTTAGGAGGCTTCAGCCTGAGCGGAATGACGCTTCTGCGGGTAAGAAGGGGTCAAAGACATTTGATCCTTCCAGTCAGCGAACTGATGTCTCCACCAAGACTTCCTTGACCGAAAGCTTCAATACCACCCTCTACGGTCGAGATGGAGATACGTTTGTTGGATATAATACGTCTATTGCTGTAGCGGAAGACGAGGAAGATGAAGAGATGGTAGATGGAGATACGAGCAGGAGGCTAGCTGGACAATATACTGTGACAAAAGCTCAAATGGACGAGTTCGCCCGTGGCGACGGAGTTGAAGAGGAACGCATTCTGCTGGGAAAAGAAAAGAGTGCTCGGATAGCTGATCGCGAGGGAAATTACCAGAAACGGCGACTCGATTGCGTGCCCTTTCCTACAAAATCCGACGCATTTGTATTGACCAGACCATCAGGCGCGGCGGATGAAGGCGAAAGTTATCGAGAGTTTATGAAAAGGCGGGAACTCGAGCGCGAAGAAGAAAGGGTGAGATGGGCTGTCGCTGAGAAAGAAGCGACTGGGGAGGTTGTCCATCACAAGGCCACTTTACTTGAAAGTGGCGATCGATCACCGAGTGACAAGGAGAATAAGAAGGCAGTATCAACAGAGGTTGTAGCTGCTGGAAGAAAGAGAAAACAGCGCTGGGATATCTCATCAGAATCAACGGCTGAGAAAGAGGCGGCAGTCCCATCGGAAACTAAAGCTAAACGGTCAAGATGGGACCAACGCCTGCAGTTGGAACTTTATCGGTCGAAGAGACACCTCGGCTGCGATCTCGATGGGATCAGGCACCTGCTGCAATGCCTATTGGCCATTAAGGTTTCGTTGCTCCAATGCATCCATCTAAAGGCGGCGCTATGATTCCAACTACATTTGGAACGGATATATCAATGCGCAACGCGCCACTATCAGACGAAGAGCTCGATATGATGCTGCCATTGATGGTATAAAATTCTCGAACCGCCTCCAGGTTATGCTCCCATACGGACTGCAGTTCAGAAAATGATGGCAACAACACCGTCTCGATGGGAGGCTTTATGATGCAAGAGCCTGACAGTGGGAGCATTATGGAAGCAGCTACCAACCGAAATTCCTGGAGTCGGTGACCTTCAGTTCTTTAAACCAGAAGATATGGCGGTAAGCTGACTGACGGGAGCGACGAAAATACCATGGGGGTGGAGGAGTTAAAAGAACGAAAGACTATGAGGCTACTCCTCAAGGTCAAGAACGGAACACCACCAATGCGAAAGACTGCACTTCGTCAACTCACAGATAACGCACGACAATTTGGAGCCGATCCTCTGTTCAATCAAATTCTATCCTCTGGACCGGTGCAAGGAAGCGACGTGGCATCTCCCCGCCATCCAAACCGACACCGTGCGCCTCCTTGGCGTCGCAGACGGGCTCTTCCTCTATATGTCGAAAACGACCAACATCCGCAACACTATCCGCAAAAAAATGGAAATAGGTCTCGAGCCCGTCGTAGACTATACCTCTTTGTGCCAAGCTGCGGAAATTGGCGCCAGAATGCGGAACTGGAAGCCTTCCTGGACACCGGGAGATTCACGCGAACTCGCCAGCCTGCTATATAAGCAGATGATGTGGGTGTATCTCTGGCGGACGATATATCCTCCACGGTCGCCGGCATGGAAGCCTGATCTAAAAATCGTAGAGGGGTCGACAATGGTATTACGATGTTGAAGCAGTTTAGCCTGTCGGATTTGAGCCAGACATTGCTTTTGGCGCCGGTGTTTATGTTAGGATGTACCGCGTTTGAGGTTAGGCGGAGGCAGCCGATCAAGGAGGCGATAACGATGGTGAAGGCGTATACGCAATTGAGAAATGCGAAGAACGCCCTAGAGGTGCTGGAAGAGGTGTGGAGCTATATGGATGCTGGGAGTGAGAAGAGTTGGGATCGGCAGGGTATCGCATCTGATATAGGAATGGGTTTCTTGGCTACCTAAATGCTGCAAAGGTTGTTACCAAAGATGACACTCGAGTCGTCGACATCTTCATAATATCCCCGCTAAATTTTATATTCCTACGTGGTCCGGGAATGGTGGGAAGACTTGAGCTGGAGCTGATTCTATTTTCGTTCTTCCTCCTCTTTGCCATGGATATACACCTCCAAAGGTCAAGGAAAGGGCTAAACATTCTCAATTCATGGTATTAAAGCCAGGCCAGCTACGTCGCAATTATTGGGTCAAAAATCGATGGCACAGGACGTTTTGCTGACTCCATCGGATAAAGCGGTAGGGACGACTACCTCTAAATCAGGAAGAAAGGATGAGTGGTTAGTGCAACTTGTTCCGTTTTCAGGTCTTTGGCTGTTCGCAGCTTTAGGTGGTGTGGTTGTTGACTTGAGAGTCTGAACGGATTTAGCGACTGCCGAGTTTGGCGACTGACGCAATCCATTCTCGTCGGAATGTGTGGGGAATATTCCCTCCCGGTGGTAGTCGCCGTGAATTTGAGAGCTCGTATATAAGCTTCTGAGTTCGTGTGATGTCACCTGTTTTAGACTCTCCATTAATTCCCTGAAGCAGTCGTCAATCTCTCATTTTCTTCAACTTGTTCGCATCCATAAATACGCTCGTCATGTCTCCAAATTTGAAAGCATATCATGTCTTCACATCAATACTTATCTCTCCTCATAGCTCGGTATATTTCACGAGCAACTTACGATTGAAACACGAGATCGATTCTCCGCGCATTGAGATCTGTCAGCACTAGTTCGCCGGCGGCATAACCTCTCTTGCTATTGAATACACCCATGGCGGGAGTCCAAAAGAGCTACGGCGTGGGCGATGCTCGAAATCTGGTTCGCAATTTCGAGCATCTGGTGCGCAGCGATGGCCCCTTGGTCGGCGGAAAGAATTCCTCCCTTGGGGAGATGATCGGTGCCCTTGGGCCAAAGGGAATCCCCGTGCCACCTGGTTTTGCAACGACTTCGCAGGCGTATTGGCAGTACATCGACGCCAACGGTATCCGGGAGAAGATAGCCGCGCTGGTGGCGGAATGGCAATCGGGTAAGGCGACTCTTGCCGAGACCGGCCAGGCAGTGCGCAGTCTGTTCCTCCACGGCACCTGGCCGGCGGATACGGCAGCCGCTATCAGGACCGCCTATCGCGAACTTTCGGCCAAAACGGGAATCAAGAACCTGAGCGTTGCCGTGCGCTCCAGCGCGACGGCGGAGGACTTGCCTGACGCAAGTTTCGCCGGCCAGCAGGAGTCCTATCTGAACATCTCGGGTGAAGACGCACTCTTGGATGCGTGCCGGCGCTGCTATGCGTCGCTCTTCACCGACCGGGCCTTGAGCTATCGCCAGGCCAAAAAATTCGATCACCTAAGCATCGCACTCTCGATTGGAGTGCAGCGCATGGTTCGCTCCGATGTCAGCGGCTCCGGTGTCATGTTCTCCATCGACACCGAAAGTGGCTTCGACAAGGTCGTGCTCATCAACGCAGCGTGGGGACTCGGCGAGAATGTCGTACAAGGAACCGTCAATCCCGACGAATATGAGGTCTTCAAGCCGTTTCTGGGCGATGCCAATCTAGTCCCGATCATCGAGAAGAAGCGCGGCGAGAAGGCGATCAAGATGGTCTATGGTGCTGAACAGATGCCAACCCGCAACGTGCCCACCTCAAAAGCAGAGCGAGCCGCGTTTGTACTCAGCGACAAGGAAATCCTCCAGCTGGCACGCTGGGCATGCACGATTGAAAAGCACTATGGGTGCCCGATGGACATGGAATGGGCCAAGGACGGCATTACGGGCGAACTTTTCATCGTCCAGGCTCGGCCAGAAACTGTGCACTCGCGCCGTGACGCCGCAATCTTCAAAACCTACACGGTCGGCAAGAGGGGCCGCGTTCTGACCACCGGCCTTTCGGTCGGCGAGGCGGCTGTCTCAGGCCGTCTCTGCCTTATCGACGACGCCAAGGATATCGACAAGTTCGTCGACGGCTCGATCCTAGTGACGAAATCGACCGACCCAGATTGGGTGCCTATCATGAAGCGGGCCGCGGCCATCATCACGGACCACGGCGGGCGCACTTCGCATGCCGCTATCGTCACCCGCGAACTCGGCCTCCCAGCCATAGTGGGCACGGGCAATGCCACCTACGTGCTGCACACCGGCCAGGACGTCACCGTTTCCTGTGCCGAGGGCGACAGCGGCTTCGTCTACGAGGGCATCTCTGATGTCACCACCCAGACGGTGGATCTCACCGGGCTGCCGGCGACCCGGACGAATGTCATGCTCAATCTTTCCAATCCGGCGGCGGCCTACCGCTGGTGGCGACTTCCAACCGACGGCATCGGCCTTGCCCGCATGGAGTTCGTCGTCACCAACGCTATCCAGGTCCATCCCATGGCGCTCGTCCACTTCGACCAGCTGAAGGATGCAAAGGCCAAGGAAGAAATCGCCCGACTAACGGTCGGATACGATCACAAGCCCGACTACTTCGTCGACAAGCTGTCGCACGGTTTCGCGGCCCTGTGCGCGGCCGTCTATCCCAGGCCGGCCATCCTCCGCATGAGCGACTTTAAGACAAACGAGTACGCCGGCCTTATCGGCGGCGCCGAGTTCGAGCCGAAGGAGGAAAATCCCATGATCGGCTTCCGCGGCGCCTCGCGCTACTACTCGCCGCGCTACAAGGAGGGCTTCGCGCTCGAATGCCGCGCGATCAAGCGGCTGCGCGAGGAGATGGGCTTCACCAACGCCATCGTGATGATCCCCTTCTGCCGGACGGTCGGCGAGGCGAAGAGGGTGCTGGACGTCATGGCCGAGAACGGGCTCAAGCGTGGCGAGAACGGCCTCCAGGTCTACGTCATGTGCGAGATCCCGTCCAATGTCATCTTGGCCGCCGAGTTCGCCAAGCACTTCGACGGCTTCTCCATCGGCTCCAACGACCTAACGCAGCTAACCCTCGGCATCGACCGCGACTCCGGCGAGCTGGCTGACCTGTTCAACGAGCAGGACGAGGCGGTCAAGTGGATGATCGCGCAGGTGATCGTCGTGGCCCGCAAGATGGGCTGCAAGATTGGCATCTGCGGACAGGCACCGAGCAACCATCCGGAGTTCGCGAAGTTCCTGGTTGAGGCCGGTATCAATTCGATCTCCGTCAGCCCCGACAGCTTCGTCGCAGTGAAGAGGCACGTGATTGCTACCGAGCAGACATGATTTTCCAGTGGATGATGCGGCGAACGAACAATCGCCTTTCTGCGTAATGTTCTTGAACTCTGTATATACAAATCTCCCAAGTCTCTCCTAGAGCGTAAAAGCAATTTTACAAGTTGATATTAGCTTTGAAGCCTAGTTCTCCCCTTCCACAATGGTATCCCATCTAAACACCACGGACTTTCGAAGCAATGCCGCGATCCCGACCGGATTGTAGCGGCATTGAAGAACTGGTGTGTTCATTGTCTACACCCGATGATGTTAGTGCTGAATTGACCTGTCTTTTGGCTAGTCACTAGATACCCGCAGTGACAATAACACGGACTCCCGTCCCCATCTCAATCCCTCTCCTCAACTGCAACTGCTTGATCTCGTCGGTCGTGGTCGGGTACTGCAGCCGAAGATATTCCAGTCAACGGCTTTTTACTGAAACCGCCCAAGGTCGATTCGCATTTACTCAAAACGCTCAGCACAATCGATTAATTCTGGGACCGCCCAAATGCTAGCCAGTACCCTTAATTTAGGTACCAGACACTTGATTATGGCAACCTAATCTCCAGCACCTAGGGCATCACCAGGAGCATCTATAAGACCTGTAGATGACCCTTTTGATGTAATTGAGGTTGCTCCTGGCAGGAGATATCCAAAAAGGATTAGGAGGGTAACATCAAAGAAGGCAGAGACTCTAGGTTTGTGAATAGCTTTAAGTGGTAGGTAGGAATGGCAGTGGTAAAAATCCATGATTTTGGGCAAAACTGAGTGTAGGTAGTAAGTGCTAGATATAGACTAATAAATGGTATTAAATAGTAATAAATGCCTAGATAACGTGGCATTTCCACATTACCATAATTGCAAGACTAGTACTTACTTTAATAAGTAAGATGCTATATCATTCGGGGTACTAGCTATTGTTTAGGCGGTTTGAGTAAAAAGCCGTACAGTCAAACCTGCGTAGTACTTTGACGCCAACGTAAAATGAACCAAGTGACAGGATAGCCATGTTTGTTAAATCCGACCCGTGAAGAATACAGATGAATCCGAAGCCTTGTCCTATCTTACATGCAAGAGACGAAGAATCCTGGCCGAACGCACTTCTGACAGAAGTCGTATTCAAACACTGCTGCTCAAATCCTGATCCTCATTGATCTGCTCAATCGTGCTCCTCAGTCTCTTCACTGACTTGGCTATATCGGCCTCCTCGTCGCTATTCAACGGCATCTGGATCGTCCTTATGATTCCCTTCCTCCCAAGGACCACGGGCATGCTGAAGCAGCAACCGAACTCTGGTTGGAAATGGCTGATGGGACGAACATTCCGCTTGTCCAAGAGGATAGAAGAGCAGATGCTAGACACGATGGAGCCGATTCCAAAAGGCGTCGACCCTTTGGCGTGGATAATGCTTTGCGATCTATATTTGCACTCATTCGCAAGCTCGGCCTGGTTGAAAGTGTTGGGCGGGAGCGCTTTGTCGATGGGGACGCCGCCGATTGTTGCACCCGACCATGCAACAACCTGCGAATCTCCATGCACGCCCAACACGTAGAGATCTATTGAATTGGCGGCGACCTAAAATTCGATTAGCCGGGTTTGAACGAGGATGAAGGAATTGCGTGCACGCACTTCGGCTTTGTCCGCCAACAGCCCACGAAGCCGCACTGAATCGAGGAAGGTGCCTGAGCCCAATACTTGAGATGGCGGAAGTCCGGAGAGCTCTTGAGCGAGAGACGTGAGCAGATCGACAGGATTCGCCACGACGAGTAAGATGGTGTCTGATCTGAATGGCTTCATTGCTCTGACTGCGCTCCGAATAATCGCAATGTTGCGGAATATGAGCTGAACGTTGTTTTGGCCTGAATAATCATATGAGCGCGCGCCCTTAAGACAGAAAATGATGAGCTTTCTCCCATTGGATCCCTTACCTATAGAATACTTCGACCCTGCAGTGATGACCACAATGTCGCACTGGCCTGCCTCATGGTACGTGGCCGCTCGCACGCGCGTGCCGCTGTTGGTGCTGTAGGCCACATCGGAGAGATCGCGGACCTGGCCGTCTCTCAAGTCCACTTTGATATCAACGAGGAGCAGCTCGCTCGCGACGGAGCCAAGGATGAGCGCGTAAGCAGCAGCGGCGCCGACTTGGCCGACGCCGACAATTGCGATCCGAGAAATCGGCTTGGTGTTTTGAGACGACATTTTCGATGATCAATTGAGTTCTTGAGCTCCCGAGGGAGATACTGATGTTGGTTCTCTTTCAACATTTTTGTGCGGCATGTGGGTGCCTGAGATGAAGGAGACGGCGCCGGAGAGCGACAGAGCTGAAAGCATCACCGCAGCTTTAGCTTCGCGGCTAGACCCGGCAGCAGTGGCGGAGAGGACGCGATCGGCAGCACGATCGATTGATAGACCGCATGCGGAAAAATGTGACGTATGGATGCTGGAGTCTCGGCGTGAGTTACGTGCGCCGCCCCGTCCCCGCCCCGTCCCCGGCCCGTGACTTGAGGAATAAACATTATGACATCAGAGAAAGGGATCTAAGGCTCCCGAAAAGGGGACGTCATTCTTCTCCGCGAAGCTACATTCTCTCTTCACTCGCATTTCTTTTGTTTGCAGCAGAAGAGCTAGCTATGCGTTTTGGCACGAACAATATGGTGGTACCGCCTCTCGTGCGGTGCCATCTATTCTCTCGCGAGGCACCGACTATTTCGTACAAAGTATCTCTTGTGCCTGGCCCAGTAGGCGTGGAATAGGAGGGCGGTTGTCGACCGACCACGCCCCTGGGGCTTGCGATGTGATGCGGAATGGCGTCCCTGTCGATTAGTTCTACTTCTAACCTGGCATCAAATAAAAACCTCTGCCAGTCTTCCGCATTGCAAATGCATGTAGTTTGCTGAGCTCGAAGAAGAACATAACCTCTTCACCATGCTCTCTTGCACCAGAGACCCAGAGACCTCTATCACAAAACGAGCTCGAATTCATCCACCTCCCCACCATACACCAACAAGGCCAACATCATCTCGATGGGATTGAAAGACACTACTCATCATACTCGTCGCCGTGGCTGCGTCGGCATCGATGATCTTCCGCAACTCCACCAGCACAACCTCATTGATATGCCGTGGCAACGGCATCCAGATCCCTCAGTGCCTACCCTGTCCCAGCCACTGTTGTATGGCATGCAATAATGGTATATGCGTTACAGGATCTTGTGCGGCCGCGAAGTTGTATCCGCCTCTTGGTGGTGACAGGAAGCCGTTGCTGGTTGATGCCGACACTCTGCCGCCATATGAACTGGAGAGGAGTCAACTGGACCTGACAACAGAATGAATTGGGCGGGCGAGGCGCTCGTTGCACTGTACAAGAACCCAGGGTTCAGAGCTGCGGGAAAACATGCGCAGGCCATGTGTTGGTCCTATGATGGTGGGAGCCCTTTTGACATGACGAACCGGCGTATCATCATTATTAGGTGGTGATTATTGAAGTATTGCTTGTCAAGTTGTCATGCTTGAAATTCTCCGATTTTATATCTCATACTTTCTGTGGTAAATCTGTTTGTTAAAGGACAAAGGAGGATGGACGAGTAAACGGAGGTAGAATTGGGATGGAAAAGAACCTTATAAAACGAACAAATTGAAGCTATGGATCGATGATGCTTAGACTGTCGATATATAAGAATGAAAGTACTTATATATGATAGAATTAATGATCTTAAATTTGATGATACCGCGATGGAAAAGAAAAACAAGTTGATCTGGAGAGAAGATGGATATTTGGCGCGCCCCTGTTCCCCAGATTTCGTCATTTTGCCGACGAGCCTAGTGAACCGACTCCGGACCTCGTCAACTTTATTTTATCTGGGGAAGATCTTTTATAGATCTGCTTGTCGCTCACCTTCACCCTCTTTTGCAAGGTATCTATCTATATCTACTCGATCGCTTCATCGTTGCAAATTTCAGTATTTGCTTGCAGACGATACGGCTTGAGCAATTGCAAGTAGGGACAAGGAGGAGTCACAGGACATAGTGGGGAGGCATACACGCAGAAATGGCAGCGGTAGCACCAGCAGAAAAGAGGAAGGAGAAGCCAAGTGCATTGCGCTCAGTTATTGCTGGTGCAACGGCTGGAGCTGTGGAGATTTGTGAGTGGAGCCTGAGAATCGGACTGTGCAAGCTTCTGGGCGCATTGGCTAACACTGTGGATTGTAGCTATTACATATCCTGCTGAATGTACGTTCGAACTTCTTCCTTGCAATCGAGTTGCAAATGATGTCCTCTACACCTGAGAAGCTACCGGGAATTGGATCGGCTTTGAGGCAATATAGAGGGGATCTGGAGTGGAGCGAAGGCGCTGCCTGAATGCTGGACACACCGGGGCACTTGACTGGAGAAGCATCAGAGAGAATACAGAGATGCTGACTTTACGCAGTCGCCAAAACCCGCACCCAACTAAACCAACGTCTCACCGGCGCAGAAAAGCTTCCCTGGCCTCCGTTCGGCCGCGCCTGGTATGCCGGTTGCACCACCCTTATCATCGGCAACTCCCTCAAAGCCGGCATCCGCTTCGTCGCCTTCGACCAATACAAATCGCTCCTCCAAGATGCCGATGGAAAGATTTCTGGTCCGCGGACAGTCATCGCTGGATTCGGCGCTGGTGTCACCGAGTCGCTGCTTGCCGTCACTCCCTTTGAGAGTATCAAAACAACGCTGTGAGTGCACATCTGACCGGGCATTGAGCGCAGGACACAAGCTGACAGGCGCAGGATCGACGACCGAAAATCCGCGAAGCCCCGCCTGCGCGGCTTCCTCCACGCGGTCCCGATCATCGCGCGCGAGCGCGGCATCCGGGGTTTCTTCCAGGGCTTCGTGCCGACGACTGCGCGCCAGGCCGCCAACTCCGCGACGCGCTTCGGGTCGTACAACTTCCTGAAGCAGCTTGCCGAGTCGTACGTGGCTCCTGGCGAGAAGCTCGGCACCGTCTCGACGTTCGGGATCGGTGGCCTGGCGGGCTTGATCACGGTGTACGTCACGCAGCCGCTCGACACGATCAAGACCCGCATGCAGAGTATAGAGGCGAAGCATCTGTACAAGAACAGTTTTGACTGCGCGAACCTGCTGGTGAGGAATGAGGGCGTGTTGACGCTGTGGAGCGGGGCGTTGCCGAGATTGGTGAGGTTGATGTTGAGTGGCGGGATTGTGTTTACGATGTATGAGAAGAGTATTGAGCTGATGGATAGGTTGGATCCGGAGAAGAAGTATATCTGAGGAAGGATTGGGATAGAGACAGAGGCGTTTATGTGTACTTATAGCGAGCAAGAAGGGGAGGGGGCATATACCGCTGTTACACTGAGTGGGAGGGAAATGGGACATAGAAGCAAAATGTAAAAATTTGAATAGGCCTTTGCGGCCCTCTAGTTATTAGTACACTGCATTATGCTTGTGGGAACTTCGCGGGAATTATGACATGTGGATAGTTGAGAATGGAACATAATAGAAAGGGGACTAAATTGTTGCAATGTTGAAAATAAGTCTGTAGTCGTCATCTCCCCCCTGAAAATGCCCTAAGAGTCCATTTCTAACGAGACAGCAGCATATCAATGACAATACATCAGAACATCTCTATCACGATTTGCATTCCTAGACTCTGATCTGACATTTAACATTCTTATTTCTCTTAATTCGTTAGCAGGTGCCCAGAGGCCGAGATCTTTCGATCTCATGATATGAAGCTTTAAACCTGCGGACAGTGTCTACGCTCTCGCAATCTGTCCATAGTAGCCCATGGTGGTTCGGGCAACACCAGGGACTAAACTTGCAGATCGTCTAGCTAGTTCTTAAACACCCTGACACCAGACAATGTTCATCCCGTCCATCGTATATATGTCCATCTCGACTTCGTCGATCATATCCATCGACTTTGACATCAAGTCGTACTCGTATACATTATTCAACACCACTTCACTCGCTGTCCTCATCCTCGTCGTCCTCGTCATCGCTGTCCTCTTCCTCAGCCTCTGCCAACCACTCGATAAAGCCGCCAGCCATTTTACGAACGGCCTTCAGCTCCTCAGTCTCAAAGCCCTTCGGATCCACCCACCAAGCTTCAAAGCCCTCCTCTTCAATGACATCCAGATCGTAGAGCTCCTTGCAGAGATTGAACAGGACCGCCTCGCCCTTCTCGCGATGGCACAAATCTTTCTGGAGACTCCCGAGGAAGTCAACCTGATCCTCGACGAGCTTTTCACGGCCAAGCGCGACATCAACCAAGAACGCAGTAGCACCCTCCTGAGCAAGGGTCTGCTTGACTGCCTTACTTGGCTCCACGCCGGACTCGATGAGTTGAGCAATGCGCTTGGTGAAGCCGACTGCGATGGCGCGATGGACGTGGTGGTCAGTGGCGTTGTTGCTGAGACGGAGGGAGGTGAACTCGACGCGGGTGTTGTGGAAGTCGCCAGCCTCGCTCAAGGTCTTGAAGACATCTGCGACGGCATCCTTGTGGAAGTTCTGGCCACTGGACTCATCGCCTGAAACCTCATCATCGGAGACTGTATCTGCGAAGCTAGAGAGGCGAGAGCGTGGCTTGGTCTCATCATCGTCCTCGCCGTAGTCGGAGCCGATCTGAGAAATGGATTCGGCGGAGATGTTGAGGTGTGCGGTGCTGTAGATCAGAGTGCTAAGGAGCTGACGACAAACATCCTTCTCATCGTCTTCTGAATCCTCATAACCGTAGCCTTCACCACCTTCACCGACAATAGAAACGTCGGCTGGGACATGTGCAAGAGGCTCACCCTCAGCGTCTGCGCGCTTGCGCTTGGCTCTGGTGATGCGCTCAGCGGCCTTGACTGTGGTGTTCTCGCCAATTCTAACGGAGAAAGAAATAAGTGCTCCGTCCTCGATGATCGCACCCTTTTTGATGACTGCCTCACTTGCAATGATGGACTTCTTGACATGTGCGCCATCCTCAATAACAACATCGTCCCAAATATAGGCGTTCTCAATTATAACATCTTTTCCGATCTGGCATCTACGGCCAATGATCGAGTTGCTAATAATAGTGCCATCGCCGATACTGGTAGCTCTGCCGACAATAGTCCTCTTGCCGAGTTTGCAGCTGCGAGCAAGAATAACACCATCCTCCTTGATGACACCACCCGCTCCGCGGTGATACTTCTGATCAGCAACCCAGTTGTTATCAGGAACCATCGGCAGAGTCCAGCGGCCCATTATGTCCTTGCTGACGGCATCATAGAACTGGAGGGTGCTAACCCTCGCCGCATAGCTGTCCTCGACGATCTCAATATGAATCGTCTTGCCGTTGAGCTCGTAATCTTTTAAGATGTTATGAAGGAATTGATTGCGGGGCTTGTCAGCATCAAATGACTCGGACCACAAAGCCAGGGCGTCTGGCGTATAGATATCGATCCCGGTGTCAATCAGATCACTCCTCATCTCAAACTCAGGTTCCATGAGCACCTCAACTGGGAGGTCAATATACTTTCTCTCGTCAACTGGCGTCATCTCAGCATAATGAAGGATCCGGCTATTGCGTGGATTGTTAACAAATACAGGCGTGACCGCAGTAGACTTTGCGCGATGTGGTCCAGCTCCTCCATATCTCGTAATAACGGTCATGATCGCATTCTTGTCCTTGGTCCTTCTCTCGCGATGTCTCGTAAGTGCGTCACCGACCACAAGGTTTGAGACAGTATCGCCGTAAACAACCAGGAAATCACCAGTAATGATGCCTCGGTTGTCGATCATTCTCATTGCGTCGCCATATGAACCAGACTGGGAGTGGATGAACTCCAGACTCGTAAATTGAGAGGCAAAAGAGGTTTGAGGGTTCCATTTTGATGCAAGAAGATATGGCTCCACTTCTGCAGTATGAGGAGTGCAATATATAATGACTTCTTTAATTCCGTTATAAGCCAGGAATTCGAGGGTATACTCGATGATTGGAGTGTTGGCAATTGGTAGGAGGCACTGTACAAATGTTATGTTAGCCACAATCATAAAAAGTGGTACGCGAAACCAAAAGTGCCATGCGGCCACATATATATATGCTTCAATACTCCAAAATACTTTTGATCTGCATTTGGGATGAGGCTATGCATACTCTTGGACGCTCTAGAGAGAACGGATGCAGGCGAGTCTCGAATGAATCAGTCAAGATCTGGACGAAAGTAAGCATTGGTCCATTGAAATGGGGAATGGATAGTATATTTGCATACCACTGCCTGGAAGGTCTCCTCGCGCTCGTCCTCGGCCTTCTTGGCCTTTGGCGCCGCCTTCTTGCCCTTGGCTGGTCCTTTGGAGTTGTTCTTCCCCGCCATGGTTCCTGATCTGTTTTCCTTCTTTGGGGGCTATATATGTTCGATTAGCTCAGTGCAGAGAAGAGCGCTGAGTAGCAACAGATTGAGAAGAACACGGCCTCGCGGCCTCGTAGGATAGTGCTTTGCTTTTGCATGAATAGAGATCAATCGCATATAAATTTCTAGTCTCCAGAGATGTTACTCACTCGGAACAGTTGCTCGGAGAAACTCTTGTCCATGGCCGGCGCCGGCGCCGATGATCTTCCGCCGATAAGCGACGCCATTTCTGAGTACCTTGCCAGGTAGCCTGGTGATAGTGTATTGATGACAACTTCGCAGTTAGCTACTTACACTGCGAATCCTCTTGAAGAGGTGCCCTGCGTTGATCAAATGAATTTCAGCTGGCATTCTTTTGAGAAGTAATGCTCTGGCTCAATATCAACACGCCATTTCTCGCTCACTCACAACCGCGTTAGCCGATCCGGCGTCATTCGAAGGACCAGCTCTCTTCTCGTAATATGGCCTCGCACATGCTATCGCGCTTTCTGCCCTCTAACAACATGGCACCATCTATCTACGAAGATCTTCGGGCTGGCCATGGCCTGTCTGGTCCGGACGATATCGAGGAACGAGCAGGAATGGCGATAGATGAGGAGAATCTTGCCTCTCGCTACCAAGACTACGAACTACATGACGCTCTCTTCGATGGAAATGATAGTCGTATAACGACCGAAAGCACAGCATTCCTTCCTCAGCAAGGAAAGAAGAAGTCCCGCGAGAGATCAAGCAATCCACGGAGAACGAAGGATGGCGGTAAAGATAAATGGTTTTCGCGGTCTCCGAGGATATTGGACGATGATGGAGACGATGATGTCCCAGCATCGTTACTGGTCGAGGAGGAAGAAGAATCAGGTGGTCCTAGTCGACCTGCGGCACCACGAATGTCTCCGAAGCAGGTCAAATCTACTCCTGTGCCAGGCCCATCCACACGAGATGCTCAGGCTCAGTGGGCAACAGCACAGGCGCGGCAACGGTTGCATGACGATGATGAGATAAGGAAGGCTAAGCCTGCACTGCCCAGGCTTGGAATATTCTCTGCAAACCCAAAAGAAAAGGCAATGTGGATGTGGATTAACGTCACCAATCTCGACCGCTTCATGGGGGAGGTTTATGCATATTATCGTAGGGCTGGAATATGGTGTATATGTCTAGACAGACTCCTCAATATTCTTCGGATTGCCTTTGTGGCTACCTTCACAACCTTTCTTACTCAGTGCGTCAACTACAGTCAAATCAGACATAGCACGTCCATGTCACAGGTTGTGGTACCGCAATGTATGAAGAAGATGTCGGGGATGCCGAACTTCGCGATATGGCTGCTGGTATTGTATCTCATATATCAGTCCATACTCGACCTTTTCGACATTTCCAGGTTGAAGCGAATGCATGATTTCTATCTGCATCTGTTGGAAATTCCCGATAGCGATATGCAGACAATATCGTGGCAAGAGATTGTAGCACGGCTGATGAATCTGCGAGATGCGAATCCGATACTCGCAGATAAGGTTTCGCCAGAGCTCCGCCACTTTATGGGTGCTCAATCTAAGCAACGTCTGGACGCTCATGATATTGCCAATAGGCTGATGAGAAAAGAAAACTATCTTATAGCTTTGTTCAACAAGGAGATCCTAGATTTGACATTACCTATCCCATTCTTTGGGAATCGTCAACTGTTTTCGAGAACTATTCAGTGGAACTTGAATTTCTGTATTCTCGATTTCATTTTCACGCCAGAAGGCCAAATCCAGCAATTGGTACTGAAGGATTCAAAAAGACGACAGCTCAGTGATGCTCTTCGCGGTCGATTTCTATTCGCGGGATTGATGAATGTCATATGTGCTCCTGTCATTGTCTTGTATACACTCATCGTTTACTTCTTCCAGTATTTCAATGTAAGTCATGCTTGCGGTTCCGTTTTAATCTAGTTTTATCTAGTTTTACAGTGACTAAAAAGATCCTAGGAATATCACAAGAATCCAGCTGCGCTTGGATCTCGCCAATACACTCCGCTGGCCGAGTGGAAGTTCCGCGAATTTAATGAGCTTCCTCACCTGTTCAACAATCGTATAAATATGTCTTATCCATTCGCGTCGCGTTATGTTGAGCAATTTCCCAAGGTCAAGACAGTTCAGCTGGCTAGGTTCATCGCATTTGTGGCCGGCGCAATAGTCTCGATCCTCGCATTAGCATCCATCATCGATCCCGAGCTCTTCTTGGGATTCGAAGTTACCAAGGACAGAACAGTCCTCTTTTATCTTGGAGTCATGGGAACACTCTGGGCTGTTGCTCATGGTACGGTGCCACCCGATAACCAGGTTTTCGATCCTGAATATGCTTTGAGGAATGTCATTGACTACACTCATTACATGCCAAACCAGTGGAAAGATCGATTGCATACCGATGAGGTGAAGCGAGAATTTGCAGAACTTTACCAAATGAAGATTGTCATCTTCCTGGAAGAAGTTTTAAGTATCATATTTACCCCTTTGGTACTTTGGTTCTCGCTGCCGAAGTGCAGCGATCGTATCATCGATTTCTTCAGAGAATTCACAGTCCACGTTGATGGTCTGGGATATGTTTGCTCCTTTGCAGTATTTGACTTCAAGAAGGGTGTTGGCAGTGCCGCGCCCAATGGAGCTTCAAATGCTGCAGAGGGTCTAAGAGATGAATACTATTCAACGAAGCACGGAAAGATGGCCGCCTCATACTATGGATTCTTGGATAATTACGCCACCAATCCCAAAACTGGAATCCCTGGACACATTCCTCCTGGAATGGGCCCAGGGATGCGGCATCAGTTCCATCCTCCGCCGGCATTTCCGGGCTTGATGTCTCCAACGCTCGCCGGGGACATGCAAACATCGCGGATGGGTCGCGGGACAGGACAGCACAAGAGCCGCTCAGGAGCAGCGGGACTCATACCAAAGCGCACGCCTAGATTTCCTCCCACATCAGCTGCGCATGCATCACCGATGCCATCGATGCTGTTGGATCCACATCATCAGCCTTCTACGACAGGATTTGGCAATGGGAAAAGCATCCATGGTCCAACAAGCCGATCACGGTATCAAACATCTCGCAATATCATCGAGTACCCAATAGACGACGATGAAGAGGAGCAAGAGACGGCAGGTAGGCCAATATCTTTGCCAAATGAAACAAGCCGGTTGGATGCATCCGTTTGGGAGACATCTCCAGCGAGAAGTGCGCATCAACCCGGAGAGGAGGAAGACACTGCGGGTACTGGAGGTGGTGTGTTGGGGCTGCTTTACCAATTCCAGAAGGCGCAGACAGATACCAGGCCTGGTGTCAACATTTGAGCGTCAGCAGGTCGTTGGTGGGAGTTATGATTTTATTCTGAATTAGCATGTGGGATGGAGTAGGCAGGAGATACCTCGGGGAGGCGCATAGTGTCATTAGAAGAGCCATGCCATCAGTATGGACTGTCCATATGCAGTTCAACGAAGGTATATTTCCAACTAGCATGCTTACTTGAGGAGGGCTGGTGCTGTGCTTGGGGCGGCTCCTACTCGGAGCCGCGTCTTCTCTACCACAAGCGCGTCCACATGCATCTCACGAACCATAGGCGACGGAATGATCAACAGACACAAAAGCTTAATAGAGCTCCACAGATTCCCGCGCGTCTATGTCGAAGTTTTGCAGGTGTTCAAGCACGTCAAGATGGATGATATCCAGTGAGAGCGGGCAAAGTTATCAGATGCGCGTGTATCGTACGATGGGGTGATTTAGAGCTCTTGATGAGATCTTCCCCAAGATCTGTGGACAGGGTGGTCTGTGCTGCGTTGCACTATGAGTTATCAGATCAAATTTGTGCGCCGTGAAGCTGGGGGTTACCGTGAACACGGTAAAGCTAAAAAAGAGGGGGTAGAAGGGGGATTGTTCATTTCGAGGCCTGTCTTCTGGTCATATATCCCATCATCCTTTCGGAGAAGCCGATGTCCATGTCGAGGGTCTTCCGTCCCTATTAGTAATAATTGAATCCAAGGAGAAGGAGAAGGAGGAATCCGGCCTAGATCTGGCCGCGAGCGACTTGCTGACTTTCCAGCGTCATGCACAACTCCGCTTTGCTGTTGTAATTCCTCGGTCCGCCGCCATCCATTCTCCCACCCCTGCCAATTTTCACGCTAGGCACAAAACACAAGCCAGCCGGTAATAAAGCAGCTCAACTGTCTATCAACATTTTAGCTACCGTGCTCTACTCCGTACTCCGTACTACTACTACTACTACGACGTCTCTTAACAACACGAAGTCATCGATTTGCACAACAGAAAACATCGTCATCCAGGGAATAGAGCTCTTGCCACTCAACACCACCACCTGCTCAACTCGACCTCCACGGCTCAAAGTATCGTCGTGGATACGGAGGATCAGAGGAATTGCTTTTAGCAGGGAATTGTGAAATCGGGAACACTGGCGCTGCAGTCGAACGCTTACGGCGGTCCGGCGACCGCTGTAGGTATGGCACCGAGCGCGGGCGACGAGCCGATTGAAGAGTATGAGTGAGTATCTGTGTTGAATCCCCTTTATGAAGTTTGTCCAAGCTGACTGTCGCCTAGATATGAGGGTTTACCTCCAGTATGTTGTTGTTGAACGGAGCCCAGGATAAGGCGATACCTAACAGGCGCAGAATTTCAGTTTGCTCCAGAATATGACCGCCGGTGCCATTGCGGGGATAGCAGTATGTTAAACCAGATGGAGTTGTACGAGACTCGAGATTCCGCGACTGATCTTTGGAAATAGGAGCACACCGTTATGTATCCTATCGACTCTATTAAGGTTCGTGGCGGTCGCACTCGGTGTTTAACCTCCCCCCCTTGGCTCTTCTGACAGCAAATCCAGACCCGCACACAACTTATCAGCGCGATAAAACAACCACGGACAGTATATAACTTGAAATGGGCCGTTGGGCTTTGGAGAGGAATGTCCAGTGTTGTGGTTGGGGCAGGTCAGTTTTTGTCTTGGCGGCCGAGTATGGGAATGCGATTCTGACGATGTCGCGAATAGGGCCCGCACACGCCGTCTACTTTGCAACATACGAGGCAGTGAAGCATTTGATGGGAGGAAACCAGGCGGGAGTACACCATCCTCTTGCTGCTGCGACCAGCGGAGCTTGCGCGACTATTGCCAGTGATGCTTTAATGAACCCATTCGATGGTACTTGCGTCTTCGGACTTCTACATGGGAGATACACGCTGACATAGCCTAGTCATCAAGCAACGTATGCAGATCCGCGGCTCGAAGGAGATGTACCGTACGATGACCGATTGCGCGAAATACGTCTACCGCACCGAGGGCCTGTCGGCCTTCTACGTCTCATACCCAACCACATTGTCCATGACTGTGCCCTTCACAGCGCTCCAATTCCTCGCCTACGAATCCATCTCGACCGTCATGAACCCAAAGAAGGTCTACGATCCAGTAACACATTGCGCCGCCGGAGCTGTCGCAGGTGGCTTCGCAGCTGCGCTCACGACGCCCATGGATGTGGTTAAGACGATGCTGCAGACAAGAGGCTCAGCTAGCGATGTGGCATTGAGGAACGTGAATGGCTTCATGGAAGGCTGCAGGCTTTTACACCAAAGAGAGGGTTATGTAGGATTCTTCAAGGGCGTCAAGCCCCGCGTTGTGACGACGATGCCGTCTACCGCGATTTGCTGGTCGGCTTACGAGGCTTGCAAGTACGTCCATCATATCCTCGTTCTCGTTCTCGTTCTCTTTCAATCTCTCCGTTCTCATACATTTACAAAATATACTAATTATCGATCGCAGGGCCTACTTCATCCGCCACAATGACTCTTTAATATGAGCTTCCGGCCACCTCCAAAAAGTGTTCGTTCCGAGTACGCTTCGGCCGCCGTACCGCAATCGGGAATAGCGGCGGCCGAAAGTAATCTGATCGTCCACCTCTCGTTCCCCCACCCTTCCACACACCGACATCGCAAATCCGAACAGGCCAACGTATTTAGCACACGTGCTCCACATCGTCTCCACAACCTCTGCGCTGTTGCTGTTGGCCTTTATCTCTACCTCTGCGCACACTTATATCTACACGTACACCTTGCACCTACCTCCGGACCTCCGGCAATTCTCCGCGGGCCCTTGGAGCCCCTCGAACGGGGCGTTGGATATTCCATTCTTCCCGGCGCTGACTGCCGTCCACTTACCAACCAACCTCTTCGCCACCCTGTACATAATCCCGCGGTTGCATTTCTCTATTTTTCCTCTTTGTGCTGCTGGTCTGCGAAGGCATAATTTCCAGAGGCCAGAATCTGTATGTATAGACAGCCCATGCCGCGACGGGCCGCACGGCTGCATGCAAGCTAGGCTCGAGTCATCTGAAAAACACGGCGTTCCTGAAATCCCTTTTTTTTTTTTTGATGAGCGGACGAGATCGGTAGACGGAGCGGAGGGCTGGTGCGCGTCGATGTTATGTATCAATAAAAATTCAAATATCATGGCAGAAAGGGATGGGAGAGATCTCGTGGGATGGCGTGGGAGAATATCAATGCTCATCTGCTCACAGCTCACTGATCGCATCTCGTTGTCCAATGCCTGTGTGTGCGGTGCGCTGTCCAACATTCGTTTATATTGTCTCGTCTACGATTCCATGCGCTACAACTCATCTATTCTATGCGTCGTCTCCGCCTCCAGAGTCCTGCTCTTCTGGTTCCCCTCCGCCTCCTGCACCCTCCCCTCCCTCTCCGCCTTCACCCTCTTATGCACCGCCGCAATCTCGTCGTCATACACCGTCCACTCCGGCACCTGCCTCCTCGCCCTATCCAGCTTTGGCTCCTTCGTCATCGGGTTATTACACAGGTCGATCGTCTTCGCCGTCGCCAGGCTCTCGTCACTGCACCACGTCTCGCACCACAGCCACTCCTGCGGCAGACTGTAGATCGGCAGCACGCCCTGCATATGATTTGGCAAGTCCTGGTCGAGGTTGCTCAGGCTGCCCGGGTCGGCGCTCAACTGGTGGTACTGCTGGCGCAGTCGATCGCCCGCCGCGATCGCCCGGAAGCGCCGCAGGTCCACAACGTACAGCGCCGAGATGTGGTACGGCAGCCCCTTGAGGAAGTTCGCCCAGTACCCCTGCTTCCAGAACCGGAACCCTTCCATCTCGACGCGCGAGTCGCACATCGGCGTGAATCCGTACGGCGCCCCGTGTAGGTCCAGGTTCACCAGCTCTATCATGTCCGTGCGCACGATCTGGTCCGCGTCCACGAAGATCACCTTGTCGAGGCTGAGCGGGAACAGCACGTCGAGGAAGAGGATCTTGTAGCCCCATATCTCGCGCTGCTTCTCCGTCTGCGCACGCAGCCAGTGCGGCCACTTGTAGGTCACCATCTCGTATTGGAAGCCGTACTCGGCGGCGAGCGAGGGGATGAATTCTTTGAACGACGGGGAGAGGAACTGCTCAATGAACCAGAACTTCACGGTATGCTTGGTGTGCTTCATTACGCTGACCATCATGATATCAAGCATGCGCTCGTAGAGATGGCCGCTGGCGACGGAGAAGATGTTGATTTCGGCTTGCTCGGCTTTGGCCGGTTTTGCCTTGCCAAAGCCGAGAATGTTTTCGGCCATCTTGAGACCCTTGTTCACAAAATCGCTATGTATCCCGATCTTTATCTCAAGCACATCTTCGGTCTCCTGGCCAGGTTTTCTGGAGAGCTGAGGATAAAGGGTGACGCCCTGGAAGCTCATAAGAGCAATCTCCGTGGTTGCGTCATCCTTCACATCCCCTCTTCCAGATAGTCCAAGCGTGTCTATATTGTAAATCTCAGAGCTTCTGCCCTCCTGCAGGCTGATCTTGAAATAGCCGGGATTAGCTTTGAATTGGAAATAGCCCAGATTGGCCATGATAATGGTGTCGGCAAAATGAGGATTTCTTCCAGTGCTCAAAACAAGCTGGGCACCTCTTGCAGCCTGCCCACTGTTCTTTTCGTAGGAGTGTCCCTCGATCAGAATATGCTCCAATTCATAAAGAGCGTTCACATCGCCTTTGATGGTACTCAGCTTGATATTGTCCAAATCATGGACAGACTCTTTGGGTGCAACGAGCCATGGCGGAGGCACATCCATCCCTACCGTCAGAAGAGCCTCTCGAGGTATACTAGTGAACTCTGCTTGGACGCTCCGCAAGGTCCCATCAGTATTGAATGATGGCTTTGATTCCAATACATATCGATAGAAACGCTTGATGGGAATCTCCTGAAGCCGCTCCTTAGGATTGAGGAATAGCTTTAGATACACTCCATCGAGTTCAGAGAGAACTTTCAGAATAGGAATCCAGCGTTGCGCCTCCTGACTTGCAGGATCAAGTGTGACAATAATGCGGATACTTGCAGTGGATGCGTCTCCAACTTCAATAGCTGTATGCTCGAATTTCCAGACATTGAATGAGCTGATTCGCAATGTCGATGCCCCTTCAAAAATCCCTTCGGGAACATCAGAGATAAATGACAACGCCACAAGTGATGTCAGCTTGGAACTCGTCAACGGAGTGTCGATCGTCTTTAAGAAGCCAAGAGCTTCTGCTGCCGACAACACAGGTTTAATTCTCCTTGCTCGTTCAAAGTCTAATAGTTGAGCAAGATCATCAAGGCCTAGGTCAGTCTGCGTTGGTATTGGGCCAACAAGCCGTCCATTTAGCAGAAGTCCTTGCTGTCCAGGTTTCAAACCCAATGCTTGCAGAAATGCGTTTATCGCTATCCATCGTTGTCTCACATTTTCCCTATACTCTGGATGCCGTGTTGCCTTACCAGCGGAGCCGGTAGTCGCATCAATAAATGCTTGCAATTCCTCGACGCATCCTAGAGATTGAAATGATTTATCCGCCATATGCTCATACATGCTAATAATCCCTCCTATGGATTCAGAGCTAGGAACAATCACCAACTCCACAGCAGGATGCAACTTGCGGAATTCAGCAACGGCGACCAACAAGCGCTTGCCTTGCTCTGTTTCATGATCCACAATAACAAGTAAGTGTGCCCAATCTGCTCGCGCAGAGGCTGTATCGACTGGCAACGAGGGTAATCCGTCCAGGGCATTGGCATGCTCAACATAGAGAGTGCCTATATCGAAGACTCTAAGATCTTTGTCGTCCTCTGGTATTATAAGCGGGTTACGGCGCAAGACCGCTTTTTGCAAATAGAACGACGGCGGCCAATCCTCGTCTGTGACAGAATTCTCAAATACAGCGCGTTGCATCAGTTGAAGATCCGTATGGACACGTTGACTCATTATTTGGAGCCAATTCTCATCACGGGGAATGGCAGCTCCGTTCACAAATAATGGAGGAATTGATCCATCTGTTCCAAGTCTGGCGTTCCATTTCTGCGAATTGGTAACTGCTTCCTCGATCTCATCTGCAACCAAAACCTCATCAAATGGCTTGGTGATTTTGTCCGCACGAGTTTTTCGGTCTTTTGTTGCAGCCTCGAAGTTCGCTTTGGTAGAAGAAGCCGCACCTTTTGAAGCATAAAAGGCTTCAAGATAAGCCACCGCTGCTGTGACTCCATAGGTGTCAAAGAGGTAATAAACAATCTTAGCCTGTTGAATGGCAGCTTTTGTGCTCGTCAGTGGGACGAGGCCAAAACGTAACGGCAACTTTCTCTTAACAAAGCTGGATAATTGCTCGACAATAAGCTCCACGTCCTGGAGATCTGATAGATCTAGTGGAAGAACCAGATTGAAGATATCTTTTCGCACTTGTGGGAGTTGCCCAGGATATGTCCTTTGCAAAAGCTTCTTCACATCTGTTGGCCATCCTTGGTAGCGCTTATCCTTCTCCACGTCATTTAACCAGATGATCACATTCCCTCCTTCAACTGTATCCCTCCAATCAAATCTCTGCGGTTCATCCTCAGCTTTCACGATGGCAATATCTTGGTGGGAAAGGAGGTCGATTGCTTGCGGCCCAGTTAATCCCAATTGACGAAAATCATGCATCAACTTCCTCTCCTTCCGTAGTATATCCAGCAGGGTGAAAGCGTTCACTTGCCGCTCCAGTACCTGCAAGCCGTTGATCCAGAAAACATTGAGGCCAGCTGGTATCAACTGGCCACGATTGTATGCATGTTCAGTAACAAATTCGGAAGATATGTTATGAGCAGCAATAGCCGTCGAAAATCTCGGGAAGTCTTGCGAGAGTCCTGTCAGAATTTGAAAAGGGTTTTCGCTTTGCATGATGAAGCTGGAAGCTTTCAAACCAAGAGACACCAATTCTGATTTTGAAAGTGGCTTCAAGTCCGCGACTTGCTCGTCCTCAAGAATAACTTCCTTCTTTTTCGAGTCATGCTTGTCGGGTGGAACTCCAGCATCTCTGTCATCGATGACTATATAATCTGTGCGTTTCAAAGCGAGCTCAACGCCATATCCGCCGACGATAACGGGTTTCTGCTTCAAGATGAAAGGTTTCCTATGACGGATACGATAGGAGGTTTTGCCATTTCGAGCAGTCTGGATCAATGCCTTGTGGAAGTGGCCGAATATGGGAGAGGTAATATCCGCATAGAGTATAGACGCTGGTGCTGACAGGTTGCCTGCTATTCTATCAAACTGCAACTTTTCAATTCCTCTAGTCACTGTTAGCAATAGCCTTATAGAAGCTTGATTTACTCACGCATGCCCTTTGAAATCGCCATGGGGTTCATCTAACGAGGGGGAACAATATTGTTTGTTTCCGAACAGAACCCAGACCGGACAGGACATGTCCTCCTCATCAATTGAAGGCTCAACGGTTGTGTGATAATACTGATATTGCGCTTCAATCCTCGGGGCCGCCGTTCGCAAAGCAAGGGCAAGATTATAGGAAGAGAGTGTCTCTCCGTCCATGTGGCCATCATCTTTGAGAACTTTTACAAACGCCTCGTACAAGTCATGATCAGTCGTCGCCTCCTTGAAGTATCCGTCTGCAATCCGGTCGACGAGCGGAAAATAAGAGGTCGCATTTTCGTCCCCAGCAGTCTCACTGTTATACATCAGAAAGATTCTCCACTGACATTGTAGTGACGGACTTACAGCAACTCGAGGAGATAAGGCGCGGAGGAGAAAGACGTCTTCAAAGCAACATTGATCGCTGAGCTCGCTGAAACACCCAAAGAATACAGATATATAGTCGCAAGAAGGGTGCTGCTCAGGCACCATAACTTCGAGGGTTGGACCATGGTGTTCTAGTCTCTTGGACCCCTCACAATCGAGCGAAGACGAAGGCTGAAGCGTAAGATAATAATGTCATACAGAAAATGATTCTTTCTTCAATGATGATTGAGCCGCCCAAACATGTAGCAATAGCGCATTGTCTATGATTAAGGGAAGGGAATGCCAAAAGCTATAAAAAGGATTGAATCATCTCTTCTAACACTCCACAGCTAACAAGCAAGGTTGACGAGGCTGACGGTTTCGCTTTCTGGACACAGTTGAAAGCTATCAAAAGAGGTTAGCGTGCTCCCTTGTGCGCCTGAGGTTCAGAGTGGAAAGCCACCTTGTGCGGCTTGGGTGCACCACACAATATAATCTCCAGATTACTGTACCTTCAGGAACTGGGTTTCCCTTTGCCCCTTTGACTTTATTTCTACTTCATTTCACACCTCTGGGCACATAGTTGAAGCTCAGCAAAGCCCTGCGTTTGTCGCCTCCACCGATCCCTTGATGCGCGGAGCTTGAGCTTCACCCCTTCCCCGACTTTTGACCATGGCGTCCTCTCCGAATATGCTCACGAAGGTGCGTCCTTGGAGAATGAATGATTCATTACAAGTATTATATATTCTACGAAGGAGCTAACGTTGTCTTGATATGTAGTTCGAGTCAAAGTCGTCGAGAGCAAAAGGCATAGCATTCCATCCCAAGAGGTCAGCTACCCATCCAGCCAGTCGCAAACTATGCTGACGTATTTCAGACCATGGATTCTTGTTTCGCTACACTCTTCGACGATTCAGCTATGGGATTATCGAATGGGCACATTAATAGACCGCTTCGAAGAGCACGATGGACCAGTGCGTGGCATTGACTTCCACCCAACACAGCCCCTCTTCGTTTCTGGCGGGGACGACTACAAGATCAAGGTCTGGTCGTTACAGACAAGACGATGCCTCTTCACTCTCAACGGACATCTGGACTATGTTCGCACAGTCTTCTTCCATCATGAATTGCCCTGGATTATCTCGGCGTCTGATGATCAAACAATCCGTATCTGGAACTGGCAAAATCGATCATTGAGTAGGCGCATCCGTTGTTCGTATGAAGAGACTGAAGTTCGCTGACTACCTTTCCCAGTATGTACAATGACAGGGCACAATCATTATGCAATGTGCGCTCAATTCCACCCAAAGGACGATCTTGTTGTTTCGGCTTCTCTCGACCAGTCCGTCCGCGTTTGGGACATTTCGGGTCTCCGCAAGAAGCACTCAGCTCCGACGTCAATGACTTTCGAAGACCAGATGGCACGTCAGAATGCCAACCAGGCAGATATGTTTGGAAACACAGATGCAGTGGTCAAATTTGTACTGGAGGGTCATGATAGGGGTGTGAACTGGGTCGCCTTCCATCCCACTCTACCATTGATCGTGTCGGCTGGTGATGATAGGCTTGTTAAGTTGTGGCGCATGAGTGAGACGAAGGCCTGGGAGGTAGATACCTGCCGTGGCCACTTCCAGAATGCATCCGGCTGTCTTTTCCACCCTCATCAGGACCTCATCCTTTCCGTTGGCGAAGATAAGACGATTCGAGTGTGGGATCTAAACAAGCGAACATCTGTCCAGTCGTTCAGGCGCGAGAATGATCGATTCTGGGTCATTGCTGCACATCCTGAGATCAATCTCTTTGCTGCTGGGCACGACAATGGTGTCATGGTCTTCAAGCTGGAGCGCGAACGTCCCGCATCTGCCGTCTACCAAAACAATCTTTTCTTCATTACTAAGGAGAAGCAGATCCGTTCTTACGACTTTACAAAGAATATTGAGAGTCCAACTTTGGAGACAATTAAGAAGCTTGGAAGTCCATGGGTACCTCCTCGCACGCTTTCTTACAATCCAGCCGAGCGCTCAGTCCTCGTCACGTCACCTGCTGATGGAGGCACATATGAGCTGATTGTTCTTCCGCGGGACGGTGGCATTCCAGACGAAAAGCTCAAGAAACGCGGCCCTGGTACTTCTGCAGTCTTTGTAGCTCGCAATCGCTTTGCTGTCTTCACCCAGGCGGCGCAGCAAATCGATATCAAGGACTTATCCAACTCTACAACCAAAACCATTAAGCCTCCAGCGGGCACTTCAGATATCGTCTTTGGTGGTACTGGTAACCTCTTGCTTATCACACCAACGGCAGTCCACCTATACGATGTTCAACAAAAGAAGACTGTGGCAGAATTGGCCATTAGCGGCGTGAAATATGTCGTCTGGTCCAACGATGGAGCATATGCTGCCTTGTTGAGCAAGCACAATGTCACAATTGTGACGAAGTCTTTGGAGCAAGTCAGCACCCTGCATGAAACCATCAGAATCAAGAGCGCCACTTGGGATGATGCGGGCATCCTGCTTTATTCTACTCTCAACCACATCAAGTACACTCTTCTAAATGGCGACAACGGCATTGTTAGAACTTTGGATCAAACTGTTTATCTTGTCCGCGTGAAGGCGCGCACGGTATATTGCCTGGACCGAAATGGAAAGCCAAAGGTCTTGAACATCGATCCTACGGAGTATCGTTTTAAACTTGCTCTTGTCAAGCGCAACTATGAGGAAATGCTACAAATCATCAAGAACTCAAGTCTTGTTGGTCAAAGCATTATCGCATACCTCCAAAAGAAGGGTTATCCTGAGATTGCACTCCAATTCGTGCAAGATCCACAGACACGATTCGAGCTTGCTATCGAATGTGGCAATCTTGATGTTGCTGTCGAAATGGCAAAGCAGCTTGACAAACCTAAGCTTTGGACTAGACTTGGCACTGAAGCTCTGGCGCACGGCAATCATCAAATCGTTGAAATGACTTACCAAAAGCTTCGTCAATTCGACAAACTCTCATTCCTCTACCTTGCAACTGGCGACGAAGCAAAGCTTGCACGTATGGCGACGATTGCAGAGCATCGCGGCGATTTCACTGCGCGATTCCAGAATGCCCTTTATCTTGGTGATGTCAATGACCGAATTCAGATCTTTAAGGAGATTGACCTCTGTAAGTAATTTGACGCTCCCTATTTGGATTCAATGCTAATCTTGGCAGATCCGCTGGCCTACATGACCGCCAAGGCTCATGGTCTGACCGAGGAGTGCGAGAGCATCCTTGAAGCAACTGGGTTGACGGAGGATCAGATCAAATTACCTTCGATTGGCGCACCCCTGTCTACTCCACGAGTTGTAGTATCAACATACAAGGCAAACTGGCCAACGAAGGCTACATCACAATCATTCTTTGAAAAGGCGCTGTTGGGACAAGTCGAGGGTCTCTCATTAGAAGATGAGACTACCGCAGAGACGAACGGCTTCGGCTTCGATGAAGGTGAAGAAGCAGTTACCAAGCAGAATGGTAATCTGATTGAAGGCATTGATGAGGATGATGCCGCTGGCTGGGATATGGGTGATGACATCATCCCAGAAGTTGAGAGCGAATTTGTCAATGTTGACAGCACAGATGGTGGAATCGGTAGCAGCGAAGCTGAGCTATGGGCACGCAACTCTCCGCTGGCGGCTGACCACGTTGCTGGCGGCTCATTTGAGAGCGCCATGCAACTTCTCAACAGACAAGTCGGCGCTGTTAATTTCGCACCTCTGAAGCCTCGCTTCATGACTATCTTCGAGGCCTCGAGAACATACCTTCCGGCATCTCCCGGACTTCCACCGCTGATCAACTACGTCCGAAGAACTCTGGAAGAGACAGATCCTCACAAAGTCTTGCCATATATTCCAGATGACCTTGAGTCTATCGCTGCGAACTACTTACAAAAGGGTTACGATTCTGTTCGCACCAACAAGCTCGAAGATGGAGCGGTCATTTTCAAGAACATGCTTCACGCTCTTCTCGTCAATGTGGTCTCAAGCCCTTCGGAAGTCTCTGAGGCAAAAAAGCTCATTTCTTCAGCGTCCGAGTACAGTGTTGCAATCACCGTTGAACTCGGTCGCCGTGCCCTTGGCAGCAGCGACGAAGTTTCGAAATCACCAGAGAAACTCAAGAAAAGTCTGGAACTTTCCGCATACTTCACGATACCCAAGCTTGAGGTTCCACACAGACAGCTTGCTTTGATGAGTGCCATGAAGCTGGCTTATACGAACAAGAACTTCAGCTCTGCTTTGAGCTTTGCCAATCGCATCTTAGCCAATGGTGGCGGTGCGAAGGTTTTGGAACAGGTAAGATATATTTCTGTTCTCGACATAATATAATGCTAATGTGCGGTCACAGGCAAAGAAGATCAAGGCATCATGCGAGCGCAACCCCAACGACGCGCATGAAATCGAGTTCGACCAGTTCGCCGAGTTCGACATCTGCGCCGCATCGCACACGCCCATCTACAGCGGCAGCTCCTTCGAGGTCTGCGCCTTCGATGGCAGCAAGTACCAGTCGAAGTTCAAGGGCACGGTTTGCAAGGTCTGCGAGGTGTGCGAGGTTGGGAAGAACGGGAGTGGATTGAAGCTTATTGCGTAGACTTTGACTGAGTTGAAAGGAGGGCGAGCATCAGGAGTTCGGAAAAGTAGAGCTTGTTGTCGAAGTTACCTACTAGCATCGTTTTTTTTTTTTTGAGAATTTAATGTTGATGAAATGGTTAGATGGGCTCTTTATGTGTGATTGTGTATTGATATAATCGAAAGATCTTTGTAGTTGAGAGTCATTCAGTTATATTCCAAGATCCCAGGCCTTCTCTCACCATGTCCTGTTGCCTTCACTTTCACTTTCTACCCATAGGCTTGCGGAAGGGTATATTTGGATGTTTAAACCACCACCTTTTAAGGAAGCAGTCTGGTCTAATGGTCTGGTTAACGGTTTACCGCAGAATACTATCAGCGGATCTGGTTAATGGTTTACCACAGATCTTAATCAAAGTAAATGACCTCCAAATGGGTTTTCTAACAGGTCAGCTACTACCTGGGTTCTTTTTCGCACTTTTCATATATATATCTTGTATATATTTCTTATTTGTGACTTATCATTTGGTATTTATGGAGAGAATGGCTGAAAGAAAACAAAGAATAGAAATAGAATAGACACCAAGATTCGAGTTAGATCGACCTATTTATGTTTTTGGTGGTGATGATAGTCGTTTAGACGCGGTGTATGGCGCTTCTCCAAGCGCCAAGACAAGTACCGCCAAGCGAGCGCTTCCACCATCTGTATCCGTAAGCTACCTAGCTACCTAACACATCACATCAACAGTTATTACCTCCCCACATTCACAAGACCGCATCCATCTTTTTATTTCGTCGTCGCCATCACTTCCATCCGATCTCCATCACACAGCATCACGTCCACGTTCGAGCTCACCCATCATGGCCGAACGCGAACTCCACACCGTCCTCCAGTCCCTCAAATCCAGCACCGACTACCAGACCTCCTCCTCGCTGCTCTCCAAAGCCAAGCTCCTCCTCCTCAAACTGAACGCTCTCACCCCATCCCATTCGACTCCCCAACCTCTCCTCCTCGCCGCACGATCAGTCTTCGAGGCCGGAGCTCTGACATCAATCCGCGCGCGCGACCCCGATTCATTTACCCGTTATGTAGCCCATCTGCAGCCTTTCTACGACCTGCCGTCGTCCACCCTGTCGCCAGACAACAGCGAGAGGAATAAGATCACGGGATTGTTTTTGCTGCTGCTGTTGGTGAAGGGCGATTATGCGGGATTCCACACCGAGCTTGAGGGCCTGGAGATGAGAGGCGTGGGCGAGGTGGAGGATGATCGCTACTTGGGGTATCCGATCAGATTGGAGAGGTGGCTGATGGAAGGGGCGTATGATCAAGTTTGGAAGGCGATGAGGAGGGGCGAGGTGCCCAGCGAGGAGTTTGGTGTCTTCTCTGAGGTAAGCTATTCCCGAAGTCCTTTCATCTCATCCGACCGTATCCCATCATCCCATCGTCCCATCCATTGTATCGCGCTGACAAACATGGCAAATAGATCCTCATCCCCCGCATTCGCGCCGAAATCGCCTCCTGCTCCGAGCGCGCCTATCCCTCTCTGCCCATTTCATCGACGAAGAACCTGCTCTTCCTTGACAGCGAGGGCGCGGTAGTGCAGTTTGCGCAGAGCAGAGGGTGGGTGGTCAGGGATGGACGCATCTACTTCCCTGCTCAGGAGGCGGTGGAGGGGGCGCTGGAGGAAAAGGAGAACGTCAAGGCCATTATGGAGAATACGCTTGGGTACGCGAGGGAGTTGGAGACTATTGTTTAGATAGCGTGATGGGCAGGGAGGGAAAATAAGGGAGAATAGGAGGTGAGATTGGGAGTGGCGGGGTGGATTGCAGCTGGAAGGGAGATAATCAAGATGAGATGGGAAAGGAGAAGGCTATATTGTACTTCTAGATATCATTGCACAGGCGCCTCGGAAACAATAGATCACATAATATGATGAATATGACAGCAACCAAAAAAGAACGTTGAGTACGGGTGTACGAGCTGCTCTCGTCAGCAGGTCCAGAAATCCGATCCCTTTCTTTCCGACCTTATTCATCGACTTCTAATTTCAGTTTATAAGTCGAGTTGCATATTATTAGGGGCAGCGGCTCCCAGGATCGCTCGCCTGGAAATCCTTATTTATGCCTGCCTAGAGATGAGATTTTCTCCATATCCAGATAATTGTACACATCTACTCCAAGATGAATAATTCAAAATCGCTCGCAACGCCATGGTCTCCAAATGCACCTTCCACACTCGCTTTCCGTCGATTCCAAGCCCACAATCGCTCAAAATGAGCTATTCGCCTTCTTCAAATGCCTCGCGCCATTCTCCAACAACCACAAGGCATACGTGATATGCAGGTACTGAATCCACACCGACATGGGCGGCGCCTCACTCCTGCCCAGCCCCTGGAAGAACACGCTCTTGAGCCCCAACACGACCTCGCCCGTCTCGCGATCGACCCTCGCGCTCACCTGGAACAGGCCGTCGCTCGGGCGCACGTCGCGGACCTTCGGCGAGTCGCCGCAGCGCAGCGTCACGGTGTCGGGGGTGCGCTCCACGACCTCGAAGTGGTCCGTGACGACGGTGCCGACGGGGAACGACGAGTCCTTGATGGCCTGCCTGTCCCACAGCTGGCGCGCCGTCTCGGCGGAGCGGTACTTCCTCTCGAGGACCCAGCGCTGGAGGGCGTAGACTGCGGAGTCCGTCTCGTCAGCAGGGCGGCGTCACGGGGGGGAGAAGGGTGGGGGGGGGGGGGGGGGGGGGGCGGGGGGGGCCGGCCATCTCCCCCGCCCCTACTCCCCCCCCCCCGCCCCCCCCGCCTCGGCCGCTGCCGCCAGGCGGCGAACCACGAAAATCACGATAGAGATAAAGAGTAGATGTACG
>Ga0123337_10000375_pt1 | contig 78366 bp, 65 predicted proteins | sample frozenSSSSmetaG_FD_89792 | JGI IMG/M metagenome (GOLD analysis project Ga0123337, IMG submission 89792) | Glacier valley bacterial and archeal communities from Borup Fiord, Nunavut, Canada, to study Microbial Dark Matter (Phase II) -... | ecosystem: Environmental > Aquatic > Freshwater > Ice >...
CTTTATATTAATGCTGGAAGTTCAAATTTGGCAATTCCCTCCGCCGCGGCGGAGGGCAAGGGGGATTTTTCACTACTAAAACCATGTATAATTCTAGAACGTGCATTCATGCGGATACACATAAAAAAAAATGAAATAAAAACGAAAAAAAATTTAATTTGGAGAAAGTTCAATTATGTAAATTAAACCTATTGTTTTAGGGGGTGGGGCTAGCTTAAATTCAGAATATTCTTCTGAAATATTAGTCATAAGCGGTATGGATTTAGGTTGATTTTTAGTGGTCTGTAAATCAGTGATTAGGAAGAATGAAAAATAAGATTTAAAATCAGCAATTATTAGTTTTTTTATCAACAACCAAAACAAACTGAATTCTGAAAAAGAAAATGATTTCCCTAGCCTTGTCCATGTTATTACTGGGAATCAGTACTACAGGGTCTTTTGCCTATAGAATTTGGATTGATACTTATGAAAATGGTGTCTTAGTGTCCTCAAAGTGTGGAGGAGAAGGTGGTAGTTGTTTGCCAACAGTAATAGTAAGATAGTCCCTTAATAACTAAAGAGTTACGTTTTTTGACGTGGCTCTTTTTTAATTTCAATTCAATAGATAATTTTCAAGCTTATGAACAAACCTGTTTTTTGGGTAATTATATCACTAATATTATTCTCTTGTAAGAGAGGTGAAAATTTTAAAAATGAAATTCCGAAAAATAGTATTGAATTTGATTCTTTGAAAGATATTGAAATACCTCTTAGTAAGTCTGCTTCGAATTTTTTTATGCTTTCCCAAGAAGCGCTTATTTCAAATGAGGAGTATCTTGTTTATTGTAATCCTTTTCCAAATGATCCAAATTTAATTTTTTTCTCTAATCTAAAGGACTCAACCCAATCTTTTACCCTGGATTTTGAAACAGAGGGTCCTAATGGTGTTGGGGAAATGAGTGATTTTTTCATTTATAACTTAGATTCTATTTTTATTTTTGACCGATACGCTTATCAAATCTCATTAGTTGATTCTTCAGGGAACGTTAAACAAAAATTCCGACTTAAGAAATCAGAAGGTGTTGATACTGATGATGATTCTGTAATTCCTTGGTTAGATAATAAAAGCAAAGCATTATTAAAAGATGGGTTTTTGTATATACCCAGTGTTCCTGATGTCGATCCCTTTTATCAAAATTATAATAATAATAATTTATTAATCAAACTTGATTTAAATTCGGGAGATTTTGAACTTATGTTATCCTATCCAAATAAATATAAGCAAGGAGGATTCTGGGGTGGTCCTGATCATATGATTCCAAGTATTGCATCTTCACTTGATTCAAATGGGTTTGTAATAAGTTTCCCCGTTGTTGATTCCATATTTTATTTTGATCCAGCCGTCCAAACTCTAAATCAAAAGTCTTTAGCAAAAAGTGATTTAGTAACAAATGTTAGTCCTCTTTCCCAATTTTCAACAGATAGAGAAATACGCTTAAGGTTTCAATTGGGAAATGACTTTTATTTTTCGATTATTCCAGACTTTTACAGAAAAAGATATTATAGGATTGTAAACGAAAAATATTCTGATCAATCAATAGAAAATATGCTAAAAAGAGAGCCAGGATTTCCAATTAGACAAAGCTTACTAGTTCTAAATGAAAGATTTGAAATGATTGCTGAATATTCATTACCTGAAAATTTCTCTAGATACGGCTTTTTTGTTTTTAAATCAGGGCTTTATATTTTAAATAAAGAAAATGAAAATAAATTGGTATTACGTCATATTTCTCTTCTCTAGCGTCATTTTTATTTCTTGTGAGAAGGATCTCACTTGTGAATTAACTGATGTGGAATTGTCAAATTTGGATTTTCTTAATTCCACTTTGGAAGAACCTGATTCTTTAATTCTATTATTTCCGTCTCTTGCATGTAATGAATGTTTAGTTTCTTCAAAAAGATTAATAAAGTATTTTAATAATAAGGAAAAAATTCGATTTATTATTATTCCAAATTTTTCGATTAGGGATTCGAATTTAATTTATTCAAATGAGTTGTCTGAGTATTTAAATTTGGAAATGGATTCTTTATACCGTTATTCACATTATGTAAAAAGTGATCCAAATTATATATGGTTGTATGCTTATGTGGGTGATTGTGTTTTTAAAATTAAGGTTGAAGGTGGAACTGAGGAGAAATTACTTGAATATCTTGACAAGGTTTAGTTTTTATATTATTCTGACTTGCTTTTTTTCATGTAATAATAGTAAGGGAATAAATTTTATTTATCAAATGAAAGAAGTCGATGAAATCACTTCACCAAAGTATGGATTAGATAGTTTGTATAAATATTTGGAGTTAAATATTTCTAACCCAAATGTAAGTGATTCTGATACTTTATATTATTTTGTCGAATTTGTGGTGTTATATAATGGTGAGATAATAGTAAACAGACAATATCCAAACATTTCCAATTCATTTGATTCTTTAGTTTTAAATACTATTTGTAGAACTGAACCATGGATTCCATCAAAATTAAATGGACAGGACGTGAATACTTCTATTACACTTCCATTTGCTTTCCCCCCTAAAAAAATGAGTAAAATGAATTAAATTCAGACAATTACAATAATTAATTATTTAATCAATTTGTCAATTTTTACTCCGATATTCTTAATTCATGGGAATCCCCAGTATCCTCGCTGTTCAGGCTTCCTAATCCTGAACCTGGATCATTGGTTTTTTAATCTGTGTTACTTTATTTCTAGGCTTTTGATTCGTTTTTTGAAGATTACCAATCTTCTGATCAAGCTTCGAGATTTCAAACCTTGAGGATTAATATTCTCAAATTCTTTTCTCCTTATTTTCTTTAAATCCATCACATCGGGTTATTTTTGAGCATGAGTTCAAACCAACCTAACCTATTGCCTTTGCTTCAAGAACTTTCCGGCCAACTGGAAGGGACTTTGCAATTGGATACGCTTACCAAGACACTTTACGCAACCGATGCTTCAGTCTATCGGGAGATGCCTTTGGCAGTAGCTTTTCCGAAAACTGAGGCAGATATAAAGAAGCTTATACTTTTTGCTTCCAAAAATGGCACTTCACTGATTCCCCGGACTGCAGGAACGTCACTTTCTGGGCAGTGCGTCGGAAATGGGATAGTGGTGGATGTTTCTAAGCATTTTACCAAAATACTGGAATTGAATGTAGCTGATCGATGGGTAAGAGTGCAGCCAGGAGTGGTGCGTGATGAGCTCAATCGCTATTTGAAGCCACACGGGCTTTTCTTCAGTCCGATCACTTCTACGGCCAACCGAGCGATGATTGGCGGGATGGTTGGGAATAACTCATCTGGTACGACTTCTATTGTTTATGGTGTGACCCGTGACAAAGTGATTTCTTTAAATACGCTCTTGAGTGATGGAAATGAGGTTGTTTTTGGAGAGATGACTCAAGATGAATTTGATCGGAAATGCGGTTTTCAAACACTGGAAGGGAAGATTTATCGACAAGTTTTTGATGAATTAAACGATCCAGAAGCTCGAGTTGAAATTCATGCCCAGTTCCCAAAAAAATCTATTCATAGAAGAAACACCGGTTATGCTGTAGATGAATTACTGAAATCTGAGCTTTTCGAAGGACAGGAAAAATTCAATTTCTGTAAGTTGTTGAGCGGTTCTGAAGGGACATTGGCTTTTACAACTGAAATCAAAATCAGCCTTGACCCACTTCCTGAACCTATCGAAATCGTGGTAGCCGCGCATTTTGAGACGATACATCAAAGTATGGTCTCTGCTCAGACGGCCATGAAGCATCCAGCTACAGCAGTTGAGTTGATGGATAAAATCATTTTGGACTGCACCAAGGAAAGTATTGAATACAGCAAAAACCGCTATTTCGTAGAGGGAGATCCTGAGGCGATTTTGATGGTGGAGTTTCGAGGTCAAACTTTGGAAGAAGCAATGGCCAAAGGCAAAGCTTTGGTGGATGACTTGAAAGCAACAGGACTTGGCTATGCGTATCCTATCATTGAACCGGCGATGGTTTCCACCGCTTGGGCTCTTCGCTCAGCGGGTTTGGGCTTGTTGGCAAATATACCAGGAGATGCGAAAGCTGTGGCGTGTATTGAAGATACGGCCGTGGATATAGAAGATCTTGCAGATTACATCGACGAGGTAGGTGGAATGATGGATGGCTTTAATCAAAAGCCAGTTTATTATGCGCATGCTGGCGCTGGAGAAATACATTTGAGACCAATTCTGGATTTGAAAAAGTCTAAGGATGTAGAGGAGTTCTATAAGATTTCTAAAGCTTCAGCCGAATTGGTTAAGAAGTTTCAAGGTTCGTTGAGTGGTGAGCATGGAGACGGCCGGGTAAGAGCTGCCTTCATTCCACTGATGGTGGGAGAAAAGAATTACGAGCTTTTCCGCAGGATCAAATTCTCTTGGGATCCTCAGAATATTTTCAATCCGGGGAAAATCGTGAATGCTGCTCCGATGAATAAATTCCTGCGCTATGAGCCGGATATGGAGACTCCAACTCATGATACGTTGATGGATTTCTCCAATGTTGGTGGAATTCTTCGTTTGGCTGAAAAGTGTAATGGATCAGGTGATTGTCGCAAACTTCCAGGTTCTGGCGGCACCATGTGTCCAAGCTACATGGCAACTCGTAATGAAAAGGATACCACTCGAGGCCGAGCCAATACACTCCGCGAGTTTCTCACGATGGACAAAAAGGAAAATGCCTTCAACCATCCTGAGATCAAGGAAGCGATGGATTTGTGTCTTTCCTGCAAAGGTTGTACGGCGGAATGTCCTTCCAATGTAGATATGTCTAGCATGAAAGCTGAATTCCTCTATCAATACCAAAAGACAAACGGAATCCCTCTTCGATCCAGAGCCTTTGCTTATATAAATGAATTGAATGAGTTGGGTTCGAAAACCGGAGGCTTGGCAAATTTCATGTTGAGCAATAGTCTGACTGGCGGTTTGATGAAGTCTGTTTTGGGCGTAGCTCCAAAAAGGAGTTTACCTGAGATCAGCAAAGTCAGTCTTCGCAAGTGGTACAAGAAGAATTACGAATCACTTCCATCTGCTGCAAAGCAGATTAAATCTATTTACTTTTTTGTGGATGAGTTTACCAATCACAATGATACGGAGATTGGAATTAAGGCTATTTCACTTTTAAAAAAGTTAGGCTATGATGTGAAAGTCGTGGAGCATGAGGAAAGTGGTCGATCTGCGCTTTCTAAAGGTTTGTTGCCAAAAGCTAAGAAACATGCTGAGGCAAATGTGAAAGTTTTTGAGAAACTGATAGATGGGAATACTCCTTTGATTGGTTTGGAGCCTTCGGCTATTTTGAGTTTCCGAGATGAATATCCTCGAATTGTTAAAAAAGAATTGGTGGAAGCAGCTAAGAAACTAAAATTCCACGTCAAATTGATCGATGAATTTTTGGGGCAGGAAATCGCTGCAGGGAATATCAAGGCTGACTCTTTTACTTCCAAAATTCAGAATATCAAACTTCATGGACATTGCCATCAGAAGGCACTTTCTTCTATGAATTGGACACAGAAATTGTTATCTCTGCCTACAAATTACTCCGTAGAAACTATCCCAAGTGGGTGCTGTGGAATGGCTGGTAGCTTTGGCTATGAAGCCGAGCATTACGAAGTTTCCCAGCAAGTGGGAGAGTTGGTGTTATTTCCAGCTGTAAGGAATGCTGATTCAGAAACTATAATCGCTGCGCCAGGTACATCTTGCCGTCACCAGATTGCTGATGGAACAGGCCGAAAAGCTAAGCATCCAGTGGAAATTTTGTGGGAGGCTTTGATTTCCTAAGTAAAAACCCATTTTTATCTAAAATGATAATGAAAGACAAGACCCGATTAGTACAGATTGTCCATCAGAGCGAAGGAAGGAAAGTAGCAGTAGTGGAAGAACCTTTTCTGGTTTTAGTAAATGAGTTCACATCCATCTACCAGTTGGCAGTAAATGCACTAGATTCTGGGATCTCGATTCATGCACTTTTAGAACATCAGCTTTCAACGTATAAGTTGGACTACGATAAGGTTTATAATGGAACAAGCGAATGGAAGTTATTACCATCATTCGACAACCCAGATACAGTTTCCAATTGCATCGTTTCGGGCACAGGGTTGACTCATCACAGCAGCGCCATGAATAGACAGGTGATGCATCAGTCTGATGAAGGAAATACATTGACTGACAGTATGAAAGTGTATCAATGGGGTGTGGAGGGTGGAAAGCCCGCTGAAGGTGAGATTGGTGTCCAGCCTGAATGGTTTTACAAAGGGACGGGAGCTATTTTGAAAGCACACGGTGAGGCATTGCAAGTTCCCGATTTTGGAAATGACGGAGGAGAAGAGCCAGAAATAGCAGGTGTTTATATTGTAGACAGAACTGGGCAACCGGTACGAATCGGATTCACCACCGGTAACGAATTCTCTGACCATGTGATGGAAAAGAAAAATTACCTCTACCTAGCTCCTTCCAAGTTGCGCAATTGCTCTATCGGTCCTGAACTTGTACTTACCGATGATTTTTCGGATCTAAATGGAGTGGTGACGGTTTCACGACACGAAGAAATATTGTGGTCAGCAGACATAAAAACTGGTGAAACCAACATGGCTCATACGTTAGCTAATTTGGAATATCATCATTTTAAATACCCAGATCACCGCCAGCCTTTGCAAGGGCATGTACATTTTTATGGTACAGGTGCTTTTAGTTTCGGTGTTGGTATCAAATTACAAACTGGAGATGAGATGAAGGTGCAATGGGATGGAATGGGTCGAATGCTCATTAATTCCATAGAAATTGCAGAGAATAAGGAGGAATTCGTGAAAGTGAAAACAATTCAGTAATTGACTAAAATTCTGGGGCTAGCCAGGTGTTTCTTGCTTTATCAAGCAGAAGCCTTCAAAAAGGCGACTCTCTAATCCTTCATTTTCACTTGATATTCCTCGGGGTCATTTCCATTTTTACTTAGGGATTTAATGTAATTCCCTTTAAGGTCAAAAAGATGGATTTTAGTTTCGGGATTGCAAATGGTCGAATAGACAAAATAATTTGCCGTGACCGTGAGATTCCAAACACTGCAATTAAGGTTGACAGGAGAATCATTATTGTTTTTCAGAGGAATAAACTAATCGAAGAAATTGCCTCGTCAAATTCTGAAATGTTCTGGTCAGTAATATTGAAATTGGGGATTCCAGATTCTTCTTCAATAGGCTTACAGCTGAAAAACGAAAAAGTAAGGGTTATTAAAAAGTAGGTTTTTGAAATCTTCATAAGGAGGTAATTCTTTCTGAATTGTTTTCAGGATAATTTTAAGGGCTGGTTCTTAGTACCTTCCTAGCTACATATTCAGCGCATCTCGCTGCCAGTCTAGCCGTAGCCTGATCGTGGTCGAAGGCAGGATTGAGTTCTACCACGTCTAGAGAAATGAGCTTTTTGCTGGAAGAAAGTAATTCAAATACTTTGAACGCAAATTCAGGTCTGAATCCCATAGGTGATGGCGCTGAAACTCCAGGGGCAAATGCTGACGAAAAACCATCCATATCTACGCTAAGGTAGATTTTGTCCACAGAGTCTAAGAACCAGAGGATTTTTTCCTGAATTACTTCCCAGTTATTCATTCTGAAATCTTCCATGACCATCCATTTAGCACCAACTTTATCCGCGGTTTCAAAAAGTGATTTTGGATTTACGGACCGCTGTACTCCTAAGCATAGATATTTAAATGTGTCTGGGTTTTCCTGAGCCAGTTGGAGAAATGGCGACCCAGAGTGTCCTTTTCCATCGATGGTCGGGCGCAAATCAAAGTGCGCATCCATATTAATTATGCCAAGAGTCTGGTTTTTGGAAGCTAGATACTTATAGATTCCTCGTCCATGTGCCAAGGCCAAATCATGCCCCCCACCCAAAAGGATAGGAAAATGCTTCGTTTCCAGAAGATTGAAAACAGTGTCAGTAATTAGTTCGTGGCTTGATTCTAAATCAGAATTTTCTGTATAAACGTCCCCATAATCAAAGATTCTGCTTGTGTCAGGCAAGTGAAAAGCCAAACTTCCAAGGCTTTTTCTTATTGCATTTGGTCCTTCTGCAGTACCCAATCTGCCCTGATTTCTTTTGACTCCCTCTTCACCTGCATATCCTAGAATACCGACTTTAGGATACTCTTGAGTTTGATCCACCTTAAGGTCTTTTACTGAGATAGCAGCCTGGTGCCAATATTCGATTATTTCAGATTTTCTACCTGACCAAAGTGAAGGATTCGGGTTTTGATGGAGCATGGTGGGTTTATAATTTACTTTTAAACTACCTTAAAAATTGCTTACTGATATTTTTGTAATCCCGACCAATGTATTTGGTTTTTAGGTATGATTCAAAAAAAGGTTTTAGTTTTAGGTGATTTAACAATAAGTGGGATCACCTTTTTCCTAATGAGTGGCTTCAATTAAATTTTGATTGGCATGATTTATCACTACTTCTTAGAATACAATTGATCCCAGAATATCCTCATCAACCAAATTAGGGATGGTTACTTTCAATCCCGGACTTCGATCCATTTCCCGCTGAATAGCTTCCAAAGAGCCTGAATTTCTTGCCCAAGCACGTCTGGCAATTCCATTATTTACGTCGTAGAAAAGCATGGATTGTAGCTTTCTTTCAGCTTCTTTACTTCCATCAAGGAGCATCCCAAAACCTCCATTCATCACTTCTCCCCAGCCTACACCGCCACCATTGTGAATTGAAACCCAGGTTGCACCTCTGAAACTGTCGCCGATCACATTGTGAATCGCCATATCAGCTGTGAACTTACTGCCGTCATAGATATTGCTGGTCTCGCGGTAAGGTGAATCCGTACCGCTGACATCATGATGATCTCGGCCTAGTACGATGGGAGCAGAGATTTCACCTGAAGAAATTGCATCGTTGAAAGCTTCAGCAATCTTAGCACGACCTTCGGCGTCAGCATAAAGAATGCGAGCTTGTGATCCGACGACCAATCTGTTCTTTTCTGCTTCTTCTATCCAAGTGATATTATCCTGCATTTGCTGTTGGATTGAAGCTGGTGAATTCTGCATGATTTCCTTCAAAACTCTTGCGGCTATCTGATCTGATTTCCTCAAATCCTCCGTTTTCCCAGAGGTACAAACCCAGCGGAAAGGCCCAAAACCATAGTCAAAACACATAGGTCCCAATATATCTTGCACGTAAGATGGGTAGCGGAAGTCGATTCCGTTTTCAGCCAATACATCGGCTCCAGCTCGCGACGCTTCCAGCAAAAAGGCATTCCCATAATCGAAAAAGTAAGTTCCTTTCACTACATGCCTATTGATGGAATCCGCATGACGACGAAGTGTTTCTTGAACTTTTGCTTTGAATACCTCTGGTTTCTCCGCCATCAGCTGGTTGGATTCCTCAAAGGATAGTCCAACAGGATAATATCCACCAGACCAAGGATTGTGAAGTGAGGTCTGATCTGAGCCTAATTCTATGAAAATATTTTCCTTATCAAAACGCTCCCAAACATCTACGATATTTCCAATGTAAGCGATAGAGACTACTTCTTTGTTTCGTTTTGCGAGTTGAGTTCGAAAGACTAATTCATCAAGATTTTCGATTAATTCATCCACCCAACCTTGCTCGTGTCGTTTTCTTGCTGCAGCAGGATTTACTTCAGCGCAGATGGTAATGCAACCTGCGATATTTCCCGCTTTTGGTTGTGCTCCACTCATTCCTCCAAGACCTGCCGTCAAAAAGATTTTCCCGGCAGGCTTTTCTCCCGCTTTTAATTTCTTGCGGAAAGCATTCATCACCGTTATCGTTGTTCCATGAACAATTCCTTGCGGTCCAATGTACATAAACGAACCTGCGGTCATCTGTCCGTATTGTGTTACCCCAAGCGCATTGAATTTCTCCCAATCATCGGGCTTGGAATAATTTGGAATCATCATTCCGTTCGTAACTACCACGCGGGGTGCTTCTGGAGAAGATGGGAAAAGCCCCATTGGGTGACCAGAATAAATGTGCAGCGTTTGATTTTCTGTCATTTCAGACAAATACTTCATCACCAAAAGGTATTGAGCCCAGTTCTGGAAAACTGCTCCATTTCCGCCGTAAGTAATCAATTCTTCAGGGTGTTGTGCGAGGGCTGGATCCAAGTTGTTTTGAATCATCAACATGATTGCTGCTGCCTGCTGACATTTCGCGGGATATTCCTGAATTGGTCTTGCATATATGGAGTATTCAGGCTGGAATCTATACATGTAAATCCTACCAAACTCCTTCAGTTCAGCCAAGAATTCGGAAGCCAAATCAGCATGCCATTCCTTGGAGAAATAGCGTAAGGCGTTTCTCAGAGCAAGTTTCTTTTCTTCATGACTCAAAACATCCTTGCGTTTTGGAGCATGACTAAGTGAAGTGTCACGCTCTTTTTTTAAGGGAAGTGAAGTGGGAATGCCTTGGGATATTTGTTCTTGGAAAACCATTGGAATTACGAATTACGATTTGGGATTTACGAGTTGGATTTGAACCTCGTGCGTCATTGTTTGATTCTTACCTCTTGGATCTAATGTCTTAAGTCTATTGTCTTAAATCTTATTCCCTTTTTTCCAGACCTGAGCTGGTTTCAGTTTCCCTTGATGATAGAGGATTTCTCTAAAATCAGCTGTCGAGTACAGGTTGAAATCTGCTAATAGTCCAGTTTTTAAAATTCCTCGATCCTTTAATCCCAAAGCTGCGGCTGCCCGGAAAGTCAGTGCTGATAATACTTCTGCAGTGCTCAACTTTTCGAAAGTTGCCAAAATAGAAGCTTGAGTTATCAGATCACCCATTGGGGCAGAACCAGGATTCCAATCGCTTCCAATAGCCAAAGAACCTCCCTGATCTAGAATTTTTCTAGCAGGAGTAAATGAACAGCCTAAGCCAATCGAAGCTCCCGGGAGAGCTACTGCGACTGTGTCTGATTTTGCCAAAAGGGCTATTTCCGAATCTGTTGAAGCTTCAAGATGATCTGCCGATTTAGCAGCGAATTTCACTGCAACCTCAGAGCCTCCAGTTGTAAACTGATCAGCATGGACAGTGAGGTCAAAGCCTAAATCGCTTGCTTTTTGATAATAGGTTTCTATCTCTTGTGGAGAAAAAGCACTTTGCTCAATAAATGAATCGATTCGATTTGACAGGTTCTCTGACTTAAGAATCGGAAAGAGTTGTTCGTTGATTTCCTGAAGATATGCTTCTTTGGAGCCCTCGAAATCTCTCGGTTTCATGTGAGCAGCTAGGCAAGTGGAAATCAAGTCAGCTTTGGTGACTGAATTTGCTTCTTGTATTGCACGAAGCATTTTGATTTCTTCAGCTACAGTTAGCCCGTAGCCGCTTTTCACTTCAATGGTTGTTACACCTTCTCCGAGATGTCTATTTGCGTTTTTAATAGTTCTTTCAGCAAGTTCTTCCTGACTTAAATTTCTGGTTTGAGTAACGGTATCCCAAATTCCGCCACCAGCTTCGGCGATTTCCAGATAGGATTTTCCTGCATTTCGCATCGCAAAATCCTTTGCCCGGCTACCTCCAAAACAAATATGCGTATGACAATCTATCCATCCTGGAAGTGCTACAAAATTTCCTTTCAACTCAATTGCCTCGGAATTTATAGTTCCTGCTTTGGCCAACAAATCATTGAAATTGCCAACTTCCAGAATCTTTTCATCTTCAATCAGAATCCCTGCATTTTCCAGAATTTCCAATTGCTCATCTTTCAACGCTCCCTTTAGTGGGACTTTATCGAGCGTGAGTAGCTGGGTAATTGGGCCGATTAGTTTTTTCATGATTAGTTAGAGTAGGATTGATTATAGAAAAGAAAATTGAAGTACAATTTATTTAGCTGTCTACTGAATGAACTAAACACTAAAAAGCTCACTCCATTCAGTCTGGTATTGTAAATCTTCCTCTTTAGCTACTTGATTTGCTATTTTGATCAACTCACCACTTTGTATCATTTCAATTGCCGCTTCCATATCCTCAGTCATCACTCGATCATTGATGACAGGCGTGATGCTCTTTCTTACGTGGGCATGAATCGCTGTCATTATCTTTCCCGACTTCAAAGGAGCATGGAAATCCATCGCCTGGGCAGCATAAAATAACTCAATTCCTAAGATTTTCTCCACATTCCCAATGACTTGCAAGGCTTTTCTAGCACCTATCGAACCCATACTTACGTGGTCTTCCTGACCAAGTGAAGTGGGAATGCTGTCGGCAGAAGCAGGAAAGCAAAGTCCTTTATTTTCCGAAGCCAAAGCTGCGGTGGTGTATTGTGGAATCATCAAACCTGAGTTGAGACCAGTTTCTTTCATAAGCAATTTTGGTACACCTGGAGTGTCACCTCCAAGTGAAAGATAGATTCTTCGATCAGAGATGTTTCCCAATTCAGAAGCAGCAAGGCAGGCATAATCTAAGGGCAAAGCGATGGGCTGTCCATGGAAACTACCTCCGGAAATCGTGTGATCTTCGCTGAACACAACTGGATTGTCTGTTAGGGAATTGATCTCAATTTCGATAGCATCTTTCAGGTGAAGCCAGGCATTTCGAGAAGCGCCGTGAACCTGTGGCATGCATCGTAAAGAATAAGGATCCTGAACGCGCGCACAATTCAAATGCGAATTGACTATTTCAGAACCATGTAGCAAATTCAGAATAGTCTGAGCTACATGTTTATTTCCTGCAAATGGCCTCAATTGATGCAATTCAGGAGAAAAAGGTTTGATCGAACCCATTAAGCCTTCGATCATCATGGCTCCGGTGATGTCTGTATGGACGAGCAAATTATGCAAGCGATCCACGACTTTCACTCCGTAAGCAGCCATAAATTGAGTGCCGTTGATGAGCGCCAAGCCTTCTTTTGGACCCAAATGGAGAGGCTTCAATTTGAAATGATCCAGCGCTTTTCTGGACGTAGTAATTTCCCCATTAAAATGCACTTTTCCCAATCCTAACAAAGGCAAGAACAAATGCGAAAGTGGAGCCAAATCTCCAGATGCACCAACTGAGCCTTGGATTGGAACTACAGGAATGACGTCATTCTCAAGCATCCAACCCATTCGCTCTAGTGTTTCCAGTCTAATTCCCGAGAATCCCTGTGCCAAAGCCTGAAGTTTCAGCACAAGCATAAGCTTTGAGATCTCTATTGGTACAGGTTCTCCCAAGCCAACGGCATGACTTTTTAAGAGGTTCTCCTGCAGTGTCTGTGTGTCAGTTGCTGAGATTTTGCTGGTACACAGTGGGCCGAAGCCCGTGTTAATTCCATAGACAGCTTTTTCACCTTTGGCAATGTTAGCCACAGCTACCGCAGATGCTTGGACTTTGTCACGAGTTTCAGCGCTTAATTCTCCTTTGATCTCTTTTCTGGCGAGTTGCAAAGCTGTGCCTACTGTCAGTTGGTCTTGGCCGTATTGGAATGTATTCATAACTATTTGGGTCTCAATTCTAGGGTCTTGCCAAAGGTACCTAGCATTAATGATAAGTTTTGATATCAATTATGTCATGATTTGATACCTTTAAGGCATCATGGAATTAAGACATTTGAGTTATTTCAAAGCAGTTGCTGAGGAGTTGAATTTCCGAAAGGCAGCCGAGCGACTATTTATTTCCCAACCAGGTTTGAGTAGACAAATTAAGAACCTGGAGGAAATGCTGGAGGTGAAACTCTTTGAACGTGATCAAAAGCATGTGGAGCTCACAGCTGCAGGATCATTTTTCAAAAATGAAGTTGACTTCGTTCTAAATCATCTGGATCTCACGAGAAGCCAATTAAAATTGATTGCCGCAGGGAAAATCGGGGGGCTGAGAATTGGGTTTTTAGGCTCTGCTTCCAATCAGGTTTTACCGGATTTACTAGCCAAGTTGAATGCAGATCAGCCTTTGATCAGCACTAGTTTGGAAGAGTTGAGCAATTCTGTTCAGGTGGAAATGATCGAAAAGGACAAGTTGGATTTGGGGTTTGTACGGTTGGCTTCTGTGCCAAGTGATCTCGAAATGAAGGTTGTTCTGAGAGATAGTTTTTCGCTGGTAGTGCCAAAAAATCATCCGCTTCAGGAACGAGATTTTATTTCGGTAAATCAGTTTAAGGATGAGTCATTTGTACTTTTTTCCTCTGATTACAGCAATCTCTATTACGAGCAGATCATTGGTATTTGTCGAGATGCAGGCTTTTCTCCCAAGATCAGGCATAAGTCCGTTCATGCGCTGACGATCTTCAAGTTGGTAGAAAATGGGATGGGCGTGGCGATAGTTCCTACTTCCTTGAAGGAAGGATATGAATTGAATGTGCGATTTATGGAGATTCCGAATATTTTGCAGTTCACGGAGCTTTCTGCTATCTGGAAAGGAGAGAATCGCAATCCGGCATTGAAGCAAGTTTTGCCACTGCTGTAGAAAAAGGGAATTAGTGTTTTCCTGAGTAATAATTTTAGCAAATTCGACTATGCGGGTAATTCAAAAGAATGAGAATGGGAAAGGATGAAAACAGGGCTGACAGGCTGACCCAAACTTTATTACTAATTTATTTGATCGTCTTGGGTTGGATCATTTTGCTTAAGCTAGGAGTGCAATTTTCTTATTTGGAAGAGAGGAAAATCAACCTGATCCCTTTTGCAAATGGCTACTATAGCTTGATGGAAACCATTTTGAATGTGGTGATTTTTATTCCACTGGGAATTTATGCGGGAATCTTATTTAGAAAACGGACTTTTGGATTTAATCTACTTTTCTTTTTTCTGACAAGTTTGTTGTTAGAAGGACTGCAGTTTGTTTTCAAATTTGGAACATTTGATATCACAGATTTACTTACCAATACCACTGGTGGTATCATAGGATATATGCTGTTTTGGGCGCTTCAAAAGTTTATTGGCGAACCTTTAAAGGCGCAGAAGTTCATTAACAGTATTGCAGCTATTGGTACATTTCTTATTGTTTTGCTCCTCGTCCTTCTCAAACTGAATATGCTACCCATCAGATATCAATAAGGCTTAATCAGTTTTACTGGTTCCTTTAGATCTTCTAATAGCGATTTTTAGGTTTGTTCAAGTCAAGAGATTTAGTTACAAAACGCTTATTTTTAGCTCTTTAACAAAATGTCGGGTGAATGTCGGGTCAAAACCGAGTCTATTTCGCCTTAAGTCACAATCCAATCAGAGAAATTGCCATGGTAAATCAAAAACTATTTGAAATGAAATGCGCGAGTCATACTTAGTTTAGTATGATATTAAAAGTAATACTGCGCATTCAATGTCACCATTAAAAAACAAACTCATGGACATTAAACAACCAGAACTTGGCAAAAAAATCTCTGAAATGAGAAAGGCAAAAGGACTGACTCAGGAGGAGTTGGTCGAACTATGTAACCTTAATGTACGGACCATCCAGCGCATCGAAGCAGGGGAGGTAACTCCTAGGAGTTATACGATTAAAGCGTTGTTTGAGGCTTTGGGGATTGAGTGGAAGGAAGAAAAGGAGAGTTTTGCTAGATCATCTCGGGTACCTTTGATTTCAAGTAGGTTAAAGGATGCCTTGTCGATCAGTTTTGGCGCAGGAGTTTTGTATTTGTTGTTTTCTATGATAGAAATACCCTTGGACATGGCTATGATGGAAGGGACAGTTCAAGGCTATATCTATATTCCTATCAAAATTACGGTGTTTACCTTGTACACAGTTTACATGGTCGCATTTTTAAAAATCAATATTTACTCAGAGCTAACAAACATAATGGGAGCATTTTGGCTATTGCTTGTAGCGAGGTTTATAGCATATGCGATTTCTTTCTGGGTCGTACTTGATTCAGGCTTAGAGTATGAATTTTACTTTGTATTTCCCAGTATGATTCTTTGGGGATTAGGTTATATTTTGCTTGGATATAGTCTAACCAAGTTCAAGGATGTCAGAAAGTTTGCTCTGTTACCAATTGGTATTTTGGGGATAGTTAGTGGAGCGCTTATGCTTACCATAATTGGAGGACCGTTGGCTGTTTTCACCCAATTCGTTTTTGAGATTGGATTGCTTTATTTCTTATTTAACTATTACAGGTCCATAGGAGATCCTGATAAACCAGAACCACAGCCTAGGTTTTTTTGAATTAAGAACACAGGTTTTCTTGGGAAATAAGTTCGATTTGAAAGATGGATACCATAACTTTTGAGATCAAATTCTAGCCATAAGAGACTTTGTTTTTCAATCTTTTTCTGTGATAGGAGCCTCTATTGTCACTGTTCCATTCACATTATTCAAAGCTGGCCAACTCGGATTTTTAATCTGGGGCATAAATAAAATCTGGAGAACTTCTTCTCCCGATTCCACTTTTAGTTCTCAAGTGACTGCTTGATTTTTTCTTTCACCAACTTCAAAATCTCCGCATTTTTAGGACTTGAAGTCTCGATTTCCAAGATTTTTGGGTGGATTGAATCAGAATAAAAGTCTGTTAGCGTAGCTTCCAATTCTTCCTGGTTTACCACTTTCACATAGAAAAAACCAAATTCAGTTGCCAGGTGCTGTGCAGATAAATTCTGTTTGGTTTCGAAATACTCTTCTAATTCAGGCTGATTTGCTGGTCCTTCGATCAATCGGAAAATCCCACCTGCATGATTATTCAGCAAGATTATCCGAAGGTTTGGCATCGCGTAATTATGCCAAAAAGCATTGCGATCATAGAAGAAAGCCATGTCGCCAGTAATAAGCGTGACAGTATCCTTGGTTGTAAAGGTGCAACCGACAGCAGTGGAATTTGATCCATCGATGCCAGAAGTTCCACGGTTACAGCTTATTTCTTGTTCTCTTTTTCCCAGCAAATTCAAGTATCGCACCGCCATACTATTGGCTACATGGATTTTGGAAATTGAAGGAGTTTTACTTAGGCAAAATGCCAAAGCAGAATACTCCCCGAATTCACTTGTTTTGAATACTTCTGCAAGTGCTGACTGAGTCTTTTGCTCCAATTCTATCCAGCTATTTTGAAAGTCTTGATTCTGAGGTTTAAGCGCTATTGCAAGCCAATTGAAAAATGAAACTGGACTACTTGGTATCGTCCGAGACAGTCTTTGAAATGTGTCTTTTGCTTTCCCGTCTTCCTGCACATGCCAGTGTGACGCTTGAGTCTTTCGCAGAAATAGTTTCAGTGATTTTGAAATCACCGACTTCCCAAATGAAATAATCAATTCAGGCTCTAGTTCTTGACTCAGAGCCGGGTTTCCTAACCAGTGATCGTGTAGCGAAATTGTTTGATCTGACTGCAAATTACTAATCGTGTCAGTAATGATGACCACTTTTTTCTCTTTCGAAAGCTTATCTAAAACAGCTTGAAGAACCTCGTTTGGTTTCTGCTGCCCTGCGACTATTAGAATCTTGCTGAAGGACTGAAGACGATTATTGAGTCTGATCAAACTTTCCTCAGAAAGCTGAACAGAAGAATGCTCCTGATTGAAAACTCTCGGATTCCCAGGGAATTCTATTTTTTCACCATGCTCAGGATAGAACGGCTCCCGAAGTGGAATATTGATATGGACTGGGCCAGATGGAAATTGCTTGGCAAGATTTATTGCTTCGTTTACGACCCGTGATGAGTGCCAAAGCTGATCAGAATTGCGTGTAGAATCGGGCAATTGAAAGCTTCCTTTCACATGCTTTCCGTAAACTTCTGGCTGGAAAATCGTTTGTCCGTCGTATTGATCGATCCATTCAGTAGGTCGGTCTGCGGTTAAAATCAATAGAGGGATTTGCTGGAAAAATGCTTCAGCTACAGCTGGGTAGTAATTCAAAGCTGCTGATCCGCTGGTGCAAACCAAAGCCACAGGTTCTTGCATTTGCTGAGCCATACCCAAGGCTATGAATGCGGCCGAACGCTCGTCAGAGATAGTTCTAGTGTGGATGTGAGGGTGTCTGGCAAAGGCAAGCGTCAATGGAGCGCAGCGTGAGCCGGGAGAAAGAATAGCATTTTGGATGCCCTTTTTGGCGCAAATCGCCACTAAATCAACAACTGATTGAAGTATCAAGCGCTTGGGTTTTGAATGAATTTACCGATGATTTCACACTTGAGTTCTGTTTCTTCCCATTCTTTTTCATGATCAGAATCCTCAGTCACGCCAGCTCCGGCGTAAAGTGTTGCTTCGTTGTCATGAAGGCTTGCTGTTCTCAAATTGACATAAATAGAAGTGCTGCCCTGAATATTTACTGGCCCAAGAAATCCTGAGAAAAATGAGCGGTCAAAGCCTTCAAATTCCTGAAGAAAATCATGTGCTTCGCGTCTAGGCATTCCACAAACAGCAGAGGTTGGATGAAGGAGACCTAGCATGATAGATCCAAGTTCTGGAAAGCCAGTTTCCTTCATGTTGATTCTGAAATCAGATCGCAGGTGCAGAAGATTGCCGGCAAGTACTGTTTTCGGACCATGTTCCTCGTATTCTCGAAGGCGTATTTTCTTGAAGCAGGAAACGATGTAACGACTTACTAAGGCTTGCTCTTCTATTTCTTTCTGAGTCCAAGCCACTGATTTGAGCGGATTGTCTCCTGTTGCTTTTTGCGTACCAGCTAGAGACATGGTGTAAAACGTATCACCTTTGGTTTCTATCAAAGTCTCTGGCGAAGCACCTATCCAAGTGCCTACATGAGGCAAATGGAAGAAGTTAATAAATGCATTCGGATATGCGTCCATCATACTCAATATGGTACCGCTTAAGCTGAAACTTGAAGGAATTGAGATGGTTTTGGTTCGGGCAGGAACTACTTTTTCGAGTTGATTTTCTTTAATGGCTTTTATGCCTTCTTTGACTAGCTGGATGAAGTGAGCTTTGTCCTCACTCAGTTTGGAGGTTTGTACTTTGCTGACCAATGTTTGATTAATCAGTAATTCCCGGATTTCTGCTGGAGAAAGCCTTTCCTGATTTTTCAATTGAACTTTAGCCCACTCAGGAAGTTCATCTGTGTCAAGTGGCCTGTCAAGCTCAAAGGAAAAGTACTTGTTAGCCTTTATGAAATAGGCTTTTTTATCTGCTTGGTCAGCGAAAGGATGAACAATAAACCCTGGTTCAAGACTTTCAATGGATAAATCAACTTTAATCGGCTCAGATGTGTCATCTAAAACAATTTCAACGGTATTGGATTTTGGCTTTCGCCAGATGGCAAATGAACCACCAGAAGTCAAACCTAGTTGAAGCAGGAGTTGAAGAATTTCTGTTTTCGTATGATTCGTAGCTACGTTGGTATGCATTACTTTTTGTCTAAAATCGCCATGGTGATTCTGCTTATGCAGCAGAGTTGACCTTGCTCATTTGTGATTTTTATTTCCCAGACCTGTGTGCTTTTTCCGATATGAATCGGTGTAGTCACTCCTGTGACAATACCTGATTTAACACCTTTCAGGTGATTTGCGTTGATTTCAAGACCTACACAAATTTGTTTATTTAGGTCAATCGTAAGTGAAGATGCTACACTTCCCAGTGTCTCAGCAAGTACTACATTTGCTCCTCCGTGTAACAAACCCATCGGCTGTTTTGTTCTCTCGTCTACCGGCATGGTTGCGATCAGATGATTATCTCCGATTTCGGTAAATACAATTCCCAGATGTGCAGTCATTGTATTATTACCGTTCTGGTTGATTTGATCCAATGAAGGCTTTTGGGAGAATACCATGAAATTTAAAGTAAATGAGTTTTCTTTGGGGTGCAGACAAAAATAGATAATCTTGAATCGAAAAAAAATTTACCTCGTAAGACACGGACAAACTGATTTTAACCTGAAAGGCGTAGTGCAAGGGAGTGGAATCGATGCTCCGATCAATGAAAACGGTAGAAAGCAGGCTGCGGCTTTTTTTGAAGCGTACAAAAATATTCCATTTGATCAGGCGTATTACACAGGACTTCAACGGACCAAACAATCAATACAGTCTTTTTTGGACTTAGGTATTCCTGCTATTTCTACTACGGACCTTAACGAGATCTCCTGGGGAGATTATGAAGGGCTCCCGATGTCACCTGAAGAAAGTCAGTATTATCAGCACATGCTGGACCAATGGCAAAAAGGGAATCTCGATTATTGTATAGCAGGAGGAGAAAGCCCTAATATAGTGGCTAAGCGAATGCAAAGGGGAATTGATGCGATAATATCCGGACCGGGCGATACGATTTTAGTTTGTATGCACGGGCGTGCGATGCGTATATTTTTGAGCTTGATTATGAAGCAAGACTTGTGTCACATGGATATGTTTGAACACAGAAATCTTTGCCTGTATCTACTCGAACAAAAAGAAGAGGGGACTTTTGAATTGTTAAAAAGAAACGATACCGAGCATCTTAAGGAGCTGGGGTAGGGCGTTTATCGTTTTTATTTTTTTGCTGACTTGCTTCAAAAGCGATTAAGTAGTTGTCCAAGGACTTTTTGTTGGCGGTCATATCCACTAGTCGGAAGGCGATTTCCTGCAGTTTCATCTCTTCACCTTTTTCGAGTGACACTAGAAATTGGCCGAGAAAACAGGCGTCAAATTCGCATTCTGGAATATTAATAATCATCGCAAGCTCAGAATTGCCAGCATATGACCTTATTTTGAAAGCAGAAGAAAATTGGGACTGTATGTCTTTCAGTGAGGTATTAAGCGATTTTAATTCCTTTGATTTGAACAAGACCAAAAAAGTTTTGGATTCAGTCTCAGCTGCAAAAGCAGAAAGAGAGAGAAATAGAACAATAGTTAGAATTCCAAGACTTTTCATAGCTCTCAATATAGAAAAATTAATACGTTGAAAGCAAAAAAATATATAAAAAGAAACCCCGAACTGAAAGTCCGGGGTTTCTTTTTATATATAAACTCGTATGATCTTCTTTCTTAAGCTTGGGTGGCTTTAGTAGCCTTAGTAGCTCTTTTTTTCTTTGGAGCTACTTCTTCTACTACCTCATCTTCAACTCCAGCGAGGATTCTACCGCAATGCTCACAAACAATCAGTTTTTTCTTCTCACGAATGTCAGCCTGTCTTTGTGGCGGAACTGTGTTAAAGCATCCACCGCAAGCACCTCTTTTAACCATTACCACTGCTAGGCCATTTTTGGCGTTAGCTCTGATTTTGGTGTATGATTTCAGAAGACGTTCGTCAACTTTCTTATTGGCTTTTTCACGATCAGTGCTAAGTTTCGCTTCATCAGATTCGCTTTCAGAGACAATCGAAGTTAATTCGCTGTTTTTCTGTTCTAAATCTTTTTGACGATCTTTTTTCACTGCACTTAATTCCTCCAAGTCCACTTTTTTGGTATCAATTCGATATCCAGCTTCAGTGATCTTTTTCTTCGCAACCTGAATCTCTAGATCCTGAAGTTCAAGTTCCTTGGTGATAGCATCATATTCGCGGTTGTTGCGAACATTCATCTGCTGCTCCTGGTACTTTTTGATCAGTTTCTCAGAGTCCTTGATGCTTTCTTTAAGCGCCTTTATTTCGTTATCAAAAGAATCTATTTCACTTTGAAATTTCTCCAATCGAGTTTCATATCCAGCTATTTCATCTTCTAAGTCTTGAACCTCTTCTGGAAGAGCTCCGCGAACCTTAATGATGGCGTCTAGTTTTGAATCTAAAAGTTGAAGGTTGTGAATAGCTTCGAGTTTCTGTGCTACTGTACTTTCCATGTACTATCGGTAGGATGTGGGATTTGTAACTACTTTTGTCAAATAGAGTGCAATATTAGGAAAATTTTGTGACAATAACTCCCGGAGTAGTTCTTTTGTAAAAATTTCGCTCTCATAATGTCCGATGTCACAGAGAATTAATGCTCCATCGGCATCAAAAAACTCGTGGTATTTCACGTCTGCGGTCACAAAGACATCTGCACCCGCACGTATAGCGTCTCCAAGAAGGAAAATACCCGCCCCGCCACAAACAGCTACTTTATTTATTTTTCTTGGGATAATTGACGTGTGCTTGATCAATTCAAGGTTCATTTTGGCTTTCATATAATCCAAAGATTCTTCGCCTTCCATTTCTTGCGTCAGTGTACCGATCATGCCTGCACCTACTTCTTGGTTTTCATTTTCAAGACTTTGCACGTAAAATGCTACCTCCTCATAAGAATGGGCTTCCCGCATTTTTTGTAAGACCTTTGGGAGAATATGATTGGCTACCAAAACTTCCACTCGGATCTCTGGCTCTTCTTTAGCTTTCCCGCGCTCACCTAATGTAGGGTTTGCTTTTGCCGAAGGCGTAAAAGTTCCTGTCCCTTTTATCTGAAACGAACAATCTGAGTATTCACCAATCTTTCCTGCTCCTGCAGCATAGACCGCCTGAAGGACCTTGTCTTTCTCTGGTTCTGGCACAAAAAACACCAGCTTGCTGAGCAATTGTCTTTTAGGTTGTAAAATTTTAGTGTTAAGAAGACCCAATCGATCTGAAATTCGCTTATTCACTCCCTGTGCTACGTGGTCCAGATTGGTGTGAATAGCATAGATCGCAATGTCATTTTTGATCGCTTTGATGATTGTTCTCTCTACATAATTTTTCCCTGTGAGGCTCTTCAGTCCTTTAAAAACTATAGGATGATGAGCTACGATCATGTTGGCGCCTAGTTCTATAGCTTCTTCTACGGTAGCTTCTATACAGTCAAGTGAGCATACAATCCCCGACACTTCGGAATTGCTGTTTCCTGTAATCAAAGTAGCGTTATCGTATGACTCCTGATAGGATGGAGGGGCGATTTGCTCCAAGTAGGAAATCACATCGCTAATCTTGTATCCCATAATTTTTCTGTTTATTTGATCAAAAATAGTAATTCTGGAATGCGCTGGTACGCTTTTTTGCTTTATCCTTTTGCTTTATTGTATGATTTGGTCACGAGACTTCGAAATTGGTTTTTCGATTTGGGCTGGCTGAAAAGTACGTCATCTACGATACCAAGTATAGTAGTAGGGAATCTGAGTGTGGGTGGCACGGGGAAAACTCCCATGGTGGAATTTTTGATTCGGATGCTGCATAAAGAGTATCGTTTGGCCACGCTGAGTAGAGGATACGGGCGAAAAACCAAAGGATTTCTAGAAGCTGACCCACACGTTTCCCCCGATCAGATAGGTGATGAGCCATTTCAGATTTATCAAAAGTTTGGTCAAGAGATTTCCGTGTTTGTAGGAGAAGACCGGGTGATTGCACTAGAGGAGATAGTTCAAATGTCAGATGCTCCTGAGCTGATTATTTTAGATGATGCCTTTCAGCATCGCTATGTGAAGGGTGATTTGAATATTCTTTTGACTACTTATCAGAAACCTTTTTATTCTGATTTTTTGCTGCCCATGGGTAGACTCAGAGAAAATAGAGCTGGAGCAAAAAGAGCTGATCTGATCATCGTTACCAAATGTCCAGAAGATCTAAGCACACCACAGAAGGCTAAAATAAAAGGACTAGTAGCTACTTATAGTAAAGCCAATACACCTGTGTTGTTTTCATCTATTTCTTATGGAAAACCAACGCCATTGGATGATTCGTTTTCTTTTTCGACTAGAATTATCTTGCTTACAGGCCTCGCAAACGATCAACCGCTGATAGAATATGTTAGTGGGAATTTCGAGCTAGTAGAGGTGATGAGCTATCCAGATCATCATGAGTATTCTGAGGCTGATTTCGATAGAGTACGGAGTACAATGAAGCAACATGCATCGAAGAATCCCGTTGTTGTTACGACCGAAAAAGATGCAGTGAAAGTTAAATCCAACGCGCCCAAAGGATTTCTGGAAGAAATTCCGATTTTTGTGCTTGCTATAGAAGTGAAATTTTCACCAGCTGATGAGTTAGCTTTGGCACAATTAATCAATCAAAAGGTCTTCAAAAAGGATAATATCTAAGTGAATAAACGGTTTCTCGGTTTCATATTTTTCCTCACGATTGCGAGTGTCCAATTCGCTTTTGCACAACGTACTATTCCCAGAACTGGCCAAAATACAAATCAGCAAGGAAATAGGGAAGTGACTGACCCAGATGAAGAAGAGGAAGGCATAGTGGGGAGAAGATCCCTATTGGATGACAGTACGAAGATGGTTTATGGGCCTAAAACCAGTTTGTACTTCTATGAGAAAGACATCAAGCGAAATAACCTGATTCTTTATCCTCAGGACACGGCTCTGACTAATTTTCACAACTATGATCCAGTAGGTAAAAGCAATTGGAAATATCAGGATTTAGGGAATATAGGAAGCGCTACTAAGTCAATCTACTATGAAATCCCTGATGTCATAGGTGCTAGATCTGGATTCTCCGCCTATGATTTGTATTATCACGCACCGGAGAACAACAAATATTTCGATACCAAATCTCCCTTCACAGAAATGTCAGCTTTCTTCGGTGGAGGACAACGAAACATGCTGGATTTGGCATTTGCGCGAAACATTAATTCTCGATGGAATGTAGGATTTAATTTGCATACGATAAAAGCACGAAAGACACTGAATCCAGTGGCTAGGGATGATAATATGGTGTCACAAACCTCCTATTCCCTTCATACTAATTACCGCTCGGAAAACGGGAAATATTGGTTTTTGGGTAATTTTTCCCGGATGCTACATAAGGTCAATGAAATAGGGGGTATCATTCCTCCGGGGGTTGATAGCACTTCGGTGTATTTTACCTACGAAGATGCTAAAGTGTGGCTGAGTAATACGCAAGCGAGTGATTTGAGACAAGAATACAGGTTCTATCACGAGTATAGTGTTCGGGATGAGTTGCAGATCTATCATATTTTTGATCAAAAAAATAAGGACTTCACTTTAACTGCGCCTTTGACAAGAAGTGATTCCCTTTTCTATCCAAGCACTAGACTTAATGATCAGCTGGATACCACAAGGAATTACAGTGATTTCAAAGAGTGGGGAAACGAAGTTGGCTTTAAGGGTAGTTTCAAGGGATTCTATTATAATGCTCACGCAAAATTTAGGGCAGGTAGGATGAAAAGTACTTTTTATCCAGATAAAAATAACTTCAACGAGGTTTATTTGGGTGGAGAGTTGATAGGTAAAATTTCTGACAAGTGGTCAATAAGTGCCGATGGGGAATATTTGATTCCTGGAGCATTCAAGCTACATGGGTTGTTTATTTCTCCTTGGCTTGAGGTGGATTACACGAAGGCTGTATACAAACCTACTTCTATGCAGCAAATGTATTATGGGAATCACTACCAATGGGATAATGATTTTGGTAACGTAGGAGTGGATCAGATTCGCGGAGTATTTAAACTCGATTTTAATAAAATCCAGCTTCGCCCTTCTGTGACAATCAATAGAGTGAATAATTACGTTTATTTCAACGAAGAGCGTAAAGCAGAGCAAGCTAGTGGAGAGGCATTTATGTTGATTCCTGGGTTGAAAGCCAAAGTGCGTATAGGACAGAAATTTCAGTGGGATACTGAGGTGATATACACTCAGATTTCAGGTGAGGCAAGTGATAAATTTAGAATTCCTAAATTCTACGGAAACACCAAGTTTTACTTTGATAGTCCAATGTTCAATGACAATGTCTATGTTCAACTTGGTCTGGATATCCGCTATCATTCCGATTATTTTGCTGAAGCTTATTTCCCATCTACTCAGCAGTTTTACCTTCAGAATAGCTTTAATGTCTATGCTTATCCTGTAGCTGATATTTTCCTTGATTTCCGTATCAATCGTACGCGAGTTTTGCTTAAATACAATCACCTCAATAGTGGGTTGATGAACAAGGAAGGATATTTTATAACTCCAGATTATACTGGGTACAAGTCATTCATCGATCTGGGAATCACCTGGTATTTATTTGATTAATGATGAGTTGGGAGGAAATCACAAGACAGAAGATGTTGCATTTGAAGCTGCCGACCGATCCAAGATGGGTAAGTGTAGCCGAGATGCAACTGGATGATATTTTGACCGATCATGCTTACTGTGAGCAAAAAGCAGCTTCTTCATGCATCAGCATCATTGTGAGATTCAATGATAAAGAGGAAGTGGTGAATACGCTTACGCCAATTGTTGCAGAAGAGTGGGGGCATTTTGAGCGAGTGCTTGAGCAGCTTCGTAAGCGAGGACTGAAGCTAGGATTTGTAAGAAAAGATGAATATGCTCTTCAACTTAAGAATTTTTCAAAAAAAGGCGGAAGCAGAATCCAACAGCTGACGGAACAATTGCTGATGAATGCCTTGATCGAGGCAAGAAGTTGCGAACGATTTAAGTTGTTATCTACTCATCTGGAAGACCCTGAGCTACAAAAGTTTTACTATGAGTTGATGGTTTCGGAGGCTGGACATTTCGTGACTTTTATAGAGCTAGCCAAAAAATATGAAGATCCTCAGGTAGTGAATGAGAGATGGCAGGAATGGCTTGCCTTTGAGGCTGAAGTGATGAAGAACCTTGAAGTTCGAGGTGATAGAATTCATTGAGGGGATCTTAAATTTTCTTACTGAATAGTCATTTTCCTTGTAATTATTTATACTTGACTTGTCTAGCCGCGATTGCGCAAGAAAGTCGTTCTAATATGAACACACTATGAATTTGATCGAAAATGTACGGGAGGCTGTCCGCTCCGTAAAAGTAAATTTGTTGAGGACAATCCTGACGGGTGCCATCATTGCAATTGGTATCTCATCACTTGTAGGTATGCTGACAGCTATTGATGGGATCAAAGCTCAAATAGCAGATAGTTTCTCAGGTTTGGGAGCTAACTCATTCGACATAAGAAATAAGGGGTTTAGTGGAGGTAGAGCAATTCAAGATGGGAAGTCTGAGAAAACTTATCCTAAGCTTACTTTTCGGGAAGTAATGAACTTCAAGGAGAAATATAATAGTGTGGGAATTTCAACTGTATTTGTTTCCGTGACAGGGAATGCAGAGATCAAGAGAGGCTCTAAAACTACCAATCCAAATGTACGAGTAAGAGGTGGTGATGATAATTATTTGAACATTAAAGCTATGACGCTTGAGTCAGGTAGGAATTTCAGTAGCATGGAAATTCAAAATGGTTATAATGTATGCATCATAGGCAAAGAACTTGGAACTACACTTTTTGAAGCAAGTGAAGATCCTTTGAATCAAAAAATCACTGTTTTAGGTAGACCTTATACTATTGTAGGGATACTTGAAGAGCAAGGAGGAGTAGGTCAGGATTCGGGTGCGGATAGACAGATATTGGTTCCGATAGAAAACGCCAGTCGTTTGGATAAAAGAGGAAATTTTAGTTATAGCATTACCGGTGTAGCTTCGGGCCCTGAGCGAATAGATTATGAAATGGGACAGGCGATAGGAATGATGAGAGAAATCCGTCAAGATCGAGTGGCACAAGAGGATTCATTTGACTTGACCAAAAGTGAGTCTGTAGCAGAAAGTTTGGAAGAAGTAGCAGGATATCTTAGAATGGGAGGTTTTGGTATAGGATTTATTACGCTTCTAGGAGCTTCCATTGGTTTGATGAACATTATGCTAGTTTCCGTAACTGAGCGTACTAGAGAGATCGGTATCCGTAAGGCACTAGGAGCTACACCGCTTAGAATCAGACAGCAGTTTCTTATGGAAGCCATTATGATCTGTATTATAGGAGGGGCTATGGGAGTGCTCTTGGGTATTTCCATTGGCAATATTATAGCACTAGTCATCGGAGTAGGCGGTTTCCTAATTCCTTGGCTTTGGATGCTAATAGCCTTTGTGATTTGTATTGTGGTAGGTTTGATGTCTGGATATTTTCCAGCATACAAAGCATCCAAGTTGGATCCAATCGAATCCTTGAGGTACGAGTAAATCAATAAATTTTCAAAAATTCAAAAGCCTTAGATACTTGTATCTGAGGCTTTTTGATGTTAAGTGACCCTGATATAGTCTTTAAAAAAAATCTTTGGGCTCTAGGTATTATTTCAAAGGTTTTAAAAGTGGGCCAATTAATCTTTATTTTTCAACTATGAAATCGAATCAATTTGACGCTATAGTAGTAGGATCAGGTATTAGTGGAGGTTGGGCAGCAAAGGAGCTTTGTGAAAAAGGATTGAAAACCTTGGTGTTAGAAAGAGGGAGAGATGTCCAGCATCTGAAGGATTATCCCACCATGACAGCTGCACCGTGGGAGATGCCACATCGCAATCAAATCCCAAGAGCAGACAAACTTGAGAATCCAGTGGTCAATAGATGCTATGCCTACAAAGAGGATACGGAGCATTTTTTTGTCAAAGACTCCGAGCATCCTTATGTGCAGGAAAAGCCATTTGATTGGGTCCGCGGATATCAAGTGGGTGGCAAATCTCTGATCTGGGCACGACAAACTCAGCGCTGGAGCAAATATGATTTTGAAGGACCAGGCCGAGATGGCTTTGCCGTGGATTGGCCAATTCGGTATGCTGATGTTGCTCCCTGGTATAGTTATGTAGAGCGTTTTGTGGGAATAAGCGGGAGTTATGAAGGGTTGGAGACACTTCCTGATGGAGAATTTTTGAAAGCCTGGGAAATGAACTGTGTGGAGAAGGAGATCCAACAGAGAATCAAGGCAGCCTATGATGATCGCGATGTGATTATTGGTCGTTGTGCTCATCTCACCGAACCGAAGGAAGTTCATCTAGAGCAAGGCCGTGGCCAATGTATGGCAAGAAACCAATGCTATAGAGGGTGTCCTTTTGGAGGCTATTTCAGTTCCAATTCTTCTACTTTGCCTACAGCTGCCAAGACGGGGAATCTAACAATTCGACCTGATTCTGTGGTTCATTCGCTTATTTATGACGATCAAAAAGGCAAGGTCACAGGAGTGAGAGTTGTAGATAGAGTCACTAAGGAATCATCAGAATATTTTTCAGAAGTGATTTTTTTGAATGCTTCTGCACTCAATACTAACTTGATTTTACTGAACAGTACTTCCAAGCGCTTTCCCAATGGTCTGGGAAATGACTCAGGTGTTTTGGGGAAATATATTGCGTTTCATAACTATAGAGGATCAATCAACGCCAGTTATGAAGGTTTTGACGATAAGTTTTATTTTGGAAGAAGACCTACCGCAGTGATGATGCCGAACTTCCGAAATGTTAAAAAGCAGGAGATGGACTTCATGCGTGGATATATGACTTTTTATTCGGCTGGACGTGCTGGAGTGGGGCATGCAGATACGCCATTTGGCGCAGAATTTAAGGAAGCAAATTCAAAACCAGGACCTTGGTCGGTTTACATGATGATGCAGGGAGAAACAATTCCTAAGGAAACTAACCATGTCACATTAAGTCCAGATCAGCAAGATGAATGGGGAGTACCTTTACTTCAGATTAATGTAGGCTACGATGAAAACGATGAGAAAATCCTGAATGACTTTCATGAGCAAGGAGTAGAAATGCTGACAAAAGCAGGTTGTGTGAATATCCGAAAAGGTGATAGTAAACAATCACCAGGCTTAGATATTCATGAGATGGGCGGAGTGAGAATGGGAAGAGATCCTAAGACTTCCTTGCTCAATGGATTTAACCAAATGCATTTGGCTCCAAATGTATTTGTCACTGACGGTGCATGCATGACGTCCACTGGAACTCAAAATCCATCCATTACCTACATGGCTTTGACTGCCAGAGCGGTGGATTATGCTGTGAAGGAACTGAAGAAAGGAAATTTGAAATAGTAGGTTTTTACTTTCGGTTTATGTGTTCGTATATTTTGGCACGAAGCTGTCTGTTCAAAGAAGAGAGTGTTTCCAGAAGCTTTTTCCATTAATTACTGCAGGTCATTATACTCTTTTCAGCACCAAAACTGTTCGGTTGGGGACATACAGTTTTAGACACTGATGCTCATCGGTAAAGTAGTTTACTGTTAGATCCAGACGCTCAAATCCACTGAATTTCTTTTCATCGGAATTAAGCAAAATCATATATTCCCCGGCATTTTTGACATGAACAGGTAAACCGAAAAATGACTCAGTAGGATGGAAGGAGAACACGAAAATCAATCCGCTTCTTTCGTATGCCAAAATCTTTTTATCAGGATCCAGATGGAGTTGCTCAGCAGGAGCAGAGGCCAGAAGCTGGTAGTCCGTTGCTAGCTTAATAATTGCCTTGTCCCAAGCGTCCAGCTGTCCGTAACGAAGTAATGGGTCGTCGACTAGGGACCATTGTCGACGGGCATATTGATGACTCCAGTCATTTCCTTCTCTAGGGAAATCTACCCAGTCAGGATGACCAAATTCGTTTCCAATGAAATTCAAATACCCTTCTCCGCCCAGCGTGAGTGTGATCAATCGGATTAGTTTATGCAGCGCAATCCCACGGTCTACCACCAGATTTTGCTGAAGGAGAGACATGGAGAAATACATATCTTCTTTCATCAGACGAAATGCAAGTGTTTGATCACCTACCAATGCTTGATCATGGCTTTCGGCATAACCTATAGATCTTTCTGCTTGAGGGCGATTAGTTAATTGATGCCAAAGCTCAAACATATCCCATTCCTCATCTTGCTTATGTTTGAGGGTCTTAATCCAAAAATCAGGGACTCCCATAGCCATTCGGAAGTCAAATCCAATTCCTCCATCTTCTATAGGTCTGGCAAGCCCCGGCATCCCGCTCATATCCTCTGCAATAGAAATATTCAGAGGTTTAAGGTTATGAATCAATGTGTTTGCAAGCTGCAAGTATAGCACAGCATCTTCATCAACATTTTCATCAAAATACAGGTCAACGGAATCAAAATCCATGAATAACCCATGATGATGATACATAATGGAAGTCACGCCGTCGAAGCGAAATCCATCAAAATGGAATTCTTCCAGCCAATAGCGAATATTTGAAAGCAAAAATTGCTGTACTTCCCGCTTGGCATAATCAAAGACTTTTGAATCCCAGGCTGCATGATATCCTTTGTCTCCAGGATGGAAATATTGGTTTTCGCTACCGTCAAACTCATTTAACCCTTCGTTTACATTTTTGATGGCATGTGAATGTACAATGTCCATGACCACTGCAATGCCCATCTCATGCGCTTTGTTGATCATGGATTTGAGTTCCTCAGGAGTGCCAAATCTCGAGGTGGGAGCAAAGAAGTTAGAGACATGATAACCGAATGAGCCATAATAAGGATGTTCCATTACAGCCATGAGTTGTATGGTATTGTATCCAGCAGCTTTGATTCTAGGAAGCGTTAGTTCTTCGAATTCTTGATAAGTGCCAACTCCCAATTTCTCTTGTGACATTCCCACATGGCACTCATAAATTAATGGCTGTTTCAGGCTATTTTTTGTAGTGAAAGATCCATCCGTCCATTGGAAATCCTTAGCAAACCAAAGTTGTCCAGCGACATCATGTGTTTTTTCATCTTGAATCACTCTTCTTATATAAGCAGGGATTCTATCCAAAGCGCCATTATCGGCGATGATATGGACTTTCACCTTACTGCCATGGAGGAAACTGTCTTTGTATTGCTCAAAAGGCAAGAAAATCTCCCAGTCGCCACGACCACTTTTTTTCATTGGATGTGAGCTTCGGTCCCAGTCGTTGAAATCGCCGAAAAAATAGAGTTGCTTGGCTGCAGGAGCCCATTCCCGATATACCCAGCCTTTTCTCCAAGCTTCATAATGTATCCCGTAGAAATTGTGGACTGAGGCATATTCGAGGATGTTTCCACTGAAATCATCGATTTCTAGCATTGCTTCCTTATACCGATCAAACCTCCGTTGAATTTGTGGTTCGTATTGGGCAAGCCAAGGTTCCTGTCGAACTAAAGCGATTTTTTGTGAATCTTCCACTTATTTTTTTTTTTAGCTGATTTGAATTTAGAAAAATGTGGGAGGAAAATACCAAAGCAAGACTTTTGAATTGCCTTTCTTTCGTTTCTCCAAAAAGAAACAGCCCGAAGAAGTTTGTCTCCGGGCTGTTAGGTGTTTACTATATAGTAGTGTTTTAGTGCTTTTCGAATGCAAATTCCGGCTCTAATACTTCCACATTGCCTTTATCATTGATCTGATCTAGGGTGACTTGCTTCAATTCATTGATCAGCATAGGGTCGTACTTGGCAGCTACACGGATGTAGTTTTCGGTAAAGCCATGGATTTTCCCATCCTCAACATCTTCTTCGAAAAGAACGGTAAAGGTTTGACCGAGATTCTCAGTGTAGAATTTTCTTCTCTTTTTCTCAGAAAGAATTCGAAGCATTTTAGAGCGCTCGTTTCTCTTTTTCATTGGAACTACCTCGTCCATCTCAGCTGCTCTGGTATTTGCTCGCTCAGAATAGGTAAATACATGTAAGTAAGAAATGTCTAGCTCATTCAAGAAATTATATGTTTCGAGGAAAAGCTCATCCGTCTCACCTGGAAATCCGACGATCACATCTACTCCTATACATGCATGAGGCATGAGTGTTTTGATTTTCGTCACGCGGTCTACATACAGCTCACGAAGATATCTTCTGCCCATTTTTCTCAAAATGGTGTTGGAACCAGATTGAAGAGGTACGTGGAAATGTGGAACGAACCGTTTGGATTGCGCAGCAAAGCTGATGATCTCGTTAGTGAGCAAGTTTGGCTCAATAGAAGATATTCTCAGTCTATTGATACCTTCTACCTCGTCAAGTGCATACACCAAGTCTGCGAATCTTTCAATTCTCTTCCCGTCGACAATTCCGAAGTCACCGATATTTACGCCCGTCAGTACGATCTCTTTTACGCCAGTGGCGGCTATCTCGTGGGCTGATTGTACTACACTTTCTATAGTGTTACTTCGGCTTTTGCCTCTAGCAAGGGGAATAGTACAGAAGGCACATCCATAATTACAGCCATCCTGAACTTTCAGAAAAGTACGTGTTCTGTCATTAATAGAGTAGGCGTTATTAAATACCGTAGCTTCCTGAATCTCCGATGCCAAGACTTTTGTTTCCTGAGCTTTTGCGAAATCATCCAAAAGTTCAATCAAACGGAATTTTTCTGCTGCTCCCAGTACGGCATCTACCCCTTCGATTTCGGAAATTTCTTTAGGCTTTAACTGAGCATAACATCCTATAATGGTGACGTATGAGTTAGGGGAAATTTTTTTAGCTTCCTTTACAATCTTCTTACACTTCTTATCTGCATTCTCTGTTACTGAGCAGGTGTTGATAATGAAAATGTCGGGGTTTTCCTGAAAATCGACTTTCAGATACCCTTTTTCTTCAAACTGGCGACTGATAGTGGAGGTTTCGGAGAAATTTAGCTTACATCCTAGTGTATAAAAGGCTACTTTTTTCACAATTACGCTTCTGACAATGAGATTGCAAAGGTAATTAATCTTCGCATGTTTTCAATTCTCCAATTTTCCTTCGGTATTCACCTAGTTTGCCCGATATTGGCGCGTTTTTACTATGAATTATTGAAAAAAGTGTAATTTTTTAGAAAATCGAGGTCAAAAATGACTCAAAAGCATTTTCGAATACATATTTTTCTATTTTTGTGTGTATAAATTTAAACCACATATTGTAGAAATGGCAACACTCAGACAACAAGCCCTAGCAATGGTGCAGTCAAGACAGCGAGTAACTGTTACGGCACCATCCAACAAAATCTCAGACTTTTTTGGTGTAAACACTTTTGGAACAGCTCAAATGAGAGTGTCTTTGGCACCTTCAGCTTACAAAAGAGTGATGGAAGCTATCGATAAAGGAAGCAAGATTGATAGTTCAACTGCAGAAGAAGTAGCTTCCGCTGTAAAAACTTGGGCATTATCCAAAGGGGTTACACATTATACTCACTGGTTTCAGCCGCTAACTGGATCAACAGCTGAGAAACATGATTCATTTTTCGATGCCTTTAGTGGTTTAGAGAAATTCAAAGGAAGTGCACTTGTACAGCAAGAACCAGATGCATCTTCTTTTCCTAATGGTGGTATCCGCTCAACTTTTGAGGCTAGAGGTTATACTGCATGGGATCCTACTTCTCCGATTTTTATATTTGAAAACACACTTTGTATCCCTACCATATTTGTGTCTTACACAGGTGAGGCATTGGATTACAAAACGCCATTGTTGAAATCAGTAGAAGCAATCAATGAAGCAGCGGTAGCTATCTGTCAATTATTTGATAGAAATGTTAGAAAAATCACTCCTTCTTTAGGTATAGAGCAAGAATATTTTGTGATCGATAAAGCTCTATTCACGGCAAGACCAGATTTGGTAATGGGTGGAAGAACTGTTTTCGGACACAGCCCTGCAAGAGGTCAGCAATTGGATGATCACTATTTCGGATCAATTCCTACTAGAGTAAAGGATTTCATGGTTGACTTCGAAAACGAAGCGCTCAAATTGGGAATTCCTGTAATGACAAGACATAATGAAGTTGCTCCTGGTCAGTTTGAAGTTGCTCCTTTGTTCGAAGAAATAAACAAAGCAACAGATCACAACCAATTGTTGATGGATGTGATGGATAAAGTAGCTGAAAGACATGACTTGAAAGTCCTTCTTCATGAGAAGCCATTTGCAGGTGTAAATGGTAGTGGTAAGCATAATAACTGGTCTTTGATTACAGACACAGGGGTTAACTTATTCCAGCCAAGTAATTCTGCAAGAGAAAACCTACAATTCCTTACCTTCTTAGTAGCAACTGTAAAAGCTGTCTACGATAACGCTGACCTTCTGAGAGCAAGTATCGCTTCTGCGGGTAATGATCACCGTCTAGGTGCTAACGAAGCGCCTCCAGCAATTATCTCTGTATTCTTAGGAGCTACACTTACTGAAGTTTTGAATGAGCTTGAGAAAAATGGCAACATCAAAATCGAGAAAGGTGACAACATGTATATGAAATTGGGTATCTCAAAGATCCCTGAAATCATCCTTGATAATACTGATAGAAACAGAACTTCTCCTTTTGCTTTCACAGGTAACAAATTCGAGTTCCGTGCTGTAGGTTCTCAGGCGAATGTGGCTGGGCCAATGACTGTATTGAATGTAATCGTTGCAGATGTATTGGTAGAAATGGCTAAAGACATTGAGAAAGAAATGACTGCCGGTAAAGAGAAGAAGATTGCAATCGTAAACGTATTGAGAAAATACATCAAGGATAGCAAGAAAGTAAGGTTCGAAGGCGATGGCTACTCTGATGAGTGGGCAGCAGAAGCACAGAAAAGAGGTTTGTCTAATTTGAAATCAACACCTTCTGCATTGGATGTGTATTCTACTAAAGCTACAAAAGAGCTTTTCGAAAAACACAATGTAATGAATGGAATAGAAGTTCATGCTCGTCACGAAATCATGCTTGAAAGCTTCATGAAGAAGATTCAAATTGAAGGTCGTGTGATGGGAGATTTGGCATTAAATCATATTATTCCAACTGCTATTCTATACCAAAACAAAATCATCCAAAATGCAAATGGATTGAAAGGTCTAGGTTTGGATAATACTGCTGCAGTAGAGACGATCAAAGAAGTGTCTAAGCATATTGAATCTTTGAAAGCTAATATCACTGCGATGGTAGAAGCTCGTAAGAAACTTAACAAAGAAGAAGACATCGTTAAAATGGCGAAAGGCTACCAGACTGATGTCAAAGAAGCTTACTTCGAGAAAATCAGATATGCAGTAGATAAACTGGAGCTTTTGGTTGACGATGAGTCTTGGCCATTAGTGAAGTATAGAGAAATGCTTTTCCTTAGATAGGATTTTACATTTTTAACATCGAAAGCCGTCCCATTAGGGGCGGCTTTTTTTATTGTAAAGTTGTTCCGTCCTGAAAATACGTTACACAAACCACTCCGTCCATTTTGTCGATTACCTGTTGAGGGTTTATTAGATGCATAGGTTCAAGTTAAACTTGAATTACGGTAATTTTTAATCTTCAAAAAATACTTTTCCAAAAAAATAAGATAACCGGAGTGTATTTGTTGGTATATCTAGGAATAATTGAGTGTTTTGGTCTTGTTTTCATAAAATAATTTAAAGTCAAGAAGATTGTGGAAGGATTTATTTTCAGAATGAAATAAGTATTTTTGAGAAACGTATTACTGAAAACAATATGAATTTAATAGACATTGATGCCGATCTGGGCAAAGAAGAGGTATTCAGAAAAGTTGAAGACTTTTTGAATGAAAAAGGATTTAGGATCTCCAAAGTGGACCAGACGAGGCCTTGGGGAGGGTTTTTCGTGTTGGATGAAAGTCAGATCCGGGAGTTTAGAGCTATGTTCTTCGAGGATGTTACCCTTTCCGAAGAGCAGCTAGAGCAGAAGTTGAGTCCCAAATTTTTATTGGTAGCTCCGGGTGCTCGCCTTTCTTGGCAATATCATTTTCGAAGAGCAGAACTTTGGAAATTAATTAACGGCGAATCTGGAATAGTACGAAGCGAAACTGATGCGCTCGGCACATTGGAAAAAATGCTGTTGAATGAGACAGTATCATTGAAGCAAGGTGAACGCCACCGCTTGGTAGGCTTAAATACTTGGGGTATCGTAGCGGAAATATGGATGCATGTGGATCCTGAAAATCCTTCCAATGAAGAGGACATTGTGAGAGTGGAAGATGACTATTCTAGGAAATAAAAAAAAGCTCGGGTTTAAGCCCGAGCTAAAAAAGATTAAAATTTGTCGTCCGTAGCTCAATCACCCTTAAATAAACTATTTAGTTAAAAAAAATCCTACAGGACTAGCTGAAATAGTGATTGAATATAATTGTAATTAAGTGAAAATCAAAATACTGTGTTTAAGTAGTGTGTGTGGTAACACGAAATACTTTTTATGCTAAGTCAATCTTTTTAGCGATCTCTTCTGCTTCTGCAGATAGTCGGTCTGCTTCTTTTCTATTCACTTGTGATGCTTTATGTACTTCAGCCAATTTTTTGGAATAAGCTTCCTGAAGTTTTTCCTTTTCTGATTTCTTTTTAAATAATCCGAACATAAGAGTTTTAAGAAATTAACCTGTGAAGTTGGAAAATTGTTATGCTTTAGTTGAAATTGAGAAGGCTTGAAATGGTTTCTTCTTGTATCTCATCGTCTTTATAATTGATCAAATCCTCTAATCGCCCAGCAGGATTGTAATATCTCCAAGGTCCTTCTTTTCTTCCATCTTTCATCCGGCCTTCGGACGCTTTTCTGCCGTTTTCATGGTAAAAGATCCATGTACCATCAGCTTTTCCGGAGTTGTAATTTCCCTCAGATTCTTTCTTGCCATTTACATAGTAAGTGATTCTAGTTCCGTTACTGTCCTTCAAAGTGCCTTTGTCCAGAATTTCACTTCCGTCATAGGATTTGTATTCGCTTACATTCATTAGTCGTCCATTGTCCCAGAATTCTTCTTGAGTAAGTTGCTTATTATCATAGAATAGCCCCCAAATACCATCTTCAAAACCAATGTTATAACTCCCGACAGATTTAAGTTGTCCTCCATCGTAATAATAAACCCATTGTCCGTTTTCCAGACCGAGCGTATACTCTCCTTCAGCTACTAGGATTCCTATTTTATTGAAATATTTCCAAAGACCAGTTTTGAGGTCATTTCTATATTCACCGATTGAGTAAATTTCTCCATCAGGAAAAAAACTTTTCCAAATGCCCGTCTTCATACCATTTTGATATACACCGGAAACTGAAATTTGTCCAGTGCTGTGATATTCTACATAATCGCCAACGGGCACGCCCAGATCGTAAGTTTTGCGCTTGGCAATTGACTTGTTAGGAAAATATTCTTCCCATGTTCCTACCGCAATTCCATTCTCATATTTCTCTATTCTTGCAAGTCGTTGATTCTCGTAGAAATACCTCCAGGTACCGATTCTCTTACCATTGTCATCGAAAAACTCTTCAGATTCTTTTGATTTGGTGCCGGGGAAATAGCGTATCCATTCCCCTATTTTTTTACCATTTTTATAATTTCCCTCTTCCACCACTAGGTTTGGATAGGTAAGTCTTTTAAATGCGCCTTCCAGTTCTCCATTTTTGTATACGGCCTCGGTGATCAGTACACCCTCTTGATCGTACTCTAGAAAGGGGCCTTCTCTTACTCCGTTAACATAAAATTCTCTTAGTGCCAGTTCGCCGAATTCATAGTACTGCAACCACTGACCAGTTTTCTTGCTGTTTTCGTACTGGCCTTCCACATAAATCTGTGACGGATCTATGTAATCTGGAACACCCGTTTTACCATAATATTCTATATATCTACCTACGAGTGTAGAATCCTGAAAAACCATCTCTTGCTTCAAGGCACCTTCGGCATCGTATAATTTCGATGTGCCGAAAAGTATACCTTCTCTATATTCGGCTACCATTTTTCTTTTTCCATCTGGATAAAAACTGCTCCAGGTGCCATTCCTTAGCCCGTTCTTGAAAGATCCTTCAGTGAGTAAAGTGTTGGTCTTAGGGTTGTAGTATTTCCATAATCCTTCTCTTACTGCATTAGTAATAACTCCAGTAGCCATCAATGTAGAGTCCGAATTGTACTGGCGAACCACCGCGCTTTCTTGCGCAAACAGTGGAGTGCTGAGAAGAATTAATGCGATTAGGATGTATTTCATATAGTTTTAGTTTCGAATTGACTCAGGGGGTTTTCTGAATCCGTCAAAAAGAGAATCTGAATAGTGTACGAATGTTCTCGATTCCTGTTTAAAAATAAGTTAATTCCAGCTTTATCCCATTTTTTAGGATAATAAGAATATCAATTTTTTTAGTTCATCCAAAATCTTATCCTCAATAGCGATTTTTTCTCCTGAAATCTGAATGGGTTTATGCCATTGATAAAAGGTAGATTTTTTAAAATCCCCAGATGTCGGGGAATTAGTGAATGCTCCTTTACGTAGTGTTTCTGGGTATTCCCAAGGAGTAGGGGATAGATCAAACGCCCAATCGTTTTTGCGTAGCTGCTCAAAAGGAGCTTTAGGATGGTTTTTGCCTAATAAGATAAAAAGAAATAGTCCATGACCAAACCAGTTTAATACCCGGATATTCAAACCTTCCTTCCTGTCAAAGTCTCTGATCAAATCCAATACTTGATAAGGATATCCTAAGAGATCATTTCCCTTTGAAAGTTTAGCCCCCAGACTAGCAGGATGGATTTGTTTGAGACTTTCAGGGTCAACTGAATTCCCTACCTCTCCTAAAATCTCCCAAAATATAGCTTTAAGGCTGTTTTGACGAGGAATGATTTCCTTGTCTAGCCAAAGTTCAATATCTACATGAGTTGATTTTTCAGGCATTTACCATTGAAGTAAAGCGGAAGCCCAAGTGAATCCAGAGCCAAACGCAGCAAGGCAAATTAAATCACCTTCCTTTATTTTTCCTTGTTCCCAAGCTTCACTTAGTGCAATGGGGATCGTAGCAGCTGTTGTGTTTCCTTTGGTCATGATATTGTTAAATACCTTTTCGTCAGGAAGGCCTAACTGCTTTTGAATGTATTGGCTGATTCTGAGATTAGCTTGATGCGGAACGAGTAGATCTATAGCAGATTGGTCGAGCTGATTTGCGTTAAGTGCTTCCTTGATCACTTCCATAAATCTCACTACTGCATGCTTGAAAACTGCATTTCCGTTCATCTTTAAGAAAAAACTACCTGATTCGATGAGCTCTGGAGATAGCCTGACTTCCCGACTACTTCCTGGGTCTTTACAATACAATTCTTCTGCATGCTCCCCTTGAGAGTGAAGATGTGTAGATAGAATTCCCGGTTGATCTGATTCTACAGCCCCGAGTACTGCGGCACCTGCTCCATCTGCGAAAATCACAGAGCTTGAGCGCCCTTCATCACTTTTGTCTAAAGCAGAAGACTGAATCTCAGCGCCGACCACGAGTATTTTTTTGTACATCCCAGTTTTGATAAACTGATCTGCGATGGATAGGGCATAAATAAATCCGGAACAGGCATTACGAATATCTAGCGCACCAATGGTTCCCATGCCCAATTCTCGCTGAAGTAATACTCCATTTCCAGGGATAAAATAGTCAGGAGTAATGGTAGCAAACACGATGAAGTCTATTTCTTCAGGTTTAACTCCAGCACGTTCTAGGGCTATTTCAGAGGCATACTTTGACATACTGGTCACCGTATCCACTCCAGGTGTAAACCAATGTCTAGATTCTATTCCAGTTCTTTCGACGATCCATTCGTTATTCGTGTTCATCATCTCGGAGAGCTCATTGTTTGTCACAATTCGCTCAGGTACATAATGACCAACTCCTAGGATTCTGGATTTTTGCATGTCAATTTGGGTTGTCTTAAAATTGACTCACAATATCGCTAGATGAATTTACTCTAGCAAAAAGGACAAGGATTAGAGTATGAATTATCCAAAGAGCGTGTAATTTCCGTGCTGATCCATCGGTGAGGTCTTGCGGATGATGGCAGGGCTGTCATTCTGTACTGAATTAACTAACGGTGAAACAGTAAAGCCCATCATGGAATCAGCCGAATAGGGTTTGAGCAAGGGTAAAAGATCCTCTTCTTCCGTGTATTTGTCTAACCATTTTTTTTCGGATTCCCGAGTCAGAATCACAGGCATTCTGTCATGAATGTCAGAAACCACAGAATTTGGAGTGGTCGTAAGTATCAAAAAAGTATGTTGAGTCTCTCCATTTACAGACTCATATTCTTCCCAGATTCCCGCAAAAGAAAATAGTTCATCTTCGCGTAGAGTGAATCTATAAGGGACGGAGGTTTTTTTGCCAAGGCGCTTCCATTCGTAGAATCCATCCGCTGGAATGATGCAACGCCGTTGTCTGAAAGCTGTTTTGAAGGATATTTTTTCATTGACAGTTTCCGCTTTTGCATTGATGAGCTTTTGAGCTACAGGTCTGTTTTTTCCAAATTCCGGTGTAATGCCCCAGTAGAAGTAAGAAAAGCCTTTAGGGCTTTGGGATGTAATCACAGGAACCAACTGAGTGGGAGCGATATTGTATCGGGGCTTCAAATCGGTAAACATTTCTGCCTGAAATCGTTCTTCGAGTTCTTCTTTACTTTTGCTTAAGGAATATCGTCCGCACATAATTTTATATCGCTGTAATTGGCAGGAAGTTAGATAACAGCGCTTATAAATTCAACTGCTCTTTGTTCTGAATAATAAGGTTTTTCAGAATTTGAAGGACTGAATCCCACATGACCACCATGTTTTGGGAATTCGAAGTACACCTGATCCAACTTTTTAGCTAGCGTCCGGGGAAAGCATTTTTCGCTTAAAAATGGGTCATTCAGGGCATTTAAGACCAGTGAGGGAACTTTGATTTGATCCAGAAAGTATAAGGAAGAATTCACTTCGTAGTATTCCTCTGCATCAGCGAAGCCATGAAGAGGGCCGGTGAAAAAATCATCGAAATCAGCCAAAGTTTTAATGTTTCTCAAGGTCTCTACCGGGATTTGACCTGGATGAGCGTCAGATTTTTCTATTACTTTCTTTTTTAGGCTTCGCAAAAAGCGCTTGGAATACAAGGTGTTTGTGGTTTCAGATATTTTTCTGGATGAACTTCCTAAATGTAAAGGGACAGAAATCGCTACTCCTCTATTAATTTTAGAAAGACTATTTCCTTTTTCTCCCAAGTATTTTAAAGTCAGATTTCCACCCAAACTAAAACCAACTAGATTAATTTCTTCATAGGAATCATACCCATGCTTCACGACCAAATCTAAATCGTAGGTAGCCCCAGAATGATAGAAAATAACCTGCTTATTCATCTCATCGCTACAGCTTCTAAAATTCCAGGTAAGTACGTCATAGCCATTTTTCAGAAAAGAATTTACCATCCCAAGCATGTAAGCGCGAGTGCTATTGCCTTCCAGTCCGTGACTGATAATGACTAATTTGGACTTGTTTTGGCGATACCAGTCCAAATCAAGAAAATCCCCATCGGTAGTTAAAATTCTCTCTTTGACGGGAATAGGCGCAACAACCTTTCTAAAAAGTGAGGGGTAAATTGTCTCTAAGTGTCCGCTAAACAACCACTTGGGTCTGGTGTAGATGTTGTTTTCTATTAAAGGCATATCAGAGTGATATGGTTTGAGGGCTGAAATGCTTGGGGAAATTACTAGTTTTAAATTTGATTAAAGCCATTATAAAAACTATTTTTGGACACTTTAAAAACGAATTAGCGCGGAATAACCTATGGCCGAAATAATAAGAATGCCTAAAATGAGCGATACCATGGAAGAAGGTGTGATTGCTGCATGGTTGAAGAAAGTTGGAGATTCAGTGAAACCGGGTGACATCCTGGCTGAAGTAGAGACCGACAAAGCAACGATGGAGCTTGAATCCTACGACGAGGGTGTGCTTTTATATATTGGAGTGAAAGAAAAAGATTCTGTACCTGTGAATGGTGTGATAGCTGTGATCGGTGAGAAGGGTGAGGATTACCAGCACCTACTTGATGGTGGCGATGCTCCAGCTGAAGAAAAGAAAGAAGAAGCTCCCAAAGCTGAAGAGAAGAAGGCTGAACCTGCAAAATCTGAAGCACCAGCAGAGAAAATTGACGTCTCAAATATCAATGCTATTGTAATCACAATGCCTAAGATGTCTGATACCATGCAAGAGGGAACGATTGCAACTTGGTTGAAGAAGGTGGGCGATGACGTGAAGTCTGGCGAAATCATAGCAGAAGTAGAAACCGATAAAGCGACTATGGAACTGGAGTCTTATGACGACGGAACCTTGCTATATATAGGAGTTGAAGCAGGAGACGCTGTAGCCGTTGATGGTGTGATCGCTGTGATTGGTGAAAAAGGAGCAGATTATGAGACACTTCTGAAAGCTCAAAAATCTGAATCTTCTGAAGCTCCGGCCGAGGCTAACCCTGAACCAGCTGCTGAAGCTAAAAAAGAAGAAGCTCCTAAAGCTAGTGCAGCACCTGCAGCAAGCAGTGCGCCTGCTACTACTGCAGATGGTGATAGATTGAAAGCATCCCCTTTGGCTAAGAAAATGGCTGAAGATAAAGGGATAGATATCCGTGCCGTGAATGGTTCTGGAGAAAATGGAAGAATAGTGAAGAGAGATGTAGAGAACTTTGTTCCTGCCGCTGCTCCTCAAGCTGCTGCTTCTGCAGTTGCTGCTCCAGGTGTTGGAGTGGAGAGCTTCAAAGAAGAGAAGGTCTCTCAGATGAGAAAAGTGATTGCGAAGAGACTTGCAGAAAGCAAATTTGGCGCACCACACTTCTATGTGACCATGGAAATCAACATGGACAAAGCGATAGAAGCTAGAAAAAGCATGAATGAAATCTCTCCAGTGAAGATTTCCTTTAACGATATGGTGATCAAGGCAACAGCATCAGCTTTGCGTCAGCATCCTAAAGTGAACTCTAGCTGGCTAGGAGATAAGATCAGATATAATGACCATATCCATATCGGAATGGCAGTAGCAGTGGATGAGGGACTTTTGGTTCCAGTGATCAGATTTGCTGATAGCCTTTCACTTTCTCAGATTTCTACTCAGGCGAAAAGCCTAGGTGGAAGAGCAAAAACTAAAGAGCTACAGCCAAAGGATTGGGAAGGAAATACTTTCACAATCTCTAATTTGGGAATGTTCGGAGTGGATGAGTTCACTGCGATCATCAACCCACCAGATGCGTGTATCCTAGCAGTAGGAGGTATCAAGGAAACTGTAATCGTGAAAGATGGCCAGATGAAAATCGGTAATCTGATGAAGGTGACTTTGTCTTGTGATCACAGAGTGGTAGATGGCTCTATAGGAGCTGCATTCTTGATTACCTTGAAAAGCTTACTCGAAGATCCAGTCAGAATACTGGTTTAAGAATATAATGAACTGCCAAAAAGTCCTGATTTCAGGACTTTTTGCTTTTTGTACGTTTATTGGTAAGTATCCACCCACACAATAACCAAGCACATGACAAAAATTAAATCAACAACTGTAGTTGCGATCAGGCATAATGGAGAAGTAGTGATAGGAGCAGATGGCCAGGCGACTTTAGGAAATACAATAGCGAAAAGCACTGTAAAGAAATTGAGAATTTTGCAAGGAGGTAAAATCGTCACCGGTTTTGCAGGATCTACTGCAGATGCTTTTACACTTTTAGATAAATTTGAAGAGAAGCTAGGTGCCTTTGGAAATAATATGAAGCGCTCTGCAGTGGAGTTGGCTAAGGAATGGAGAACAGATCGTATGCTTTCTAAATTGGAAGCCATGATGATCGTCGCCGATAAGGATGATATTTTGATTATTTCTGGAAATGGAGATGTGATCGAACCGGATTTGAATATTGCTTCTATCGGGTCTGGTAGCATGTATGCTCAGTCAGCCGCTAGAGCGATGAAGCAATTTGCTCCACATATGACTGCTGAAGAAATGGTGAGAGAAAGCCTTAACATCGCTGCTGATATATGTATCTATACCAATCATAACTTGGTAATTGAACGAGTAACAGGCTAATTCATAGCAAAATCATAATGCCGAACCGAAGCTAATCCCTTCGGTTTTTTTATTTTTTCAGCCACAGAGTGCACGGAGGATTACACAGAGGGGCACAGCTTTTAGTATTATTTAATTTTAGATTGGGCTGAAAGCCCTAAATACCATAGCCCAGCCAGCAGGGCTGGGGTCAATGAAATTGTCTGAGTGATTGAGCTCTGAAAGAGCGGAATAGGTAAATTTTTTACCGTGGTCTGTGTCGCACAGACCACTATATAAGTGGTGCCCTCACAAATGTTTTTCATGTTTTTTTAAACCTGTTGTGGCACTTGACTGTTACCCATTTATATAAAGAGATGCTATGGAAACTACCACTGTTAAGAAAACTACTAAGAAGGATTACAGAAAGCTGATTTTAGAAGGGTTTAAGAATCATGTGCTTGAGCATGGTGATTTGCCCAAGTCGGTATTCAAGTTTGCCAAGGATTTGAAAATGAATGAGGAGGATTTCTATACCTATTTCACTTCTTTCGAAGCAATAAAGTCCACCATACTTGTTGATATTTTTGAGGAAACTCTAGCTGATATAAGCAAGCAGGGAGTTTTTGAAGGCTATTCCGCACGGGAGAAATTTCTCAGTTTTCTCTTCACTTGGATAGAAGTGTTGAAAAAGAACAGATCCTATCTGCTGAGTTTATATGAAAGCAAAGCGAAGTCTTATGTCTCCTTGCCGAAGGAATCTGCAGAATTCAAGGAAAAGTTTAAAGCCTTTGCCAATGAGATAATTTTGGAAGGTAAAGAGACAGAAGAAATAGCCACTCGACCTGTGATCTCAGATAGATACGACGAGGCGCTTTGGATTCAGGTTGGATTTGTGTTTAGGTATTGGCTAGATGATAGATCTCCAAGATTTGAAAAAACAGATGCTGCAATAGAGAAGTCTGTGAATCTAGGATTTGACCTAATGGGAAAAAGTGCGCTGGATTCATTTATTGACTTCGCGAAATTCATGTATCAGTCTAAATAAACCATGACATACAACTTAGACGAGCAACAGGCAATCCCTGTCTCGAAAGTGCAGCGTGCTGCCAAATTCATCTCTACAGGAGCAAAAGTAGGAGGAAATTACATGAAGCATTACGCCAAAAAAATGGTGAATCCTGGAATGGATAAGGAGGAACTTCACATGAATAATGCTACGGATATTTATTCTTCCCTTAGCCAGCTGAAAGGCTCTGCGCTCAAAGTGGCTCAGATGATGTCCATGGATAAGAATCTTTTGCCAAGAGCCTATCAGGATAAATTCACCATGGCGCAGTATTCGGCACCGCCTTTATCTTACCCTTTGGTGGTGAAGACTTTCCAGAAATATTTCAGCAAAACGCCAGATCAGGTCTTTGATACATTTACCAGATCAGCCGTGAATGCAGCATCCATAGGACAAGTTCACCAAGCTACTTTGGGCGGGAAAACATTGGCTGTTAAAATCCAATATCCAGGAATTGCTGATTCGGTGAGTTCAGATTTGAGACTCGTACGTCCTTTTGCTTTGCGTTTATTGAATATGAATGAAAAGGAACTGGATCATTACATGTCCGAAGTGGAGGAAAAGCTGCTGGAAGAAACGGATTATGTGCTGGAAGTACAACGATCTAGAGAGATTTCAGGTATGTGCAGTCATATCGCAAATTTGAAATTTCCAACTTATTACGATGAACTAAGTGCAGAGCGGATCATCACGATGGATTGGATTGAAGGAGCGCATATGAAGGAATGGCTGCAAAACAATCCAAGCCAGAAATCTAGAAATCAGATTGGCCAGGCGCTTTGGGATTTTTACCATCATCAAGTTCATAATCTCAAGCAGGTTCATGCAGATCCTCATCCTGGGAATTTTATAATTCAGGAAAATGATCAATTGGGAATTATTGATTTCGGGTGTGTGAAAGTGATTCCAGAGGACTTCTATCAAGGATATTTTGCTTTGATCAAAAAGGATTTGTTGATCAACAGCAATGAACTGGATCAGGTGTTCTTTGACCTGGAGTTTATTTCGGACAAGGATACGCCAGATGAACAAGAGTATTTTAAATCTGTCTTTAAGGAAATGATTTCTCTTTTAGGAAAGCCTTTTCATTCAGATAAGTTTGACTTTTCGGATGATGGATTCTTCGAGCGGATTTTCGAATTGGGAGATCGTATTTCTAATGACAAGCAATTCAAAAAGTCCAATCAGGCTCGTGGATCAAAACATGGTCTATATGTAAACAGAACCTATTTTGGTTTGTATAATCTGCTAAATCAGCTCCAAGCTGAAGTGGTGACTACGAAGCCGGAGTGGCTGGAGTAACTGTAAATGCCTGCTGTCAGAAAGGAGATATAAGTTTTTAGCATAAAGTAAAGTAGCCGCTGGTTTCGATTGGTTGCTATTTTTCTTTTCCACGAAATAAGATTCTAGTCTTTAGCATGTTTTCTTGATGATTATTTTAAAGAAGTGAACATATCAGACTCATCACTTTTTGGTCAGAACCTCAAATATCTACTTACTATACGATATTTTATTTTCAGCATCTGATGCATTCAAATGTTAAAGAATGTTGTCTTGCTATTTTAGATTAATCTAGGTTTATAATCATTTAGGCGTTCAAATAAATACTAAAAACATCTTATTTCTCCTGTCGATCTAAAATCTAGAACATCTTACATTCATTTTTCATATAGCTATAAGTGTATTATTTACTCAACTTTTAGTTGATCCTGGATTAAGTTACTTATAATCTAATTTTGGCTCCATAAAATATTATAACTTTTCAAGAAATTATATGGTATTTATTGGTTGTTTATTGTGTTAGCTATCATTAATACTCTGTAGGTTAAAAAGATATTAATCTATACATTGTGTTCTTTCTAAGTTTTTATTTGGATAGTTTGTCTATTTACAATAAAAAATGATCATAGTTACCACCCGCCTTTGAAAACCAATAATTAACAGAAAAATGGATGTTTTCAAGATTTGGTTTCACTTGTACAAGGTAAATCAACTGGTTTTATTGACTTTGATTTCTGTGGTTATAGTTTCTCTGCCATTGGCAAAGGCTCAAAGCCAAAATATTGAGGACAAACCGGAAATGAAATTTCAAAGGATCTACGAGGGTCTTAGAAATAACAGGGTTTCGACCATCTACCAAGACAAACTCGGTTTTATTTGGATAGGCACCTACAGTGGTTTACATAAATTTGATGGTTTGAGTTTTCAGGTTTATGTCTCGAGTACAGACTCCAGCAGTATCAACAATAATTACATCGGATCTATTTTGGAAGATAGCCATAACCAACTATGGATTGGTACTGGTGAAGGTGTGGCGCTGTACAATAGAGAATCAGATGATTTCACTAGGTTTGAAATACCATCTGACATTGCTATACAAGCCGGAGAAAGTAATTTGGTCAATACAATAATCGAAGACGATAATGGAACAATTTGGGTTTCTAGCATCGCTTCCGGGTTGTTCTTTTTTGATCCTGATAAGAAGCAGTTCCAGACCTATAAAGGAGGCCAAATTGGTGCTATAAATAGTATGGTCTCTGGAGGTGATGACGTGTTATGGCTTGCCACCTTGCGCAATGGTCTCATTAAGGTGAATACTTCAAGTGATCAGATGGAATTTTATCAGCATGATCCTACCAACCCGAACTCTATTAGTTCAAATAATTTGAAGACTGTAGCCATTGACCAAGAAGGAAATCTTTGGGTTGGAGCACGGAGTAATGGACTCAATAGGATGGCTTTGGAACAGGGAAAAGTCAGCTTTGTCCGATATCTACATGAACCTGGGAATCCGCTCAGCCTTTATAATAATTCAATTTTTAAGCTTTACGTAGATCCGAACGGCATTCTATGGTCTTGCAATGAAAATGGCGGACTACATATGTACAATAAGGAAAAGGATAATTTTTTTCGCTACTTACATGATCCCGCAAACCCCGGTAGTCTTACCCACAATTCAATTTGGAATATTTTTCAGGACAATCAGGACAGGTACTGGGTCGGTACCGCTCAATCGGGTATAAACCTGGCTGATCCCTATACTTCAAAATTCGACCATTATTTCAAAAATTCTTTAAATGCTGAAAGCCTAAATAATAACATTATCAGGGATTTTTTGGAAACTAAAAATGGCAACATCTGGATAGCTACTGATGGTGGTGGATTGAACTATTATAACAGAGCAAAGGGTAATTTTAAAACCTATACTAACAATCCACAAAACTCAAAATCTTTGAGCTCAGATGCTGTGATCAGCCTGAATGAAGATGAGGAAGGAAGGCTTTGGGTAGGTACTTGGGCTGGTGGGGTTAATATTTTGCTGAATGAAGAAAAGGGGGTATTTACAAACTTTAAGGATTGGATTAAAAATGATACGTATCCTATCCAGCATGTTTTTGATGTGAGTTTTGATGAAAATTACATTTGGATAGCTGCTTTCGATGAGGGATTGTATCGGTATACTAAAAAAACTGCTGAGCTTCGTCTTTTTAATTACAACGAAAATGACCCTGATGGTATCTCTTCAAATCAGCTCTTACGGATTTTTGAGGATAGTAACAAAAACCTTTGGATAGGCTCCCAGTCAGGATTGAGTGTGATCCAATCAAAAGACAAGGAAGAAGGGAAATTCAAAGTTTATCAACCATCAGATTTAGATCCCAATAGTATTCCGAGCAACTCCATACGTCAGATTTTTGAAGACAGCAATCAGAATATCTGGCTAGCAACTGAACGGGGACTGGCGCGATATATTTCAGAAGCAGACAATTTTGAAACAATTAATCAAAAAAATGGATTGCCTGTCAATGAAATCACCTCAATTGTCGAAGATGATGATGCTTACTTGTGGATAGGAACCATTCAGGGGATTGTGAAATTTGATCCTGACAACATGGTCTTTACGGGATTTGACAAATATGATGGTTTACAGGAAGGTGAATTTTCTCGATATGCTGTTCTCAAAACGCGAAAAGGTGAATTGCTTTTTGGTGGGTTGAATGGATTTAATCTTTTTCATCCTGACCATCTAAAATCCAATCCTTATGTGCCCCCTGTCTATCTGACTGATTTTAGGTTATTCAATCAATCTGTGGATTTTAAATCATCGGATTCTCCACTGCAAAAGCATATTACAGAAGCGGATTCTATTATACTTTCTTACAAGGAAAATATCTTCACCTTTGAGTTTATAGCATTGAATTATACGCATCCAGATCGAAATCAATATGCTTATATTCTGGAAGGATTTGAAAAAGACTGGAATTATGTAGGTTCACAGCGAAATGCTACTTACACCAATCTTAATCCGGGCACTTATACATTCAGGGTAAAGGCAGCGAACAATGATGGTGTATGGAACGAAGATGGAGCATCCATAGTCTTGGTCATAACTCCACCTTTCTGGAAGACAACTTGGTTTATCTTCTTTTGTATTCTCTTCGTGGTCGGTCTTTTAGTTTTTACCTATAAATGGAGAGTCGGTGCAATTAAGACACAGAATAGACAGCTTGAGAATACGGTAAAGGAACGCACTACTATGCTCGACCATGCTAATATGGAATTGAAAAACCATATTAAAGAAAAGGACAAACTATTAAGTATTATCGCCCATGACTTGAGAAACCCTTTTATTTCTATCATAGGCTACATGGAACTGTTGGAGGAGGAATTTGAAGACAGCCAGAATTCCGAGCATCTGGAGAATATTCAATACTTATTGAACGTGTCCCGAAATACCCATGACCTACTAGAAAACCTTTTGAATTGGGCGATTAAGGAAACGAAATTGTTTGAAGTAAAACGAGAAGTAATCAAGATGAGTGAAATGATAGAGAATGCCTCTGCAATGGTTTCTTCTCAAGCTGATTATAAAAAAGTCATACTTGAAAAATCATGTCCAGAAGATTTATTTATCTATGCTGACCAGAATATGATACTGACAGTAATGCGAAACTTGATTTCCAATGCCATCAAGTTTTCCAACCAAAATTCAAGAATAGAGATAATTGTCCAAGAAAAATCTGGAGAAGTCATTACTTCCGTGCGAGATCATGGTACAGGAATGGATGAAACAGTTCTTAATCGGCTGTTTTTAAAATCTAATATTCAAAAATCAGGTACTTTGGGAGAAATGGGTGTCGGTTTGGGATTGGTCCTTTGTGAGGAAATTGTCCAAAAACATCAAGGTGAAATCTGGGTCGAAAGTAGTCCTGGAAAAGGGAGCACCTTCTATTTTTCCATCAGTAGATATGTATTTTCTGAAGAGGCAATCACGCATTAGGCTTAGGTTTTTTCGAAACTTTTTCATCTTTGATAGAATTAACGTGAATTCGGTTTACCCAAAATATGGTGAAATAATGTAGTTCGCCCTTAAGGGCATAAAGATTTTTTTAGCTTGCAGGAATAGTAAAAAATAAGAGACTGTCTCAAAATGCGGGACAGTCTCTTGTTTATTCGGTTAGACATCAGATTCAATTTATATTCAGCAAAATCTCAGGCTATTAAAATGACTTATGCCCCCTTTAATTTTTTAATGAATTATTTTGCCGAGTAAGTGACCCGGTAGATCACTCCAGCCATATCGTCGGAGATCAACAAACTTCCATCTTTCATTTCCTGTACATCGACAGGACGTCCCCAAGCTTCTTGGGTTTCCTCATTCAACCATCCTGAAGCAAACTCTTTTTCTCCTGTTGCACTAGAACCATCCACTGTAAGTGATGTTACTACGTAGCCAGATTTTTTGCTTCTATTCCATGAACCGTGCTTAGCAATGATCACTTGGTTTTTGTATTCCGCAGGGAACATACCTCCCTCGTAGAATCTCATTCCTAAAGGAGCGACATGCGCGCCCATTTTGGCAGCTGGAGCTACATAATCACTCGCAGGTCCACCTTTATCACCAAACTCAGGATCTTTTACCGTTCCCTCATGCCAGTATGGATAACCGAAGTGTTGGCCTGCTTCAGTGATATGGTTCAATTCACAGTTTGGAACATCGTCACCAAGCATATCGCGACCATTGTCAGTAAACCACATCTCTCCAGTCTTTGGATCCCAATCAAAACCTACTGAATTTCTCACTCCGTGAACATAAACCTCAGGAGTAGGATTTGGGGAATCAACATCAATGCGTGTTATGGATGCGAAGATTTCCTCCTCTGGGTCACAAATATTACAAGGAGCTCCAACTGGCACATACAGCATTCCGTCAGGACCAAAAGCAATGAACTTCCAGCCGTGATGTGTTTCTGTTGGATAGCCGTCGTAAACAACTTCAAATGTTGGATTGTTCAGATTGTTCTTGATGTCTTTGAATCGAATGATTCTGCTCACCTCAGCCACATAGAGATCACCGTCTTTGTATGCAACTCCATTAGGCATTTGAAGATCCTCAGCCAAAGTAAATTTAGTGTCAGCTTTCCCGTCACCATCTTCATCAATGACTGCATAAACGTTTCCTTCCTGTCTACTTCCCACGAAAACAATCCCATCTTCAGTGATTGTCATCTCGCGGGCATTCGGAATGTCTGCTGCCCACACTTCTATTTTGAAATTTTCAGGAAGCTTGATTTTATCGAGTTGTACCTCTGCTTTTGCGGCACTAATATCTGTTTTGTTTGGGCTGTTTGGTGTTTTAAGTGTTTGAGCCTCAGATTTTTGTTTTTGTTCGCAGCCAAATGAGAATAGTGTGATTCCTAGTACTAGCGCGATTGAAGATTTGGATAGATATTTCATAATTGGTTGTTTCATTTGTGATATAAAGTTAAGAAACATTCAGAATGTTTGGGATTGAAAAGGTTATGAGCGGGTTAATGGTTAATTTTGCGGAATGTTATCGATTAGCAACCTTTCTTACTTCATCGGAGGGCGTCCTCTTTATGAAAACGCCAATTTACACATCAAGCCTAAAGACAAGATTGGCCTTGTTGGTCAAAACGGTACAGGTAAGTCCACCTTATTGAAAATTATCAACGGAGATTTTCAGCCTAGTTCCGGAGAAGTCCAAAAAGCTAAAGATTGTACTATTGGATTTTTGAACCAGGATTTACTTTCCTATCAGTCTGACGATAGTATTTTGAATGTCGCTTTGGCAGCTTTCAAGGAAACTTTGGAGCTTCAGGATGAGATCGATGAAATCTTGAAAAAGATGGAAACCGATTACTCAGATGAGATCATCAATAGACTGGCTTTTCTTCAGGAAAGATTTGAAGCAAATGAGGGCTATACGATCAAAGCTAAGGCTGAGGAAGTTCTGGAAGGAATAGGTTTCAAATCTGCGGATTTGAATAAGCCGCTCCGGACTTTTTCCGGAGGATGGAGAATGCGGGTGATGCTTGCCAAGCTTTTGCTTGAAAAGCCATCCTTACTTATGCTCGATGAGCCTACCAACCACTTGGATCTTCCTTCCATCGAATGGGTGGAGAACTACATGAAGAACTACGAAGGTGCGGTCATCGTTGTTTCCCACGATCAGACTTTTTTGGATAATTGCATCAGTAGCACCGTAGAAGTAGCGAGCAATTCCTTGACGCTGTATTCTGGCAACTACTCTTTTTATAAAGAAGAGAAGGTAGAGCGGATGGAAATCCAGCAGAATGCCTACGAGAATCAGCAGCAGATGATCAAGCAAACGGAGAAGTTCATAGAGCGTTTTCGTGCGAAGGCGACTAAGTCCAATCAGGTTCAGTCAAGGATCAAAGCATTAGATAGATTGGATCGCGTGCATGAAGTCGTAAGTGATGAGGTTTCTGTGAATTTCAAATTCAAATTCACCAAGCAGTCAGGCCGTGATGTGATCACATTGGATAATATCTCCAAAGCTTACGGAGATAATGTGATTTTGAAAAATACCACTGCCCGAATCGAACGAGGAGATAAAATTGCCTTGATCGGAGCAAATGGAAAAGGTAAATCAACGCTGCTAAGAATCATCGATGGTTCCGAGAAGAATATAGCAGGAAGATCTGAAGGCTATAACGTCAACAAATCTTTCTTTGCGCAGCATCAGTTGGAAGCATTGACGCTCGATAATGAGATCATTCAAGAAATGGCTCAGGCTGGCAGTGCGAAATCTGAAATGGAGCTTCGTGGTGTATTAGGATGCTTTTTGTTTAGCAATGAAGAAGTTTTCAAAAAGATCAAAGTACTATCAGGGGGTGAGAAATCCAGAGTTGCCTTGGCAAAAACCTTGATTTCAGAATCTAACTTTCTGCTACTCGATGAGCCTACCAACCACTTGGACTTTCAGTCAGTGAATATTTTGATTCAGGCGCTTCAGCAGTATGAAGGGACTTTTGTGACAGTATCTCACGACAGACACTTCATCAGAGGAGTGGCAAATAAGATCTGGTACATAGAGAATCATGAGATCAAGGAGTATCTGGGAACTTACGCTGAATATGAAGCTTGGCGTGAAAATCAAGTAGCAGTAGCGCCAGTAGTTCAAAAGGCAGAGAAAAAAGAGCAGCCAAAAGTTAAGGCTCCGGTAAATAATCCTGAAGCACAGCAAGCGAAGAAAGATCTTCGTAAGCTTGAGGAGGAATTGGAGCGAGTGGAGAAGGAAGTGGAAAAGCTCGAAGAGAAGAAGTTGGGATTGGAGCGAAAAATGGCGGATCCAGAATTGTATTCCCGTGAAGAGGAAGCTCAGGATATTCAGGAAAACTATCAAGGTCTTCAGGCTAAGCTTCAAACATTCAATGAACAATGGGAGACTTTAGTCGATAAAATTTCCAATCTGCAGGAAGTCCTTTCTTGATAAATTTTAGAATTGGTCTTCATTTTGCCTATTTTTCAGAATGAAGACCAAATTCCTTTTTTTAAGTTTTTTACTGATTAGCTCAGCTAGTTTCTCACTTTTTGCGCAGCAACTGGAGGATAAAGTATACAAAGACCATATACAGTCTGTTCGCTTGTTTCCCGCGGGAGGAACGTTTGATGCTTCCATTGATGCTCCAGTTGTTCCACTGCAATCGGGAACACCTCTAGTTCTATTGTTTGACGATCTGGCGTATGATCCGGAATTATATACAGCCAAGTTGATTCATTGTGATGCAGATTGGCAGCAGTCTCAGTTGAAGAACAATGATTTTCTCCGCTCCTTCAATGAGTTTAATATTCAGAATTATGATTATTCGGTCAATACTCGAATACCCTACATTCATTATCGATTTGAACTTCCTGCGGTCACCAAGTCAGGGAATTATATAGTGAAGGTATATAGTCAGAGAGATGAGTCAAATGTGATTTTGACCAAGAGATTTATGGTTTATGAGGAGGTTTTTAATGTGGGAGCATCGATCGTGCCCCCTTCACAAACGGCTGCCCGGCAAAATTCCCAACAAATAAACCTCGTAGTGAATTATTCGGCAGGAGAAGTGACCAATCCTGATGGGCAGATAAAGGTGCTCATTCGTCAAAATCAACGCTGGGACAATGCGAAGTTTCTGTCTAAGCCTACATTTATGAATGAGAGCTCGAAGGTACTCCGGTATGAGTCTTTTGATGGGGGGAATACCTTCGATGCTGGTAATGAATTTCGATTTGTTGATTTGAGATTCATTCGTGCGAATGGCGTAAACATAGCGAATATGCGCGTGGAGCCAGATGTGATATTTGCAGACGGGAATATTAATAAGCCTAGGCCGGAGACAGCATATTCACAGTACTTGGATCTAAATGGACAGTATTTGATAGAAACCAAAGATCGGCCTGGAGGGGATATGGAAGTGGAAAGCGAATATATGCTAATGACTTTTAGACTAGCTGTGGAACAAACCTCTGAACCTATTTATCTGATTGGATCTTTGACGAATTGGGGAAAAGCAGCGGAGGCGAAGATGGAATGGGATCCAAAAATGGGAGTTTACACTACATCACTTTTGGTAAAGCAAGGCTGGTATGATTACCAATATGCATTTTTAGTGGACGGTAAATTCGAACCTCAGGATTTTGAAGGAAGCTATTTTGAAACTGAAAATGAATATGAGGTGCTGGTTTACTTCAGAAATCTAGGCTCACGATATGATCAGCTTGTCGGGTATGTTTACCTGCATCCGAATAGGAGGAGGTTGTAGGTTTTAATTGAAACCGCAGTGGACGCAGAGGATAACGCAGAGCGCACGGTTTTAATTTTTGGATATAAGGGCTGAAAGCCCAGAATAACTTAGCTCAGCTCGATAGGGCTGGGGTTATAGAATCGAATTCAATCAATAGCTCTGAAAGAGCGGAATAGTACTTTTATCTCCGTTTGCGATTCTATGGGGGGATTTTGGATGCAACCAACAACCAACAACCAATAACTTTTACCTAAATCGACTCCCCGTGCTGTGAGATATCCAATCCCACTTCTTCGTATTCTTCCCGTACTCTTAGCGTCACAAACTTATTTAAAAGGAAGAAAATCGCATAGGCCATTCCAAAGGAGAAAATAGATACGCCTACTAATACGAGCATGTGTGATCCGAAAATTGCCCAACCACCATGAAGTAGGCTAGAACCTTCTTTGCCTGCGAAAATTGCTGTTAGGATCATTCCCATCATTCCGCCTATCCCGTGACAAGCAAAAACATCTAATGTGTCATCTATTTTCTTCAAAAACTTGGCATTCATAGCCAGATTAGAAACGATCGCACCAGCTGCGCCAAAGAAGAAACTTTCCGGAACGGTGATATATCCAGCAGCCGGGGTGATGACTACAAGCCCTACTACCGCACCGATACAAGCTTGCAAAGCCGAGATTTTCCTTCCCTGAATTCTATCAAATAAAACCCAAGTCATCATCGCTGTGGCTGAACTGATAGTCGTTGTAGCAAAAGCTAAGGCCGCAGTGGCATTAGCTCCGAAAGATGAACCTGCATTGAATCCAAACCAGCCAAACCAAAGCATTCCGGTTCCTAAGAGTACATAAGTGATATTCGAAGGTTCGTGGTTAGGCTTGTTTCTTTTTCCCAGAAATAGAGCGCCTGCTAAGGACGCAAGGCCTGCGCTGATGTGAACTACTGTTCCGCCGGCAAAATCAAGTACACCAAAATAGGAGCCGATTAATCCATTTGGATGCCAGACCATATGTGCGAGTGGCGCATAGACTAATATGCAGAAGATCCCTATAAAAAATAGATAGCCTATAAATCTAACGCGCTCCGCGAAAGACCCTGTGATGATTGCAGGTGTGATCACTGCGAATTTCATCTGAAATAAAGCGAATAAGATAAATGGAATGGTGGGTCCTAGTGTTTTGTGAGGTAATTCAGCTACCTGATCAAAGAATAGGTACTGAAATGGGTTTCCGAAAAGACCGTATTTGACGCCATCAATGGTGATGCCTATGGGATCACCAAAAGCAATACTGAAACCAACTACTACCCAAAGCATTGTCACAACTCCCAAGGAAATGAAACTTTGAAGCATGGTAGAAATGAGGTTTTTCTTACCAACCATCCCTCCATAGAACAAGGAAAGTCCAGGTGTCATCAGCAAAACCAAGCAGGATGCAGTAAGTAGCCAGGCAATATCAGCGTAGGCTAATTGATCCTCAGTTCCAAAATTTTCAAGTATAGGCTGGCTGTGTTTCCAAAATAATCCCACAACTGGAGCCGCAATAGTAATTAGAAAAGCTACTTTCCACTTGAATTTCATTCCACTTTTTTTCATGACCCAAAAGTAAAATAATAAATGTTTTATTCTGTGTTATTTAATTATTACAGAATAAAAAATTAATCGTTTCGAATTAATGATTATAAAGTAGGGTGATAGAATGGTCTTGATTTGATTTTGTAACCAAGTAAAATACAGGCTTTTATCCAGTAGTTTCCAAATTAGCCTTGACGGCCTGATACGAGATTGGAATTTGTTCCCCTTTAGCTATTCAATTGAAGGAATTATATTGGATGCTAATCAAATAGCAATGAAGTCCCCGGATCGTATAGATTTTTCCAGCTTGGATATATGATTACGGGATTCAAGTTTTAACTTAAGTGAAACAAAAGAATTAGCAGATGAAGTTTTTTGAGTTTGTCCCCGTAGGAAGGAAGTTATTTTTCCTTTTGACTCTTAGTATATTAGGAGCTTGCACGCAGGAAGAATCTGTTTCCACCATCTCCACTGAGCCTTTTGCAAACCCTCAATGGATTGATTTGTCCTATGCTTTTGATTCTACGACTTTATACTGGCCTAATAATCCGGATGGATTTCAGCACAGAGTGGATGCTGAAGGGGTTACAGATTTGGGCTATTATTATTCTTCCTATACGATTTTAACTCCCGAGCATGGCGGTACGCACTTGGATGCGCCCATACATTTTTATGAAAAAGGGGAAACTGTAGATGAACTTCCGCTCTCTAAATTGACGGGAGAGGCAGTGATGATAGATGTCAGTGCCTTGGCTTTGGAAGACAGGGATTACTTGATCGATTCAGTGGCTATTTTGAGCTGGGAAGCAGAGCATGGAAAAATTCCTGAGCAGGCGATGGTTTTATTCCGTACTGGATATGGAAAGTTTTATCCTGATAGAGAGTCTTATTTTGGCACTGCTAAAACAGGCGCTGAGGCAATTCCAGAACTTCATTTTCCAGGAATACAGCCTGAAACTGCCGCTTGGTTAGCAAAGTCCCGTAATGTGAAAGCAGTGGGTTTGGATACGCCAAGTTTGGATTATGGACAATCAAAAGATTTCGCCGCGCATCAGGCTTTGATGGGAAATCAGATCCCAGGTTTTGAAAATGTGGCCAATTTGGATCTATTGCCGGCAAAGGGTATTTATGTCATTGCGCTTCCTATGAAAATCAAGGGAGGGAGTGGAGGTCCGCTTCGGATCATTGCTACGATAAAGGAATAGGGATTTGAATCCCAAAGTGATTAATCCTTAGCTAATCTACTCACTATGATACCTGATTGGGATTTATTTCCAGCCAAGTAATCACTGAGTGTTTTTTCAGAAATTTCCACTTTCATATTTTTCGAGGAGGCATGAAGCAGGTGAATTCTGCCATTTTTTTCAATCGCAAAACCCGTATGAACTATGTCCAGGTTAGGCATAGAGGTAGTAATGGCAATGATATCCCCTGATTTTATGGATTTTTCGAGCCTAGCTATTTCAGCTTTCGGTATGTAGAAATAGCTTCTCTCTTTGATGGCTGATTCCGTAGTTTTGATCTGAGCTAAGTTACTTGGATCAGCAAGCTGGGCATAGAACCTCGGGTTTTCAGACATGAAAGAAGGAGTATTGGGATAAGGAGATCCACCGATGTCTTGAGTGATATCTCTCAGAATTCCCTTATGCTGATTTTCAAAGATCCAATCGGAAAAGTAATGCAAACGAGAAGGGTAACCTGCATTGATTCCTTCCCTGTAGCGGATATAAGCTAATTCTTTTTCAAAAGCTGCAAAGTTGAATTCTTCCCCCTTGGTGAGTCTAGTAAGCGTAATCACTGTTTCTACGAAAGTGGTACAGTCCAGACCTTGAAGATTAATGACAAGTTTTTCCGCCCCGGGAAGTTCCAGCGTTTTCTCTACGTAGGGAGTTTCGAGAAACCATTGGCCTATCTCAATATTTATCCCATTGGAGGTTTTGTCAGAATAGTCCTGCTCAGAAAGCCTTGCTAGATAGCTTTCAAGTTTTTCACGGCTTTCAAGGGTGCAAACGGTTTGGGCTTGTGAGAAGAAAGAAATAAGGAGAAAAAGGCCTAGCCCTATAATCTTGTTCATGAAGAGAGGAATATGTGATTTGTAGAATTGAAATAAATACTAAACAGATACTAAACAGAAACTAAATAACTCCCAAATAAACAGAATCTGAAAGTTTTCTTTTGTTGGTTCTATGGTTTTCTTGACTGAATGCTAAATAAGCATGCCAATCTCCTCTAGGAGTTCCAAATGAATGCTTGAGTAAGTGTTGACCCTTATTCCTATGACTACCTATTTCCTCCCATACAGAAGCTTTTTGGGTGGGATTATGGATCACCAAGAAAGCTTCGTCCCATGCTTGTGCACTTGAAGTTCCTGAATTGTCTTTCCAGGTAAATAATATTCCTTCTTCCGTTTTTACGGCCTTTGCCTCCTCGGCACCCATGAGTGTTCCTCTACTAATTTTGAAAAGTGCTGGATCAATCAGGTAATTTTGTCCATTAAGCGCAAAGCAATTCAAACGGGTATGGGAAACACAGGCATGGTACCCATGTTTTGCACCTTTTACCTCCCCTTGAAACCCGAACCTGATTACAAAAGTCAGTCCCTTAAGGTAAGCCTGTACCATGGAAAACATCCCTTGGGATCGTTCATTGAGCAGGGATTTTTTCATTCTCTTTTTCTGTGCATTGCTTCGCTTTTGAGGCTTGCGCCTGGCATAAGCCACCCCATTGATCTGGTAATAAACCATATCGCCCATATTTCCATTTAGACCTGCTAGAGAGCTGTTTGCTACACGTGCCATAAATAAGTGTGTTTAAAGTGCTAGTTGAAGATAGGTTTTATAAGGTTAATTAACTAGTGGTCAGTAATATAAAAGGGATTAATTAGTAATAAAAAGCGTGTTAAAACCAACTCATTATTATGCTTGATAAGCTTTTTGATTGGGTTAAGTATGGTTTTAGTATGGTACAATATCTGAACATATGAGGCTATTTTGAAGCAGAATGATAGTGGAAACAGCAATAACCTGTATCGTTAAGTGGAAGAAAAACTTGGGGGAATAAAAGGGACACTTTCTAAAAAAGGTCAAGGAAAAGTCTGGAATACAGTAGAGATTCAGGAGCTCTCAACTAATTTTGATACCATGGCATTTTCAAAAGAACATCTTCGAGATATAGAATCCTCTTTAACAATTTGGTTGGCGATTCGCAGACCTGAGGAGGAGATAAGAAAAAAACTGGATTTAGGCTATACGATCAAGGGGCAGGATATTCTCTTGGAGCAAATCAGGCCCATATGGAATAATCCGTCTGAAAGCAGAAGATATCCCTTTGCTAAGGTCAAGTTTGAAAAAAGTACTGAACTCTGGAAAATCTATTGGATGCGTGGTGATCTGAAATGGTTTCTATACGAACCAATGCCAGTGGTCGATATCCTAGAGCTGGCATTAGAAGAGATAATGATGGATCCGCATCATTGTTTTTTTGGGTAGTAACATAGTCCAGAGTTCATTCCTTGGATGAGGACTGCTCTGTTATCTCCATTTCCAGTTTCTTTTGAGCATTCATTAGTGATTTTAGATGGGCTATCATTTCTTCTTCAGATTCCCATGCGCTGGTAATGCCTGCGATTAGGTTTCTGTTGATCTCGAGAGACTTTAGAAGCAGTTCAAAAATTCTAAGATCGCTGGTTCCATAGTTTGCCTGAATATCACCTCCAATTGAGATGCAGGAGTTGTTTATGTTGGATATAATTAAAGTCATGCTTTGGTCTTTTTTTGATTTATGACTTTAAGTTTTTCAATTTCTAGGTTCTAAAGTATTCTGGAAGAGGGTAAAATACTGAATCTCTAGCTTTGTACGCTATAATGCCATTGCTGGTGTAAATAGATTTTTAAAATTCAGGTTTTATACATTTCTTAAGGTATTAATTCAAAAAAGTGGATTCAAATTGAAAAAACTGCACTTTAAGCCCATCAATGAACTTTTCAAACTTTTCCTTTCTTGAACCTGAATTCCCAATACTTTTCAATATAGGTCAGTCTGCTGAATTCAATCTTAATCAGGATCCTGTGACTTGTCTTTTCAAACTTCGCCAGTTTGGAGAGCGATTGACGGAGTTTTTGTTTGAAGAGCATCATCTGGAATTTCCTTATGAAAATACTTTTCATAATAGAGTAAAGACACTAGAACTCGAAGGAATCTTTCCAGCACAGGTCAGAGATCTAATGAACAGTATAAAGCACAAAGGAAATGTAGCGGTTCATCAGAATAAAGGATCCAATGCTGATGCTGAAGAGCTATTATTTTCCGCTTTCAAAGTTGCCAGATGGTTTTATCAGTCTTATTCGGAGAAAAATGAAAGTATCGCACACATTCGCTTTGCACTTCCTGAGAAATTGGATGCAAGACATGCACTTAGCGAATTGGAGAAGGGATACGAAAAACTTCAGCGCAAATTCAATGAGCTCTTAGAAAAGCGAGAAATCACCGCTTTGCCTGTTGAGAAGCAGGAGGAAATCAAATCCCGCTCGCAGGCAGCTGCCAGGAAAATTGAAATGTCTGAAGCGGAAACGCGTATGCTTATCGATGAGCAATTGCGCTTGGCTGGATGGGAAGTAGATACCAAAACACTGAATTTCAAGAATAATAAAACGCTTCCTCATCGAGGGAAAAACATAGCGATTGCTGAATGGCCTTGTGGATCCAAGTGGGCAGATTATGCACTCTTTGTGGGAACTGATCTTTACGGAATAGTTGAAGCGAAAAAGTATGCTGCTGATATTTCCACTGACCTTCGACAATCCAAGATCTACGCAGAGCATTTGACCACTAGAAATGAAGCAAATCTTCTGGGAAAGTGGGAAGAATATCGAGCTCCATTCCTTTTTTCTACCAATGGAAGACCTTACCTAGAGCAGATCAAAACCAAAAGCGGCGTGTGGTTTTTGGATATAAGAGATCCTCACGGTCGAGCTAGAGCTTTACAAGGATGGTATAGCCCAGATGGAGTGGTGAAGCTTTTTGAGCGGGATTTGAAATCCGCAGAGAAGAAGCTGCAAACTGAATCCATTGGTTTTTTGGAAAGTGAAACAGGGTTGAGACTCAGGAAATATCAAATTGCTGCGATCCAAGCTGTAGAAAAGAAGCTTCTTGAAAAGCCGGAAGATAGAAGAAGCTTGATCACTATGGCGACAGGGACAGGAAAGACCCGAACGATAATAGGTCTTTGCTATCGTCTGATCCAATCCAATCGTTTTCGCAGAATCCTCTTTATGGTAGATAGAAAACTATTGGCAAATCAAGCAATCGATGATTTCAAAGACAATAAGATTATTGGTCTCAATACTTTTTCAGAGATTTACGATGTAAAAGAGCTCAAACAGCTCACGCCGGAACTGGATACTCGACTTCATTTTGCTACTGTTCAGGGAATGGTCAAACGGCTTTTCTATTCCGATGGCGAAGGCATTCCTTCGGTTGATCAATACGATTGTATCATAGTGGATGAGGCGCACAGAGGCTATTTGCTAGACAGAGAACTGGATGAGGATGACTTGGAGTTTCGTGATCAGCGGGATTATGTGAGTAAGTATCGAATGGTCTTGGATTATTTTGATTCCTATGCTATTGGTCTCACAGCTACGCCTGCGCTACATACGACCGAGATTTTCGGGTCGGCAGTTTATACGTATTCTTATCGAGAGGCTGTAGTTGATGGATATTTGATAGATCATGAGCCGCCGATTTTGATCAAAACCAAGCTTGGTGAAGAAGGAATTAAGTGGGAAAAGGGAGAGAAACCAAAAGCCTACGACAAGGAATCAAATTCCATTGTGGAATTGGAGACTTTAGAGGATGAAATCAAAATAGATATTGCGGGATTCAATAAGCAGGTCATTACAGAGAATTTTAACCGAACTGTCATTCAGCATTTGGTGACGGAACTAGATCCTGATGGCGATGAGAAAACGTTGATTTTCGCTGCCACAGATGAGCATGCGGATCGAGTGGTGCAATACCTCAAGGAAGAGTTTGAAGAAATAGGAGTGGACGTTGCTGATAATGCCATCCAAAAGATAACAGGGAAGTCATACGATCCCGAAGATCAATTTAAACGCTTCAAAAACGAAAAGTATCCCAACATCGCAGTTACCGTAGATCTACTGACGACTGGAATAGATGTACCTGCTATTTGCAACTTGGTTTTTCTTCGTAGGGTCAAATCAAGAATCCTATATGAGCAAATGCTGGGACGTGCCACCAGACGCTGTGATGCGATTGGCAAGGAGGTTTTTCATATTTATGATGCGGTGAAAATCTACGAGACCTTGGCGGATTTCACCCAGATGAAACCCGTGGTTGCCAATCCCAAAGCCAGCTTCAAGCAATTGGTGGAGGAGTTTGATCACATCGAAAAAGAGGAACGTGTTAAACGTCAAATCGAGCAGATCATCGCCAAAATCCAGCGTAAAAAGCAGTACTTAAAAGATACTAAAGAAGATCAATTTAAATACAATGCAAAAGGAGAAGATCCAGATGCATTGATCTCAAGTCTGAGAAATAATCCTCCAACTATCGCAGTGAATAAAATTAAGCAACTTCCAACTTTGTGGAAATTCTTGGATGAGCTAACTGCTTCTCCTGCTGCTATTTTAGTATCTGAGCACGAGGACAGGATACTAGGAATCGAGCGTGGCTATGGGAATGCCCAGAAACCAGCCGATTATTTGGATAACTTTACACTCTTTATCGCCGAAAATCAAAACAGGATCGAAGCCTTAAAAATCGTCTGCAGCCGTCCAGCTGAACTGGATAGGAAATCCTTAAAGGAATTGCTGCTCGAATTGGATCAGGCAGGATTTACTGCTTCTGCTTTGAAGACAGCCTGGAAAGCCACTAAAAATGAAGATATCGCAGCGGATATAATTTCTTTTATCCGCACCCTCAGCCTTGGAAGTTCGCTGATCAGTCATGAGGAGCGGATCAAAAATGCCGTAAAAGCAATTCGCGGGATGAAGACTTGGAACAAGATCCAGTTAAAATGGATCGAGCGTTTTGAGCTGCAATTACTAAAAGAATCCATTTTGAGAAAAGAAGACCTCGACGAAGCTCCTTTTAATGATGCAGGAGGCTTTGCACGATTGAATAAATTATTTGAAGATCAGCTAGAGGATGTAATCATCCAGCTGAACCAAAACCTATATGCTTAACAATAATTCATGAGCGCTGAACAAATAGCCAAGAAGTTGTGGGACTTGTGTAATGTCCTTCGGGATGATGGAGTTACTTATCACCAGTACCTCAATGAGCTGACTTACATCCTTTTTCTAAGACTTTCAGAAATCAAAAAGTTTGATCAGGATATTCCTGAGCGATACAGATGGTCTAATCTGAAAGGTATCAAAGACAACAAAGAGCTCTTTGATACTTATCGGGATCTCCTGGCCAACTTGGGCTCGCTTTCTACGAATGAGTCCATCACGGAAATCTATACCAATGCCTCGACTACACTTCGTAAGCCTGTAAATCTACGAACGCTTATCACTAATATCGATCAGATTGATTGGTTTGAAGATGATGAACAAGACAAAATAGCCAGCATTTACGAAGAACTTTTAGAGAAAAATGCTGGTGAAAAGAAGAGTGGTGCAGGGCAATATTTTACGCCGCGTCCGCTGATCAATGTGATGGTGGAGCTGCTTTCTCCCAAATTAGGCGAACGCTGGAATGATCCTGCTGCTGGAACTTTTGGTTTTATGATTCAAGCCAGTGAGTATGTCAAAAGTAAGCACCAGGATTACTATGCACTCAATCAGGCGGAAAGAAGTTTTCAGATCAATGAGGCGTTTTCAGGTTGCGAACTGGTGCAAGATGCGCACCGCCTAGCTTTGATGAATGCCAAATTGCATGGGTTGGAAAGTAGAATTTCATTAGATGATACACTATCGAGTAAAGGGAAAGAATTCAAAGAATACGACGGAGTTTTAGCCAATCCGCCTTTCGGGACAAAGCAAGGAGGGGAGCGTCCTTCCCGAGATGATTTTACTTTTCCTACCAGCAACAAACAGCTGAACTTCTTACAGCATATTTACCGTTCCTTAACTGCAAAGACAGGCACGGCTAGAGCGGCTGTAGTACTTCCTGATAATGTCTTGTTTGAAGATGGGGACGGCATGAAAATCCGCAAGGATCTGATGGATAAATGCGATCTTCATACTGTTCTGAGATTGCCAACAGGGATTTTTTATGCCGCTGGAGTGAAAACCAATGTGCTATTCTTCACCAGAGGGAAAAAGGAAACTGGGAATACCAAGCGCGTATGGTTTTACGATATGCGGACGAATGCACCAAGCTTCGGGAAGCGTACACCATTTACCCGAAATGCCTTTGCTGACTTTGTGAAAGCCTACACTGGAGGAATCGAGCTGGATCAGGTAAAAGAAGAATATCTCGGAGAAATAGACGATGCAAAAAGAGAAGCCATCCAAGATCCTAGATGGCAAGTATTCAGCAGAGAGCAGATCTTTGCGAAAAGCGATTCCCTGGATATAGGCTTGATCGAGGATGAAAGCATCAGCAAAAACGCTGACTTGGGTGATCCCTTGGATATAGCCAAGCAGGCAAAAACTGAATTGGATGCGATTACCAAGGAGTTGGATAAGATAATTGGACTGTTGGGATGATGGAAGAGAAATTGCCAAAGGGGTGGATTGAAACTACATTAGGCGAAATTGCCAAATGGGGTTCTGGTGGAACACCCAGTAGAAGCAAGTCGGAATATTACAATGGAAATATTCCATGGATAAAAACAGGTGATTTAAATGATTCTATTATAACAGAAGCATCTGAGTTTATTACGGAATTAGGTTTAAAGAACTCAAGTGCAAAATTATTTCCAAAAGGCTCTATTGGTTTAGCAATGTATGGAGCGACCATAGGGAAAACGGCATTTTTTGGAATTGATGCAGCTACAAATCAGGCTTGCGCTGTTGCTCAACCATATGAAGTAATTAATGATAAATTTTTGCATAATTATCTTAAGTCTCAGAAACGGAATTTCATAGACCAAGGAAAAGGAGGGGCTCAACCAAATATCTCTCAGACCTTAATTAAAGCTCACCCAATTTTATTACCTCCACTTTCCGAACAAAATCGCATTGTAGCCAAGCTAGATGCGTTATTTGGGCATTTAGATGTGTTGCGAGAGAAGTTGGATCGGATTCCAGTCTTGCTAAAAAACTTCCGTCAGCAGGTGCTTACCCAGGCGGTGACGGGGGAGTTGACGAAGGAGTGGAGAGAATATTCTTCATTTAAAGGGGAGAAACACTCAGATGCCGAAGAAATTATTGAAAGATTAAATAAGAAAAGGGAATCATTAGTCAAGCTAAAAAAGATCCGAAAAGTAATTCTAAAACAAACTGATAAAAATGACAATCTTGGTGATTTACCAAATTCTTGGGTAAAGGTTTCACTCATTGAAGTAGCCAATATCATTGACCCTAATCCTTCTCACAGGATGCCTGAATATGTGAGTGATGGCATACCTTTTATTTCCACCGAAAATATTAAAGGCAGCCAACTTGACTTTCAGAAGGGAAAAAAAGTAACCCAAAGAACCCTAGAAGAGCAAATCAAAAGATTTGAAATTAAAGAAGGAGATTTTCTATTTACTAGAATTGGAACAATAGGGAAATCTTGCTATCTGCCTACAATGAGAGAATATGCACTATCACATGCTGTTTGTATTATTAGTTCTTATTTACCTGATCAATTGCATCCCTCTTTCCTTAAAATTATCTTGTCTTCCAAACTAATTTTAGATCAGAGTCAAGATGGAATTCAAAGTGTAGGAGTTCCTGATTTAGGCATGGGTAAAGTTAGGGCTTTCCAAATACCACTTACTTCTGTGGAAGAACAACAAGAAGTCGTCAATAGAGTTGAAGCCCTCGGCTCTCTTGCCGACAAAATCGAATCCCAATATCAAAGCCTAAAGAACAAAATTGACCAATTGCCAAAGGCGGTATTAGCGAAGGCATTTCGGGGGGAGTTGGTAGAGCAGGAAGTGAAGGAGTATGTAAGGGAAGTAGGAGAATTGGGGATGGTGGCGGAGGGTAATTTTAATAAATAAAGATTGTCTAAAAATTTATATATGAACCAGTTAAAAAAGAAGTGGGATTGTTTTTTGTCTCCAGACCGTGTCAAAAAATCATCAAGAACAATAGGTGATGATCCAAGAAATGAATTTGAAAGTGATTCTGGAAGAATAGCATTCAGTCCTGCCATTAGAAGAATGCATGACAAGACTCAAGTTTTTCCGCTTATGACAGACGACAATATCCACTCTAGGCTAACTCACTCTTTGGAAGTTTCTGAGATTGGTTTTTCTCTTGGTCTGAGATTGTGTACTAATAAGGAATTTCTTGAAAAAATTGGAAAAACTGAATACGAGGCTTCCCGATCAATTCCAGTAATTCTAAGGAACTCGTGTTTAGTCCATGATATAGGTAATCCTCCATTTGGACATTTTGGAGAAAGAGTTATAGCTACCTACTTCAAAAACTTGTTTAAAGATAAATTTTGGGACGATAAATTGAAATTAGAAGAAAAGCAGGATTTCATGCTTTTTGATGGAAATTCTCAAGGGTTAAGAGTTTTAACTAAATTACAAACTCTGAATGAAAAAGCAGGATTAAACCTAACGTATGGAACCTTGGGGGCATTTCTGAAATACCCGAATCATGGTGATATTGATAAAAGTAAAATATCAACAAGCAAAAGAGGGGTGTTTCAGTCAGAAATCGATTATTTTAAGTTGATAGTTGATAATTGTAAGCTTGAAAAAAATGGGGAATATTTTAGGCATCCCTTATCTTTCTTAATGGAAGCAGCAGACACCATATGCTATCGGATAATGGATGTTGAAGATGGATTTAATAAAGATTGGTATGATTATTTAGAAATTAAAAAGTACTTAAAGGATGTTCCGGAATTAGAGGATTTATTTAAATATCTAGATAAAATTGAAGGTGAGGGTACTGAGATAACTAGAATGGTTAAATTGAGAATAGGAGTAATAGCCAATTTGGTTGAGGCTGCTTTAAAAAAGTTTCTTGATAATCTAGATAGTATTAGTGATGGAAATTATCATACCGAATTGCTTGAGGATAATTTATTGTCTAAAAAATTAAAGGCAATTTGTGATGAATTGATTTTTCCAAAAAGAGAGATTTTGCAATTGGAAGTTACAGGTCATTCAGTGATATCAGGATTACTTGATCATTATATTGATTTTATTTTTGAAAAAGATAATCATTATAAGAAAAGAGCTAAAGGGATGATTTCTGGAGGTTTGATAAGATCAATGAAAATTAATGCTTCAATTGATGATTTTGAAGATTTTACTCCATATAATAAATTGCAAATTATAGTAGATTTTATTTCAGGAATGACTGATCGATTTGCTTTGGATCAATATCAAAGAATAAGTGGTCAAAAAATATAGTAAACTATCCGAAGAAATAGATTCCAAGGCAACGAGATTCTACAAATATCTTGAAGATGCATTGGAAGGTGAGGCTATTGATTTTATCAAGAGCCTCACTCTTGATACCAATGTTTATTTATTTAGTGGGATTATAAGAAATTATTTTCTTCATAATTATTTAATAAGGGATGTCGATTTAGTAGTGGGGGATTCAGTGGATGTTCCAAAGTTTTTGAAGAACAGTGGATATAGTGTTAATTCGTTTGGGGGGTATAAATTCGAGCTTGGTTCTAAAAAATTTGATCTATGGGTTGTAGAAAATACCTGGGCATTAAATATTGAAAAGAAGATTGATTGGAAACTATTCTCTTATTTGCCAAAAAGTGTGTTTTTCAATTTTTCATCAATTATATATTCTATAAATGATAAAAAGTTTTATTACACAGAAGATTTTCTTAAGTTCTTGAAAACTAAGGAGATTGATTATGTTTTTAGAGAAAATTTGAAAAAGGATTTATGTATTGTGAATTCAATTTATTATTCTGAAAAATATAATTTAACGATATCTCCAAGGCTTTATAGGCTAATAAACAGATGGCAAAAAAAATATAAATTTGATTTAGAAAATGCCCAGCTTAAACACTTTGGACAAGTTTTATATTCTCAAGAATATCTTGAGGAGAAACTATTTTCTTTTAACTAATTTTCTGATCTTTTGTTCTGGACCAGCCATATGCATAATTTAAAATACAATTAGAGATTTCTATCATCACTAAAACGACCTCTATTCTATTTAGGTCAGTTACAGTTTCAGAATCGTATTTTGTTAAATAGGTGCCAATCGTGCCTTTTTCCACATCGACTTTTACAATAGGGTTATAAATGTGTTTTGAGCTAAAATGAATATATCCTGAGGTTTGCTTGTAAACCTCATTAATCCATGGGTAGGATTCAGAGGCTTTGTTTCTTAAATACCAGTCCTTTAATGCTTGTTTTTCATTGTCTTTATCGAAAAACTCCTCCACCTTTTTTCCATTCATTACCTCATTTACAAATTCTTGAGGATTTTTGACTAACCACGCAGCCAACAATCTTAAAAAATTGTCCAGATATGGCCTTACCAAATGAGAAGCTGCCATAAAATTCTTTGATTCCAAAAGAACAATGAATCCTTCAAGGAGAGATAGAGCTCTGGAAAATACTCCGTCAAAATAGTAATCTAAATGAAAAAGACTGCTACCAGGAGCTTTACTTGTTCTGGCCATCAATAGGTAGCGATGCTCATAGCTCCTTAGAAGGATTTTAAAGGCATTCAAATACTTGGGAATTTCTTCTTCCTTATAATCTGAAGCAATCCCCAATTCTGGAAGCAAAAATGGGGTCCAATAAAGAAAGGTTTCAGGGTTTACTATTTTTCGCGGTGTAATTAAAATACCAAAACCAGTTTTTTCATCATTTTCTAAGAATTGACCTAATGTCCATTTCCTAAAATCAGTGATCTTCTCATCTGATAGGATTATGGTTTGATCGATTTCTGGTTGTTCTGATTTTATTTCTCTCCAGTTTAACATATTTCAAAATACAATTTCCCTACAAGTAAATTCCTTCCAGCTTTTCACAGGTAATCTACTTCCAGAGCCAATCACTTTTTTGATAAAATCATCAGCATCTTTTTCTGAGATTAAACTGTCCTTAACTGCCTGACAAAGAAAATCCATTGTAGTCAGATAGCTGATTTGATGCATTTTGCAGTAGCTGGCAATGTCTTTAAGGTTGCTGCTCGCTAAGATGTCTTTAGAATAGCGAACGACTGCCAGACAAGCCGCCTCTCCATCTCCTTTAAACATGAGCTTTTTGATATGGAGATATTCTTTCTTGACTTCGGGGTTTTCTTCTGGAAAAGGAATTTTCTCCATCAGTTTCAAGTCGAGCAAGTTTTCTACATCAGCTTTTCTGCCAGGCATTCGGATAATCTCTGCATAGACCTTATCCAGAATCTTGATGGGATAGGGGAATATTTTTGGAAGTAAAGTGATGAGCCCTCCGGTGATAAAATGGGAAATCACATCCGAATCTATTAAGATAATTTTCTCATTCTTTTTCATCACCATTGTTTCCTAAGATAGAAAAATCAAGACCTATGTCCTCCAAAAGCCCATAATAGTGAGATTCTGAGATCTTATCTTGTTCAAATAATTTCCTTGCTAAATCTCCATAATCACCTAATACTTCATGCTGCTTGTCTTTTTCATAAAGCTTTAGAGAATAACCGTGATTCATCGCACTTATTCTTACTTCTTGGCAGTATTCCTGTGCCTGCGTTCGATCGATTAATTTCAGTTCAGCTAAACGATTGACAAGGGCTCGCCTCGAACAAGAGAAGTACTGTTCAATTTTTAAAACTGTACCGAGGGTGACTTTTGACTTTGATAATTCTGAGTCAGGAATAAGAGAGAGAATACCTTCTTCGGGGATAAGGAATTTGGAAGCAAAAATATCAGCGTTGTACTCCTCCTTGTCTTTTTTATTGAATAGCCCTACTTGGCATACCTGAGAATTGAAATTCTTTTGAATGAAAAGATGATAAAGTTCATGACAAATAGTAAAGTGCTGATGGCCAAGCGTGCGGTCAGTATTAATCAGCATAAAGCGATTGTTTTCCCCGACCTTGATGGCCATTCCTGATACATCCATTTCCAATGGCCTAAAAACTGCTAAGACACCTAGTTTATGTAGGAGGCTTTTGAGATGAATGCTTTCTTGGTTGCTATAACCATTTTCAGCGCGGAATTGGGAGGCATACTTTTCAAGAACTAATGGACTCATCAGCAACAAAAGTTTTCATTCGTAAATAATTCATTACAATTTTCTTGAATTGGGCAATTTGAGCCAAATCTGCTGGCTTAAGACTTTCAGCTCGAAACGCAAGCGCTAGATTCACACTAGCTATATCTAAATTCTCTTCATAGAAATCATACTCATCTACTCCATAGAGATTGGAGATTTTAGACATGAGTTGGGAAGGCATGCTTCGTGTCCCATTTTCGTAGTAGCTAATTTCCTCCCGGTTGATTGAAAGGTATTCGGCTACTTGATCCTGAGTGAATCCTAATCTTTTACGAAGTGCCTGTAAATTTTTTCCGATAGTGTTGTCTTGATTCATATGGGCTTTAGTTAAAAAATTGTGTTACAAAGTTACAAAGTTACAGATAAATAAAAATAAATGTAACAGATATTAACACGAGGCCTTTTTTGCTTTAGTTGACATGCTGTTGATGAATTGATACATTTGTCAATCGTGCTTCACTTCATTTAAGAAAAAAATATCCCATGAACTACTTCGCCGAACGCCTAAAGTCAGCTCGCTTGATGAATGGACTTTCATTGCAAGGCTTGGCTGACAAAATTGAAAACCGTGTTACCAAACAATCCCTTAGCAAATACGAGCAAGGACAGGTGGTACCTGATAGTACTATGATCGGGATATTGTCGGATGCACTGCAGGTAAGACCCGATTACTTTTTTACTACTTCTGCTGTGGAGTTTGGAGAGATAGAATTCCCTAAGCTACAGGACTCCCCGGCCAAAGAGCGGGTAAGAATAGTGGAGATTGCGAAAGATGAGTTAAGGAGATATCTGGAGCTGGAGGAAATTCTGGGAATAGAAACTGCTTTTCATAACCCACTTGCAGACCTGACTATTAGTTCTCAAGAGGATATCGAGGAAGCAGCTGAATTGCTAAGAGATGAATGGAAGCTGGGTAGAGGAGCCGTGGCCAATGTGATTGAGCTGCTGGAAGCTCACCACATTAAGGTATTGGAACTGGAATCATCAGAAGAATTTGATGGGTTTTCTACTTGGGTCAATGATAACCGCATTCCACTGATTGTATTGAACAAAGCAAAATTCAAAGATAAGTTGGATAGAAAGCGCTTTACTGCTTTTCATGAACTGGCTCATTTGCTTTTGAAGGTCAATCACCTGCCGGAAAGGCAAAAGGAAAAGTTTTGCCATGCTTTTGCCACCGCCATGCTCATCTCAAAGGATACCTTGCAGAAAGAACTTGGCGGAAAAAGGAGTAAGCTGTCCATCCATGAATTAACTGCAATAAAGCAGCAATATGGAATCTCTATGCAAGCCTTGGTCTATCGTGCAAAAGATCTCGGTCTGATTTCTGAAAACTATCTTAGACAATTTTATCAGACCTTTACCCAATTGGGTTATAGAGTCAACGAGCCAGTAGAATACGAAGGGGCAGAGCATTCCAACCGTTTTTCACAACTCTTGTTTAGAGCACTTGCCGAGAACTTCATTTCAGTAAGTAAAGTGGCATCCTTAAAAAATCAGAAATTGGCGCAATTCAGAAAAGAGAATCTTGTGTTCTAATGAAGGTTGCGGTGACAGATGCTTGTTTTTTATTGATCTGATTGAGTTAGATCTTATTCCCCTATTTTTTCAACTGGGTGTAGAAATCCATACTACTGTGTCTGTGATGAATGAACTGTATTTGGAGCAGCAACAAATCTTGGGAGCTTATCAATCCGTCGGGAAGCTAACTGTTCATAATTTAGGTGAATTGGATTTTTTGGAAATGCAGAAGATTTCATTTCCTCGTGGTCTTTCTTTTCAGGATAGCACTGTTATTTACCTTGCAAAAAAACTAGAAGGGGCAATGGTGATAAGCAGTGATAAGAAGGTTAGGGAATTTGCTGGATATCAAGGGCTGACCTATCATGGGATTTTTTGGGTGTTGGATCAGTTGGTCAATGATTCAATCTTATCAAAAGCACAAGCTTTGGCTATCCTTAACATAATGCCTGAAATAAATTCCATGTATCAGGGTATGCTAATGAAAAAGGAAATCGATAAAAGAATGATTATGTGGGGAAAGTGAGCAGTTCTATAGGGCCATCATATCGGGTTTAATCCCCCTGCCCCCTTTGTAAAGGGGGATTTGGCGAGTAGTACCTTTAACTATTTGCTTATCAACTTCTCCAACCTCGCCATCATCTCATCCTTCTCCTTTAGCATACGCTCATACAAAGCGATTTTCTCCTCGTGGAGCTGAATGATTTTATCAACTGGATCGAACGTAGGATTGAAGTTCATTACTGAAGCATTATCCTTAAAATCCGAACACGTAAATGTATTCGAAATAATATTCACCGCTTGTTCCTCATCAAAACTCTTAAAGGCATCTACTGGTAACTTTAAAGCCTCAGCAATCTGACTAAGTAAGCTTGCTTCAATTTCTTCCTTCTGCTCCAGTGCAGAGATTTTCTTTTGGCTCCAGTCTTCACCCAATTCATAAGCAAGGGCTTCCTGCTTGATGCCCAGCATCTCTCGGAATCGTTTCACGTTACGGCCTTGGTGGATTTGTTTGGAAGGAGAATCGCTCATTTTACTGCTATTTTAAGACTGTGAAGATATCCTTCGACTTCGCTCAGGATGACAGCCTCTTCGGGCAGGCTCAAACCAAGGCGGTTGGTTTCGGATTTAATTCTCTAATAGATCAAATTTAAGGTTTTTACTCTTTTATACTTAGTTTATTACTCCGAAGATCAGGGTAATTTAGAAAATATCAGGGATAATTTATCTCCTGATTGAATTGAGTAGAAAAAGGGAATAGTTGATCTTTCTCATAGCCTTGCATTAAGTCAAGGGATTGGAAGATATAATGGTATAGCGCTATGAAAACATTCACTGATGAGGATTTTAAATTATTGTTGGAGGAGATGATCTTAGCTGATCTCAAACATTCCCAATTGCTTTTTGGACTTACAAACATAGGCTTAGACCCAATGGATAATCATTATCTGGGAATTTGTGATTTGATAGCCTGCTTCATAGGTGTTGTGACTGATGAAGAAAAAGACCGGTTTATGGAAATCTATATGGATTTTATGCATCAAAGCTCCACTTTTCCTGTCTGCCCCAGAAATGAAGCATTAAGGGGAGTAAGCAAGAAGTGTTTAGACGATCTATTAAAGGTTTTTGATTAGTTTGGCTTTTTGTAAATCTAAAAATATTTTGCGCTGAGTTCAGCTACTTATTATGAGATCTATTGTAATTAAACCCTCTTTATTAGCCTTTTTCATTTTTGCATTTCAATTTTTCAGTTCTGCCCAAACCCAGTTCTATATATCTCCGCTTGGAAATGATAGGAATAATGGAGATAAAGAGTCTCCATTTGCCAGTATTAAACATGCTAAAGAAGTCATCAAAGCTTATAAAGTAGAAAAGCCAAATGAAAAGGTAACGCTGATTCTCAGGGATGGGACATATTATCTCAGTGAGTCACTGGTCTTTAGTTCGAAGGAATCTGGTACTACTGAGAAGCCTTATACAATTCGTGCGGCTGAGGGAGAGAAAGTGATACTGAGTGGAGGAATGCCACTGGAATTGAAATGGAAGCGCTTTAAGGGTAATCTTTTGGTAGCGAAAATTCCAGCGGACGTGGACTTTTCTTCACTTTATATCAATGGCAAAAAGCAAATCCGAGCTAGGTATCCAAACTATCAAGAGGGAGTAAATCCCTTCAATGGCTTTGCCGAAGATGCACTTTCAAAAGAAAGAATTGCAAGTTGGAAAAATCCAGGGGGAGGCTATATTCATGCCCTTCATAAGGGCAGATGGGGTGGAATGCACTATTTGATTACTGGAAAAATTGGTAGAGATAGTTTGGCTTATGTCGGAGGATGGCAGAATAATCGGGAAAGCGGATTGCATCCGAAATACAGATTCGTAGAAAATATTTTCGAAGAACTGGACAGTCCGAAAGAATGGTTTCTAGACACGAAAAAAGGGGTACTTTATTTTTATCCTGAAGAAGGGTTAGCAATCGAAAATATCCAAAAAGTAGAAGTTGGCTTTTTGGAAAACCTAATCTCTTTTAAGGGGGATGCTGAAAACCCTGTCAAGTACATTAAAATTCAGGATATCACTTTTACCCAAAGTTCTCCCACATTCATGAAAACTGAGGAGCCATTGGTGAGGAGTGACTGGACGGTTTATAGAAGCGGAGCCATTCTGATGGATGGCACGGAGAACATCCTGATTGAAGGCAATGTTTTTCAGGATTTGGGAGGCAATGCGATTTTCGTCAGTAACTATAATAGAAACACGACCATCAAAGGGAATTTGATTGAAGAAATAGGAGGTAGCGCAATCAGTTTTGTAGGCAATCCAGATGCCGTTCGTTCTCCATCTTTCAATTATCATGAGTTTGTTCCAGAGGAAGAAATTGATACTATTCCGGGCCCTAAGACTGAGAATTACCCGGCTAATTCACTCGTTGTGGATAATCTAATACGGAATATTGGTACCATAGAAAAGCAAGTTGCGGGTGTTCAGATCGAAATGGCGATGGATCTGCATATCGTCCACAATACCATTTATAATGTGCCGAGAGCAGGGATCAATATTGGTGATGGAGCTTGGGGAGGACATATTATTGAGTACAATGATGTGTTCAATACAGTGATGGAAACCGGAGATCATGGGGCGTTTAACTCCTGGGGAAGAGATAGGTTTTGGCATCCGAATAGGCAAACTATGGATGAGCTGACGGCGAAGCATCCGGAATGGATAAAGCTTGACGCCATCAAAACCACCATTATCCGAAATAACAGATTTCACTGTGATCATGGTTGGGATATAGATTTGGATGATGGATCGAGCAATTATGAAATTTATAATAATCTGGCTCTAAGCGGAGGAATCAAATTGCGAGAGGGATTTTATAGAACTGTTTACAATAATATTATGGTGAACAATGGCTTTCATCCGCATGTCTGGTTTAAGGAAAGTCATGATGTTTTCACTCGGAATATTGTGATGACGTCGCACAAGCAAATCGGTGTGAACTTTTGGGGAGATAAGGTCGATGAGAATTTTTTCACTTCTGAGGCTGATCTTGATAAAAGCAGGGAGTTTGGAGTAGAAAGAAGCGGTGAATTTGGTGATCCTATGTTTGTGAATCCTGAAGCAGGAGATTTTAGCGTTCAGGAAGATTCTCCTGCGATCCAAACTGTGGGGTTTGTGAACTTCGATATGGATACATTTGGGGTCACTTCTCCAGAATTGAAGAAGATGGCTGACTCTCCGGGAATTCCTTTTCTCTTACTGGAAAATGAAGAGAATAAGGCAGAAATCCGTGAATGGCATGGATTCAAGGTGAAAAATATGGAAACACTGGGTGAGCAATCTGCAGCCGGATTAAATGAAATTACCGGAGTAGTAGTTCTAGAAGTGCCGAATCAGTACGATACTAGCGCTCCCAATTCATTAAGAGCTGGCGATGTGATTTTGGAATGCTGGGATGAGGAAGTGAGTGATTTTATCTCACTTAGCAAAATAGAAAAGGGTAACAACTGGAAAGGTCATACCGAGTTGAAAGTTTGGAGAAATCAAGCCTTGATCTCAGTCGTTATTCTATAGAACTGTACCCCTTTCTATGAGAAGGGTATAGTCAAAATCATTATCTCATAAGCTTCTGTTTTTCGGATTTCTATGTTGTTCTATCCTTTTGACTCAGATAGTTTTTAGCCAAATCACCCGCTTATATTTTTATTCACTAGGTAAATTGGCCAAAATCATAGCTAAAATCAGGACTTGATTTGTCACTGGATCGGCGATCATTGAATTTCTCGATTCTCATTTCTCCTAGTTATTTACTACTTTTGCGCCAATAATGGATATGCAAAAAATAAGGAATTTCTGTATCATCGCCCATATTGATCATGGGAAGAGTACATTGGCGGATAGATTACTACAGCAGACTGATACTGTCGCAGATCGCGATATGCAGGCTCAGTTGTTGGATAATATGGATTTGGAGCGTGAGCGTGGTATCACGATCAAATCTCATGCGATCCAAATGAAATATACTCATGAAGGTGAGGAATATACCCTCAATTTGATAGATACCCCAGGTCACGTGGATTTTTCATACGAAGTTTCCCGGTCGATTGCTGCCTGTGAAGGTGCTTTGCTGATCGTGGATGCTTCTCAGGGTGTGGAAGCTCAGACTATTTCCAATTTATATTTGGCACTTGGCCACGATCTGGAAATCATTCCAGTTCTGAATAAAATTGACCTTCCTGGAGCCGATCCAGAAGCAGTTGCCGATGAGGTGATTGATCTGATCGGTTGTGATAGAGAAGATATTATATTGGCCTCCGGCAAAACAGGTATTGGCATTGAAGATATCCTGAAAGCGGTGATCAATAGAATCCCTGCCCCTAAAGGAGATCCGGATGCACCGCTTCAAGCGATGATTTTTGATTCGGTTTACAATCCATTCCGTGGAGTTGAGGTTATTTTCAGGATTTTCAACGGTACTTTCAGTAAAGGAGACAAGATCAAATTTGTCAATACTGGCAAGGAATACGAGGCGGATGAAATCGGAATTTTGGGCTTGAACCAAATTCCTCAACAAACCATGAGTGCCGGTAACGTAGGTTACCTGATCTCTGGGGTGAAAGTCGCCAAGGAAATCAAAGTGGGTGATACGATCACGCACATCAAGAGACCTTGTGATAAAGCAATTCAGGGTTTTGAAAACGTAAAACCAATGGTTTTCGCGGGTATTTATCCTGTAGAAACCACGGACTATGAGGAACTTCGTTATTCTATGGAGAAACTCCAATTGAATGATGCTTCGTTAGTTTGGGAACCTGAAACTTCCATGGCTTTGGGCTTTGGATTCCGTTGCGGATTCTTGGGGATGCTTCACATGGAGATTATTCAGGAGCGTCTGGAGCGTGAGTTTGACATGACTGTGATCACTACGGTTCCGTCGGTTCAGTTCAAAGCGCTGATGACTAACGATACATACCAACTCATTAATGCGCCTTCAGACATGCCTGATCCTACGAGGATGAAGCACATCGAGGAGCCTTATGTGAAAGCTTCCATCATTACTGCGGCAGAA
>Ga0123337_10000376_pt1 | contig 78344 bp, 90 predicted proteins | sample frozenSSSSmetaG_FD_89792 | JGI IMG/M metagenome (GOLD analysis project Ga0123337, IMG submission 89792) | Glacier valley bacterial and archeal communities from Borup Fiord, Nunavut, Canada, to study Microbial Dark Matter (Phase II) -... | ecosystem: Environmental > Aquatic > Freshwater > Ice >...
CTGTTTGAGGCAAACACCGAGAAAGGAGAGGGGGGGTGGGGGGGTGGGGGGGGGGGGTGGTGGGGGGGGGGGGGAAGTGGGGGGGGGGGGGGGGGGGGGGGGGGGATGGGATATAAAACCCCCGTCTCTAGAAGAAGTAACGGCATCGAACCACAGCTGCAACTTGAGATGCAGTGGTTTCTCAGGGTTTCTGTCTGGTTTCGTTTCGCACATCTGTTCTGCCTCTAGGGACGAGCGAACACAGAAACAAGTGCACTCCGAAGAGCTCCAGAAATCCCAGACGTCGGATCAGCAGCAGAGATGCTGACGAGCGGTGAGAGCGGAAGTGGTGCAATCATCCGACAGCGACAGGATGCGGGAGATGGCAAGGGGACATGCAACGGCGAGATCCCGTGGATCGAACATCCAAAAGCATCGAGAGGGTTCTGCGACTTCACGTCAGACGAGCTTCGTTGCACTCATGTGCGTGGTCTTAAATAGATAGGAATGCTCTGCTCAGATGAGCAGGATAAAGTCCTTCGGAGGGCTTTATGGACCTAGGTTAGACTACAGGCCAGGCTCGTGTGGAAGGGAGATATGGTGGATGGCAATGATTTGATTTAGGATTCTGGCGGTGTTGGGGTTACAGAGAAGCAGAGGATGTTGATGTCCTCCTCAGACTGCCCCAGACGGGCGCTTCGTCTCCTGCCGGCCCTGCCTGCTCTTCCGCCCCACCCCAAGACTCCTCCTCGACGACCTGCAGCACGTCCCCCAGCGCCGATGCATCCTCCTCGCGCCCCTCCATCCCCTCCCCCTCGCCTCCGCCCCGCCCATCCGCCTTCCCCCAAATAACGCCCACCTCCCTCCTCAGCCTCCCCGTCCGCGCCGTCTCCCCCCCCAGCCCCTCCATCCACCCCAACACCATCTCCACCCTGCCATCCCGCTCCCTCGCGCACTTCCGCACCACCGCCTGCCACGTCCCCGTCCGCAGCCGCCCCCGCCACCCCATCGCCCCCATCTCCTCCAGGTACCGCATCGCGTCCTCCCACTGCGCCTCCCGCAGACACACCAGGATCAGTCGGTCGTACGTCAGCGCCGTCGGCCGCAGCCCCAACGCCGCCATCTCGCCCGCCAGGAACATCGCCGTCGGCTTCGCCGATGCGCGCTCGGCCGTCTTGTGGCACCCTTGCAGGAGGAGGTTGATCGTCATCGTGTCAGGGGAGACGCGGAGGCGGATGTTCTTCTTCTGCGCTTCTGCTTCTCCTTCTGCTTCTGCTTCTGCGTCCGCTGCAGCCTTCTTCGGCCGCTTGGCCGGCTTACTCCCCGCACTCGGGGCCTCGCGCAGCTCCCTGTAGAGCTCCATAGCGACATCGAGACGTCCTGTGAACGCCGCAGCTTCCAGCACCACGTTCACAGCCGCGACCGGGACCTCCTGTCCCTCCTCCTGGATCACCTTGAGCATCCCCCACGCCTCCCTGATGCCCTCCTCCCCGCCTTCTTTGAGCATTCTAAACAGCGGCCGCGTCGCCGCCGAGTCCGGGGGCTTCATGCTCGTCCCCGCCGCCTTGCCCATGATGCACAGCACGCGGAACGCATTCGCCACATCCCCCGCCACCGCATACGCCTCCAGCAATGCCTCGTAGCTGCTCGCGGGGAGCTGTCCCTTCCTCGCCGCCAGCATCTTCAGCGCCGCCGTCGCGAGCCCCGGATCGGCGTGCAGCGCCGCCGTGTTGAGGATGTTCGCCAACGTGCCGTCGCTGGGCCGCAGATACCCCACCTCCACCCTCTTGCGCCAGATGTACGCCACGGCCGCGTACTCGTACGCCGCGGCCGCAGTGTCGAGGAAGTAGGGCCAGATGGCTGGGCTGGGGTCGTCGGGGCCCGGGTGCAGGGGGTTGAGCTCGGGGGCCTCGGCGCGCTGTTGGAGGAGCGACAGGGCGGGGGTGAGCTCGGAGGCTTCGCAGAGGACGTAGATTAGGACGTCGTAGAGCCAGGGCGCGACGGCGATGGAGCGCGTGTGCATGGTGGTGAGGAGGGAGAGGGCGAGCTCGTATTCGCGGTCGCGGAGGTGGGAGAGGAGGAGGTGGTGGTGGCCGACGGGGGAGAGGGAGATCCAGCGGGCGCGCATTTCCTCGAGGATCTCGGCGCGGAGGAGGTAGTTTGGGTGGACGGCTAGGGTCTGAGAGGGTTAGTTGTCTGTGGGTTTTGGATATGGGGTTTTAGTTGTAAAGGGGGAAAGGGGGACGTACCATCATAACTCCGTGGTAGAGCCCGGAATCCCCAATAATCCCCTCCTTGTCCATCTCCCTCAGCAATCCCTCCACGACCTCCGCACTGCCCCTTTCAGCATCTGCATTGGCTCTTATCAACGCATCGAAGTGTCTTAAACCCGGCTTCTCGCCCCTGACCCTAATCAAATAGTCGACGATGTCAATGATTCTGTCATATGCGCCCTCTTGGTCCCGCACTTCGCGGAGAAGGTCGTGTAGCTCTTCGATGGACATATCGTCGAGTTTCACTTTCCCGCCTCTGCTGCTCTTCGGAGGCCTGCTGTGCGAGGGGCCTCTCGCCGGTGCATCGGCCAGTGCCAGCTCGCCCTGCAATGTGAGATCATCGGTGGCTGTGGTCGAATTTTGGCGTCTAGACGACAGAGTTGAAGGAAGAGAGACTCGAGGTCTCCATATTGTGCTACGGCTGCATGGCCGCGGATTCACTCTGTGGAGCGGCAGTCGAGCTTTTGAGAGGACAATTGCATCGAATGATGGACAGAGACATCGCCAGAGGCCGTCTGTCACTATTCGAGACGGTGGCATTGGTGTTGTATGCGGTAATGATGGAAATGTAGCCGTCGGTCTCGAGGGATGTGAAGTTCGACTTTCAGCCTTGCGCTAAGGAGGTCACGTGAAGTATATTTTGGCGGATTGAAGCATTCATGAGAGGAGTGGAAGAGGAGCCAAGTGAAGGCTGATGAAGGCTGATGAAAACTGATGAAGGCAGATTTCTTTAATTACTATTCTGCGACTCCTATGCGACAGCGATTGTAGCCTTGAAGCTGCAATGCGAGGTATCTTTCTTCTCCAGCCATCTGTTCCAACAACAGGACGATGCCATGCTTCTTGCGCCGCTGAGTCTTGAAAGACTCCAGCCAAAGCAGCATCTCCCTTCGCGCGCTGATCTCCCGTCTCGCAGCTCTTGAATCTTCGGTCCTCCAATCTCAAAAGGCCGCTCATTGTCCCCTGCCCCGTCCTCTGCCCCTCGGTCCCCCACGTCCACCACGTCCCCTGTCTCCCCGTCCGCCATAATCCCCCCTCTGGCCAGTCCTGCCTCTGTATCCACCGCCCTGCTGTCCCTGCTGCTGGTCCTTCACCAGGTCTATAATCTCATCCGGTACGCGCAGGTATTTGATCTGGCATGCGTCAGTACAGCTAGCGCCAGCGCCTCGTCGTCTTCGAGCGAGTCGACATACATTGTTCCCCTTGACGTATACTTCGGCGAGTCTGAAGAACTTGTCGCCTTCCTATGCACAGCACGAGGATTAGCCAGTGTTCCTCTGGGAGGCATCAAAGGTGCTGGCGCATCGCGGACAGATTGCGTTGCGGGCAAGAGGGCATGGATGATATGGGGCAGTGCAGCTGGCGCAACTCACAGGGCTCGTCTGCACAACCTCCTTCAGCGTGAGGTTCATCCACGTATCGCAGGAGACCAGGTGTCCGTTCAGCGTCTCGCCATTCTTGAGCTCCACGAGCATCGGGTGCCCTTGGGCGGCAGTCAGGAGGCCCAATGGAAGCTGGATGAAGTTGTTAGTATGAAGGAGTTTGCGCGCATCGAGAGCGAGAAGTATGAGGTCTGGGGGAGAGTGGTAAGGGGAGGACTTGCCATGCTGTGGTTGTTGTCGATAGCTAAGCTTGGGATGAGGGGATGAGGTAATGAGGCTGATGATGTTGGTGTCGCGACAATGGATTTGCGCTAGTGGTGGGGGTGGTCAGCCGTAGTTGAGATTCTGGGTTTGAGGAGCGAGGAGTCAAGTCACGAGGTTGAGGTATTCATCCTTAGCACGTCTTGAAATATTTGTATATATTGGTATATATATTAATAGTATATAGACATGAATATTTTGGAAATAAACATATCGTGTTATTAGAATTGTTATATAAAGATGTGTGTCACGTGGCATGCCATTTCCCTCATCTCTGCTCTTGGAGATGCTCAGAGGCGATTACTAAGCAAGCCCAATTGACATACCTAGCAGCGAGCAAGAAATACAAAAACTAGAGTGATACATCAGAGATATTTCCATTTTTTTTTTCTTTTTTTTTCCATTTATTTTATTCTATTTTATTTCCATTTTTTTTTTTTTATCATATCCCTCATCTCCCCCATCTCCCCATCTGCGCCTACTTCAGGCTTAGCTCGGCTGTGAACGCGTAAGCTGTCGTGTCGTCAGCAACGACACAACACAGCCGGGCGGTCACATGATACATCTCAACATCTATACATCTATCACAGTGTCGCTCTCTCTGTCACGATTCCTCTTCCTCCTCTTCTTCTTCTTCCTCTTCCTCCTCTTCCTCCTCCTCCTCCTCCTCTTCCTCTTCCTCTCTGATGTTCTACTCTGATATGAGGCATCGCACATCATCGATATCAATCCATTCTTGATATTTGATATCACCACTTCCCTCTTCCCTCTCTCTGCTGTTTCTCTCACCTTCAAAGCGACGCAAGTCGCTGCTATCGCACTGATGCGTTGCCTTATCGCTGTAGCAGCAGCAGCAGTAGGAGCAACAGCAGCAACAGCCCTCGTCGTGCCGAATACATGGGATGGGGATGTGCCAGCTCTATCAAGGACCAATGTCTATACCATTCGTATGTTTCTCTTCTTTTTTCTCATCCTCATCCTCATTATCATCGTCATCATCACTGACAAAGAACAGCTGAAGCCGATGGCGATGCCGACTTCCATGTCATTATCCCATTCCACGAGCCACAGTCACCTGACCATTCCATTTCCATTGCCTCTTCTGCTCTCGTAGGCCCCTTCTTCCTCGCAGCATCACGCTGAGTAGGACTGACATCTGCTCAAGATTCTCTCCGTTTCTCTAGCCCCCGATGGCCCCGAGTGCGGATCTGGATCAATCATTCTCAATGACGAGCCAGTATCCTACACCCAACACAAGTTAGGAGAGACGTCCTTGAGCGGAGAACACGTCCTTCCATCCTTGATCCGCGACTCCGATGGCGACGTTCCCATTGAGACGAAATGGGAGATTACTTGTGGAGGCCCGCATTCCGATACGTCTCTCCCTGCTCATTCCGTGAGGTTTTGGATCGACAAGATCAGGGGGCGGCCAGTCACCGATGTCGGCATAGAAGTCACTTACTCCCAATACAACAAGAAAGCCTACATTGTGTACCGGCAACCCTTTGTGCGCCATGAAGAGACCGATTTCATCGCTTACGAAGAGCCCGTTTCCGACGAGGGCCGCTTCGCCGAGATGCAAGAAGAGCTCCGGGACCTGAAGGACCAGCGCCACCAGCTCGACGCGCTAATCCGCGCGAGAGAATCCGCCATCGCAGATGCCATCCGATTGAGCTACGGCGACGCCGGCGCCGGAATGGCACACTGCGACAGCATGAAATGCGTCCTCCAAGTCGCCTTCTACGATGCCAGACAAGTCGTCAAGTCCGCCAAATCCTCAGTGATGTCTGTCTTGAGCGGTCACGGCCACCATCACTCGCACTGGCCGCATTGGGGACACCACGGTAACGGCACGAGGGGCAATTGCACACACCTACCGCCTCATGGAAACCACACACATCCTCGTCCGCCGCATAGGAAGCCGCACTTCCCTCCGGGATTCTGCCACTGCCCGCCGCCTCCTGATGGACCACCCGGCGAGGGTCCGCCTCATAGACGTCCTGGACCGCCAGAAAAGGTAAGCCACGCCTCTCCTGGCACACATGTCATTTTGCTAATTCGTCTAGCCTCCTCACGGCCGTCCGCCCCACGATGGCCCACCGCATGGCGGACCTCCAGATTTCGACCACCCACCCCCGCCCTTCGAACATGGTCCACCCCACCACGAACCCCCTCACGATAGCCCTCCAGACTCCGACCAGCCACCCCCACCCTTCGATCGCCATCCACCCCACCACGGCCCTTCCTCAGCCCTCAACTCGCACTTCCCCCATCCCCACCACATCCGCCACTCCTTCCTCCTCCTCTCCCTCCTCCTGTTCCTCGTCACCCTCGTCTTCCACCTGCGCCGGCGCACCCGTCGCTGCTCCTCCTCCTCCGAGAAACCCTGCCGGCGAAACTGCGGCGGCGCGTGTGCGGGCCGTAGGAAGCATCGGCAGCAGAGGGAGTACGAGGACAAAGACGAGGTGCTGCCCCTGCACGAGCCCATGCCTGGGTACACGGTCCGAGGATCTACGGATGTCGAGAGCGAGATCAGGGGACTGCGGACGGCGGTGGAGTGTGTGGGGGAGATGGTTGCGAGGGCGACGGAGAGGGGCGCGGAGGGGAGGGTGGTGAGGAGGGGCTCGGTGAGCACGGTGGCGACGCTGCCCGAGTATAGCAAGGTTGACGTGAAGCCAGGGGAAGAGGAGGAGTTGCCGGGATATGCGGAGGGGGATGGGTCGGAGGAGGGTGAGGTGGTGGTCGATGGGTTTAGGTATAGGCCTGGTGCGGAGGGGGAGTATACCCCAAGTGCGGGGGAGGTGTGGAGGGCGAGGGTGGATGGGGAGGTTGTTGATTTCAAGGAGTGAAGAAACGGAGCGGGGAAGGGCTTTGAGGTAGGATAGAGCGAGGGATAGGGGTTAGGGTTCAGGGGGTTTCCTTGCGTATGTTTTTTTTTTTTTTCCTTACACAAGCGAGACGAAAGTCCGCGTCAGCGCGTCCACGATCGCAGCAGCTGCATTTGTTGTGCAGCGGTAATGTCTCCTATGTCCATACTATACTATACCATACATCTTCGATGCCGTATATCACATGTCCAACGCATCCACTCGCGTCTACTCCCTCTTTCCATCCATGCATCTATAGGATCCGTGGCTGCTGACGTGGGGGATCATGCAGAATAGCGAGTAGTTAGCACTTAGCAATTATCGTATACTTTAGGATGGATGGTCCCTGTGCATAACTTAATGGTAGCTTAGATTGCTCATGAGACTACACTCTAAGCTACCCTTCCTTGCCCTTGCAAGAAGGACGGGCGCTGCGAGACTTGGCCGTGGTCGTTTTAAGAGACATCTGCATCTGCATCTACATCTACATCTACATCTAGAGACCATATCTCTCCATCATGCGTTGTTAACCATTTTGTATTTTCGTATTAGAATAGTATATTAGTAGCACGAATTCTTAATCTAGCTTTAGTTTTTAGTCGCGCTTCATTACATTCTTATATTCGACAGTAGTAGTTACCACAAATTTATATCTAGCTAAACTAATCCAGCCTTACCTTATGAGCGCGCGCGGTTCAGCATCACTAAATTAAGCTGTTAAGTAATCCAAATTAGACCTTAAAGTCACGCTCTCTCAACTCCCGTTGTTGTCGTTTTAATCACTATAGCATGGTCGTATGCGACGCAGTGGCTCTAGAGAACCCTCTCAACTGTGGTAGACGTTGTGTACTATCCCTTAGTATGGATATGTATGAATGTTCACGGCCTTCGATCTACTAACACATGCAAAGGACATTTTTGCTGCTTTCGATGGTAGTCTTTCTCAAGCCGACAAGCTGCAATAATGAGGGGAGATCGGGAGGAGTGAGAGGGGATTATATACATAAATCTGACAAATCGACCGGGGAAATGGAATGTCGGGAGCAATGATCAATCCATGCAAACTTCCTCCATGACTGCTGCCTTTTCCGCGTCTTCCTTCTTCATGTCCTTCTGGCAATTAACTCAACTGGCTATGAGATCACCCTGCACTGTCTTTCCTTTCGCATGGGTGCTCTCTCCATTGAGAATTTGAGGGCATGCCGCATTCACATCTCCTCTCCGCTACCGAAAGAGGTCGAGAGGGTATATAACCTCCCGGGCATCACGCCGTTGCCAGACCGCACCAAGAATAAGCAGTAATGTAAGATTCGCACACACTACATAAGTCCGGACCTCATCTTTCTTTCTTTCGTTGCATAGACATCCATTCCCGTCGATCCTCCGCGCGCGCCGAAATCCCCACCCAGCGGAGCGAAGAGAGTGCTGTCACTGCTTCACCGGTCACCCCCGTGGCTCTCTGTCTCGCCGTCGTGTTGCTTCTCGTAGACGTCTCCAGATTGTGCTGCTGTGGACGACCCATCCATTCTCCCTGGCCTTCCCATTATCCCTTGTCCAACCTCTCGAGGTTCTTCACGGACGGCTGCGTCGTCGCTTCCTCCACGCGCCTGTCCAGTATCCTCGCAGGGGGCATGTCTTGATCTGCTTCGTGCGACGCCCTTTGCATATTGGCAATGCCTTTAAAGCAATCAACATGCAGGAAATTGTGGATGGCGTTCATGCTGTGCTCAGTTCTCTTCGTCCTCTGTAGAAGAAGAACGGGACAGTGTCGATGCTGTCACGGTTTGAGATATGGGAAAATCTCATGTATCCCAAACTCATTTATCATATTTTCGAGTCATATCAGGCATTTTCCAAAAAGAAAAAAAAAGTTAAGATTCTGCAGCGCATACCTGAGAACTGCCATGGGAGGACCATGGATTAAAAATCCGTTTAAGAAGACGTTTAGGCCAAGAAGTTTATTCTTATATTCTATAGAAGATTTCATCTTTCATGTCCGTCTTTTCCCTCCCATCATTTCCAATCACTACGCTCTGACCGTCCTTCATTAGCCCAATGTTGCAACGTTGACACCCCGAATCACGCATCCAAACAGCTCGCAACTATAAGAAGTTTTCTTCCAGCCTTCTTTTTCCTGAGTTACGTATGCACAAAGACCATTCCATCATCTCAAATCTTCAACAAACCTTATGAGTGCCAATGCGTCACGTAACATACAACAACCAGACAACGCGTGGCACATTGAACATGGCACTCACTCGGCATGTGCGTCCGCGGAGCTGAGGGAGTGCTGCCACTCTCTTTTTTCTACCGCCATCGTCTGCTCTTTTGCTGTCGTGTTGCTTTTCGTCAGTTGCCAGAGTCTGTGGCACATGATGCTGTTCATGACGCATCGCATGCATTCTCCGATTTGGCGCCCGTCCTCAGTGCCCTCAGCAACCCTGTCAGAGTGGCAAAGCCCCGGAAGACGAAGGAAAATCATAGGGTGATAGCCAGGATCTCAGCTTCTTAATTGAGAGGGGAAAAGGAGAGGAGAGGTCTGGGAAAATGGTTTATATACTTCTGCGAAGTTTCTCAGGTCAGATTCGGCGTCTCGTCTCGTAGAGGGTGATTTGTGTCCTGTCCGTCGAACTTTGACTGCGGTGAAAGAAGATCTATCAGGTTGGAAACTAAGTTGGAAATGAGATCTTCCTATCGAGCTTTGAACTCACGCTGCTGATCTATCTAAATTCCGAGATTCTTGATATCACCACACCCTCCTTATCCAGCCCAGCCCGTGCCGTTTATGCCGATAAAACGCCCCTCCCCAACTCTCAACCCTCTTCTACAATGCTAACAAAATAAAATATGAAATGGCTCACATCTACCCTACCCATATCCCAGCAGAACATCTCGTTTCCCTCTCCTCTCTTCCCCGAACCCCACGTTCGTCATAAATCTGCCTCCGGCTTTTGACGCAGCGAAAAGCTCTTCTCACTTCCAGTGCTCTTGTTGCCAAACCGCTACTACCACACACTTCTTCTCCCTATCTTTATGCTCTTGCCGTCCATGCAATGTCTCACCGGTCTATGATGCGTCGCGTATTCCAACGTGGGTTCTCCATCGCGGAGATCGTCAATTCCAGCGGACAGAGAGGAGTGTTCGGAACAGCAGAGCCATAATACTCCATAAGTCCAACGTAAAAGTGACGCGAAGAAGAACGCAGAGGCCTGGCCGGAGGGAAGGCCTTATATACAGCTGACTTCCTCAAATTCCATCCTGCGTGGATTTACATCGCTGCTTCTATCCACAACAGCCACTTCGACATCCCACCGCCGCACCGCTGTCGCATCTCCCAGATTCTAAGTACAGTCAGAAACTTTAACCTCGCATTCCTCTCACATCCCCACTGCTCTCTCCGTCCTCCCCTCCACGCACCCAACTTCCCCCCAGAACAGCTATCTAAACCTCGGACTCCTCCTCCCCTCCTTCATTCCCAAACATCGAGACATAACGCATCGGCCTCCTCGCTGTCGAATAACCGGTTTCGGCCTCATAGGCACCGGGTGATTCTCAGCGACTGTGAGAATCCCGAAGAGTCTCCGAATTCACGCATGGGGAATCATCCATGCATGAACGGTGCACCGCCTCTTTGAGCCTTTGTTGCAGACTCGCTATATTATGAGAGGCATGCTCTGGATTTAGATAGAGTACAATACAGCACCAAGACCCTGTTGGTGCACATGGACAGAAGGCTAACAGCACCTATGGCGACAGTACGCTCTCTCCTCTCCCCCCTCTCTCGCGCGCGCGCAGGAACTGCCATCGGCGTCCCCCTCCCGTCGCCGTCATCACATTACGCCACCAAGTGCGTTCTCGCCGCCACGAAAATAGCAAGTGCAGTTCTGCCTGCCTAATCCAAGGACAAAGATGAGAAGTGCGTGAAGCACAGCTCAAGAGGAGCAATCAGTCTCGACAACCATTAATCGACGTTTTAACTTCTTCCTGGTAAGTATATTCCGAGATGAGAGGTCGCGAGCATGGGGGAGGCTTATATCGCCCGCTTTCCCCTCCCGTGATGCCACCGAACAGCAAGTGCATGCGCATCACCATCACCATGGCATCGCAATCACCAGCGCAAGAGCGCGGCAATTATTTCACCACCTCCAAAGAACAAGGGCGTGAAGGAGGCAAGAGCATGTATATCGTAAGCGTTACGTTATGTATCCCGCCGAACCCCTCACCCTCACATATCTCGTCCGGTCCATCCCATCCCATTCTATCCCCCATTCCCGTTCATCCATGCGTTCAAATGCTATTTCGCATTGGTATTTTCATCCTCCCCTTTTCAAAATCCCAGAGTAGAGTCGCCTCAAATCAAGCCAAGACCATTCAAATCAAAGCAATCCATATCCATCCCTCCCACCAGACGCCACGCTCGCTCGCTCGTTGATATCCCAATGCCAGAATCCCTCGTTTTACCCACACACGCGCACCCCACCTACGTCATCCCACTCTCCACAACCGTCCAGCGCCTCTTCGGCCCCGCCTCCCTCTCCGGCCTCCCCCCCATCTCCCCCGCCGTCCTCGGACTGCCCCAAAGCCTCCCACCAAGCGGCCCAACCTCGTCCGCCTCCTCCTCCCCAGCCCTCTCCACCGGCCTCACATCAACCTTCACCCCCTCCTGCCCCTTCGCCACCGGGCTCACAGGCCCACTCCCCCTCTCCTCGCCCCCAAAATTCAGCACCATGTCGTCCCCCTCGCCCCCCTCCTCCACCGCATCCTCATCCTGCCGCCTCGGCGCCCACAGCCCGATACTCCCCCTCAGACTCGGTGTGTAGGCCCTCGCACCCAGGCCGCCGCTCGCCACACTCGCCGCGCGGCGGATGCTCCCGAAGTTGCCGCTGGGGGGCAGGCTGCGCACCGGCTCGCCGATGCTGATTGGCTCGACGAACGGGTTCGCCGTCGCGCCGTTCGCCGTGTAGCGGATGGTGGGCCGGTAGGGCATCGCGCTCATGCTGGGGGTGCGCGAGCCGGATGTGCTGGCGGTGGACGAGCGGCGCAGGTGCTCCGTGCTGGCGATGAGCTTGACGTCGTACTCGTCGCTGAGGCTGGCGGTGCGGGACGAGGCGCGAGAGTGCACGGGCGTGACGCCGGGGGTGGAGGCGGGCGTGGGGAAGGGCGGCGGCTTCTGGACGGCCATGGTGAGAGAGGCCATGCCCACGTCGAGGAGCACGGGCTGGTTGGTCATGGCGCCGATGAGGGCGTTGCAGCCGGCGCCATGGGTCACGAGGACCACGACGAAGTCAGTGTCCTCGTCATCGTCGGCGGTGCTGCTGGCTCCGTGGCTTGTCGAGGGCTGCGAGGTGCGCTTGATGGAGTCGTCGTTAACGCGGTACCAGTTGACGAGTTGCGTGAGCCCCCTGCGGAAGCGCTTGTGCATCGAACTCCATTCTTCGCCGTATTCGCCCCCGTTGCCCCAGTTTTGCGGCTCGCGCATGCTGTCCCATTGGTAGTCGACGTCGACGCAGGCGTCTTTGCTGTGGGCGACGTAGCCGGGTGGGATGGGATCTGAGCTCGACACGGCGTAATGAGGGATGGGAGGCACATACACTCCGCTCTCTGCAGCGTGTGGAGTAGGCATCTTTATGATCGTCTTTCCACTGATTCGACTCGTCGTGCTGCCAACACTGCTCATACTGCTGGTTCGGTCTCTCCTTAATGCTGGATTTAGTGCCTGCGCCGTTGGTAATGGCCCATCGTCAAATTCGTTCTGGGGAGACATTACTGGGCTGCCCCAACCGCCCGGAAACCCACTGCTGGGCGCTGCTTCCCTGACATGGTTGAGATGCGCATAGTCCTCTCTGCGTAACAAATCCGCTTTAGCACCCGCGACCATCATGACGGAGCTTGGAGGAGGCGTAATCTGTTCAAAATAATCGGTTGACAGCCACTCTCCAAGAAAGGCGTCGACTCGTAGTGTAGCCTTCCTAATGGCCACGGGATCCTTGTTCGTGTTCTTCGAAGACGATGGCTCAGGTATCGGCTCTAGCCTCGGTGAATCGATCTTGATGCCAGGCCTGATCCTCGGAGAATGCTGGAGTGACGAAGAATCGAAGGGTTGCGAGGGTATCGACCGTCGAGTATGGTTATGTCCCGGATTCTGGGCCATCCCAGAGGCCATGGCAATCGATGTTTGGACACAACGCAAGAAAGGCGACGTATGTATGACAACCCTATGCTTTCGTTCCCGCCTCCCGTCTTCTGGTCTCTCTTCGCCGCCTCCATTCGCCGCTGTGGACTGTCCATCCTCTCGACTCTGCAGCAGGCTGGCTATCCTCGCCCCCAATGCTCTGGACTGTTGCCATCCCCCGTAAGTGAGTGGCGGATCATAGGGTGTCGGTGAAGTGAGATGCCACTGTTTGTCTGCCGCATCCAGTCGTGCTCCATGCCTATAGATGGCCAAAAAGTATCAGCAATGTGCCTAGAAGAATAATGCCGTATGGCTGCATCTTATGCGGGGTCTGTTAAGCTATGACGATGATATTGGCGCGAGAGAGGGGGAGAGGGAGAGAGAGATGGTCAACGAACCTCACGACGATGAGTACAGCCGGTGGGCCTCCCATAGCTCGACGATAGACCTCTGAATGCGTATATAGAGAAAGCAAAGAGCAGAGCTGGGATAACGAGATGGCGGCGATGAATGTCTTGAGAGACAATGTGGTCGAGGTGGTCGAGGTGGTCGAGATAGTCGAGATGGTAAGCGGGCTGGGGTGCTTTCATGTGATTCGGGGGTGGTCGTGGTGGTGGTGGGGGTGGGGAAGCTAGAGGTCATTCAAGGTGTCAAAGTGTCAAAGTCCTGAAACATGAAATCTGGGGATTTCTCGACTTTATATAGACATACCTATGTATCGAGATTATATATACATATCCCCAAGAAACAAAGGGATATGTATATATATGTGTATATGTGTATATGTACGTATATTACACAGATTTTGTATATGATAATATGGATAATAAATATGTACATACAGTCCCTGGAACCACAGCACGCAGGGTTGCGTGCGATTAGTAAGCAGGGGTCCTTATCGACCATCATTGTCAATCAACACGGCGACACCTTCCTTCCTTCCCACCTTCCCCCCTTCCTCGCCATGATCATCTTCTCGACCTCACATTTCCTCATGGCGACGACGAGCTGAAGATAATCTGCCAGGACTCTTCAATCTCATGGATACAACCTATGCTCCTTAGAATCCCAACATCACCCTCGAAATGAAGCTCCCAGCTCTCTCCGTCTCCCTCTCCCTCTCCCTCCTCGCCCCTCTCCTCCTCTCCCTCCCCACGCCCATTCTCTGCGAACACACCTCCAACTGGGCCGTCCTCGTCTCTACCTCGCGCTTCTGGTTCAACTACCGTCACCTCGCCAATGTCCTCTCCCTCTACCGCACCGTCAAGCGCCTCGGCATCCCCGACTCCCAGATCATCCTCATGCTCCCCGACGACATGGCCTGCAACCCGCGCAACGCCTTCCCCGGCACCGTCTACTCCAATAGCGACCGCGCCGTTGACCTCTACGGCTCCAATATCGAAGTCGACTACCGCGGCTACGAGGTGACCGTCGAGAACTTCATCCGGCTGCTCACGGACCGTGTCGGCGAGGAGATGCCGCGCAGCAAGCGGCTGCTGACGGACGAGAACTCCAACATCCTGGTCTACATGACGGGCCACGGCGGCAACGAGTTTCTGAAGTTCCAAGATGCCGAGGAGATCTCCGCCTTCGACCTCGCCGACGCCTTCGAGCAGATGTGGGAGAAGAAGCGCTACCACGAGATTCTCTTCATGATCGACACCTGCCAGGCAAACACCATGTACTCGAAGTTCTACTCGCCTAACATCATCGCGACGGGCTCGTCGGATCTGGGCCAGAGCTCGTACTCGCACCATGCCGACAATGACGTCGGTGTCGCCGTCATCGATCGGTACACGTACTACAACCTCGACTTCCTCGAGACGCAGGTTCGCGAGAGAGGCAGCAAGAAGACGCTGGGCGACCTGTTCGACAGCTATGACGAGGAGAAGATCCACTCGCACCCGGGCCTGAGATGGGATCTGTTCCCGGGCGGAGAGGAGGCCGGCAGGAATAGACTGATTATGGATTTCTTCGGCAACGTCCAGGGCGTCGAGGTGGGCGGACCGGAGACAGAGGCAGACCTAGGGATCAGGCCGAATGGCACGGAGGAGGCGGAGTGGAAGGAGGACCTCCTCGCGCTGGGCAAGAAGATCAGGGAGTTGAGGGAGAGGGCAGATGCTCAGGATGCGGCGAAGCAGGCACAGGAGGCGCGAGCCAGTCCGCAGGAGCAAGCTGGGGAGGAGCCGACAGCGACTCCTGAGGCGAAGCCGAGTCGGAAGCAGCAAGTGAGGATACGCGCGGCGAAGGTCTCGGACGACGAGAAGTACTGGGGCAAGAAAATCGTGGGCGGGCTGGCGTTGGGGGGGCTGGGTCTTGCATGGGCTGCGGGCAGCTATTTCGAAGCGTTATAGCCTCGTTCCGTGACTAAATGTAAAACTAAATTTAAGGTTATGTGTACGTACGCTCTCTATCAGTGTATGGCAAATACCTACTTGAGAAGGAATCAGAGGTCGCTAAATACAGGCCTCTTAAAATATACCCCTACGAGTACTGTATATACTTAAAGCATAGCTATACTTATGCGGTTTTAATAATATTCTATTCTAGAGATGCCACTTTATTAAGATAACCATCTTTAAACGTAGTGTTATTTTACACCTCTTATGTCTATAGACAGCAACCTTAATAATGTATACATTTAATTTAAAGTGCTTAATATTTAGTTTGTGTATAGTAATATCATAATATTAACTAGTAAGCCTACTATGAACTAAGTAACACTAATGTAAAATAATAGAAAACTAGCATAGTATTATCTTAATACTATAATTAAACCCCCCCCCCCCCCTTTTTTTCTCTCCTCTAAGTTGTATTACAAATGAGAAGCGTCCTATGTAACAGTAGTTAGATAACTACGTTAACTGCACTAACCGAGTTACACGCTTAAGCACCTACACTTTATTTATATGTAGACTTTCCTTTTCGCTTTTCTTTTCCTCTTTTCTTCTTTTCTCCTTAGATTAAATCTAGCACTTTAGATCTACATGACTATAATAGGTTTAGCGTGTACTTAATTAAGTAACGTGCGTGCATAGGCCTACTACTACTTTAGACCTATATAAAAGATAGTAGTCTCCCCCTCCCCTTAACTATCTCATCCTTACTCTATTCCTAATAATGCTATTTCACTCTATCTTACTTACTTAATACGCTAGTGTAAGGCACGTCAGCGCTCTACTAAGCTAATTAGTTACATGACTGCAAACATGCCCTGGGCCATTGCCGTCTCCCGCTCCATTGTTAGGTTCTCAAGAACAGCAAAAGCAAAGCTTGACTTCATTTGAATCCCACAACGTGCGGAAAGCACAGTATTTAACAGACTGAAACCATGAATATGCATTGAAAGATCCCACCGCTACTCTACAGTTGATTCTTCATTTGAAAATGCCAAGAGTCTTGGTGCTTGAACTAAGGTAAGTAGGTGATCAAGCTGCCTTGCAACTTCCCAGCCTCGCGCTGGCATTCAGCACCGTTGTTGGATGTTAGGATACAGCCGCCTATGGACGAATAGAGATGGCGGGAAAGGATGCTGAGAGTGAATGAATAGAGATCTGCCCCATTGGGCAAAGAACACACGAAAATAGCAGCTACAGCACTCATCTCAACAAACACTTCGTTGCACGGATAGTAGGAACACAAAATATCCCCGTTGACGGTGAGCAGGTGTGTCTCGAAGTCTCGTCCGAAGTCACGCCTGAGTAAGAGTTGGATATACTCGAAACAATGCACAAGCCATCTGAGAGACTGAGACAGGGCGGCGGAACGTTCCTCCGCCTGTGCCGCAACAATTGGTTTGCCAGTACCCCCCGCGACTTATAATCGCCCTTTTCCTTTCATTCGTAGGACTGACCAATCTGCCTCGAAGCATTCTAGAGATCTGTTCAACCTTCTTCTCTTATACTTTCTTACAATTTCCAACTGGTCATTTGTCACTGACTAGTAAGCAGCTTTAGACTTGCAAAAAGTCGGACCAGTGTCACTAGGTATCAACTTCTAATGGAAGACTGGGCTGACAACGAGAGCGTTACAACTGACGAAGATAATATAAACCCCCGGCCAAAGAAGAATATACATAAGCGCCGGTGGTCTTTGGTTTCCAATGAAGATGGCTCATTGATGATCAAAGGAGGCAGAAGGTGCAAAGAAATAGATATGCCAGCTATGTCGGCGATGTTCGAAAATCAGAAATCTTTGGCCGAAGCAGACTTTGTGTTGTGAGTAACTGATGGCCCTGAAAAGTTCTTTTCATGATGCTTCAAAACTGACATTTGCAAACTCGCAGGAAACGTCTCTCGTTGTCTAGGTATCCTGGCCGCAATGGACATGTGTCCCCTGGCGTCTCCTATGGGGGCTACATTTCTCGAACTCTTGAGACAATGAAGGATGATTTCCAATATTACCAGAACCAGTGGTTGAAAAGCGAGGCTTACACGTCCCTAAGGAGCACTATTTCATCCCTGAAGCGTTCTCACTCTAGCCATGTTCCTATTGAAGACATCGTCTGTCTTGCGTTAGGAAGTCCACAGGACATGTCGGAGGTGTGTCGAGGGTTCTCCTTGACACAGCTGGCAGTGTTGATGACAATTATCGAAGACTTAGGTATCTATTCCCAATGTGCAGAGCACATTATGGTTGAAATTTTACACTAATATCAGCAGGTCTCGATCTTACATCTATGCCTAGCAAGTTTGTGATGCAGGACCCTGCCTTCACGCCCTTAGATGCAGAGTTCCTCACTTCTCTAGGCTTTAAAGTAATGGATGATCCAGAGGGATTCCTTGCGATTACTAAGAACACATTAGTTTTCTCAATTGCTGGGTATCTTGATATGGACTGGGTCATAAGCCAGGGGCCTTGGCCCGCAGCCTTTATTTGTGGGGACATAGAAGAGTTCATGAAGAGAGTTGAGGAGTCCGCGAGGACATTATCTCCTTGTCTTTGCCTTACAAGCAAGGAGAAGCAGGATATATTACAGATGTTGTCCGGTTGTGATATGTCAACTCTAGTGCCAAAGGGCGACAGTTTACAAGCCTGGGATGTCATACGCAGTCAGAGATTCTACTGGCGGAGGAAAGTCTGATTCGACGGCCGCGCTGCGCACTTTGGGGATGATTGGAGATTCGAGGATGGATTTGAGAGAGGGTGCGCTACTGTTTGAGGTTGAGAAGGCAGTCCTCCTAAGGCGATGGATGTCTATGAGGTAGATCTTGTTTGTAGAGGCGATGTAGAGCGAGATGGTGGATATAGAACCGTCGCAACTAAGCTTAATTCCTTCTAAGTTAAGATATGACGTGGGAGGATTAACGGGGAGGCTTATGAAGTTATTAAGGAGAGATAGAAGGGTAGGCATAGAATCTACCACCTTTATGTTAGTTTAGAATAATATAATTAATATAATGTTAGCCGTCTCTTCATACAGCAAAGTGGCCTAGCGAAAGGCAGTGTACGAGTACTTTAATGGGTTGCTAAATTACGTCTTTAGCGGACAATCTGCGCCCCTGGGCAGCCTGTTTGCTACATGACACTCCCACGAGCTGGGGACTTAAGAGCAGCTCTGCGTTTTTCTTTTCCTCTGGTGCAGCTTTCCTTCACCGACCTTCCACACCCTATCAGGCCATGTTATCTGAAGAGAGGCGTGGCTCACGACTTGGCGACATACCATCGTTCAAGAGCTTGGATGCCATGCAAATGCAGTCCAAATCATCCAAACGGCGACGGCAGTCCAATCCTACGACGGGACTCACGGGAGCAACAGCGCGTAACGTAACCGGGACATTCTGTAGGTGGTGCCGAATAGCTGTTCATCGATTGCATTCTTCAATTCCTAGTGCTATTTTCAGAGAAGAAATCATGTGTTTCGGCGTTAGCAGGTGCAGGCAGGGAGAGGTGAAAGCTTCTGGATTCAGTTGTCAATCACCCACTTTTCCTCTTTTCCGGCTTCTATTTCTTGAGTTTCCTGTTAATTCATCTGCCTTCACAAGGTTTGAATCAACTTCAGTTGGAAAGACGTACTTTACAGTGATGGCAACGCCGGGGGCGAGATGGCGAGGCTCGAATGTGGGAGGTGGATTTGGCGGAAGAGGGGGAGATAGAGGAGGTGGCGGCCGAGGCTGGAGAGGAGGGGCAGATGGCAGAGGGAATAGAGGGAACAGAGAGGGCGGTGGAGGAGGTAGAGGCGGCAATGTCCAGCGGGGCGGATCCCGACTCTGTCGATTCATCCATTTAGCAAGGAGAGCATTGCTGGTATGGGGATAACTGTACGTATTCCCGTATTCCGAGACTGGAAACAGATGCTCCCACGAGATCTCGACGCAGAAGACAATTATGGTCGCGAACACATCTAGACACTCTTAAGTATGGTGTCACATCCTGGTGGATGCGGTACGGTACCTTTGTTGCTCTAGCACAACCCTTCCTCTCAGTAATTACGCATCCCGCCATGTTGGACTATTAATCTGTCGATACCTTCGTTGGAGTCTCAACTGCTGTGGTTAAGTCGACATATCCTCGACAAATCACCGTGTCAGGAGGACATCACGAAGATCAAGATTCTTCCAACAGAAGATGAGATTCGAAGCGACTATCCAGAATTTCTGCCTACCTATTATCAATCACCCAAATCACCGCCGCATCCAAAAACCGCCACAATTTCCTTCCACATCGAAGACGTCTCCAAAAACCCCGCCTGCACCAACATGTACCAATCCTACGCCACGAACCAGCATGCTCCCAAACCTCCACCCGAAAGCATATACAGCAGTTGCATTCCGATACAAGATTATGCCGGCGGCTACTCCAGCGCACAGGAATGGAATTCTCAAACCAGTGCCCTCCGGCTGCTCCTTCGCCTCCGCCCGCGCCTGGAGAATACGGCGATGCGTATGACTCTGGTGCTAGTATTGGTACTGGATCCTTCCCGCAAGGTGCGATGCACAATGAGCGGTATAGATCCGGGGCAACTCAGGCACAGAGGGGTACGGATGTCGGCGGCAGTGGGTATGGAGAATATGGAGAAGAAATTGGATGTGGTGGAAAAAGCAGCCATAAGGAAAATAAGTGAGCTAACAGATATGGAAAACAAAATGGATAATTCTAAAAACCTAAGTACAACCGTGCCTGAACAATATACTGGTGTTGTGGTAACATCAATTCTTCAGTATGGAAAAAGCCGATGATGAATCTGCCCTTCGCTGACCCATAGAAACGCTTCTTAGTCCAGAGTAAACATACGCAGTAAATACAAACTCGCTAACATGTCAACAGGGAGAGAGTGTTGATATCCATCTGAATACACATGGCTTGTGCATCCTTGGCCGGACTCATCCAGTCTTGGTAGACGGGTTTTGAAGACCTGTCCAACGACCCTGTAGAAAGATGGATTCTGCCAACAACTCTGTAAAATGAAGTATTATCCTCGTGCCGTAACAGAGCGACCACGTCGCAGTTCCAGAAGTGGCAGATTAAATCCCCCTCTTTTGCCTCTAGAGGCACAAGGCCCATATGGAAGTTGCTTCCAAGGAACATTCGAGGTTGGGGCGAAGCGGCGTGGGGATTGGCGACTGCGGGAGAATCGCTCAGATCGCGTCCGATCTGGTTGTCAAGCTCTTGACGGAACCAGTCATTCGCATCGTCGTTCCAAGGTTGGTCTGCTTTGATTCCTCGTGAATACATTTGCTGGGGGTCTATAGCGCAGACTTTCGCAGCTTCCCCGTCGTCATCCATTCTAAGAAGAACAGCGCCGTATGCCTCATTTCTCTCTCTCAGTTCTTTGATGTGTTTCTTATACTGATAATGGTCATGGAAGCTATTCTTCCATCTCTTATTCTCATCGTGTGAGGAGAAAATTTCGTTATATCCTGGCCCTAAGTGGAGGATTGTGCCCCCAATGGCGCCTCTGGCTTGTATGACTTCGGTAGAGACCACACGACGATCAGTCGTATCTTTGATATCGCCTCCCAGCAATCTTTGCACAAGTTGACTGAACCGTACAATACGCATCGATCTATCCAGGTCATTGGTAGAACCATTCTGCAGTACTATCCTGCGACAAAATAACCTGATAACATCGGTGTAGAGGTCGAATAGCGACTTTGAGTAGTCCGTTTCCAGACTTCCATCTTGACAATCATGAGCTAGGCCTAGGAAGCCATAGATTCTGTCCCTAGCTTCCTCGCACTTAGCATATTGAAAGTCCTCTAGTAATGTCTCCAGCCGGTTTGGATCCCCATGCCGATTTGTTCGTTTCTCGTCAAGCTTGAAGATAGCGTGGTCGTCTCTCTGATAGTTGAGAAAACGGTCTGCCTTCCTTATAAACTGACCCCAGTCCTGGACAGCAGTACCAATGCAGACATTTAACCTCATAGAAAGTCCAATCTCTTGAATTACCCACAATCTCTCCCAATATTCTTGACAACAAAGCCACAGCCACCCATCTCGCGAGAGGGAAGGCGCCCAGGTAACGATTTCTTCGATTTTGGGGTCCAACGGCCGACCAAGCCAGACCAGAACAGAGTAAGCACGACTATAGATGAACGCCATGAGACCGACTTGGTATCGTCGTTCTTCGAGATCGCTTTGATTAATACAGATCGCGTCGGCCCAAATCACTCTATCCTCTGTGGTGCGCAGATAATACAGTGCCCAATAGAGATTTTCTCGAACAGAAATCTCCATGTCATTGACGAATATGCGCTTCAAGACATTCGGATTCCCCCAAGTGTACGACAACGCATAGTACTTTGGCCTGCTGAGGAACTCCGAGTGAATCAGTTGACACCGAACAACCGCTCGGTCCTCATCTTCTCGTGGTGGGTGGAGGAGAATGAGTCGTATGGTGTCGACGGTTGAATCTAGCGGTTCATATGGAAACTTTTCGGATTCTTGGGCCGTCATAGGTGAGACATTTGAATCATTGGATGGCGAGAAAGACTGATTGGGCTTCATATTGTTCGAGGTATGATCATTGATATTTCAGAGATAAAGATGAGGTGTGTCGCAGGCATCTAGGGAGAAATGCAATAGAAGACGAGCTCCGAATACATATATATAAGACAGATCAAATTGTACAGTAGAGGTTTGGTAGATTCAAAAAGAAAAAGAAAAAAACTATTGAAGACGGATGATTGATTTATTATACCTGGAAGGCATCGGAAGGATGAAGGTTGGAGAGCCAGCGACGTGGGCGCTAAATGAAACTCGAAACGCGCCCATGACGAGATAAGCGCCAACGACGACTACGTACTTGGCACATACAATGCCATGTTGAGTGACCACCAGATATATACTTGAATAAAAATGCAGATATCACGCGCTTGAATAACAGTATAGGGTGTTGACATCGAGAAGCACTGACAAAGAAATGGTATTAGAACAGAAGGAAAGAGATACCGAAACCCAAAATCACGCTTTGGAGGAGAAAAGGCGAGACTTCGACTCTCGCAAGGCAGATTGGAACAAAAGATGCAAAGCCCTCGATGCCGAACGGAAGTTAGAGTGGGATAATGAAGTGAAAAGACTCAAAGAACAGGCCGAAAATGATCAGAAGCAGCAGGCTGCCGACATCAATGAAACGATGACAAAATTAGAGGCAGAAAATAAAATCCTCTCTATACGAGAGAAACAGTTACAAACAGAGCTGATCTATGCCAAAGAGAAATAGAAGGAGAACAATACATATGCTGAAAGTACTGAATAACGGGTTCACCACGCAGAAACAGAAGCTGGAAGCCAAGGTGCGCCAAATGGAGGACGAGATCGCGTTCACTATTAGGCCTACGAAGTGCTAGTAAGTTTTCCTAACAGATATATGTACCTTTGAGAGCAGATGTGAATATGATGTTGACTGTTTAGTCGTGATCGTTTCCAGGAGGTGTTTCAAGCCATAGTCAATATGTCGAAGGTGTACTTTCAGGTCCTGCTATCAGTTAAAGGAACAATCAAGGTGAGTTCTGCAATTGGCAAAAAAACTCATCTCACATCAGATGCAGGAGTTGGATAAAATTTACAAAAGATTGGTTGACTCAGATCTGATGTTCAGTTCTATACCCATCTCAGCCACGGAGGACTTGGTGTTGCGCGGATATTCGGTTCTCACAAATGCATGTCTCACATCATGCATCACCGAACACCAGAGCAGAGTATTCACCTGCTTTCCAGTCCAATAGCCGACTGATGCCTGAATAGACACCGCCCATTTTGGCATATAAATAGTGATAGATTTGATAGTTTTGGCTAGTCTCTATTCTACATGCTTTTTATCACTTTTGCTTCCGTGCCCACAGTGCCTATCGATACTGTGTTTAACACTTAGAAGATTTGAGAATTGCCTATGCTCGCCGCGTCATCTTAGACATTATAATCAGAGTTGTATAGCAGCTCTTTTCGTCTAAGAGATCGCCACTAAATCGTGAGATAGATGTTGTCCCAGAGCATATTTCGAGAGCACTGTCGCGTGCTAGCGGCGAACTGAAAGCACATGGAGGGCTTTAACTGTCCACAGTCTTCATTGTCTTCAAGCATCGAGTCCTCCATAGGCTGAATCGATTACGAACAGATCATGGGGATTCTGAAACCACTTCTGAACGATTCAGATGTCGAAGCCTTAGAGAAGGATTTGATCAAAACTGTCAAGCAATCCATTGACTTATGGCATGAAGTCCAGCAAGACGCAGTGCGAACGATCGTCAAGCGCCATCTCGACCCTAGAGATATAGCCGAACGGCACTCCGACCTCGAAGAATACTGGTGGTCTCGTCCAGAAGATAAGCCAATCGACGTATACTCTTCCTCTTCCCCCGAACAACGAAGAACCCGACAGCGTGGAAATCACCCATCCCGGAAGCGGACGCTCTCGGGAGTCACCTCGTACAGGAGCGGGACGGCCGCGAAAACGCCATTGAGACAGGCGGCAGCAAAAGTTGGGAAACAGCGACATAGCCACGGTCGTGCAGACTCGCTGGTTCTGCCTAGCCCAGAGATGCAACGGAGAATATGAGATCTCACGCGCTGGCAGGCAGCCTTAGTGGGCCGTCGACAGCTCCGAAGATCCCACGGTCTCTCAGTTATTAGAGTAAGTCAACGAGATCATACCCCTCGAGTCCGGTGGGGAGTGGGGTCTTGAAGACTATGCCGTCGAGGTTAGGGGCGAGGAAACGAATTATGAATGTCGGCATAGATAGTGAAATAAAAAACCAGAGGCATGCCAGATCCTCGCACCCACTCGTTGCACTGGCTGGCATCGGCACTTTTCAGTCCAGTTCAAGTTGCAAATCTCAATCAAATCAAATCTGTGATTTTGTTTTTTTCCACCCCCTCTATGTACAGTCCCCCCTCCCCACTCTTCTTCCTCTCAACAGCCAAAAGAAAAAAGAATGAAAGAAAGAGAGAGAGAAAAAAGAAAAAAAAACTTTGTACAGGTCTGAAAGTTATCGAGCCTTGTCATCCCTTTTGAAGCCGTCCCGCCCCTCACGCGCAGAAGAAAGAAGTCTCATCGCCGTCTGCCCCGATCCATCCTCATCACATCCGTCCAGTCCACCCCCCGTCTCATCCCAGCAGGGCAAGGCCATCAGGGAGGCCCTCAGGAGCCATCTACAAGCACTGAGAGTAGTACGGGTTGGAGACCGTGCAGGTGGATCCCGCGGCACAGGTGGTTGGGCCGGTGTACCCGATCCCGCCGCACTGTCCCCACTTCTGGACGGTGCCAGCTGGCGCCGCGGAGGTGGCGGCGGGGTTGCCCGCGGTGGTCGAGGAGGAGGGGTTGCTTGGGTTGGTGCTGCCGCCGCCGAAGGTCGAGCCGATGGGGCCGAACTTGATGTTGGAGAAGGTGACCGATGAGTCGGGGTGGTCGCGCTCGACGGTGGTGGGCACGCCGACGAGGGCGTCGCAGGGGCCGCGGACGGCGCCGGGCGTCGTCGCGCCGACGGGGTAGGTGCTGTCGAGCCACTTCATGTCGGCGGTGTGGTCGTCCCAGATGGACATGGAGAGGACCATGGGGACGTCGAGGGCGGTGCTGAAGCCGGTCATGCCGCCGGTGGTCTTGAAGTAGTTGGTGTCGCCGAAGGCAGCCTTCTGCTGGTCGCAGAACTTGTCGCTGAGCTCGTTGGTCGCGTCAATGCCGGCGATGTTGCTCTGGGAGTTGGCGATGGTGACGCCGTTCTGGACGTAGAAGCGCCTGATGCTGGTGAGCGCGCCGGTGGCGGTGTTGTCGGCGGTGATGAACTGCGTCACGACGGTGATCTTCTTGCTGGTGTCGACCGTCTTGCCGGGGCCGAGGAAGGTCTTGTCGCCCATGCGGTAGGAGTTGAAGTCGCATCCGTCCTTGTCGCAGATGCCCTGGTATCTCGCTCCTGGGTCACCGCAGTCCGTGCCTTGGCAGCGGACGAGTCCGTTGCCCTTGCAGGTGTGGGGAGTGTACGCCGCGGCGTTCTTGTTGGCCTCCCAGATGTCCATCTCAGTGCAGCAGGTTCCGTAGCGGCCCGAGCCGGCGTTTACATCATTGGTCGACGGAGTCCAGTCGAGAACGTTGGCCTATTAACGGTGTTAGTAGGGGTTTCTGGCTTGAGATCTTGGGTTTTGGATGGGAAATCTGCTTACCTCGCCGTTGATGAACTTCATGTCGTGTGGGCACTGGGCATCGCAGTATCCAGTTCCGTACTTGGCACCAGCCTTGTTGCCTGGGTTCTTGGCCACTCCTCCATCAGCATCCATCTGCGAGAAGTACAGAGCACCGTTGAGTCCGCAAGGAAGGTTGGACATGTCAACGTCGAAGGTGAACTCGTTGTTCTTCAGCTGGAAGGTCTGGTAGGTGGAGTCATCCGCCAGAAGATAGACACGGGATCCAATGTTCGTTCCGGTGGAAGTCTTGGTGACGAACTTGAGAGTCAGAGCATTGTTGCTCGTGGTGATACCGTAAGTGCCAGAGTAGTCAGCTCCGTCAAGAGCGCAGTTCGTGGCGCAGGTCTTTGGATCTGGGCAGATGGCGGTGTTCCAGGTGTTGCCAGTGTAACAGTTGGTGTACCCGGTGGTTGTGTGCAGCCATCTCCAGTTGGCATCAAGAACGACCTTCGTGTTCTTGGTGGTGCAGCTTCCTCCGCTTGTGCAGACTTGTATGGCCATTGCTGGATGCGTCTCTGTAGTCAAGGTGCCGACCTGCTGGCCGCGGACGGCGGCCAGAAGGGAGAAGGAAGCGAGAGCAAGCTTGCTGTACATGATGGACGATGTTGCGGATGCTGGATGGGGATGAAGAACAAAACATTGAGGGAGGTGCTTTCCTCTTTATATCGATCAGACATCGGCCATTTTCCTTGAATCACCTGTAGAGACCTGAACGTGGACAAAAGGGCCGGAAACGCCGCGTGGGCTCAGATAGGAAGAATTCTTAGTCTGATGATGCATAAGGCCTTAGACATCGATATGGAGATTCTCATTTTGGCTCACAATCTAATTTTCCATCATGAGACGCCCATAGCCCACATGCCCCGCAATCTCCCTGAGTAGATTATCTCATCACGGGCCGCCATCCCTACCCTTAGGAGGAGGTCTTGAGTTTACTTGCTCGAGTGTTTCTTGGCTGCGCAGAGGCAAACAGAGCAGTGGCGATGGAGTGGAACAAAACGTGGATCCTACCTAAGTGGGCTTGACATGTCAAGCCCGTTCGCGTCAGAGGATGGATGCATCCGAAGGAGGGTGCATGGTGCATGCGGAAAAACGTGGAGTGATGCAGCCACACTTCAATATGGAAGCGCTCAGATTCGTCCAAGATTCTGCGTTGAACGAGAGGTTGTCAGATCCACGCTGTGTCTCTGCCCTGGATTCTCTGCCCATCCAGGGCAATGCTAGCCCATACTGGCACACCACGACCATAGTACCTGCATGGAAGTATACTGGAGGTATAACCTGTGCGGCGTGCCACTGGTGCGATACCCACTATCATATCGACTCGGTACCAAAGTCGGGCGGAAAAAACGGTGCGGCGGCTCGTTGTCCGTGGTTAATGTCACAGATTAACGAGGGCGCAATCCGAGCGGACAGGAAGTCGTTGCGAGATGAGAACAAGACGAATAAGACGTAGAGAGGGAAGACATTCTTGTTTATGAGGCTCTTGAGGATATTTTGATGATTTGCTTTGCATCTGGGATCGGTTCTCCTCTACCGACCGAACTCCGAGAAACGAGGCAGAATAGGTAGAATAGCAGAGAGCCATCGACTCCGACTGGATTGGACGAGGGCAAATGGCATAGGGATGTGCCATCTGGGGAGATTTTGTCGTCACAAGATCTGTTCTCAACGGTAGAGCCCTCGTTAATCTCAGACCTGCGGGGAATGCCTGTCGCTCATCCTGGTCGGAATCTGGGGTATGGGATAAATGCCGGTCAGTGCCCGCTGCCGACTCCGCGCTGCCCGCTGCCCGCTGCCCGTCGCCGCACGCTCCGCCGCTATGTTGATGCGGCCATGTGCTTTTATGGTAAGGTGGTGAGGTGGTGAGGTGGAGGTGGCGATAATGCAATAATTGCCATGGCTGGATCATGAGGTCTTTGAGCTTGCACAGTACTCTATCCTGCCTGGAGCATGTATTGTCGCGGCCAGCGCGGACAGCATTGGCGTCGTCCTAGTGCATGAGCAAGTTCTGCTGCTTGTGGAGGCGGCACTGTAAATGGCGCTCGAGACTGACTATCTGACTGATACATCATACATGTGTGCACAGTACTCGTCATGACTGCAGCTCGGCTGAGCAGGATCCAGGATCATATGGCGAGAGCAATATACTTCTCCAAATGGGTCGAGGCTTTTCCTACACAACGCAGGTCAGCCATCGTACGTCTCTGGCATTATGTCAGCCTTGGAAGAAATGATCCGAATGTGCTATACCCGGTACTTCTTGCCACTGTTCCGCCACAGGCGGAATGAAGTACCTATATCCCATGAGGTCTGACCTCGATGACCTCCATGACCTCCATGACCTCCATGACCTCCATGACCTCCATGACCTTCATGAGCCCTTACAATTTAGAGTGCCTCGGTTTAAGTGTCGTATGCATCGTATACATCGCATGCACAGGCAGGTGTAGCTTGTAGCTTCATGATGGTGATTCGCCCTCATCTCATCAAATACTGGGGAATAGATGGAGAAGTCGGGTTCTCATGTGCGGCGTGGGGTTTCATTAAGGCATGACGGTGGTTTAGTATATAGTACTCGCATGTAATGTGTAATAGGAAGTCGAATATTGAGGTACAGCACGATACATTCATTTAAGCGTGCGGTCCGGCACTCCGCCGCCAGCGGAAGCTATCGGCTGCCGATATGTCTCGCTCAACGCTGTCTCGTATACGGTATACCTTAATTCAGGGTACTTGAAGAGAGACATAAGAGACATAAGAGACATAAGAGACATAAGAGACATAAGAGACATATGATATTCATCTCTTGAGCTCACTACGCCGGAGCAAAAACGGAGGAAGCAGTACCGGTACGCTTGCTCTTATGAAGATACATAATAATGAGCAGGATATGATATCGGATATTTGTTGTATGCGGAATGAAATGGGATGGAACAACACTCTCAGCTTCCATGCGAGGAAATGCTTGCACAGTGCACATCTCGGAGCTTTTCGATGCATAGCTTCTAGGGTCTAGCATCATCGTGATTTGTGAACTGCCGTGGGGTTGAGTCTTTGGACGCAGGAACATTTCGGCGCTTCTCATGTGTGGAAGAGAGGGGGAGAGAGGGGGAAAAGGACGAATAGGGGGCCAAGCCGGGCTTGTATATCCTCCATGACTCGGGCATAGGGCTAGAGAGAAGGATATGCGATACGTTGTTATGAGTGCAGTTCTGGCTATTTCACTTCTCGGTCTTCAGCTTCGGATAATGCAGTGGGACGATATATCATATATGAATGCTTAAGCACGTGACCGTGGCTGTCTCGTCAGCAATGCTTGGAGAAACTCAGGTCAGGTGCCTCCTTCGTTTGAGTTTGATATGCTATGCAAATAATCAAATAATCAAGCCTCACACTTGGGCTGCTCATTCCCTTTACTCCTGATCATTTCCTCTTAGTGCATTTCTGTTAGAAAGAGTTCGTTATAAGATTTGTATTCTCACATTTTTCCCGAAAGACAAGGCACGTGATGTGGTAAACAGCCCGCTTATCAAACAAACCACGCCTTTGATAACGGTCAAGTCTCACGTCACGGGTGCCGCAACCGCGCAAAACGCGTAGTCGGGCCATAGACACACTGTCTCAATTCACTGTTTACCATAGAATATTCCCATCTCAGACCCAACAGCTCCCAACTCCTCCGTCCTTCCTTCATCATCTACTCTACTCTACTTATCTTTGTAGGCACGTTCAAGTTTCACGATTGTCATCTCGTTGGTAGCCAAAAAAAAACTAAAACTTGTTGTCCTCCTCCTCGCCTCTTCTTTCTCACTGCCATCGTCAGTCACCTCAGGGTCACGGGACTCACATCCACCAAAGCACCTCTATCCACGGCCAAGCACTCAGCAAACTGTCTAAAAGGCCCTCTGTTATCATGGCACAAGCATCTGTGTCAATGCCAGAGAATCAGATGTCGGCGTCGAGCGAAATTCCGCCTGTGCATGACGTCGTTGCCGGCTGCGATGATGCGGCAAAACCCTTCATCCACAGAGAGAACTCCCCACCAACAGCCTCCGAGGCCCCTGCCAGCCCGGAGAGAGCCTCAAGCCGAAGCAAGAAGCCTTCTTCAAAGTCAAAGCTAGAGCTATCGCAAAAGCCAGGCAGCGAAGGCTCATCTCCCTCCTTGAAGAAGAGCAATCTCACGCCAAAGGGGTCTGCAAGAGCCGCACAGCTCAAGAAGGCGCGTTCAGCTCGAAAATCCCCGAGAGTAAGTCTTGAGTGTTCGCCATAAAAAGTGATGACCTCTAACGCCGTTCTCAGAAATCGTCGATGTTGGGCCAGTCGACCCGAGGCTCTACACCGGCATCAGACGCAGGCACGTCCGAGGCGGCCTCCCACGCCGCCGACCCCGCCGAGGAAGCGCAGCACGATTCTCCAAACTATGACGTCCCGCCCCATCGCCAGGGCACCTGCATGTCTGTGCCCCAGCCCGAAGACCGCAAGGGCCTCGAATGGAGGCAGCTCACGCCCTCCATCGTGCCCCTGTCCAGCGACGCCTCCGTCAAGATCAACGGCTTCGACACCGTCCTCATCCTCACCTGCGCTACTCCGCCGCGCACGGAGCCCGCCAAGGTCCTGGACTGCCGCCGCCACCCCAGCGGCAAATACTACCTGCTCGTGGCGTGGTGGTTCCCGCGCCCCAGCGTGGCCGCGTCGCTGCGCGGCTTCAAGGCCTACCTGGACAAGCACTGGCCGCCCGACGCGCCGTATGAGTATGTGCTCGGCTGCCAGTTTGACGTCGTTACGTCGGAAGCCGTCGTGGAGAAGGTGGAGGAGGATGGGCGGTTCTGCAAGACCCAGGTGCATGGCGGCCACGACCATCTGAATTACGAGCTCTTCTCCGACGTCCCGGATGTGGAGGAGAGGAAGAAATATCTGAAGATACACTCGCGGAGGAAGGCCAGGGACGAGTTGGAGAAGAAGCAGCAGGAGCTGTATCGCATGCTCTTCCCCGTGACGAAGACGGTGGTGGACGTCTGAAAGTAAGCATGCCAATGTTGTGCATGTCCAGGATCGCTCTTGTGGACGAGTTCCAACAGACGGATTTATGCTGTGAGTTTTTAAGGGATAGACTGGAATAGGATTATGGGTCTTCTTGCTGGGTCTGCTATTTCTGGGATGTCATGATGGCGTCGAGACGCTGTACTTTGACAAGTCACAAGCCTTCGTTCTACGTCTGAGGGCCGTCTCATGGAAAAGAGTACATATGCGTTAGGGAGTAGCATTGCTTTAGGAAGCATTTGCTGTTGATTGACGCTATATTTGATCCATAACAACTTTCGTCCAGACACGCTCTTGGTCATAGGAATTAGAGATGTCATCGCATACTATTCTTCCCTCTAATATTCTTCGTACTCCATTTAGATTTTTCTCCTTCGATCCTCTACTTCCGGACTATTACTGTGCTCCTATGATGATTGCAACAAGTCGCTCGAAGTTCAAGAGCCGGCCGGTAGTCCGGCGGCCCCATTCAACATGCATGTCAAGACGGGTGCATTTCCTCTCTGGGCGTGCAATCCAACGACATCATCGCTTCTGTGCAATGCAACGCAAACAGTGCATCTCGAAAATTAACCAGCTACAGTTGACGTTTCATGGCATTAACTTATCGAGGGAGTACATAAATGGAGGTATCGTATCCAGAAGAAGCTCGTTTCCTCCTTTATCTTCCTCAATTGCGTCTGTCTTCGTTTCTTCTGCGTCAGCAGCGACACAGCCTTTCACATGCTACGATTGATGCGGCAAGGAGGAACAGGTGAAATGGAGAACCCACTCCTCCATCCTCTGCTCCCTCCATGCCAGATCATCTAATGGATAGCAGATAATCAACTCTCATCCGCCCTCCCCCGCCACCAAATGCGCAACTGCACCGTCCACGCATCGCCATTATCGGCGCATGTATAGCTGACGCCGTGAGTGCAACACAGTGCACTGCACTGCACTGCATTGGCCACAGCCTCGACATTCAGATCTTCGACGTTCAGACCTCGAGAATGATCAAGGGAGATCTGCAGCGTGAGTGGCCTGTTCATATTCGCATTCCAGCCAGGGAAGCACGGGAATGGCGGGCGCGGCGGCAAGCTGATGCAATACAGGGAGTCATCAACACCTCCACCCTCCAGATCCTCCTGCGCAGGCCGCTCTGTCGGGATATCACCGACCTGGCGCTGCGGTGGACTGGTTGCACGAGGATCTCGTGTGTTCTACAGAGAAGGGGACTTCGATTCGGCCAGCGCGAGAAGAGCGTGTAGCCTCAGGGCACCGGCGAAGAGCTCGAAGTCGAAACCGACATGGTCGTCTGCGGCCGGATTCCGGTGGGCCTCTCTATATTTCCTGCCAGAGGAAGTCTTTGAATATCCGTACGGCCGCCGGATTCGATAGCTGCAGATCTTCCTGCCGCAACGCTCGTCGATCCGTGCCATGGATTGCAGGGACGTCAACGCCATCGGGTCGGTGGGAAGCTGGCGTCGGCAAACATGGCCATGGAGAAGAAGCTTGGGGATGCGAATGGTGCTGATGGGGAGAATGAAGTCAATGAACCAGCCATCATCGCCAGTCCTTATTGTCGGAGCTTATCTGAATATCTGGGATCCTAAAGTCAGAGTATTTGGGCAGTAAAAGAGGATTGATCACCGCAGGTCGTCTGGGCCGAAAAATAAGAAGAAAGGATGGCAAGAGAGAAGTGTAGGAACGGCGGTGGAACTGGATATAATGGAAATAACTCATGACTGCAGGACACGTTTCAAGTATCATCATGACATGTCTACAACTAATGACGACTTGTGCTAGATGGATATCAGATGCACCTTTGTGGGCTTCTGGAAAGTACAACCCCTGAACCTCGAGTCCCTGGTCAACAGAAACCCGATCTTGCCCTCCTTTGGGGTTCTGGATTGTGTTGGTGATGATGGGGAAAACACGTCGGCACTCACTCAATACGAGGGTTATATCCATCTTTGGACACTTCGCTTGGTGTGTAGGAGTTCTTGTTCTCGCAGATAGATTAACGGTGGATCGTTTGCAGGTATTAAATAGGTCGATTCAATTATCATATCATTACAGTAAGACTACGAACTATCTATGCAACTCCTTAATGCAAAAGGATATATTATATTAGAAAAAGAGAGAAAATCAAGACGCATACAGTATTCCTCTATCCTCATCGTTTTGACGTTAATCTTTATGCTAATAACTTCATAGACATGTCCTATAATTCAATAACCATCGTCACATGTAATTATCTTGGAAGCATTTCTAATTCTCTATCTATATTCGCTGCTGTTAATGACTTGATAGATAATTTATGCATTTGGCATTTTATCATTTCCTTTTCGCTATGACAATACGCTACCTTCTATCTCTCCGCATAACCATCGAGAAATTTCGAAAATTCAAAAATTCATTCTTCGACACTCTCAGCCAAAGCGACAAAATCTTCTCTGCATCATCCAAGCGCAAACTGCTACAGCCTCATGCAATCTCACAGCCATGACGAGTCGACGACGAAGCGGTTATAACTTATGCCAAGCATCTCCAGATCCCCTCTTCTCAGGCTAAATCCCCCGCACCGGCATTTACACCTCTCTCCCCGGTACCTGCCTCGCATGCCTGCTGCATATAAATTACCCCGTATAATATAATATACGTACGTCCTCCGCCAAATCTCGCACACATACCGAGCCAACTGCGAGTAGAGAGAGTATCGCGGATGCTTCTACTATCGACCATAGTCCTCAGACAAGACGTTTAGCCAGAACGCAATCGGTTGACCGGAAGCGGCTGGCAAAAGAGGGCAATATACCCACAGGTGACAGCGGGTTTTGGATGATGGAGATGCGCGAGTGGCTGCTTCATCTCTGGCTCTGCTCTGATGCGGCCTTCCACGCAGTGTTCAGCCGGCTTCTGGATTTCTCTGCGTCGCCCGCGATGTCGCTGGCCAGCGTTGCATTGTGGGGTAGGAATGGCCCGTCAGAAGGCTGGGATTATTGGGTTTGCGTACTTTGTGGTCTGTAGTACGGTGTTGTCGGCAGATGAGAAGAGTGTGGAGAAACAGAGCACGGCATTATTCACGCATATCTCATGTTGGCAGAGCGTCAAGCCTGGCTTTGGGGGGAGGAATGAGAGACTGGCAGCGGACCTGGATGCCGCATAGAATACGTAAGTGTATACTCTATCTATCTATCTACATCTCTTAGTCGGGCACATGGAGGGGCATGAACGGTTTATAAGAGAGTCCCTCCCTCATTCTTGCAAAACTAGGATTTTCCTCTTCTGTTCTCCTCCTTCCTCCCATCCGCAGCGTTCACCTTTCTCCATCTTTTCTTCTCTCTTCATCCCTCTCCTAACCTCACCAGGTCACCGTCAAGATGCATCTCTCGCTCATCCCCCTCCTCACCCTCGCCAGCAGCGTCCTGGGAGCCTCTCTGACGCAAGTCACCAACTTCGGCACCAACCCCACCGGCGCCCAGATGTACATCTACGTGCCCGACTCCCTCAAGAGCAACCCCGACATCATCGTCGCGATGCACTACTGCGGCGGCACCGCCCAAGCCTACTACTCCGGTACCCGCTACGCCTCGCTCGCCGACCAACACGGCTTCATCGTCATCTACCCCGACGCCCCCGACTCCGGCAACTGCTGGGACGTCCACAGCACCGCGACTCTGACGCACGATGCCGGCGGCGACTCCCTCGGCATCGCAAGCATGGTCCGCTACACGATCCAGAAGTACGGCGCCGACGCCACCCGCGTCTTCATGACCGGCACCAGCTCCGGCGCCATGATGACGAACGTGCTGGCGGGCGCGTACCCGGACCTTTTCGCCGCCGGCGCCGCCTTTGCCGGTGTGCCCTACAGCTGCTTCGCGGGGTCCGGCATGTGGAATTCGCAGTGCGCGACGGGGCAGAGCAGTAAGACGGCGCAGGCGTGGGGCGATGCTGTTCGCGCTGGCTATCCGGGGTATACGGGACGCAGGCCGCGCATGCAGCTGTGGCATGGGACGAATGATGAGATCCTGAACTACAACAACTTCCTCGAGGAGATCAAGCAATGTGCGTCCCCTTCGCATCCCCTAACCCCCCCTTCTCCCATTTGCGCCCTCACACGCCGCACACACTAACAACCCCAGGGTCCAACGTCCTCAACGTCGCCTGGACCCGCAACAGCACCAACACCCCCGTCTCGGGCTACACGCAAGAGGTCTTCGGCGACGGCACGCAGCTCGTGGCCTACTCCGCCGCCGGCCAGCCGCACAACATCCCCGTGCGCGAGGCCGACGTGCTGGCCTGGTTCGGGATCCCGAAGTCGACGACGAACCCGCCCGCCGCCACAACCACCGCCCAGCCCCCGGCCACGACCGTCGCGCAGCCGCCGCCCGCCGGCACGATCCCGAAGTGGGGACAGTGCGGCGGGCAGGGCTGGACGGGGAGTGGCACGTGTGTGGCCGGGAGCACGTGTGTGTTCTCGAACAATTGGTATTCGCAGGTATGTCTATGATGATTCTCTTCCGCGACGAGGGCGAGCGGGCGCGAGAGGGGCTGGGGAGGGATTGTGCTGACGATGCGTAGTGCTTGTGAGTCGGACTTCGGGCGAATGGGGGGGGGGATGACGCAGTGACGCGGTGATGAGAAGGTAAGGGTGCAGAGTAAATAGTGGATGCGCGGGGGGGAGGGGAGAAGTCCATAGCCAGCTGTAAGGACCGGAGCAGTTCTTGTAAATAGGTCCCTGTATTCTATACGGTATACCTATACTATTGGTATCACCATCAAGCGCTGTAATGTAAAGGGGTATCCGCGAGAAATCAAAACGCCCGCCCCTGCTGTCCTGTCCTGCCCTGTCCTATGTTCGTATTCCGACATTGAGACGCCCCTGCTATCCTATCCTGTCCTGTCCTGTCCTGCTTTTGCCTTCCGACAGCGCTCAAGCGGGCACCATATCCTCTCTTGCGTCCGTCCATACTCCGATAATGCTTAAACAGACACCATATCCACCTCATTCATATCCGCCATCGTAGATTCATCAAGGTCAGAGAGTGACGATGACGACAACGAGGCCGACTTGGCAATCCCGGAGTACGACGCTGGTATCCGGATCTTGAGGCCGCTAGGCACGTTTTTCTCTAACGGCGGAGGAGAATCGAAGGTTGGGGTCTGAGGACTGTTCTCGCTGTTATCGGCTTTGGCCAGACGTTCAAGCCTCTTGCGAGCACCGTACTCACGGCAATAGCATTTATGGCAATATTTACCCGGGCCGTCTTGGTACTTATGCCACGCGCTTGCCTCAGTAGCATGGCATATCTGGCATTCATCAGCCTTGAACTTGCGCTTTGTCGCTGATCCCTTTTTCGCCGGCGCTGACTTTGGAGAAAGTGGAAGTGGTTCAGTGCATGTGGTGTAATGAAGTGCACTGTGTTTATGGCAGTATTTGCCACAACTCAAGCCCTTGGCGAAGCAAGAACACTTGCTGCTCATTGAGCAGACCTTTGTGCAGCCGCACTTGGAGACCCTGCTATAGATCTCACTGCACTTCTCGTCGAACTCTACCAATTCACTTTCGTGATAACCAAATTCTTCCGGGGCATCATGAGCAGCTGCTTTGATATAATCCAAGATCGCTTGTGTCTGTCTTGGAAGTGGTTCATTGGTACAGATTGGATGCTTAACAAGATAATCCCAGATATCCAACGATTGTCGAAATGTGCTCTTGCGCCAGGCCATGCCACCAAGGAAAAAGCAGTTCGTCAAGGTAATCGGCGCGTGAATTGTGCCGGGTGGCTGAATGAGCATATCTCCCCTCGTGAGTGCAATCACCGGAATTCCCTCTTCTGGTTTCGGCCTCCAAGCAATGCCCATGCTGCCAAACTCTGACCGAGCTTCCTTCTGCTGCTCGTGATTCAAATGATCCATCAGGAACACAGGCCAGTACTTGACAACATCTTCGTCCTTCTCAGATGCATCGTTCGAGTTGCCTTCTAGAACAGTGAATGTGTAAACACCAATATTGTCCATGTGCCAGGATGAACAAGCGCCCCTCTGAGCCAGGATCCTGAATTGTGTGCATTTCTGGATGTCACTATGGTGATAAGCCAAAACCGTAGGCTTGCCAATGCCATGTTCCGCGTCCTGGTTACCCTCCACATGTAATGCCTCATAGATCATGCCTTCAGTGTGAGCGATAGCCTCAACGAGCAGCGGATAATACTTGGCGAGACCCTCTGGCCAATGTCCTGGAGTAAGGTCGGTGATGTTTAGAAGATTCATTGGCGGTGTTTCCACAGAAATTTTGTCCTTATCTTGACTTGCGCGCCATTGGTTGATTGCGCCTTGAAGGTCAGCCTTTTCAACGGCTGTGTGGTCAATCGATCGATTTAGCCTCTGCACATCGGCCAATATCGCTTGAGACTTGGCACGGCGTTCCTGCTCTTTCAACCATGTTTCCGTCGTCTTTGCAGGCCGGCGACTATTAAAATCGGCATCTCGGATCATCACAAGCTTGGGTGCATTGTTGCGTGAGGACCACATAGCGTGCTCCCGCTCGGTCAGAAGAAGAACATCTGCTTCCTCATATGTGCAGTTGCAAGGTCCGTAAATGGATATCTTGGAAGGGTCCAGTCCGACTTCAGCTGATCCTATGCCACCGGCGGTCCAAACTCGAGCTGGCCGACCGTACTCGAATATATGCTGTGCCACCCCACCAAGTGCCGCAAGATGTGAATTGGGACTTTGGTATTGAACCTCCTTATATTCGGCCAAGAGTTTTTTTCTCCTGGGATCGTAGAAGAGTCTGAATTGCTGATTTTGTGCCGGGAAAACCTTCTGGTCCGGGAATTCGGGGTCTGGGGACATTGGAGCCTGAGCTGCAACGTGAGTTGCTGATCCAGAAAGTTCATCTGGCTCCATTTTCAATGTGTCGGCAGTATCTGCAGACCCTGCAATGCTGGTTTCTGTCTGGGGCTCGCTTGTGTGCTCTTTGTCACCTTGGTGCTTTGTAGCAGTTTGGTGCTTTATGGGAGCTTGGCCAAGAGGATCGAATGAATCGAGGGGCTGTTTGTTGGCGTCAGGAGGTGGGTCAGAACCGTGGACTTCCGATGCTACGTGATCCATGGCAATCAGTAATCGATATCTTTAATATGAATTTGCTTGCTACAAGCGCACAGCGGAAGCGTCGGTGAGGTCGTCTTGTAAGATTCAGGCTGGCGTTTGCCCGATCTGTGAGACGAACGCCGTATTGAGTTCAATATATTGCTAATCAGGATAGCTTTGAGGGAGTCTCAATGTGAGGAAATGTTTAGATTTCTGCGTTCGATCGGCTTGCACTGCTCGATTTGATCGCAAAGCTGTGATGCAAATCAGAAGGTCGCTGCGAATGAGATCGTCTGAGAGCTCTGGAAAACTTGAGTCTGAGATTTGGCTGATCTGTGCCAGGATATATGCTGTGTTGATATCGATGTAAGCGTCTGTCGCATTAGGATAATTGTGGGAGAGGTTGAATGTGCATATAGAAGTGTTGATATTTCTGTGCTTGAACTCTTTGTAAAGCTGCTGGAACTCGTCTTGAAACTTGATATGGGTCTTGAACCTCGAGCTGGTCTCGAGGCTCCGAGAGAAGCAGGAAGGCTGGCGCAAAAGAGAAAGCTCTGAGTTGACGGAAATTGAGTATATAAAGTGGCGACGACGAAGAAATATAGAAAAGAAGATGATGCTTCGTAGGATTTAGCTCAGTTGTAGTGTAGTTGTCCAAACAAAAGAGGTGCGAGTAGATAGATGAGCCTTGTCTCGCGAGGCTACCAAATGCGGGCGGCATGGGTGAATGTAGATCCGGTTAAAGAATGAGGCCGCTTAAGGGCAATGGCATTCACAATGGCATTCACAATGATATCGACAATGACATTGTTCCGAACAAGGACTGTTCACTACTGTGCTATGCGGACTATTATGCGCCTCGATGAATTGGACAGGCTTTGAGGGTGATTAGGATTTAGAGTCGAAAAGCATATTTATTTTTTTAAGATTAGTTCTCTGCAAATAATGATACGACGGTGCTATTGTTTTGACTGAAGCTATTGATACTCTGAGATCATACGACTGAACCCGCTGCTCCATGAAGGGTTAAATGAGCCATGTCATGAAATGCATACGATCCAGTACTACACATATATCAAACGCCTGGAACAAACGCCGGGAACTCCTTGCCATCCCATATCCCTTCATTTCTTCAGCGCAGCAAACCTCGCAGCCAACTCGTCAATATCTGGAATAGTTCCTCCAACCGGGCCTCTGCTCTGAAGAGGCTTCCTTTCCACGGCATCCACCGTCTTCTTTGTCGGCTTCAAATCAGCAGTTCCCTTGACTCGTGGATGAAGATTATCCGTTCTGGGACTTGGCGGATTGACCCTTAATGGGCTATTTGGCCCAAAATCCCTCGGCGGCGTAGCCTTCGTTAACTCGTCCCTTTCCTCTGCCTCCTTGCTATCCACTGGTATCGGGTCCTCCAGTAATTTCTCCTCTTGCCTACCACTGGGGGGTCCCTGATCATCACCATCAACATACTTCGGCGGGCTTCCAGGTGGCTTTTTCGGCCAGTCAACCCCATACGTGCTGGCAATTTCCTCCAGGTATCCGTTCACCAAAGCCTCCGGTGGCGGTTCTATCCGCAGCTTTTTGACAACCTTCTCCGAGACCTTGTTATCCGAGTTCTCAAGCGCCTGCAACGCGAAGTCTTTGCCGTATTTGCTCGACAGCAGACTATTGACTGTGTGTATCTCCTTGATCTCTATCCTCGGCGCTGCATACATAATACTCTTTACTGCTTCCTCCAATCCCGGATCGCATGTAGCTGCCTCCATCATGCCAACACGCGCAAGGAGCAGCTCGCAATATAGCTCGAGGATCTCGTATAGTTCGCAGAGGATGTCGGAGCGGATGATGCCTTCTACGCGGATGCGGGCGCTTTCGATTTTGCCGGCTTCAAGGAGCTGCGCCATTGCGCGTCTGGACTGCTTCGATACGGCCTCATCTTTTTGTTGGACCATGCGGAGGCGCGCAATAGACAGCTTCAGCTGCACTTTGAGCTTCGACTATGGAAATCGTTAGCATTCTTGTCAGCTCCAGTAACGAAGAGTGGCGAACCATGAATGAATTCGGAGGAGCCATGATGGGCACGGTATAGGAATTGTCGGACTGTGGGAATGATTGAGATTTGTACCAAGTCTTTGGTCGCGGTCATCTCGCGCCGATCCGCTGGTTGGAGTGAGGATGGAGTTGTCGTCGCCGGTCGCTGATGGTGGGGTAGATAACGCGGGGTGGAGCACAGGGGAGTGCCAAGCAACGTTACCTACGTAGGTGTGTTGACGCTTCCTCAGTCCTAATTTGACGTCCATAATGCAAGATAATGCAAGATGCTCAGCGTCTATATGATAATTGCGATGCCAGCGAAAATGCTACACGAACTACAATCTTGTTATATCTTCCTATGATATGTTGCGATGCGAAAGACTCCCAATCCGTCCACTTCGTCCAATATTCCCTTCGAAAATGGCCCGAACTCGACACACAGTCTTTCCTTGTGACTCGAAGATACTCGGCAATACGTCTCTTAATCGTCCGGCTTTGGCATCAAGAACACATCTGAGGATTCAAATATACCCAAGAGACTTAATATCTCCTATAACGCTGTCATTCACCACAGCCAACGATGGCTGACCAGCCGTCGTCCCCGGCGGCTGCGCCAAAGCCTATTCCAGAAGCCGAGTCAAAGCCAGCATCACAACCTCCTGCGATATCCCAAGTTACGATGCCTGACATATTCGAAAAAGCAGGAAAATGGCTCATCGGTCGAGCTACTGCGATATGGAGCAACATGCAGACGAACCATCTATGGCAACGGATGCTGAAGAACACACTTGCCACAACAATTGCCATCATTCTCGGCCTGATACCTGCCGTTGTAAGAGTCTTTGGAAAAGCCACATACCTCGCAGCGATGACAACTGTTTTCGGGCATCCAGGGAGGCGTTTCGGTATGATGGCTGAGGCATTGGTCCTTGTACTTCTCGGCACATTACTCGGAACGGCCTGGTCGACGTTTGGCATATACCTTTCCAGTCTTGTATACGATACCAATTCGCCTGCAGCCTACACCATCAAGGGGATCTTTCTCACAATAGCCATTCTTTTTCATGGATATTTGAGGTCTCATACGCCAAGACTCTTCTTGTTTGTGCTGCTGCTGGTCATCGTCAGTGTAGTCAACTTGACAAGTCCCGAGACAGCTGTGTCCATTGGATTGGTCACGACTATTCTATATCCCATCCTAACCGCTGTTGGTATTCTGCTGGTCGTCAACGTTACAGTTTTCCCGGAATTCAGTAGTGATTTTCTGGGAATAACAACCATTCAAACACTGAGCCAGACTGTTGATGCTTTGAGAGATGCTGGCATATACTTTGTATCTACTCTTGAGCCCGATAAGGAGGAAGTGAAGAAGAGTCCTGAGAATGACGATTCCAGTGGGGAACCCGAGACTGCTGAGGAAGCGGCACAGAAACCAAACGTGATGCGAGCACTATCAGTTTCCCAGAGAGCATTGGAGTCGATGAAGAGGCTTACGTCTAAGCTTACAGGTGCGAAGGCAAACGTTTCCACCAAAGAGGCTCGGAAGAAAGCTAGTGCTCCTCCTGTTGTTAAACTTAAATCTTTGACTGATCAGAAGTCGAAGCTGCGCACTAAGCTTGGAAGCTGTAAAGCAGCGCAGCAGGAATGCATGTTCGAATTTGCATTCGCTGCTTTACCGCCCCGAGATTTGAAGCCCATCAGTCACACAGCCATGAAGAAACTTGTCGCAAATACAATAGCACTGATTAGCGCTTGTGAGAGCAAATATGCCCTTTTGGGTGACAGGGAGGACTCGAAGAGCGTTGAAGCAGATGAGGTGCCCGAGAATACAGAGACACCTTCTCACAGTCGAGCTACAAGCAGGCAATCGTCGATGAATCTTGACTCAGATACTGGCGGGACAAGTGATGACGACCAGGAAAGCGAGAAAGAAGAGATAAAGAAGCGAAAAAACAAAAGAAGAAAGCGCAAAATTAAGTTGAGGTTAAAAAGAGAAAAAGAAGAATTGGAAATGGTGAAACCACATAAAGAGATTGAATCTGCAGACGAACAGCTCTTAAAGTATCTCCTCAATCGAATTAAAGACCCGCTTCAGGCTCTTCAACAAAACATTGACAGGAGCGTGGAGGTCATCACTTCTTGTCTGGCATATTGCTATGATGTGTCCAAACTCCCATCAGGCTCCTTACCGCCAAAAGGAATCAAATTAGAAGAGCTAGATATTTATATCGATGCTTTAAGAGCATCAATGGCCGACTTTGACAAAACCTCTTACGGGGCATTAGAGAGTGCAACGACATTGTATGATATTCAAGGTCCACAGGCGGACATCATGCCAAGAATGGAGACATTCTTGATCTCGAGCTTCTTGCTCAACCTTCGGCAAGCTGCAACTCACACGCAAGAAATGCTCGAGCACTCACGCAAACTAGTGGGGAAACGACAAGCAAGACATGACCGCCGAACTCTGTGGGCGCCCCAAATCAATTGGCGTAAGTGGTTGTCGACTGGTGGAGAACAGGATATGCTTGCATTACCTGATCAAGCTCGAAAGAATAAACGGCAAGGCATGGGTGAGGAGCAGAAAGACAATGGCCATGGGCCAGATGAATCCCACGCAAAGCTTGCCAAATCAAATGATATTGAAGATGTGCGTGAGACGGAGCCGACGCCACGGGGACCTACACCTCTAAAGTCTCAGAAGGTCAAGCCAAAGAAGGACAATCGAGGCGCGATAGCCCGTTTGCGAAGTAACCTTGCCGATTTCATGGAAGCTGTCGGAAATTCCGACGATGCCAAATATGCCATCAAGCTCGCCGTGGCTGTTCTCTTGGTCACTTGGCCCTCATTCGTCGGTCAATGGAATATGTGGTACTACTTGAATCGCGGTCTCTGGGCAGCGCTTCAACTCGTCTTGATAACTGAAGTCGCCATCGGCGCCACTGTATGGATCTTCCTACTTAGAATTGTTGGAACAACTATTGGATGCTGTTGGGGCTTGGCGGCATTTGAAGCTTCCAAAGGTCATCGCGTCGTTGCTGTCGTCATGCTAGTCATCGGGATCGTGCCATCAGCGTACGTTCAACTCGGCACGAAATATATCAAAGCCGGCATGGTGTGTATTATATCAATGTGCATCGTCGTTCTCGCAACTCTCGACAATACTACTGTGTCGGGAACTGCGATTGAGACCTTCTTGAGGCGTCTCATTGCCTTCTTAATTGGTGCATTTGTGGCCCTGGCTGTTCAATTCGTTGTATTGCCTGTCAGAGCCCGTGATCGCCTTGTGGAGTCGCTCGCTGCAGCAATTCGGAAAATCACAGAGATGGAAGCTTGCCTAGCTCATGGCATAGAGAGTGGAAAGAACATCGGTGCCAGGTCACCAGAGGTCTCGGAAAGATTCGAAGCTGCGCAGAATAAAGCTCAAGACGCGCTCGCTGCGGCCGGAACTTTCCTTCCATTCTGTGCCCAGGAGCCTCGTCTGAAAGGCTCATTTGCCGGTCTGGCGCTTGTGTATCAGGAGGTCCTATATGTCCTTCATCAGATTATCGATAGGATGGATAACATGCTTCAATTACGCAAGGAATATGGCTCTGCAATCCTGGAGGATCTCAATGAAGAAGTTTATGCATATCGACGGAATCTAGCTGGCAGCATTACCCTGATTCTATTCGCGGTACACGAAGCACTGACAATGAAATTGCCACTCCCGCAGTTCCTGCCATCTGCAAGACTGGCACATATGCGCTTGGTCAACCGAGTGCGGGAACTTGTGCTAGGGAATGAAGCTGTCGTCGCTGGCGAAGCTGATGACTCCGAAAGGTCTCAGATCCAGATGTCAATGGTGCGTCGCCTCGTGCGACAAAAGTTCCTATCCTGGAATGCGACGTCAGCGGGACAGGTTGAAATCATCGAATATCTGGAAGAGCTGATCGATCTCACAAAACTGTTGGTCGGCGCGAACGAATTCCGCAGTGGGTTGTTGACGCGGCCGACGTATAAAGATTACCTGGAGAGGATAAGAGTGGAGGTCAGGCAGAAGAATAAGGAGAAGCTAGAGGTGAATAGATTCAGGAAGCCGACTCAGACAGTCCCGCCCGAAGGCGAGAGGCGAGACGGTGAAAGGCACGAAGATGAGATGGGGGACACTGTACCTGAGAAGATGGAGTTGGGGATTAAAAGGATGAAGACTAGGTTATTTGGCCACGACGACGAAGAGACTCGCAGAAGGAGAAAGGCCAGTGATGCAGAGATTGCGGAAACACTGAAAAGGAAGTTGTCGAATGAGGATGAACTGCCGCTGTCGTTGCAAAGGGTTAGATCGAAGAGGATTGAGGAGCAGAATTTGGAGAGGGTGAAGAGCCAGCAAAGTCAGCATAGTAGCGAAGAAAAGAAGAAGGAGAAGAGGCTTTAAAGGTCTGTATATATAAGTGTAAGATGCCATGCCATATAAGAGAGCTCTTTTCAGAATCTGCCCCAAGTTTCCTATCTTGCTTTCGTTAGTAATGGGCCATATGTGATATCCTTTCGCCGTCCCTACTGTTTAGCTTAATGGCGCTGTGGTTAAGTCTCTGCACGGGTTCATCACCCACGATGCTTGAGCCCTTCCAAGTGGTTGGGGATTCCATTCCAGATAAATCATTTCAAGCCGGTTTTTCTACGACTCCACGGGTTGCTCTTTCTTTCTGTATTTTTTATGGTTTCGCCACATTTGTGATACTCTATAGTGATATAAACAATGCCTATCTCCTCTAACATTGTTGAGCATAAAAGCCTCTGTTCGATTCCTGGAAACGGGGGAGATTGGGAGTTGGATATCTGCGATTTCCAAATTGGGAGGAGAACAACCTCGATATAGGGCTAGCCGAATTTGGCAATGACAACAACAAGTTCATTGCCTACTTTGATCCTTCCTTCGTCAACCTCCCTTCAACTCACATATTGTTCACGTCACAGCTCTCACACAATGTCATCCCATTCGCCTTCAAACCTCGGCGTCAAGATACCATTGATCATCTCTGGTCCTAAACCAAAAATCCCAATCGCACCCAAGGTCCCTACCAGAAGTCACGAAGAGATAATCAAGAAGTTGGCCTACCATCCTGAGCGCCTTTCATCAGGCGAACTCTCAAAGATACACTTGAGCACCCTGAGCAAGAATCTAGGTCAATTTTCCTCAAGAACCACCTTCGACATCTACCTGCGGTGGCTTGAGGCACAGCGCCTGGCTCGCCAAACAAGCATCAACGCCAATTGGAAAAATGTGGTTATGCAGTGGGCGCAGAGTTTGAAGGCTAGGAAGTTTTCATTGGCTTATGTTATAGATGAAGTTCAAGAGTGGAAGAGGGAGAATGGCCCGTTTGAAGATCCCAGGACAGAGGAGAATCCAAGGTTTCCACCAGTGGCAGCAGAGTTGAGATATGCTTATGAGATGGATCTCAAGGCTCATAGTACGAGAAGACCATCTCTTATGCCGTCAGATGCTGTAAGGCGAAAGACGGACCACTATGAGCCGGAGCAGAAGAAGTACGATGATAGAACTGAATCTTCAACCAAGTCACTAAGCCGTGGAGAAAAACGGTGGTGTGAACGCTGTGGTTGCAGCAGTAAGTGGATTCACTCATCCCCATAGGTGCCAAGTCTAATGTTTACAAGCAACATCTGTAAAAGTTCATCCTTCTCAGATAAACAAGGGGGCTAAGGACGATGCATATTGCTGCGACAATTGCGGCACACTTAGAGAACAATTTCTATCAGAACAAGATCACTTGTTCAGTCCAACAATGAGTTTCAGCCAACTCAACATGCAAGACACTGCCATGTCTCCTCCGATCTATCATTCATCCTCTTCCAATAGTTCATTTCGACATAAAACGTCTACCATTGGCCTGTTTGTTATGAATATCAAGCAATATACTGATGACGAAGTCAAAGAGATATTTCACCCTGACTGCAGGCATTCAATCATACATCTCGACGCCTGGCTGAGTAACAGAACAGTACACTTTGGGACTGTGCAAGACAGAGATCGGGCATACCACCTCCTGCCAGAAGATCTAAAGCGCCGGAAAGAGAGAGATCTCGGCCGTCCTCTTGTCAAGATATACTCAGATACTGGCAACAAGGAAAAGACTGATAGTGACAATGGATACGGAACCTCTTCCAAGAAAAGCAGGGATGTCTACAAAGGCCCAGATGAGGTTATTGGTCTCTGGGTCATGAATGTCGAAGACTTATCAAAGATGGCGGTTGAGAGACTATTTGACGAAAGAGACGTTCTCAACATTGTCAGTATGGAGAGATGGGGCAAGTCGAATATGCTTGTACAGTTCCACACCACCTACCTCCGAGATCTGGCTTTGGAACATCTGTCACCACGGCTGAAAGAGCCCCGCAATATACCCGACAGATGTACACCCCTCATGACACTCTACCAGCCTAAGCTGCGTGGAAAGCGTGGCATGGTGTTGAATGAGGAGCCATCACGGAGTCCTGACAAATTTTATAGCACAAGAGAAGATGTCAACGATAACAGGAGCTTTAGTTCTTTTACCAAAAATCAAAGACAGGTCTCACGTGAGGAGCATAGTGATGAACATTGCCATAACGAAGGTGGTGGGTACATACATCCAAGCAGACGCGAACAGGTTCTGGACCAGGAAATCCCCCAAGATGACGAGACTCCACACAAGGGCGAATCTGTGAGCTCAGAGCCACCAATCCAAGAACCTCATAATTGGAAGGAGGGATATGGAGAGCTTTTTGCAACAATGTGGCTGGAAAAGCTTGGAGAGGAGATTATGGAGCAACGCATGTTGGGTAACGATGTTAATATTCCTTCCAAGTTGCAAGCTCAAGCATTGAAAGCAAATTTGGATCACATTGAAGATCTTCATACAGAGCTCAAAGTCCAAGAACTTGCTGAGATGGCCAGCACAATCTTCGAGGGAACTTCTAAGAACAGGGCCAACGTGGGGATCGGAGTGAAGAGAGCCAGAGGATCAGATGAGAGTGATGATTCAGAATACTCTGGCACAATTCAGAAGCGATTAAAGCTTATGGTGTCAATTGCCCAGCAAATTGATGGATTTTCTGACAATCAAATTGATGAAGAGGAGCTCGATTGCAGCTCTCTTGATCTTTCACGTGTCAGACGTCATACAGCACTGCAGATGTGGGACCTTCATGATCGCATGAAAGATGAAGCAGAACTTGCAGAGGAGGAAAGCAATGGTGTATCTGAAGATGAGCAGATGGGTGCAGTTGAGGAGAATAGCAATTCTGATGAGGTTGAAGATGTCCAGGCCGCTGAAGCTGAGTATGACCTTGGGAATGAAGCTGGGAATGGCCCGTAAGTCTTACAATGCCGCTGCTTTTCGATTCTTGCTAATTTGTTCTAGAGAGGCCATCTCGAGCCCAGAAGATGGATGGTGTTCTTCTCGGGATTACTTGGGAGGCTCGTCGGGCGAGTCTGATGATTCTGAGCCTGAAGATAGTGAGTTTTCGAGATTATCAATAAATGATTGCATACACGCTGATAAACTCCAGGTTATGACAACTTTGACCAGTCAAATATGCGTGATGACTATGAGCCGCACATAAAATCTGACAGCTCAGAGGGTCAGGATATCGACATGATGGAGGAGAACTTCTGAACAGCGTCCAACCAAACGGATGGAGATCTAATTGCTGGGTATTTCATATTGTATGAATATGGGCACATGGAGAAACAGCAGGTGACTTCAAGAAATAGGTGACTTTTTGCTCTGATGTTTAGAGGGTGGATATTATGGTGCAGAGCGGATACCTGCAGATGCGCGTTGGCGACTTGAAGCCGTTACATAGCTGCGTCCATTATATGTGGCATTCATTGATACGGCTGACTTTCTCTTAGCACATGGGCTTCATGATCGCTTTGTGAGTATACAGAGAACTACGAGATATGGAATTGATCATTGCTCATTAATATGCAAAACTCTGTTGCAATGGATTGGATTGTCTGTATATCTCGACCCCTATATAACTCTTGCGTTCTGTGACTCTGTGGCTACCGCAGTCCCTGAATCTGCACTTTCCTGCTACATCCGCAACCGTAATCAACGAACGACGATCAACCCGGCGGGTACATACGGCACTCACTCCCTCCTGCAGCTCTCGCACAGATCACAGATCACAGATCGCAAACATGGTTCTGTCATTTATCCTGATCCAGAACCGGCAGTAAGCTCTCCTCTTCCCCCCGCTATGACATCGATGATCCACGGGGGACGCAATGGCTGATGCGCGCGTCATAGGGGCAAGACTCGACTGGCGAAGTGGTATGCGCCGTACAACGACGAGGAGAAGATCAAGCTGAAGGGCGAGGTGCGATCCCCCCCCTCCTCTCCCTCCACCCCTCCGTCGCAGCGCGTGGGCTAACGCGCCGCCCCCTCCCCCAGGTGCACCGCCTGATCGCGCCGCGGGACCAGAAGTACCAGTCGAACTTCGTGGAGTTCCGCAACAACAAGATCGTGTACCGGCGGTACGCGGGGCTCTTCTTCTGCGCGTGCGTCGACGCCAACGACAACGAGCTGGCGTACCTCGAGGCCATCCACTTCTTCGTCGAGGTGCTGGATAGCTTCTTCGGCAACGTGTGTGAGCTGGATCTGGTGTTTAATTTCTATAAGGTGAGTGGGCGTGGGGGAGAGAGGGGAGGGGAGGGGGAGAGGCCGAGACGTGGAGGGATGCGATGGAGATGGAGATGGAGGGCTAATGAGCGTCGAACAAACAGGTCTACGCCATCCTCGACGAGGTGTTCCTGGCCGGCGAGGTCGAGGAGACGAGCAAACAGGTCGTGCTGACGCGGCTGGAGCATCTGGACAAGTTGGAGTAGGATTCCCAAGACCGGTTCTGCTAGGGACGGGCTATCATGATTGGCATGGCGAGGCGTTTGGCGTGTACATATATCAGTCAGGGAATGTCGAAGTACGAACGAACGAACGAACGAACCGAGGATCCGCCTCGAGGGATGGATGGATTATCCCATGTGAGAGGATCCACGGCTGCAACGCCCGTTTTGTACCTGGATAGATGGCGGCTACCCTTCTCATCAGCAACACACGTATCCTCCCCCATTATCTGGCCCAATTCACGCATCCACGCCCGAGCCCTCCTGTACCGAAGAATCGCACCCGACTTTGAATCCCCCCTCTCGATCCCCATGTAAGGGATAGCCGTTCCATCCATTCCAAGCTGTGGCTATCACAATAACCCATAACAATACAGTAGGCTGAGAGCGAGATTTAGAGGAGTTCTGCTGGTGCAGCGCTTGGGAGATGCCGGCCGTTTTTTATTTTCGAAGGGTAGGAGAGGAGATATGGAGATCTGTGACTATTTGAGAAAGAAGATCGGAGATCTCGTATAGGCAAGAAGATAAAAGAACGGTCTTAGTGATCGCATGCAAATACTAGCACTACTTCTACTCGATTAATTTGAATCTGAAAGGACTAAAGCTAAGAGCTATGACTGCCGCTGTTCCAGTATCCAAACTGGCCTCGTATCCCTCGTCCTATACCATCTTCCAACCCCCGCTATGCCACGCTATGCCACGCTTCGCTTTGGCTAAGCAATGTCTCTAAACAATTCCTCAAAGCCGGAATCTAATTCCCATTCGTCCCCCGATTGCTCCCCGGATTCCTCCCCCGATTCATCCCCCCATTCGCCCACTCCCAACTTTCCCACTCCCCCTCCCCGAACTCCCTATCCTCCTCCTCTCCCTCCACCCCCAACCCCCTCACCAAAGCCCCCACAACATCCCATCCACCTCTCCTATGCCTCTCCCGTCCCCCCACCCTGTCCTCCTCGAAACTAACCCTCTCCGTCCACCAATCAAACCACTTCCCCGCCCTCGCCGTCTCCCCCTCAAACAGCCCCACGCTGACATCAATAAGCTCCGGTCTCCTCTCATTATGCCAGAACACCGTCGCCCCACAGCAGCCACAAAAGTCTCTGCGCACGCCCTTCGAGCTCCGGTAACCCCTCAGCACCCGCGGCGGCAGATTCGCGAAATCGAGCGGCACAGCCGGCGCTGGCGGGTCCATCTGCGGCGCGATGTAGTGCGACACGGGGAATAGGGAGTAGTTAGAGGGGCCCTCGAGGTCCGCCGGCCTAGGATTGGAGTGGATGAAGATGTTGGCGCGCGGGATGAAGGCCCAGGATTGGATCTCGAAGCCGGACGTGAGCCGGCAGGAGGTGCAGGCGCAGGTGCCTGCCAGGTATCTCTTCTTCCCGCTCTGCTCTCTGGCTTCCTCTCCTTCTCCGCTCTGTACCTCGCCTTGCGTGTCCTTCCCAGCCGGAGGCCGGATCCACCACTTCGTATCCTCGGCATTGTGGATCCGCGAGGTCCAAGAGTGATACGGCATCATCAGGTCCGGAAAATCACTGTGCGGCACTAAGCTCTGCTGGTTTGGCCGCGTGACATAGAAGCTAACCCTGCCGCACGCACAGCGTGCTCTCAGCACATCGTCGTCGGGACCGGCGAGTTGCGGAGGCGGCGCGAACGCATCCAGAATCACGGGCGGCCCTGCATATTGCATCCCTGGCATCCGTGGCCCTCCTCGCGGCAAGTCGCTGCCGATCTGCGAGCCATCCTTTCGGTGCCTCAGCACCACAGCCAGCCCGCCGTCGCCGGTCTCAGACACGTGTTTATGTCGCCCGATGCTGAAGAAGGCCTCCAGATACGGTGGGCAACGGACTGTACCGGTGGCTACGCCCCAGACCTGCTGACTCAGGTCCGGATCGAGAGGCCGTAGAGGATGACCGCGTAATATCCAGTGCGTCCGCGAAAACATGTGGCATCCGCACCGCGGACAAAAGAAGACCGTTAGACTATCTTGCCTCATTGTTTCCCAGGCAGTCAGCCGACGTAAAACATCCATAGGGGGACGGAACATGGGGTAATAAGACGTGAACATCTGTCCCGAGTATTTGCGAGCGAGAACAGAATGGTCGAGGTCGATGGCCAACTTTTCGTCGGATGAGTTGAAAGGGAAGCGGATTGTGTCGCTGGCGTAGGAGATGTAGTGGCAGTGGCAAGATATGGTGATGACGTCGGGGTAGATGCTTGCGCCGTATCTGTATAGGATGTCGTAGTCGTGCCCCTCCCCAGAAGTTCCATGGCCGAGACCATTGCCGCGAGGCATGATGTTCGATGCTTGATGCTCGGTTCTTGGTGTCTTATGCTTGATATCGCAATCGCAATCACCTTGATCCTTCTCCAAGTCTTCAAGTCTCCAATGGGACTTGCAGCAATATCGCAAAAATGTGTCTCAGTGCAGTAGAATAGGACAGACAAGAATGTATCAGCCCTGCGCGCCGCTTTAGAAGAAGAAACTAGAAGAGAAAGCTGTATCCGATGAATACGACGCGATGTGCAGAAGCTTGATAGAGTAGAGCGGAAAAGGAAGAAAGAAAGAGAGACGGCGAAGTGGGAGGGGAGGGGAAGGAGATACGTCAACAGACCTCTTACCTCCGCATGATGCTTGAGTAAAGAGCGATGATGACGCCGACACCGAAAGCAACAGCGACGGCGACGTCAAGGATCGCGGTTGCCAGGTCCGGAACCCGCCGGAACCAAGAACTGCACCGCGTTTACTATCACCTACACCACCTGCATGCCTGCCGCTTCGTTCTCCAGAATGCAATGGCATGGATGGAATCGTCGTCGATATATGCAATGCGGAATTACTTTTTGCATCTATACCAACCCCAACCCAAAGCTGCTCTGCTGATCCGTATTACATCGCAGCAGCAGCCTTCTATATATACAACAAAGTATCGTACATCAGTACAGATCCCCCCTTTCTCCTATCTTGGCTCCTGCCATCCTTCTGTGTAATGTATCTTCAATGTTGAGCATCATTTCCATTTCGACGTCCCGTCATCTCTCAGATCACGGGCTCCACATCCGTGCCGCGGTCCTCCTCAGTGTTCTCCTCCGCGCTGTTGATCCCCTCGCTGCCCTCCCCGCGCACCACCTTGCCGTACTCGTACGTCACCCGCCGCCACCCGCACTCCTCCTGCGGATCCTTGATCCACTCCGTCGTCGGGAAGTAGTGGTCGTTCTTCTTCATCGTGCAGATCCACGGCACGTTGTCGAACGTCATGCATTTGAGGCGGAAGTCTGAGTCCGCAATGTCAGCAAACAATCCAAACAACAAAACTCATCAAGCTCGCCCGAGAAGAGAGGATGGAAAAAGGGGGAGGGAGGAAATACAGAGGGGAGGGAAAGCGGGGGTCTTACAGGTATTGTCAGGAATCCGAACCACCTCGTTAATAAACGCCTGCAGGTCGGGTGTCTGCACCCCATTGACAGCGGTGATGAAATTCGTCGGCGCAAGTCCGTACTGATACGACGGACTACCCCTCGTCCTCGCCGAGACGTAGACCTCGCTATGTAACTTGCTGATCTGCTGTCTAACAGCAAGATGCGGCCTATGCAGCACAGCACCACAGAAAGACACCGCGCGATCAGTCTCCACATCATCCGCCGACACTGTCGGCACCTCGAGCTTCATCTCCACGCAGTCACGCACGATAACCGCGTCGAGAACGTCGTGGTTGTACATCACATCCAGCTCCGAGACGCGCGTGATGATCTTGCCGTTAAGCGTTAACACAACGTCGCCCTCGAGCAGCGCACATGAGGCGTCACCGCGCTCGAAAGTGCGCTTGCGGACCATGAACAGCTGGTGATGCGCCGAGTTGTCCTCCGCAACCTTGCGGATCCACTCCTCAGAGACGCCCATGATGCGCGCCTGGGACATCTGGATGGCGTTGAACTCGACGCTGAGCATGCGGAGCTTAGGCACGATGTCCTTCTGGATCTGCTCGATGACGGGGAGGAGTGTGGGCGTGGCGAGTCCGAGATGGTAGTCGTTGTCCTTGTGGGTAGAGGCGGATCGCTCGCCGAGGTAGGTGAGCCATAATGCCTGCACCGTACCGTCTTCTGAGACGAGGACACCGCTTCCGCATTGGCTGCTGAGGCTGGTATCAACAGTGATAGCATCGAGATTGACAGCTCTGTATCTCGGTGCACCAGCGTTCGCAGGAATGGCGACGGCAGTGATATCAGTGACCGTGGTCTGCGCAACGACGATGCGCATATTCTGGTTGAAGCCGAGGAAGTATGTCGACGCGCCTTGCTTGATCTGCTCAGTGCTCAACTTGGCGCTCTTGACCGGGGCATCAACTAACGACGGATCGTACTTGATGATGGCGTAGTTTTGCAGAGGATGCATGAAAACAACCTTGCCGTCGACAATGATGGAATCGGCGATGGTGATCGAAATGTCGCAGAAATCATAAGGCACAACAGCACGAGAGATGATGACGAGGCCCTTCTCGGCATCAAGGATGACACCCATGCCCCACTTGCGGTTTCTTGGGAACCCATCAAGCTTTACTGGCATTTGGCACGCCACACGGACAAAGCTGCGGACGACCTCTGCAGCAGCCGGATGTTGAGCATTCTCGAGTTGAATGAAGCTACCACTTCTTCGAACAGGTTTAATAGGAGGCAGTGCGCCTGCAAGATCCGTGAAGTCCCATAATCCAGTGTTGTCGTTCCTAACAGACAATCTCATCTTACTCGACCAATGGCGGTCAATATAAATGATGCTTGTGTTGAGTGTATGAAGATCGCGGAGATGCTTGTATGTGACAACGACCCGTTCTCTGTCCGGAATAGCCTTCATCACCTCGATGAAGGTCGCCAGATCCGGAGTCTTCTTGTGATCGACCGTTTGCACAAGCCATCCCGAGTCTGTACCTTCAAACTTGAACGAGCCAGTAGCCTCGCAGATAAAGACACCTTTGCATGCAACAGCGTACAGACGAGCCTGCTGGTATGATAAATCATGGAAGCTCGCTCCAGCGACAGATACAAAGCGATCCGGCGTAATCTTGTGAAGATCGCCAACTTGAATATCCACCTCGAGGTTCTCACCACCGCGCTGAATCAGGATCTTGACCATTTGGTCAACGCTCGAGTCGAGAATATCATCAAGGCGGACGAACTGTGTCAGGAGCTCCCCGTTGACCTTCAACAGGATATCTCCCTCTTGCAACTTAGTATCCGAAGGGCCCTCAGGCAGGACAATCTCGGCAACGAGCATGCCCGTCTCCTTCGGGAACTGTTCACGAACAGTTGCCTCCCATTCCGGCGTCAATCCTAACCTCCTGCACTCATCGAAAGGCTTGATCATCCATTGACACTGTATCGTACCACGAGTGATTGGCAGACCCTTCTGCAAGCACTCCAGCGCTCTCTTCGGCCTCGAGACCGGCAAGAAGTAATCCGTCGCAGCTCCATCCGCTCGCCCACCAGCCTGCAACGCCACGGCATATCCATCAATATTGACCACGGGCGAGCCCGAAGACCCACCACTCGCCGCCGCCGCCGCTTGTATGTAATTCGTATTGAAATCGCTGTATCCCTCGCCGTACTCGGGCGCATTGCGGTCCAGTCGGCTGATCACGCCAGACAGGATGCTCAGCTTCTCTCCCGCGTCGTTACCCACGACCCTGATCTCCGCGCCCACCCTCGCCAGGTCAGGCCGCAGCTCCAGCGCCGCCACGGGCATGTACTTGATGGCCTTCGGGTCGAATCGCAGGATGCCGAAGTCGTGGACGGGGTCGCGGTACACAGGGTACGCATCGACCTCCTCGTGGTTGTCGAAGATGACATAGCCCCAGAACGGGCCCGATCCAACAACATGTCTGTTCGTGAGAATGTATCCGCGCTCCGCGTCGACGACGAAGCCCGTCGCCTCGCTCGTCAACGCCGGGTCGGTGTCGAAGGCGCACGTCTGGCAGAAGCGGATGGAGACGACATTGCGCACGACGCGCTCGATCGTCTCCTGCCACTCGACGCTGTCTGCCGTGCCGGTCAGGAGGCCTATCCTGCTGATGTCGTCGTCCTCGTTGTCATCGTCGTCGTCCTCCTCCATCTCCGTCAGCGGCGACGAGTTGCCCTGGTCAGGCGTGTTCTCCCCGACCGACTCCTTGCCATTGACAGCTCTCTGCAGCTTCTGTGGCCGCTCCTCCAGCGACGGCGAGAGCTGCTTGCGCTTCGACCGGGTTGAGCCGTTCATGGTCATCGTTCTGGCGAGATGCAGCTTCGTGGATGAATGTAGGTGTCGTGCGGCCGGGAATGGCGAGGTTTTATAGCTCCAAAGGGTGCGGTGGTGGCCGTGGGAGAAAGTCGCCTTTGCGCAAACGCTTAGAAGAGGCGTAGTAGATGGCCTAGAAGTATACGCGGCACGTAAACACGTCAATGACTGTTGTTTCAGCCCAGCATGTATGGCTCTATTCATCCAGCATGTAGTGAAGATGAGTCTGGGAGCGTTCAATGGGCACTGGCTATCTTGCAACCGCAACGAGGGTACAGGAATTGGGTTTGGGAGGGAGCTCTCTGCTTGCTGCTGTCGTCCCAAAACGGAAGAAGGCTGTGATTTATGAGGCATCTTTTCCAGGCATGTAGGATTGTAGGGTCTAGCACAAAGGCAGTTAGAGCATATCCTAAACTCCTAAACTCCCTAAACTCCCAAACTCCTAAAATGCCATTAAGCTGATGTCGGCGTCATGGGCTTCTACAACTTTTCCTATGCAAATCTTACATATAACATCATACAACATGAATGATTGAATGATTCCAGAATCTCCCATATCCACTCGGTCACTTCACTTGTAACCCTTCACCGAGACACTCAACTCAGCATAGCATCTTCATATAGGAAATGGAATCTTAAGCTATCATAGTAATTACAGAATCGTTTTCGCCCAGGCTCTTGGATTTCAAGCTCAAGCTTCACAGAGATACACAAAAAAAAATAGAGAAGGAAGGACGCAGCTAGCTAATCGAGCACAATTAAAATGAAAAAGTCGAGAGCAGGAGAGCACAAGCCAATTTTTCGTTCCAGAGAGACAAGCCGCCAGCCGTGAAGCCAAAGCACAAGGCCTCTTTCTTTCTTTCTTTTTCACTCCCTCCCCGCCATGGTATTTTTGGACTTTATCACCGCGCCTCGTCCGACAAAATAGACCAAGGGAAATAAACAGGAAGAGCATGCCGCAAAATTGGCCTCGCAGGATTCGTTGCGCCCGCATTGATACCACATCATTCGCCGTCGTCATTCGAGGTATTAATGTCGCTTGATTACAAGAAACAAAAAGGAAGTGGCTGTACGTTTCGTTACGAGATCGACCATGTCGACGATTTTTCGAGGTACTGAGTGGGTATCTTAACGCAGAGAGAACTTGTTTCGCTTTCCCTTTTCTTCCAGAGGGCGACCGCTCTCGATTCTGGACTTCTTCTCCTCGAGCTCCATACGTTGGCGCTCGAGTTGCTCCTTCATCTCGCGATGGCGAGCATATAACTCCTCCTCGCTCTGCTTTAGTTTGCTCTCCTTTTCGGCAACCTTCTGCTGGAACACCATCTTCATCTCGGCCTCCATCTTGGCGAGCTTCTGCTCGTGCAAGCTGCGCTCCTCCTCTTGCTTGACAGCTGGGTTGACCTCCTTGAAGACGCTTGGGTCTTGTGCAACGCCCATTCCGGTGAGCTTCTCGGAGCGGTAGTTCTCGTAGAGTGCGTTGTTGGTGTGCTCTTTGAGCTCCTCCATGTGTGTGCGGATGAGCATTTGACGAAGCTTGACGAAGTCGCAGTGCTCCTCATTGTCGACCTCGATAATACCCCATGGGTAACGACGTCCACGGACCTTGCGGCCATCGGCGCTTGTGATCTCGGAAGTAGCACCAACGACTGCAAAAGGAACCTTGGAGAGGATCTCGTTGTTCTCGGCAATAGTCTCGTCATCGTCCAGCTCGTAGCGAGGACCCTCGAAGATCTGGATGTCGTGGTACTTAATATCTGCAAGGATCTGTAAAACGTCAGTGGTCGTCACCCATGTACTACGACGGTGAACCTTACCCTAGCCTTGAAGGCAGCAATCTCCTCGTCGGTCAAGGTATCAGCCTTGGCGATAACTGGAATCAAGTTGACCTTGGTATGAAGTCTGCGCATCACCTCGATATCAAGTGGCTTCAATGAATGGCCGGTTGGTTGGAGGAAGTAGACGCAAGCATGCACACGGTTGTCAACAATGTTCATGCGGTTGACCTTGTTCTCGGCATCGAGATAGGCATCGAATCTCTGCTCAATGTTATCAACAATTGGTCTCCAGGACTCGTCGTTGTTGACAAAGTCTCCGAAGCCAGGCGTGTCAACAACAGTCAAACGAAGACGGACACCGTTCTCCTCGATATCTGCGCTTATGGATTGGATGGAAACGGTCTTTGGGATAATGTCAAGACTTGGTCCCTTGCGCTCGCGTGGTGGGTATAATGAAGTGTTGAACAGGGTATTGACAAGAGTTGACTTTCCAAGACCGGACTCGCCTGGATGTAATCAGTAATGGACAACAATACGATCCAGATATAGCACATACCGACAACCATGACATTGAAGTTGAAGCCTTTGCGGACACTCTTACGATGCCATTGATTCGGCAAGTTCGCAAATCCAACATATCCAGTGAGCTTTCTGCGGACAATGTTGCGCATATCGCTAGCTTGCTGTGCTGCAATCTTTGGGTCGGTCGAGGCCACGCTCTGTGGCATCTCTAGTGGAGGAGATGCAGCCTTGCCATTTGGAACTGGTGCAGGAGATGCTCTTGTCGGTGCCGCAGGGGCAACGCCGTTTGAAGCTATAGCAGGAAAGTTAGTATTTTTCAAGTCATATGGAAAGTAAGCCGGATCCCGAAGAAAGACGCAAGAATCGCAAGGGCAGGTCTCGGGGCTCTTTGGTATATGGCGGTTTCTGACGTTGTCCATTTTGAGATCTTTTGAGGTCGCTTTGGATGGTTGTGGCAGGATTTTGCGATTGTCCAATTGTTAGAGAAATATAATTGTTATTTGAGCTTTCCGTTTGTTCGCAATTGGATAGAGAAGGATGCCTGAAGTTTGGATTGTTGCCTTCTGGGACGATTTGGTGTTGTTGTGAAGAGCGTCGCGATGGGAGAATCACTTCAGGGCCTTCCACACGGGAACTGGCAGGCAAACATGCTACCTCCAGACTTCTCGTCTAGTGCCGTATCTCCTTTTGACTCCCGGATTTTGGACGGACACCATCTGCTAATTGTGATTGTAGGACAATCGAGTCTTTTCAGAACGCAATTGGGCAAAATAGAGCTATAACCACTGCAAGGGGCTGAAGCTTTGGGTTGTCTTCAGACGAAGGTGTCTCCCAGTCCCTCAATAGATCCTGACAGTCGAGCTCAATCGTTCACCGCAGAATGGCATGTCGACATCCGGAAGTGTCTAGGAGAAGAGTATGAAATCTGCTTACCCATTATATCGGTTGTCGACTGAAGTCAGAATGTCGAGCTGGGAAGGAAGGCGCAGCTGGAAGATCTGTAAACAAAGCCCAATTAGCTTCGATTCGACCTGAAAGTGCGCGCTTAGAAGAAACAACAACGCAGGACATGTGTTCGAGAATGCCGAGTCCAAGTATAACGGAGTCGATGACGATGCAGCTGGGCTCCAGGCTGTCCCACGGAGGAGATTCGACAACAAGACACATACAGGTCTATCGAGACTCAATCAACCTCGAGAATTATCGCGGCGGTGCAGAGGATGCTGGAGAGAGAGCTTCGTCTTGCCTTCTATCTGCAGACGGCGGCAGAGTCAGCGTGGTGAAGATGATATCCGCAGCGACGACGACGACGACGTTGTATCCAGAGATGGGAATATTCAGGGCTGTTGTTGTGCGGTGACCAAAAGTGTCGAAAGGGGTCCTGCGGAAAGTTCAAGTGCGAGCGTCGCAGGGGTCCGCCGGTGTCATTTAAGTCCCGGGCTCGCACCTCCTGAATGAAGTGCTGCAAGGGGCGAGGAACACAGAGCAGAGTGCAGTACATACCGTGATTGATGGGCAGCAGCGACGACGGCAATTGAGGCTGGGGATGTCGAGCGGATGCAGCAGAGCAGAGCAGAGCAGAGATGCTGGGCTCAGACGGGGAAGTTGTCGAGGTATGAATGTATGTGGAGGTCGCGTAGAGGATTATAATGGGAGAGGGAGGAGTCGCTGGGCCCCTTCCTCCTGTCTCCCCTTCCTCGATTCTAACCAGCTTGGATACGGGTGACAGGCATCACCTGGCCTCTCTGCGCCGCCGTAGAATGTATCTTTTTGCGTGCAGAGCGCTGTTCGGGCACGCGTGAGGCATGTACCGGTGTCCAATGCGGTAAGGCGTATTTTGTAAAAGGGGAAACTGTTCTAGCACGCTTATGGCATCGTGTTGTGTCACGTGGCACGCGGCCTCTCGCTCCTTTTCGGCGATTTCTATGGCACCACGATGGATGATGTGATTGGCTGATATCAAGAGGAAGATCACCGCATCACCATCTTGGTTATTAGCATCAGACTGTCCAGAGTGTAATAAGGCTGAAAGGGATTAATCTATGACGAATGTATCTTAGAATTTAGATTACAGATGGTTAAAAAAGTAAATATAAACAAAACAGTGCGTCACGCGTGCTTGAGATTTTATATACATAATACATTAATACATTAATACATTAATATTCTAACTTTTTAAAGAAAGAAATCAGTACTTTATATTCCTTATTTTTAATTCCCTCTAAGAAATTCTAAAATATGATCTCTGCAGGTGTCGAAACTTTATCATGTGGAAGCCATTTGCGAGTTTCCAAGTCTAAGAACCCTTCGAGTCTCATAATGCAATCATCATACTATCAAGTATTACTGAAACAATCCTAATCCTTTTCACCAGCCCATAATCTGCACCAATGGTATAACCGTCTTCGCCCATCATTTATTTCCCGTCTATCCTGCTCTTTACATACCCTCTAACCCCCCCATCTAATGCAGCGCGAACTTCGATCTCGCCCTCAACTTCGCGCCATAGATCCAAAGCAAAAAGATGCCCACAATCCCAATAACGCTCAGCCCCCCCAACAGACTCGTCCCCCTCGCAACGCCCAGCTTCTGATACAGCGGGTGCGCGTACAGAATCGACGCACACGCCGACGCGCTGCGCAGGAAGTCGTTGCTGGCGAAGAGACTCGCGGCGTACTGCGGATACGACATGGGCACGTACGTGAAGATGCATTGCATGACGACGAAGACGCTGGCGCCGTAGAGCACGATGCCGATGGTGGGGGCGACCCAGGTGATGTCTGGTCTTGCAGTCCACTGCTGGGATGTTAGTTTGTGCTCGTGGTTGACGTGGGGATGGGAGTGCTTACGGCGAAGATGAAGAGGCCGATGGTTGGGCCGAAACAGGCGAATAGGGCCGGGACAAGACGGTGTTCCTGTGCCCGTAGACCGTTCTTGAGGGTGACGGGGATCATGTAGAAGTAGAGGTATGTGATGTAGATGCTGACGCCGATCAGACATGAGATCAAGACACAGGTAAATACCACGCCGACGATCCCAAGACTGAAGCCATAGTATACTGGGTACACGAGCGGGAACACCTCGAAGAAGGAGTAGTAGATGCCGTAGATGATGGCCGTGTAGATGTTGACGAAGAGGATGGCTGGGTCTTTGATGGTGATTTCCATCGGCTTGATCAGGGCATCGATGACGACCTCACGAGGATTCAACTTGGCCTCATCAATCTCGGACTGGGCCATCAAGCGGGTCTCACCAGTGAGCTTGCGCAGACGCTGGGCACGACGGAGCAGGATGGTGGGAGTGGAGGTTTCCGGGAGGAGAACAAACATTGCGATGAGAACGGGACAGGCAGCCCAGAATATCTCCCAGAGCGACCATCTCCATCCTTTCGCTGTGACTGCGAAGCCAGCAAGAAGTGGCCCGGTCGAGGGTCCAAAATACGCGGAAGCGACCCATGCGACGATGGCGTATGGGAGATACAGGAGGGAAACCATGTCGCCCATGGTGGCTGCACCGGTGGCGAGACATGGGGAGCCGAAGAAGCCTTGCAGAAAGCGGAGGACAAGGAGACCCGCGAAGTTGTTCACTAGTGCTGCGGGGAGTGACACGATTGTGAAGCACAGGAAGGTGACGAAATAGACTGGTGATCTTCCGATTCGTGGGATCTCACTGAGAGGCGAGAATACGAGAGGGCCGATGCCATAGGCAAGCACATATAGAGACAGTGGAAGTGAGGCGTCGACTGCGCTGATGTGGAAGACGTCGATGACTTGTGGAATACTGGCGGTATAGATTGCGGAGCCGGTGTACACTACAAATGTGTACAGACAGATGAGGATGCCAACCCAAGCCTTCTTCCCAAATGACCAATTTTGAGGATTGTCCGGGTCGTCGGTTGTATACCAGTCGACGAGCACAAGACCATCTGATGTTTTGGCAGGGAAGATAGGCTTGCTGACGACGCGCTCAATGGCATCTTCGATATCAACATCGAGACGCTCCTGAGTGAACTGTCTCGTATCTTGCCTGCTGGCTGTCCGTTGGAGCTCAAGCGTCTCGCTGTATGGATCTATATCTGCGACAGCTTCTGGATCGTCACTTCCGGAACCTTCTTCTTTCGATATGGGTGCATGTGCTGATGTTTCAGACTTGCGGCTTGTAGCACGATCGAGGGATCGCGTCTCCAGTGATATGCCACTTTGGCCTTTCTCTGAGTTGAGGAGAGTGTTATATGCTTCGGGAAGTTGGAAACTAGGAAGCTCTTCTGGATATGGGAAAAGGCGGTTGTTTGTGACCCACCGCAGAAGCTGACCCAGAGGGGCTTCACGGATCAGATCCGACATGGCTGACCAAGGTAGTAATGTAAAGAGTTGAGTTGAGTGCCAGATATGGATATGAGAGTATGACGGAGCCTTGATGAGACGGTGCTCTTGCTCTGTCTGATAGGTGAGAGCCTGAGAGATATACTCTATCAGGGAGAGTTCAGACAGCAGTGAGAGACGAGATGCCTTGGATGAGATGGTTTGAACAAAGGAAACACAAGAAGAATATGGCAACTGAGTTTGTTCTTATATAGAACGCTGATTGCCTTACATGCCTTACCTACAAGTATTATACAATCCCAATCCCACTCGCACTCCCCCGTCTTTGATAATCGGAGTTCACGCTTTTGATACTCGGAGTTATAGGGTAAGCTCCAGAGTAAGCTCCAGGGTAAGCTCCAGTGTGGTGGTGGACATAAGGTATGCTCGTTGAGCTACGTATGTGGGTTCCCATCCCTCCCTCTCCTTGATTTCTAAGCCGTTTTCGTGCCTGTGGCTGATTAATCCCGATTACCCATTACCCATAGAATAGCATCGATGAAAATTAGCCAAACAAAATGCCATCAAGCTCGAAGAATGTGCATGGCAGCGCATAATAGAGCTGCAATGGAGGTGTGGAAGTCGATGTACAGAAAATTAACCAAAGAAATATGAGTAGTAATCAATCGTATCTTCCTCCGTCCTTCCTCCGTCCTCACGTCATAGGTAAGCAGCCATGAGCAATCGTCTTCATTCGTCCGATATTGCGATGTAGCAGAAAATAATACTTAATGACGGAATGGGTTCTTCTGAGAGAGTCTAGCTGACAAATGCTGTTGTATTAGCAATACCATAGAAGTCTTGGGAAGACTGCCATTCGTCTGCCAGATGCCCCGTTACCAAAGATTCCTATGGGCGAGCTCTGCCAAGCTGTCTACCCAGTTGTTATCCAATTGACGTATATTAATGTATGGGGAATCAGCAATCAGCAACCAGCAATATAGATCGGGTCTTGAAATACTTCCGAGTATGTATGACGGGCGGTATAGTATTGGAGTTGGGTTCAGAAGGAGGCGTTGGGCGTTCGGCGGAGATCTTGAGCGTTTGTCAGCCCAAACATGCATCTCACAACAACATATTACCGTGTCACAATATGTATGTATGCATGTATTAGGAATGTAGGAATGTAGAATACATACCTAAAGTCTCAAGTAGGGCCATGTTAGCCCAATCGGCATGTATCCAGGTGCCGGGGCTTAACAAGGACCATGTTGCCTTGAAAAAGACCTTGGAGTCCTGGACTAGGTAATTATGTCAGCCTAAGCAGCTACACAACAGAGTATGGATGGATGTATGGATGTATACATACATATGTATGTGCTCACCATATCCCTATATCCTATATCCCTATTCTCCGACTGGGAACGTGTCTGCTTGCGGACTGTGTATGGAGTTGTGTCGGAGATAAGGAGCACCAGCGTGCGGATGAATGGGTACCCGCTGTGTCTCTGCAACCCAGCCCCAGAGTCCCAGACGGTAAAAGTCGGACATGAAATCACATTCTTGAGTCCTTGCATGCGGTGCTTCATCTTACTTCTCTGTGTCCGTTGAGCGCAGGACTCGGGAGCGACATGATGTCGAACTGAAGGTCTGACTCTGTTCAGCTTCGGGGCGCGCAGTAAGCATGGCTCGGCAATATTGACGCGACAATAAGGCATTATATTCATAGCTAGGTACATAGGTAGATAGGTGGGTAGAAATAGACAGTAGAAATAGACAGTAGAAATAGAGTTCTAATATGCATTCCATGATGATGAGAAGAAGAGGAGGAAGAGTAAAAGGGGGAAGAAGAAGCCAAAGAACAGGAAGAAGAAGAAGATGATGATGCCTTGTTCAACTGACGAGGTCGATCCTCAGCCTCGCGCTAAGCCGGGAACAAAGATACAAGGTGCACACGACGAGCGACATATTCGTACACAGACAGCAACATACAACCTTCATCCATTGATACTCGAACATGACTGCGCAACATGGGCAGGGTAGATGAGTTCCTCTCCTCCATTTCCGGATTCCTCCACACGAAAGATGCCGTTCAGCTACAGAAATGGCTCGTCGTCGAACCTCCGCTCCCAGAGGCCTACGGCCAGCTCTCGGCCGAGCTCAAGACAATCGACATTGACAAGGCCATAGACCGAATCGACAACGATGATGCCTGGCCTGGCTTTCTGGCCTTTATGAAGCTGTACTTGGAATTTTTCAAAAGTGTCAACTACGGGGATCTGCTGGAGACGCATATGCAGTTGAGCTCTCTCGTCAAGTGAGTTCTGTCGACCTCTGAGCTTGATGTCAAAGCTGATGATCAAATAGTGCCTGCATTACCGCTCTTTCGAACGCCTCTTTGGGCATACTTGTCCTTCCAACAACGATACAGCTTTGTACAGCTCTTGCGACCCTGGCAATGACCCTCGACAAGCGTCCTGATCTGACGCGACGATTGAAGACCAGCGATGATGGAGAAGCTAGGAAGACGTTGGTAGAAGGCACAGCAGAATCAATTCAAAGAGCGTTCACGATATGCCTGACGGAGCGAACATCTAACCGGGACGGCGTCAAAGATGGCAAGCCTGAGGGCAAGAAAGTCGGCATCTATTCCTTTGCGAATCTGGTGCTGAAGCTCCTCTTCCGAGTAGGCCCCAGTCCTCCCTTCCCCATCTCCCGTCTGACATGCGATCTAGTGTCATAAAACACCCCTCGCCGAGCAACTCTTCACAAACATCATGCAAAACTCCCCGCCCCTGGCCCTCTATCCCGCCAGCCACCGCGTCACCTACCTCTACTACCTCGGCCGCTTCTTCCTCTCCAACACCCACTTCTACAAAGCCCAGCTGTGCCTCCAGTCCGCCTACACCCAATGCCATGCGCAATGCATCAACCAGCGCCGCAACATCCTCATCTACCTCATCACCACCAACCTGATCCTCGGCCGCTACCCATCGCGCGCCTTCATGGGCCGCCCCGAGGCGGCAGGCATAATGCAGAAATTTGCGCCGACGGCGAAGGCGATGCGGAGGGGTGACATGGCCTCGTTCAAACGCTCGCTGGGCCCGGAGTCTCCTCACCACACCTGGTTCCTCCGCCGAGGCATCCTCCTCCCCCTCCTCTACCGCGGCGAAGTCCTCGTCTGGCGCAGCCTCGCGAGGCGCACGTTCCTGCTCACCTACCAATTCCCCGCCGATTCCAACTCGCGCAAGGCGCCGACGCTGGACCTCCACGTCCTGCTCGCGGCGGCGCAGTTCTGCCAACGCCTCCTGGAGACGGACCAGGCGACGGGCCAGCGGAAGAAGCTGAAGCCGAGCATGGGCGTGATACACGGCAACATCGCGCCCTCGATGCAGGAGATCGAAGCCGTAGTCGCGAGCCTGGTGGCGCAGGATCTGCTGCACGGCTTCGTGAGCCACAGTCTGAAGCGCTTCGCGATCCTGGGCTCGAAGCAGAAGGGCGGGCCGCTCAATGCTGGGTTTCCGCCGCCGTGGAGGGTGATCAGGGAGAGGGCGGAGGAGGGCGCGGGGCCGGATGGCGTCGAGGTGCCGGGATGGGTTAGTGGTGAGAGGAGGGCGCAGGCTGGGGGGGTCGTGAATCTGAGTGCGATCGCGAGGCCGGTGGGGAGCGGGATGTGAGGGGCTCTGGGATTCGTATTTTTTCGCCGGGGGCAAGAGGGGATACGCAGGAATACTGTTGGAAGGTCTGGGAAAAGTTTGGAATTAGATACCCCGTGGGCGGCGTTTGTTTGCATATAGAACTCGAGCGCTCCAGCAGGAGCCCCAACTTCTTTCCCTCGCAAGCAGGAAACATCGCAATCGCAAATACCGACCCGTCCTGTCCTGTTCAGAGAGCGCCACGTGATGCCACCTCCCATCCATCAGAATCACCACTACGCGGGCAAGCCATGCATCCACATTAGCAGACGCGAGGCGAACCGCAACAACGATAACATACCCAGCCAACCGCGCACCACCGTCTCGCCCACTCTCCGTCTCCGTCGCGATCCGGCCTCCCATTCCGCCCGCCATTCGCATGCATCCCTCCATCCCTCCCTCAGTTCGACGCGCGAGCGACCCCGCCCCGCGGCTAAATGCAGAAAACGGACGGCTATTCTCCGCACCGCCGGCAACTGGCCGCTCGCGCGGGCCGGGCCTCTCTCTGCGCCTGGATCTGTGCTGCGCGCGGATGGGGTGGTGGCGGCTGTTTATCTCGATATCCTGAGGCGGAGATGGGGATGGGGAGAGGGGACGGGAGCTGCAGCGCTTTCTTCCGGAGTGCTGGGCGGGGATGGATGGGAACGGCGGGGACGGACGGGAAGGTTGGGGTGATGTGAGGACGCCCGCGGGGGGGGGGGGATTGGATTCTTGGAGCGGGGAGGTGGATAGGTGGTTCATATATGGCGCCTGTCGTCGCGGGACTCGTCTCTTTGGTTCTTGTTTTGGTTTCGCGTCTCTTCTCCTCTCTGCCGCTGTCGTCTCTAGCCCTCTCGTCTTGTGGATTCGCGATCGCATAGGCCGCGTTGGAGCTTGCACTCGTGGAAGGGAATTGAGGCTTGGACTTTGCGGCTGGGCAGTTTGGCGCTGGGAAAGATGCGGTTGCGAGCTTTTCTGGCTGTTGCGGGTGTGGGTGGTGTGGTGGCGTTGGCGATGCCGGAGGGTGGGCATGGAGGGCAGCGTGGGCATGGGCAAGGATGGGCGTTGAGGCAGTTCAAGAACCTCGTTGCTTTTGGAGATAGGTGAGCTTCCAAGTCACGGTGTCCTCGTCATCAGTTTAACTACTAACACGCCGAATTCCAGCTACACTGATGAGTCGCGCCTTGGTTACTTCATTCAGCACGGTGGTCAAGCTCCACCACCAGGAACTCTGCTCCCCGGCAGCACCTCCACTCCCGGCGGCGGCATCACCTGGCCTCGCTGGGTGTCCATCTACAGCGGCGCCTCGCTCTTCAACTACGCCGTCTCCGGCGCCGTCTGCACAAACGAGATGATCTACCGCTACCTCCCTCCCATCAATGGCCCCTTCCCCGACGTGCTCGGCTACGAGGTGCCCGCCTACCAAGCCGACGCCTCCTTCATCAACACCACCACGCACACCAACACACTCTTCACGGACCGCCAGCCCGACAATACCGTCTACAGCATGTGGATCGGCACGAACGACCTGGGCAACGACGCGCTGCTCACGGCCAGCACGCTGCACGGCGAGACCATCGCCGACTACGTCGACTGCGTCTTCGCCGCCTTCGACGGCATCTACGCCACGGGCGCCCGCTACTTCGTCCTGATGAACGCGGCGCCGCTGCACCTGTCGCCGCTGTACGGGCTCCCGGACGCCGGCGGCCTGCGCGCGAGCCACTTCTGGCCGAACAAGCCGGCGAATGCCACCGAGTACAGCTACAAGATGAAGGAGTTCAGCACGGCGGTGAACAGCGTGTTCGAGTACCGCGTGCCGTTCGAGGTCAGGCTGGCGAAGAGGTATCCCGGGGCGCACTTTGCGATCTTCGATACGAATGCTTTGATTGGGGATATCTATCGCAATCCGAAGGGGTATCTGAACGGGACGACGCCGGCGAATGTGACGGGCGTCTATCTGCAGTGTCCGGTCAATGGCGGGGATTGTGTGGAGGATGAGGGCGACCTGGATAGCTTTCTCTGGTGAGTCTGCCCTGGATTCTGGCTGCAGGATGCTGCTCTGTCAGGCTCTCGCTGTATGATTACTGACAATATCCTCAGGTACGATGAACTTCATCCCAGCGCGCGAGTGGACCAGATCATTGCGACGAACTTCGTCGACGTCGTGAAGGGAAGGTCGAGGTGGGCGACATATTGGTGATTGCTCAATTGCTCACTGTCATTTCCATTCCCATGAGAGACGTGAGCTGTGTGACATATTAAAGCCATTTATTAGCATTTATAGCATTTATTAGCATATATGAGCATGTGAATAGTTTCAATGTTCTAAAATGCGTCACAATGTCTCTGCTTTATTCGTCTATTTGGAGAAATTATGGTGTTGATAGTTGATATGCTGAAGAAGTGAAGAGTGAAGAGTGAAGAGTGAAGAGTGAAGAGTGAAGAAGGGTCGTCGAGACATGTCAATTCACCCCCCCGCGGGCCCTCACCGCCCAATGCGCCGTTAGGCCCGATCGAGACAAGGCTGCCGCGGCGTGACTAGGGACTACCTAGGGTGCAAATGCGCGACTGCGACTTTGACTACTTCGCCTTCGACGGCGACAACAATCCACTTTATATATACTTTATATATACTTTATACTTTATATATACACTATGCAGATCCTATGATTCTCATGATCCTCATCGCAGGCCTCAGAAGTTCTACATACCATATAGCACATATTCGACCTATCTCTGGAGAGACAGTACATCGAGGATACATACAGACATACAGACATACAGACATACATAGGCAAGAAGAAGAAACGACGGCGAAGCCCTTCGCGGCGCTATACATGCACGACAGACACGAAACACGGACATAATACATATATACATCCATACATCCATACATACATACGACTTCCAGGGCTGCATCACGGCCCGGCCTCACGCGCCCTCCCCCTACCCAGCGCCGCACCTTACCTACTCGGCTCAAGCACGCATTGAGCCGTCCAGACGACGCGAAGATCTATCTCTCAATTAGCACAGTCAGTACTGTACAAACATCGATACCAAGCACAAACCACACAAACCATGTATGCACCTCAATATCCCTTTGCGCCGGGATCCAATGCGCCTTCTCACCCACAGCAACAACAACAGCAGCAGCCGCAACAACCAGGTTACATCCACAATCCTGCCGCACAACAGTCCCAGATGCCGCAGTCCCAGATGTCGCAGCAGCAGCAGCAACAGCAGATGATGTTTAACCCTCAGCAGCAGGGCCAGCCATACGCCGGAGGAATACCTATGGCCGGTATTCCTCAGCAGACTCCATATGGCCCAGGGATGAATGCGCCCAATCTGGTTCCAAATCCAAACGCGGTGATGATGCAGAATGGCGCCGTCGGAATGCCGCATATGGCTGCGGGGAATAACGGCATTGGTGAGTGCGCGGTCGTTTGCCTTTTGCCTGGCTTTTGCTTGCTTCCTTCTTCTGTGGGGCTTGTCGCGTTTATTGTACTGGATGGAGAGGCTTGCTGTGATTGTCTGCTTGCGCTCATATGTGTGCTTGATTATGGGACACGGCTGCGCCGCTTCCAGATCTCCTCGCTCCTTCGCACCATCCTTCCTTTTAATATTCCAATTCATGATCATCACTGACATAAGTCTATCGCAGCTTCCTATCAAACGCCCTACAACAACTCGCCGTATGGAATGCAGGGTACCATACCTTCCTCTGGTCCTCCACAACAACAAATCTATCTCCCACCGAACTCGAATCCCTCCCAGTCCTCCTTCGTCCAAGCAATCCCTCCGCAGAGAATGCACACAACTCCTCTCCCACAACAGCACATGAACACGCCTCAACGAGGTTCTCCATACGGTTCCGTGTCAGGACGACGTACTACGCCTCCGCATACTCAAGCTCCATCACAGTTCATGCCACCACAAACGGGGGCACTGCAACACACAATGCCGATGCAGCAACACCACCAACAGACCTCACAACCGCAGCTACAACAGGCACATCAGTCAACACCACAGACACAATCGGCAGGCCAGACGCCTGTAACGCCATCCTTCACCAACTTAGCTGGTGGTCCAATGGCGTCGCCGTTAAGTCCTGGATCTGAAGTGAGGGAGAAAGAGAGGGTCGGTTTGTTGTTAGACATAAACCGCGTGCTCTTAATGGAGGTTATGCGACTCCAAACCGCTCAGGCCGAAGCCAAAGCCAAGTCCGAGGTCGAACACAAAAAGGACGAGAAGAAGGAAGAAGGCAAAGACGGAGAAAAGAAGGAGGAAAAGAAAGACGAGAAAGAAAGGGAGAAGCCCAAGATAGACCCAGTCATGGGCAAGGAATTCGTTGAGTATGCGTTCCCCGATCCCTCTTATCACACCGCGTCCTGACGATCCCAGATGCATGCGCAGAATCCAATACAACCTCTCCTACCTCGCCGCCATCGCCGACCGCTCACACAAACCATCATCCCAGATCCCACCCCACCCTGCCGTCATCTCCGCGCCTCTCCTCACACCTCTCCCCAAAGCATCTAAATCGCCAACACCCGCCGCTAACGGCGCAGTCAAGAGCGAAGCCAACGGCACCAGCGTGTCCGACTCCGACGAAGACCGTGCCGAGGTGCTCAAGAAGATGTACAAGCGCCTCCAAGATCTGTTCCCCAGCGTAGACCCCAAGAAGGAGCCGCCCGTGCAGGGCATGGCGCAGGCGCAAGCGCAGGCGCAAGGCGCGCAAAAACAGGCTCACCAGGCGCAAGCACAGATGCAGGCGATAGCGGGACAGCAGCCGATGCATGCGAATGCGATGATGCCGAGCAAGCAGCAGATGGTGGCGCAGATGGGGGGCATGAGCCAGGCGCAGAAGATGGAGTATATGCAGCGGCAGGGGCTGGAGAATCTGCGGCTACCGCCGGGGAGGATGCAGGCGCAGATGGGGATGCAGCAGATGGGGATGGCGCAGAGTCGGATGGGGATGGGGATGGCGGGCATGGGGAGTGCGCTGCAGGGGATGGGGATCCCGCAGCAGCAGGGGGGACAGGGCATGGAGATGGCGGGGATGGGGATGGGGGTGCCGGTTCCGGGGGGACTGCAGATGGGAGGGCAGGGGATGGGGGGGCAGTCGCCGGCTACGCAGGGGCAGGGTGGGATGGGGCAATGAGAGGGGGAGAGGAAGATGAGAAAGGAAAGGTAAACAGATTTCAGAGCGGCGTCCTGTGGAATTGGGCGCGGGACCACAGAGTACACAGCTCGAACCCAGGCATGCCTTGGACCGACGGGGATACCGGCTCGAAAGATATGTAGATATCGAGACGTCGAGGACGTGCCGACCCGTCGCTACGGCGCAAAGCATGGAGAGGCGGCCATCTCAGGAGAGCCCGGGCGCAGGGACACAAGCTGGGCTGGGCTTAAACGGTGCTTGAATCACGTCTCTCGATGGCGGTGGCGCGAGTGGAGAGGCTCAGGACGCTATGTGGAGGCGTCGAGGAGAGTGCTCGAAGGCGACGGACGGGAGGACGGGGAGGACGGGGTGGAACGAGCAGCATGGCATGACATGTCACATGTATGTGTAGATGACAACGGAGAATATGATGAGATGGGGTCAGATGAGATGAGATGAGATGAGATGAGATGACATGGCCCAAGGCCGCTCAAGCGCCCCCTCTGAAGCCGCACCGCACCCCCGTCTCCACCTCCCCAGTGCGTCCGCCCATGCCATATGCTGCTGTACCTCCCTCTCCCCCTCCCCCTGGGTCACGTCCCCGCACCAATGACGCCCGACATCCCCATCCACACGATCGATCCGCCGCGCCTCACCTCACACCGCCGAGCTCGTCTGCGTCTGCGTCTGCGTCACGATGCAGATGCAGATGCAAACACCGCATCCAGCAGACCTACGACGTGCGTTCCAAGCGTCGGGACTGTCTGGAGCGAGGACGGGAACGAGATCATATTCGTGTTATTAGCAAGCATCGGCATCGCCATCACGGGCGCAAGGGCGAGGATGTTGCACACACACACACACACGCACGCATGGAAGGTGGAGGAATGAGAATGGTAGAACGGCATAGCATAGCGCGTTGGATCAAATCGTAATACACAGGTGTAGTCATCCGTCGACTTCGTATCTAGTCCGCTGCACTGCACTGCACTGCACTGCACTGCACTGCACTCCCCCCCTCCTTCCTTCGTTCGTTGCAATCCTACACCATCTCATGTGCCCCTGTGCAAAAAGAAAAAGAGAGGAAAAGCAGAGAGGAAGAGGAAGAGGAAGCAAGAAGAAGCCCCCCACCCCGGATAACCATATTCCATATTCCATACCCCATCCCCATCCCCGTCTAAAGCTAGCGCGTAATCAATCAATGAAATCAATGAAACCGATGGAATCAGCCACGACCACGACCATCACCATGGCTGGCCACGACCAATCTCATCGCTCGTTCCCATCATCACAATCTGTCGTCTGCCTTTACATCCTCCCATACCACATCCACTCCACTCCAACCGCCTCCACCCTCCCCTCCAATTCACAACACCAATCTTCCAGTAGTGACTGAGTGACTGACTGACACATCTAACCCAACAACGGCTCCTCCTCCCTCAAACTATTCACACTGCTCCTCACCGTCGGCGCCTCCTCCCCAGCAGCCACAGCCACAGCCACCTCCTCCCTCGGCGCCTCCGGGAAATCCTCCTCCTTCAACACAACCTCCTTCTCCTTCTCCGCCTTCACCTCCTTCACCGGCGCCTTGCTCAGCGTCGGCGACACCGAGCGCGCGCGATGACCGATGATCTCCTGCGCCTTCGCCGAGTACTCGTCCACATAGTGCTTCGTGGTCGCCGCGGCCGCCGAGGCGTGCTGCGTGGCGATCTGCCGCACCTGCGTGGTCTGCTGGTTGACGACGCGGCTCGCGTGCTCGATCTGCGCGTCGATCACCTCCTTGTTCTCCTTGTAGATCAGCGGGGTGAGGAAGAGCACCGACGTCGCGATGAGCGAGAGGCCCCAGAACGGCAGGATCTTGACGAGGTAGTAGGAGAGGAAGGCGCTGATGAAGGCCTTGCGCGGGGTTAGCTGGGAGCTGAGGTTGGGGGAGGCGGGCGCGGGAAGGGGGGGAAGAGCTTACGACGGAGGAGGCGAAGATGTTCTCGGCGAAGAGGAGGCGCTGGGACTCGATGACGAAGAAGTTGACGAGCTCGTCGAGGTCGCCCGTCAGGGAGTCGAGCGTCTGCTTGGGCAGGACGTAGTACTTCCTCGGGCGGATCTGCGAGACGAAGCCGGTGTTGAAGAGGGCCTGGCCGGCCACCTCGGCCAGGACGGTCACGCCGAGAGCCCACCAGGTAAGCTTCAGGGCGTAGCGCAGGAGGTCGAGATATCTGGCGGCGAAGATGAAGACGACGACGGAGACGTAGGCGATGGCGGAGACGCGCGGGTTCTCCCAGCTGAAGAGGCTCGAGAAGAAGTTGTGGTAGTGCGTCAGGGGCTGCCCGGTCGCCGCCTTGGTCGTTGGCGTCTGGCGGGAGTTGGCGAGGTTGGAGAACTCATTCGACGTCTTCGCAGCTTGGTCCTTGACGTTCTCGGCGATGGGTCCTGGGGGGAGAGGGACGGTGTTAGCGATGACCTCATAGCTGTTGAAGCCCAGAATAGGCCGTGACTTACCATTGGCGACGGTGTTCTTGATGTTCTGGGTCAATGCGGCGTTGGCAGCGGCATTGTAAGCGTTTGTCGCAGCTATGGAGAGATCAGTTGGTGTTGTTGTGTTGTGGGCGTGGAGCGAGGGGAAAGGGACTGGAGGGGACTGTGACGTTATCAGCAAATGAAGCTCAGGAGGAGTTGTAGGATAGGCGACAACGAACCTTACTGTCAACGACGGCATTCTTTGCATTCTGAGCACCTGTAGCGACGCTGTCGATGGCATTCTGAGCGCTCTCGGTCGAGGGAATGGCCGGATATGAGGGGGAAGCTCGTGGAGACATGTTGAAGTTGGTGTCGTGAAGCTATTGTTGTCTCTGTTATGTAGGATAGGGATCAACAGAACAGCTGCTGTGATTGCTGGTCACCGTCGCTGAGATGTGTTTAGGAATAAGATGATGCTTTGCTGTTGGTGTGTTTGTAGGAAAAGAGGAGAGCGAGGAGAGCTGTAGAGTCTACAGAGGGGGATGTTGATGTTTATGTCGTGTTTATCTGTTTATTTTGCTTATCCTGTGGTTGTGGAGTGGAGTGGAGTGGAGAGAGCGAGTGGAGTGAATAATGGAAGAGGAGAGAAATTCATTCCGTTGTGTCGCAGCTATGATGGATGATGCGAACATTACTATAGGTACAAGTACTCTACAGCATGTACTCTCCAGCATGTGCTCGCAGTAGAATGGCATAAAATGGGAGGAGAGGTACATACACCTATGTAGCCACTCCCTCTCCTCTAAGGAAAAGACACACGACCATTCTCCTTCTTCTGATTGCGAGCTCAAGCTGTTGCAAGCTGTGGCTGTCGATGTGGCTGATGCTACACAACAAACATATGGCAGGTGCGTGCGCCACAGCTCTCCCCTTTTTCCCTCTCCCTCTCCCTCTCCCTTTCTCCTCTCCCTCCTTTCTTCCCCCCCCATAAAACCTCTTCCTGTCCCTCTCCCTCACCTCTCCCCTTTCACCATTCCAGTCATCCAACGCGCCTTGCCTTGCCTCGAGAACACAGATCCCTCAACAGAGGTCACGTACACGCGAGTCTCCTCTTGGCACAGAGAGACAGACACCCAGGCAGCAGACACGACCCAGAAGGACACTTCATTGCATGGCCATTTCAGCTGCCACGTCCAGCCCCCCGCGGCGTCTTGCTATCCACCGCTCTATCTATCCGTCTACGGGACTCCCAATCTCGCGCGCGCGCTCTACTTTTCAGAGCTCTCACAATATCCTCCGGGTATAAACAAGATCCTCAAGCTTCAGAACCACAATCCAAATGTATCATACTGTAATCGTAACATCCCCCCTCCCCCTCCCACACTACCGACTCTCCGTCGCCAGGCTCGCCACACTCGGGCTCCTCTTGCCCCACCCCCAGAACCCCCCTCCGCCCGTCGCAGCCGCCGGCTGCCCACTCAGTCGCTCGACCGCCACATGGCCGACGCCCAGCTGGCTCTCGCTGTGCGAGTGCCCCAACCCGAGCATCCTCCTCAGACTCTCGAGCTTCGCCCTCGCCTCCTCCGCCTCCTGCTTCGCCACCGCCTCCGCCGTCTTCGACTGCACGAGCTCGAGGATCAGCGCCTCCGCCTCCACCGCCGTCGGCGTCGCCGGCGCCGACATCGACACGTCGCCCTCCTTGCCTGTCGTCATCGACGTCTGCAGGCTGCTCGTCCGCTTCGCGAACTGCGGCGCCTGGCCGCGCGTCGAGTTCTGCCGGCCGAGCCGGAGCTCGCGCAGCCCGCCGTTGTGCACGGATGAGCGGCGCGGCCACTCGCCGCTGTCGTCGCTTTCCGCCGGCGGCGGCGGCGTCTTCGATTTCAGGTCCTGGATCAGCTTCTCGAGCCGGTTCTTCTCGTGCAGCCCGTTCCGGATGTGCAGGTGGCCCTCCTTGATCTGCTCGCGCAGGTGACTCATCTCCTGCTCGGCGTCGTGCAGTTGCCGGCTGAGCTCTTGGCTCTTGGAGATTTCGAGGATCAGCTGTTCTTTGGAGTGGGCGAGGTCGTCGCGGAGTTGTGATTTGCTTTGGATGATGGCGGACTCGCGCTGCGTGGATTTCGAGAACCGCCGTTCCACCGTCTCGAGGAGGTCGGTAAACGTGGCGTCGTCGAAAAGACAATCGTCCATATGCTCGTGTGCTGATGTGATACCATGAGAAACGTCCAGTGGTGTACCTTTAGGTAACTGAACATCCGGATAATCACCTTCGGATTCTATCTCGCTCTTTTCCGGCACATGTATAGTTTCTTGATAGGGGCCAGGAACACCGCCCGTTAACTTCGTGTCAGGGACGACGTCATTCTCGTCCAGTACTCCTTCCAGATTATGCTCCATCGGCGTATCGTGTCTAGACAAGTCCTTCGGCTCTTCGTTCTGCCCCTCCCCGTCAGGTTCCGCCACGGGATCTTCACCAGCGACGAATGGCGTAACGGTCTCAAGACTCCTCTGACTCCCACCCCCCATAATCGTTTCCTCGCTTCTCTTCTTCCTGAGAAGGTCTATAAGTGACCTGACCGCATGTCCATCCTCCTCTCTCTCCTCGCGCTCCCTCTGCAACTGCGTCATCAATATCGCCTGGTCGCGCTGCATCTCATTCAATGCCATCAGGAGATCCTCAATCTGGCCATGCAGATTCTTCTGGCTATGCGCCAACGTCTTCTGCTTCGCCAGGGGCGTTACGAACACCGACGAGGGCACCCTGATCGAGTTGTCGTCCGAATTCGACGACTTGCGCGACGCGGTAGTGGCATCCGTCGTCGAGCTCATCATACTATCCGTGCTGCCCTCGACCGAATTGAGCGTCGATGCCATGCTCTGCTTCGACGTCGACCGCCGAAGAAAGCTGCCTGCTCGTCTGCTGGGCACGAGTCCGCTAGGACTCAAAGTCGTGGTCTTCGAGGAAGAATTCCATATCCGGCCTAGAAACCTCGACCCGGCCGAGATGATATTCTCGGACTGCACCGGTGCCTTTCCAGACTCTTGACTCTCCTTACAACTTTGCTCCAGTTCTTGGAGGACCTCGTGGGTGACGATTGGTGTCATGCTGACAAAGTCACTCACAAATTTGTCCGCGTCCATGTGATAGCAGTCCCAGAGGCCGCGAGAAAGAAGCAGCTGCATCACATCTTCGAACTCCCTGCAGCCAAGGATCTTCTCCTCATTCTTCCTCACCACGGAGAGAGCAACACGCATTATAGTCTCCGAGGCACCCTCCGCAAATATGACATCATATATGCGGAAGAGCATAGGTAGCGGGCAGGTGACCGCGAAGAAGGAGAGGAACCATTGTGACACGTAGGCCGGTTCGATTTGGAGATGTTCGAGATGAGCGGAGAGCGTTGGGAGATGCTTCTTGAGCAGCTCGCGGAATTGGTAGATTCGGACGTGTAGACCAGACAAATCCGGCAGGTAACAGGCTCGTAAATCGTAATGTTCCATGAGGCTAAAAAGTCAGCATAGGTCAGAGAAACGAAGGATCAATATACATACCGAACCAGGACACAAAACGCTTGCTTGTCGCCCATGTGCATCAGCAATGGACCAACAAGGAACCCAAGACCTTGGCAATAGCCAATCTTATTATCGTACAGGCTGAAGCACTTCAAGACCTTCCCTAGCATGAGCTGCCCGTCGCCATCAGGATCTCGAAACATCTCCACGCCGGGAAAGCTCCTGCCGAGATCCTTCCCAATTATGCCTTCGTATGGACTCGACTCGCCGCAAAGACGGTCATATTCCTCTTCCAGAACAAGGTCGCGAGCCCCGGACATGCTCTGCCAGACGACACCACGAAGAGGAGGCGGTATGCCCGCTCTGATCTTCTTTGAAAGCAGCGTTGGCAAGCGTTGCGCGGTTCTCTTGTAGTCCTGAACCAGCGCTGCGTAGAACTCGAGGTCGGTCATTGGCGGCGCCGGGAGGAGCGAGTATCGTAACGAAGGCGGCGCCGGGCCTTGGACCATTTGCTTCAGCTGCTGCATCGAGGGGGGTCGTGGCCTGCTTCGTAATTGTTCGCTGTCCATGACTCTCGTGAGACCGGACTTTGGGTTGGACACAATGAGGTTATTCTCCCGCTCCAGGCGAGCTAGTAATAAAGCGGTGGACTGGATAGTCAGTATAGGGACACAATACCCTCATCCTCTAACCTCAAGGATACTCACATCTTCAGTGTCCTGATTCCTCGGTTCCTGCTCCTCAGTCCTCTCCAGAACCTCCCAATTAACGCTGCCAGCCGAGCTATCACTCCCTCTCCTCCCCTTCCCCCCCTCGCCCCGACCTCCAGTGTCCCCAACAGCACCCTCTTTCTCATAAACAGTGTCCGCATCCGTATCATCCGAATCCTCTCTCGCATCGCCCTCAACCAGCAGATCCTGCGACACGCCGTCCTCCGTCTTGTCACCAGGGTCCAATGGTCCCTTGGTCTCCGCGCCGCCACAATCAGCAACCGGCGGCTCCGACAATCGCACCGTCACCATTGAATCGCGAGGTAGCGACTCCTTTCCCGCCGCAATACTCGATGGTCCCCCAGGACGGGAAACGCGGTCGACCGAGTCGTCCATGGCGGCAAAGGGGTGCGGGTCTGGGACTCGGGACTAAGGGGCCGAACGACGGCAGTTGATTATTGGAGCTGCGTCTACCAGGACTGCGCTCTTAAGCAGACGCGATTCGATCGCGATCGATCGTATGGAGCGGGCTGTGATTGCAACTGCACTGGTAGATGTGTACGCAAGACAAGAAAGACGTGAATGGGCACTGTGAAGGAGTGGTTGCTTGTCTGGTGGTGCTCCTCGAGTCGCAGAATGAGGGGATGGAGGAACGGATGTGATAGCTCGACCTGGCTCTGCCGCGTTATGCAAGATATTAATGGATCAATGAATGAATGAATGCTCCCGTATCCAAACGTCAAATCAGGCACAAAAACAAGACAGCACTATGCAGCACTATGCAGCACTATGCACATCGTCGAGCTCGCTGTCGCTGTCTCTGTCGCTGACGCTGAGACGTGCAAGAGCGGTAGATTGTCGATGTCGATGTCGATGTCGATGTCTCATCTGGGTTCCTCAGGGGATGGATGATGGATCGACGCCAATCGTGAAATTACCTGTGCCACGCCATTGGTCGTCGGCGGGAGCTATCTAGGTATGTACCTAAGCTACGGCATATGTACCTATGTAACTGTAACCGTCCTCGGCAGTGGACAGACGCTTTCAGCCTCGACATTTATCACCACGGCACATATCCGTATATTCACATATATATATCACAAAATACCCGAGAGCACCAATTGCTACCTATGATTGACTATACACACTCCTACATATATAAAGCTTCGAATCCCGAAGATGTCTCAGACGCAGGTCTCATCCTTACGCCAAGCTGATGCTAAGATTTCGGCAGGCGGTGTGAGAATGCCCAGATACCCTCATGTAACCTACGTCTGCATCCGCTATAAGGTAAAAAAAAAAAAAAAACCAGCCCTTATCCTTCCTCTCACACATACCACAAAACAAAAAACAAAAACAAACCCCCCCCACCCCCCCCCCCC